>ERZ1370068.3218-contig-2335_pt1 | contig 26885 bp, 38 predicted proteins | sample MGYA00561227_ERZ1370068 | MGnify/ENA primary metagenome ERZ1370068 (study PRJEB38410, sample SAMEA6850437) | metagenome | study: Metagenomic assessment of the ecological functions of the soil: analysis of the soil microbiota associated with the...
GTACTTCGTTCAGTTACGTATTGCGCGTTCTTCTCGAAGCAAAGGTGATGGTCCGGTGCCGCTGCCACCGATGCTCAAACACTTTTTGCCGCGTCCTTGGCTCTCCAGGTAGCGGGCCGATTCAAACGGAGCCGCCGTGACCGAGGAGGAGCCAATAACGATCCTGCTACTTCCGGACGCCGGCAGCTGGTGGCTCCGGAATGCGACGCTTTGAAAATTCCCACGACCGGCGCCGTTGTTTTGACGACGAGCCGGCCGATATGCCGTCGAACGTCTCCGTGTTCAAGCCGCAGCGAGTTTACGTTCTGCACACCCGAGGCGCTACACGGGTCGGTGCGGCCGGATGTTCAGCCACGATGACGGTCTGCAGCGGGCGAGGATCGACCTCACCCACGACCAGACGGCGCATCGCTGGTGCCAGCGACGGTAACGACGAAAGTCTGCGGCACGTCACGCCGCCATCGCCATCGTCGATCGCGACCAGTGCAGGTCAGCGTCAACTTCTCGTCCTGCGGCCAAGTAGTCGAACGCCGTCGAAGCCGCCAAGAAATCGAGCTCGGACCGATCCGAACGGCTGGGGCGATGCAGCCACGGCAGCCTTGCTCCACCGTACCGGCGTTGTTACCAGCGCGATCAGCGCCGCTTCGTCGAGCGCAAGGCCCGCGTCGCGTTCTGCCGGACGCCACCTGCGTGGGTGACGGCTGCGGTGTGGCCGACACTATCGCTCAGGTCGGCGTCCGCGACGCCACACGGGATCGCGGGTCGTCAGCGGCGCGGTATCCGGGCTGTTCTGACCGAGATCTCTGGGCTGCGCGATGTTAGCGCGCGATGTCAGCGCGCGTCACGTTGCCGCCGTTAGCGCCGGTGACCACGACGTCCTGTGATGTCCACGCCGCCATGATGGTCGTTGACCTCGACCGTATAGCTCAGCAGACGGCAGCTCGCCGTCGGCGAGGTAAGTCAGGCGCTCACCATCCGGCGCCGAGAACGACCAGATCTTCGAACCGGTCGCGCCGTGCTGGTGGATCGGTCAGCGCGCCCAGCGACAGCCAGCTAAGCTGGATCGCGCCGGGGCTGGCGGATCCGTCGCCACACCGGATGCGGAGACGCCGGCGATCGCGACATCATGCGTGTCGGTCAGGATCGGCATCGGTGAATGCGACCGCGCCGCCGGCGGTATCCTGGGCGTCGCCGCGAACCGCTGATGTCGGCGAGTTCCGTGATCGTCCCGGTCTGGCGGAGCGCTGGTGATCTCCGGCGTGTCATTGGTGCCGGTGACGGTGACGCGTGAGCGGCTTGGTGACCACGCCGCCGTGGCCGCTCGTCGACGGTCGCGGTATAGGTCAGCGTCAAGATCTCGCCGGTTCGCCAGGAAATCGAAGGCGCCGTCCGGCACGCTGTAGCTCCAGCTCGCCGAACCGTCGATGAGGTATTGCCGGCGGCCTGCGTCACCACTCAGCGGCACCGCAACGTTTGACACGGCGAGTTTGCTGCACCGAGCTCAGGGTGAGCGCGTGGTGGGCGGCGATCGGTGTAGGTGGAGGAGATGAACGACGCACTCGCCACCGGACGGTCGGTCAGGTCGACATCGGTGAAGCTGATCGTGCCCGTGACAATATCCGGCGTGGTCGAACCGGTCGGGTTCGGCTGCACCGGTTGGCTAACTCCGTAAACGCGTTGCTCGTGGTCGCAATCGTCGGGATGTCGTTGGTGCCGACGACGCCGACGTCGGCGCCGTTGATGGACACGGTGATCGGGGTAGAGATCGACCCCGCCATGACCGTCATCAACCGGTGACGACGTAGTTCAGGATCAAGCGTCTCGCCCTTGGCGAGGAAGTCGAAGGCGTGGTCGGCGATGCTGTAGGTCCAGGTCGCCGACCCGTTATGGGCCGTTGCCCGCCGACTGCACCACGCTGAGCGGCATCTCGACGGCAAGCGATCGCCGCCTGTTGCTTCGGCCGTCAGGCGTCGCGGTGACGTCATGGCCCTGCGCATCGAGATAGACGAACGGCTGCGATGACGAGTGCGGCGCTGACCACCGGGCGGTCGGTCAGATCGACATCGGTGAAGGTGACGGTGCCGGATGCGACATCGAGCGCCGTGTTGCCGGTGCCGATCCGCTCGACGATGGTGCGACCGGCCGTGGTGACGATCGGTCGGCTGTCGTTGGTGCCGGTGATCGTGATCGTGAATCGGCACCAGGGTGGATTCGTTATTCGCCGCGTAATTGCTTGTCGACGCGGGCCAGGTAGGTCAGCGTCAGCGTCTCCCCGGCAGCCAGGAAGTCGAGGGCGTCCGTCGCCGAGAGTGTAGGTCCAGGTCGCAAAACCGGTATTCTTGTTGCCGGCGTCCTGAACCACTTGAGCGGATCTCCGACCGCCAGATCGCCGCCAGTTGCTCCGCCGTCAGCGACGCCGTGACGTCGTTGTTGTGCGCATCCTTGTAGGCGAAGGAATCGAACTTTGGCGGTCGCGCTCGGCGTGTCGCCGGCATTGATGTCGACCCACCTGATCTGGCTGGAAGCCGCTGTCGGTGGCGGGCTGTGGTGATGCCGGCGCGCTCGGTGAAGGCGGCGCCGAAGGTGGCGACGGTGGGCGGCCCCGGAATGTGATCGAGCCTGTCGCCGGGGCCGTTGCGCGGGCGCGGACGCCGGCTTTTCCGCGGCCTGGCCGAATAAGAGCGTCGGATAGACGAAGTCGCCATTCGGCCAGCTTCAGCCCGAACGAGATCTGGGACGATCTGAGATCTGGTGAAATTGGTCGTCAGCTTGGTGTTGGGATTGGTATTGTTGGTGAACTTCAGCGAAAAGACGTCGGTGATGATCTTCTGCGCCTCGGCGCGACAACTGCGCGCGACAGACAAGGAAGCTGACATTGCCCTGGGCGTTGATGATGGTCTGCGTGCCGGCCTGATTGACGGTCGCAAGCGGCGTCAGCGTCGTCTTGTCGAACAGGATGTAGGAGCCGGTGGTGCCGTCGGGCTCGACCAGCACCTGGAATTTGGCCGGCGGCGCGCTACCTGGCCGGGCACCTCGAAGTCGATCTCGACGAGCACCGCGGTACCGCGGATGCCCATGGTCGCGACCGGGGTGTCGACCTTCATGTCGCCATGCTTGGCGGTCGCGCCCGCGACGAAGGAGATGGTGCCCTGCGACCAGGCTGAGCAGCGATGAATTGTTCGACCCGTTGGGGTCGTAGATCATCTCGTTCAGCACCATCCTGGCGTTCTGCCCGAGGCCGAACACGCTGCCGTCGATGAAAGTGATGCCGAGCGTCGAGTCCGATCCGGACTGGACCACGTCGCCTTTGTCGACGTTGTCACCCTGGTTCAGGATGATCGAAACGCCGTTGCGGATCGCGGTCGCGGTGCCCGTGAGCTTGGTGACATGTCCGATCACCTTGCGCGGCACTGGCGCTGCCGTCGGCCTGCGCCAGACTGGACGTGACCCGGTCAGCGCGTTGACGATGTCGCCGGGTGAGATGGGCGCCGTCGGGCGAGGCCAGCGCCGCGCGCTTCTCGCCCTTGAAGTAGTCATGCAGGCACCAGCTCGCGGTCGTCCTTGGAGAGAACGAGGTCGACGCCCGAGCGCTTGAAGTCGCCGGTGAAACAGCAGGTGGGCGTCGGGGATGATAATCGGCGTCGGCCGGCGCATGCGTCGAAGCGCTGTCGACACGGACAGGTGCCAGTGCGGCTGGGCACCGTGGCTGTCTGACAGCACGCTCAGTAAATTTGCCGGCCAAGCTCAAAATGGCACCATCGCCGCTAAGGTTAATATTTATACAATATTCAAAGGTCTAAGCTTGCATATCATTGGAAGGCCTCGCGCGAAACCCATCCATATGCTTGTGAAAGTCTGGCGCGAGGCTTGACGCGGCTCCAAGCGACTTTCGCTGGAAATTGCCCAGATACGCTCGCAGTATCATATTGGTCTGTGACAGCAACAACAATTCTCCTAATTCCCGTACGGTGAAACATTACTTCATGTATTCGAAGTATAGATTCGAAGCGCATTATACTTCATTAGACTTCTTACCGTGGTTCCACAGGCGGAACATGACATCATTTTCGAGGTTCAAACTGCGGTACCGGCTAACAAATCACGCGCAATTCTGAGCGAATTAGCCACGTTAACGGGAATCAACCTAAGGCACTGTTAAGCCGACTGCCAGCAACCACGGACGAGCCATCGCGCCTGAACTGACCGATAAAATTTTCGCAGATCGGCGGCGACAAGTTTCGGCGCTTTGTTGCGCGCTCTGGCCGCGATCCCGCTCGGCGTTAAGCGGATCAAAAGCACCCCCGCCATCCTGCCCCCACGAAATGATCCGGTCACGAGCAGGGAGTAGGCCCGCCGATGCCCGGACAAGGGGCGTCAGATGGGATTGTCAGTCTACTCGCGCGTGGCTGCGCGGCACATTGCCGTGTGCGGCCTGGCCTGGCTTCGGACGGCCAGATCTGCCGGGCCGAAACGGCCCGTACTGCCCGTCCGCGACCACGCATTCAGTCGATCACGACCGGCAGGCCGTTCGGGCTTCGCAGCCGCCTCCCTCGCCGCAGGGCGGACTGCGCGACAAATGGCTCGGCGTGCAGCGGCCGGCCTCGACGACGAAATGGGTGCAGCTCGCGCTGTGCGACGGCGACCGTGAGCGGCTGCGTCTCCGGCCGCGCTGAAATTCACTCGACATCGTCGACGCCGCCGAGTGCCCGCGACGGTCCGCGCCCGCCTTCGGCGAGATCAATCGCGCCGATCAATCTCGCCATCACGGCCGATCAGCGACCTCGCGCAGCATGGCCAGATCGACGTCTGGACGTCGCCGCTCGCGACGCTCGCACAGCGGCGGCGGCGATTGCGAGAGACTACGCGATCGCGAAACTGGTCGCTTGCGCCGCGCCGGCATTGCGCCCGACGATCTGCAGGATCGTGGTGCTGCACGACACCATCCACGGCGAGGACCACGCCGTTGCTGCAGCACGCGGCTGGATGGCGCGCTGGCTGATGCTCGACAACCGCCGCATGGCGATGGTGCGGAGATTCCGACGTCAGAAATTACCAGATGACATTCGTGATCGATCAGCTGCGGCGTGATGCGATACGCCGATGCCCCGCTGCTCGCCGAGCGCCTCGGGCAGCGCATCGCTGCGCCGTCGTGAGTCCTCGGCAACTTCGGTCTCGTCGCGTTCGCGGCGCCGCGCCTCTGAACGTTGCCGACCGTAACAACGGCGCGCGCATATGTTGCACGGCTGACGGCTGACAACAATCTGCCTTCGCTTCTGCTGATCTTCGATCTTCGTGTCAGTCGCCGAAATGGTGCGGTGCAGCCGGGAGGTCCTGTTGCATTCCGTTTGGCGAAAACATGGCGATACAAATTTTCTCTTTTTCCTTTCGCAGTCTACGCTTTGATTGACGCCGTCGTTCTCGCGGGCATACCATCCCGACCAGATCCGCTAGAGATCACTGGGAGGAGATGAGATGACACGTTCGCCGCGCGTTGATTCTGCTTGCCGTTTTTTCCCGAAATCACCTTCCAGTTCGCACCGGCCGGCGCAGGCTCGCGATGGCGATCGGGCTTGGCCTGGCGTTTTCCTGCACGAGCGCGCTGGCGCAAACTCCCGCCAAGGGATCGCCCGATCACATCAAGGCCGTCACCTCGGCGGTCGACGGCGCACTCGATCAAGGCCAACACCGCGACCTCGAACGACTGGCCGACCATCGGCCTCGACTATGCCGAGACGCGGTTTCAGCAAGCTCGAACCAGATCAACACCGACAACGTCAAGAATCTCGGGCTGGTGTGGAGCTATCCGCTCGAGTCCTCGCGCGGCGTCGAGGCGACGCCGGTCGTGGTCGACGGCATCATGTATCCAGACCGCGTCGTGGAGCGTGGTGCACGCCATCGACGCCCGCACCGGCAAGAAGATCTGGAGCTTCGATCCCGGCGTCGATCGCGAGAAGGGCTACAAGGGCTGCTGCGACGTCGTCAACCGCGGCGTGGCGCTCTGGAAGGGCAAGGTTTTCGTCGGCGCCTATGACGGACGGCTGATCGCGCTCGACGCGGTCACCGGCAAGAAGGTCTGGGAAAAGGACACCCTCATCGACCAGGAGCACTCCTACACCATCACCGGCGCGCCGCGCGTTTTCAACGGCAAGGTGCTGATCGGCAACGGCGGCGCGGAATACGGCGTGCGCGGCTACGTCACCGCCTACGACGCCGAGACCGGCAACCAGGCCTGGCGCTGGTTCACGGTGCCCGGCGATCCCGTCAAAGCCGTTCGAAGACGAATCGATGGCGGCGGCCGCCAAGACCTGGGATCCCGCCGGCAAATACTGGATCAACGGCGGCGGCGGCACGGCGTGGGACACCATCACCTATCGATCCCGACCTGAACACTGGTCTATATCGGCACCGGCAACGGCGCGCCGTGGAACCGCAACATCCGCAGCCCGGCCGGCGGCGACAATCTCTACCTCGCCTCGATCGTCGCGCTGAACGCCGATACCGGAAAATATGTCTGGCACTATCAGGAGACGCCCGGCGATCAACTGGGATTACACCTCGACCCAGCCGATGATCCTGGCCGACATCACGATCGACGGCGCGCCGCGCAAGGTGATCCTGCATGCGCCGAAGAACGGTTTCTTCTTCGTCATCGACCGCACCAACGGCAAGTTCATCTCGGCGAAGAACTTCGTCGATGTGAACTGGGCCACCGGCTACGACGCCAACGGCCGGCCGATCGAGGTCGCCGGAGGCGCGCGGCGGACAAGCCGTTTGACAGCATCCCCGGACCCGTACGGCGCGCACAACTGGCATCCGATGTCGTTCAATCCGCAGACCGGTCTCGTCTACCTGCCGGCGCAGAACGTGCCCATCAACCTGACGCAGGCAGAAGACCTGGTCGCATAACGCCAACAACGCCCGGCAAATTCGCCGGCAGCCTCGGCTGGAACCTCGGCTTCGATGCTGAACGCGACGACGCCACCGAAGAGCCTGCCGTTCGGACGCCTGATCGCCTGGGATCCGGTCAAGCAGAAGGAAGCCTGGCGCGCGGAACATGTCGCGCCGTGGAATGGCGGCACGCTCACCACCGCCGGCAATCTGGTGTTCCAGGGCACGGCCGACGGGCGCTTCATCGCCTACAACGCCACCACGGGCGAGAAGCTCTGGGAGACGCCGACCGGCACCGGCGTGGTGGCGGCACGCCGTCGACCTATACTGATCGACGGCAAGCAATACGTGTCGATCGCGGTCGGCTGGGGCGGCGTATTCGGCGATCGCGCTGCGGGCCACCGAACTGCAAAGCCCGGGCACGGTCTACACCTTCGCCGGTCGACGGCAAGGCGCCGCCGCCGGCCTTCGTGAAATACCAGACAGAAGGGCTGCTCGCAGGCGTGCAGTATGACCCGAAGGACGTCCCTGAAGGCACGCTGCTCTATCTCAGCAACTGCGTCTATTGCCACGGCGTGCCTGGCGTCGACAAGGGCGGCAATGTCAGGAACCTCGGCTATGTTCCGACCGAGATGATCGCGAACCTGAAGGACATGGTGTTCAAGGGCCCGTTCCGCGACCAGGGCATGCCCGATTTCACCGGCAAGCTGAAGGAAGAGGACGTGGCAAAGATTCAGGCCTTCATCCAGGGCACCGCCGACGCGATCCGGCCGAAGCCCGCCCCAGCCGCGGAACAGGCCAAGCAGTAGGCGAAGCCGAGTCCAGAATCACAACAAAAGGGCTGCGCGAGACGATCGCGCAGCCCTCTGCCGTTAGGCTCCAATCTTCCCTCAGAACATCAGGCCTTCCTTCATCAGCACCCAGCGGCCGTTCTTGATCTGCTGCACCTGGGTGACGGTGTTGGCGAGGTGGTCGGTCTTGGAGAACTTGGTCGGCGGCGAATTGAAGATGTCCAGGAACTTGTCGCCGGACTCCAGCGCATCGAGCATCTTCTGGCCGGTCAGATCCTTGCCGGCCTTGTTGGCATAGAAGGCAAACGTCATCATCGCGTTGTAGCCGATGATCGCCTGGGTGTTGGCGTCGGTGCCGAACATCTTCTTGTAGTTGGCGAGCCAGTCCTTCACCTTGCCCTTGGCGGTGTCTTCGTAGGGAATCTCGAAGCCGGAGGCAGCGTAGAGCCCTTCGACCGCTTCCTTGCCGAGCGCCGGCACTTCAAGCACGTTGGTCGGGCGTGGCGCCGAGGAAGGTCACGTCCCATCCGAGCTTCTTGGCTTCGCCCATCGCGCCGATCGGTCTCGCGGATCACGCGTGCCGAGCACGACCAGATCGCAGCCGTCGGACTTCATCTTGGCGACCTGCGCGCTGAAGTCGGAGGCGCCGCGCTTGTAGCTCGTGACCGAGGCCGGCGTCAGCTTCATCGCGGTCGAGCTGCTGGGTGAAGCCGTCGAGCACGTTCTTTCCGTACTCGTCGTCCTGATGCATGATGCAGGGCTTCTTGAAATTCTTCGCTTCGATCATGTATTTGAGCGCGGCGCGCGTGCTCTCGACATAGGGCAGCAGGTTGTTGAACTTCAGCCGCTCCTGCGGCTTGGCCGGATCGAACTTGAAGGTGAATTCGGCCGCCGTCAGCGGGAACAGCTGCAGCACGCCGGCATCGAACAGGATGTCCTGCGCGGCCAGCACGGTCGGCGAGCCCATCGGGCCGACCATGGCGAAGATCTTGTCGCGCTCGACCATCTTCTGCGACGCCAGCACCGCGCGTCTTCGGATCGTAGCCGCTGTCCTCGAGGATCAGCTTGATCTTGCGGCCGTTGATGCCGCCGGCGGCGTTGATTTCCTCGACCGCCATCTTCATGCCGTTGGAAACCGGAACGCCCCAGACCTTGATCGGGCCGGACAGGTCCTGGTGGGTGCCGATGACGATCTCGGTCGCCGAGATGCCTTCATTGGTGACCTTGGTTTGGGCTGACGGCCGGCAGATGGGTCAGCGCAAGGGCGCTCACCGCAAGGCCCAGCGCCTTGAACGATTTCGACATTGCAGTCTCCTCTTCGTTGGCCCGTGTTGAGCGAAGGGTGGGGCCTTCTCAATCCTTCGCCGTTTCTACAAATTCGCTGTTCCGAGTCTCCGGTCTGCTACGCCACCGCCCGTTCGCCATACATGGCGTTGATCTCGGCCGCGTAGCGCTTGTTCACGAAACTGCGCTTCAGCTTCATGGTCGGCGTCAATTCCTCGTCCTCGGGCGTCAGCTGACGCTCGATCAGGAAGAACTTCTTGATGGTCTCGACGCGCGCGAAATTGGCGTTGACCGCCTCGATCTCGCGCTGGATCAGGTCCTGGATCTCGGCCGCGCGGCACAGGCTCGCGTAGTTGGTGAAGGGAATGTCGTGGTCCTGGGCGAACTTCTCGACATTCTCCTGGTCGATCATGACGAGGCAGGTCAGATACGGCCGCTTGTCGCCGATCACCACGGCGTCGGAGACGTAGGGCGAGAACTTCAGCTGGTTCTCGATCTCCGACGGCGTGATGTTCTTGCCGCCGGAGGTGATGATGATGTCCTTCATCCGGTCGGTGATCTTGACGAAACCCTCATTGTCGATCGAGCCGACGTCGCCGGTGTGCAGCCAGCCCTTGGCGTCGATGGTCTCGGCGGTCTTTTCCGGCTGGTTCAGGTAACCCATGAACAGGAAGTCGCCCTTGATCAGGATTTCGCCCTGCGGCGAAATCGCGACCTCGCCCCAGGGCGCGGCCTTGCCGACCGAACCGAGCTTGATGCGATCGGGCGGCATCAGCGGTGGCGACCCCGCAATTCTCGGTCTGGCCGTAGACCTCGCGCATGTCGAGGCCGAGCGCGAGATACCAGCGGATCAGGTCCGGCGCGATCGGCGCCGCACCGGTGAAGGCGAGCCGGCAGCGATCGAGCCCGAGCATGCGGCGGATGTTGCGGAACACCAGCCAGTAGGCGGCCTGGTTGGCGAGCCGCAACGACAGCGGCGGCGTTTCGCCCTGCAAGCCTGTACTCGGTCATGCTGGTTGCCGATCGCAAGCGCGCTGGCGGTACATCCAGTTCTGGAACGGGGTTGCGTCCTTCAGCGCGATCGTGATCCCGGAATAGAACTTCTCCCAGATCCGCGGCACCGCCAGGAATGCGGTCGGCTGCACCTCGCGCAGATTGTCCGGCACCGTTTCCGGGCTTTCGGCGAAGTTCATCACCGATCCCAGCGCCAGCGAGATGTAGTAGCCGCCGACCCGCTCGGCGACGTGGCAGAGCGGCAGGAACACCAGCCGTTCTTCGGCGTCGGTGGAAGGAAACAGATCGTTGGCGTGGCGCATCTGATGGGTAACGCTGCGGTTGGAATGCATCGCGCCCTTGGGCGGGCCTGTCGTGCCCGACGTGTAGACGAGGATGGCGAGATCATCCGCGCCGCGGCTTCCGACCATCGCGTCCCACAGCGCTTCATGGTCCTGGATGGTGATTGCGCCCCAGCGCCATGAATTCGGCCAGCGACAGCACCATCGGATCGCTGAAAGCGCTCAAGCCTTCCATGTCGAACACGACGATCTTCTGCAAGGTCGGGCAACGCGCGCGGCACGACAGGATCTTGTCGAGCTGCTCCTCATCCTCGGCGAAGATCACCCGCGTTGCGGAATCGTTGATGAGATATTCGACCTGGGCCGACGGAGTCGGTCGGATAGATGCCGGATGACACGCCGCCGGCGCAGAGGATGCCCATGTCGGCATACACCCATTCCGGAACGGCGTTGGCGATGATCGAGGCGACGTCGCCGGGGCGAAAGCCGATGGCGTGAAGTGCGTAGGCGATGTCCCTGGATATCTGCAGCCACTGCCGCCAACTGGTCGGCTGCCAGATGCCGAACTTCTTTTCGCGGATCGCCGGCCGGTCGCCGCGCGTTTCCACCGCCATCAGAAAACTCTTCGCGATCGTGTCGGCAACCGTCAGCACTGCCGGTCTGGCCATGCTCGTTCTCTCCCTCTCTCGCCCGCTCCGGATGCCGGCTTTGGCCGGTCTTTTTCGAAGCAGGGCCTGAATTTAGCTCCAACTCATTCCTAACGCCACGTTCTTCACCGCCAGGTTTTCTTCTTTTTCCAGCGCCGCTCGCCACGCGCGCCCTCTTCCTTGGCGCCGAGATAGAATTCCTGGATGTCCTTTGAATTCATCAGCCGCTCGCAGGTGTCGTTCATCACGACCCGGCCGATTTCCAGCACATAGCCATAATGCGCCGTCTCCAGCGCCACCTTGGCGTTCTGCTCGACCAGCAGGATCGACATGCCCTGCTCTTCGTTGACGCGCCGGATGATCGTCGAAAATCTCCTTCACCAGGATCGGCGACAGCCCGAGCGACGGTTCATCCAGCAGCAAGCAGCGTCGGCCGGTTCATCAGCGCGCGCCCGATCGCCAGCATCTGCTGCTCGCCGCCGGACAAGCTGGCCGGCCGGCTGGTTGATCCGCTCCTTCAGCCGCGGGAAATAGCCGTAGACCCGCTCGAGATCCTCGGCGACGCCGTCGCGATCCTTGCGCGGATAGGCACCCATCATCAGGTTCTCGCGCACCGAGAGGAACGGAAACACCTCGCGCCCCTCCGGCACGTGGCTCAAGCCCAGCCGCACGATCTTGTCGGCTTCCATGCGCTGGATCGGCTTGCCCAGGAATTCGATCGAGCCCTTCTGCGGATCGAGAATGCCGGAAATGGTTTTCAGCACGGTGGTCTTGCCGGCGCCGTTGGCGCCGAGCAGAGTGACGATCCGGCCGCGCGGCACTTCGAGGCTGATGCCCCGGATCGCCATGATCGGCCCGTAATAGCTCTCGATATTGCTGAGTTTCAGGATGATGTCGGTAGCGCTCATGGCATCATCCTCATGCGCCGAGATAGGCGGCGACGACGTCGGGATGGCGCTGCACCTCGGCGGGCGAGCCCATCGCCAGCACGCGGCCGTAATTGAGCGCGATCACGCGGTCGGAGACCCGGTTCACCAGCGTCATGTCGTGCTCGACCATCAGCACCGTGATGCCGAGCTCGGTCTTCATGTCGCGGATCCAGAACGACATGTCGTCGGTCTCCTCGACGTTCAGCCCGGAGGACGGCTCGTCGAGCAGGATCAGCTTCGGCTCCGAGCACAGCGCGCGCGCCAGCTCGATCACCTTGCGGACGCCGTAGGGCAATCCCGAGATCAGCTTGTCGCGATAGGCTTCGAGATCGAGGAACTCGATCACCTGCTCGACGCGGCGGCGATGGGCCTTTTCGTTCGCGCGCACGCTCGGCAGGAACAGCAATTCCTGCCAGAGCTGGGTGGTGGAGTGGCGATGCCGGCCGACCAGCAGATTGCTCAGCATGGTCGCATTCTCGAACAATTCGATGTTCTGGAAGGTGCGGGCGATGCCGAGGCCTGCAATGTCGTAGGCCGGCTCTTGCGTGATGTCCTGATCCTCGAAGAAGATCCTGCCCGAGGTCGGCGGGTAGATGCGCGAGATCAGATTGAAGATCGAGCTCTTGCCGGCGCCGTTGGGGCCGATGATCGAGAGGATCTCGCCCTTCTCCACCGCGAAGCTGACGGCGTCGACGGCTTTGAGGCCGCCGAAATGCAGGGACAGGTTTTCGGCGCGGAAATAGCTCATCTGGTTCCGCTCCGATTTCACATAGATCTTCTGCCGCTTGAAGGTGGCGCGCTTGTAGAGCGGGAACAGCTGGAAGAAGAGCTTGATCTTCAGCCAGCGCCCGTAAAGGCCGAGCGGCTCGAACAGCACGAACAGCACGATGATCACGCCGTAGATCGCGCCCTTGAGGCCGTTGGCGGAAGCAATGGCGGCCGACCTTGTCCTGAACATGCCCGCACGGTTTCCTTGCCCGCGCCAAGCGTTGCGGCAACGCCTGCGATCACGCCGGGCATGTCGTCCTTCAGATAGGTCAGGAACGGATCGATCATGACCAGGAAGATCGCGCCGAGCACCGCGCCGTGCAGGCTGAACGTGCCGCCGATCAGGATCACGATGATGAACTCGATCGAAAGCTGGAGCGTAAACATTTCCGGGCTGATGAAGGACAGCTTGTGGGCGAACAGAACGCCTGCAAATCCGGTGATGGCCGCGCTGATCGCAAACGACTTGACCTTGTAGAGCGAGACGTTGATGCCCATGCTGCGCGCCGCCGTCTCGCTGTCGCGGATCGCGACGAAGGCGCGGCCGGTCGGCGAGCGCAAGCAGATTGAGCGTGCCGACGATGGTCAGGATCAACACGCCAAGGCAGAAGAAATAGAAGGTCGGGCTGTCGCGCGGCACGGTCGACGCCGAGCACGCTCATGGTCTTGACGCGCATGCCCTCATTGCCGTTGGTCACGCTTTCCCAGCGCGCCAGGATTTCCTCGACGATGAAGGCAAACGAAATCGTCGCGATGACGAGATAGATGCCCTGCAGCCGCAGTGCCGGAAATCCGACCAGCGCCCCGATCACGCCGGTCAAGAGGCCCGCGGCCAGGAAATACACCGGAAAGGGCACGTTGTATTGCTGCGAGATAGGCCGCCGTATAGGCGCCGATGGCGAGAAAGGCGGCATGGCCGAGCGACGCCTGACCGGTAAAGCCGGTCAGGATCATCAGCCCGACGCCGACGGTGGCGTAGATGCAGACGAACACCAGCTGGCTGACGAGATAGCTCGACAGCACGAAGGGCGCGATCGCCAGCAGCGCGAGCAGGATACCGTAGGAAACGATGTAGCCGCTGTGCGGGAACAGCCTGATGTCGTCTTCGTAATCGGTCTTGAACAGAAACCGCATCTCAGCCCCTACACCTTCTTGCGCGTATGGAGGCCGAACAGGCCTTCGGGCTTGAGCAGCAACACCACGAGGAGAACGATGTAGGGCGCGACGTCCTTCCAGCCCTGCGGCAGATAGAAGCCGGCCATGCTCTCGATCACGCCGATCAGCACGCCGCCGACCACCGCGCCCGGAATCGAGCCGAAGCCGCCGAGGACGGCGGCGGGAAACGCCTTCAATCCCAGCACCAGGCCGACATTGGAGTGAATGAAGGTGATCGGCGCCAGCAGCACGCCGGCGCAGGTCGCGACCGCCGCACTGATCGCCCAGACGATCGACACCACGCGCTTGACCGGAATGCCCATGTAGTAGGCCGCCAGCATGTTCTCGGAACTGGCGCGCATCGCGGTGCCGAGCGTGGTGCGGTTGAAGAACAGATACAGCAGCGCGCAAAGGATGATCGGTCGCCGCGATCACCGAGAGCTTGTCATAGGCCAGCACCAGCGAGCCGATCCGCAAGCACGCCCTGGCTGAACGGCGTCTCGATCTTGAAATCGTCGGTGCCCCAGATCATGCCGACGACGGAGCGCAGGAAATATCCGAGCCCGATGGTCGCCATGATGATGGAAAACTGCGGATAGCCGAGGATCGGGCGCACCACCACGCGCTCGGCCAGCATGCCGAACAGCGCCATCGCTGCCACCGCGCCGGCGAATCCGAGCCAGTAATTGAGGCCGAGCATGCCGATGAAGGTGAAGGCGAAGAACCCGCCCAGCATCATCAAGTCGCCCTGGGCGAAATTGACGACCTCGGTTGCCTTGTAAACCAGCACGAAGCCGAGCGCGATCAGGCCGTAAACGCAGCCAAGCGCGATGCCACTCACCAGCTGCTGAACGAAGTCCAGCATCGTTTCCCTCCCCGATGCCCGGCGATTCTAGCGATCGCCGTTTCGCATCCAGCTTTCGCGCTCCTGTGTCGGAAGCGCTGAAAAGCCGCATATGTCCTGTCCCATTGAGCCCAAAGCGCCGACCCCTGTCAACAAAGCGCTGGTTGCTACCCGTAGTCACCAATGGCGGAGAAATGCCGCAGGGTGGGAAGTTGTTCGAGCTATCTGCGCGATTTGGGGCTTTCGATTCACCGCGCCGAAAGTTCTTGGGTCCATGGTCGCGAGCGACATGCGAACCCGGATCGTCCCGAAATCATGAACCCTGATCAATCGGCGCTCGAGGTGCGAGGGTTAACGAAGCGTTTTGACCGCCCCGCGGTCGACGCGCTCGATCTGACCGTGCGCCGAGGCGAATTCTACGCCCTGCTCGGCCCCAACGGCGCCGGCAAGACCACGACACTGCGGATGGTGGCCGGCCTGCTGCGCCCCGACGCCGGCTCTGTCTCTATATTGGGCATCGATGCGCTCGCAGATCCCGTCGCCGCCAAGCAGATCATGGCGTGGGTGTCGGACGAGCCGATGATCTATGACAAGCTGACGCCACTGGAATATCTCGAATTCGTCGCCGGCCTCTGGGGCGTCGATGCCGATACGGCCCAATCCACGGCGCATGATCTTCTGGTGTCGCTCGGGCTCGAGCCGCATCTGCACGAGCGCTGCGAAGGATTTTCCAAAGGCATGCGCCAGAAGGTGGCGCTGGCGGGCGCACTGGTGCACGATCCCCGTCTGATCATCCTCGACGAGCCGCTGACCGGCCTCGACGCGCTGTCGGCGCGTCATGTCAAGGGATTATTGCAGGCGACGCGTCCGCGCCGGCTGCACCGTGATCATGACGACGCATATCCTGGAAGTCGCCGAGCGGATGGCCGATCGGATCGGCGTCATCGCCGTGGGCCGGCTGGTCGCCGAAGGCACGCTCGCCGAGTTGCGCCAGCAGAACGGCCGCAACGACACCAGCCTCGAAGACATGTTCATCGCGCTGGTCGACACCGAGGCGGCCGCCGCATGAGCTCGGCCGCGGCGCTCACCTGGTTTGCCCGGCACGAAATCCGGCTGGCGTGGCGCGAATGGCTGGCGATGATGACGGGCGCGCGCGCTAAGCGAAAGCGCGCCGTGATCGGGCTGGTGCTGCTGGCCGCCTTCCTGCATCTGCCGGCCTATGCGGTGATCGGCCGGTTTGCCGATTTGCAGGCCCCGCTCGACACGCCGGCACGGATCGTCATCACGGCGACGATTTTCCTGGCCTGGGCCTTGATGTTGTCGCAGGCGATCGAATCGGTGACGAGGGTGTTTTACGCCCGCGCCGATCTCGATCTGATCATGTCGTCGCCGGTCAAATTGACCAATATCTTCTCGGTGCGGATCGCGGCGATCGCGCTGTCGGTCACCGGCATGGCGTTGCTGTTCTCCACCCCTTCGTCGATGTTCTCGTGATCGGCGGCGGCTTCCGATGGTTCTCGGCGTTCGGCGTCGTCATCGCCATTGGCCTGTCGGCCGCGGCGGTAGCGATTGCGATCACGGTGCTGCTGTTTCACCTGATCGGCCCAAGCCGGACGCGGCTGGTCGCGCAAATCCTCGCCGCCATCATCGGCGCCGGCTTTGTCATCGCATTGCAGGTCGCCGCGATCCTGTCCTACGGCACACTGTCGCGGTTCGCGGTGCTGACCTCGGATGCCGCGGCGGCCTATGCGCCCGGTCCCGACAGCCCGCTCTGGTGGCCGGCGCATGCTGCTATCGGCAACAATGAGGCGCTGTCGCTTCTCTTGGCCACGAGCCTCGTCCTGCTTGGCGGCGTGATGGCGATCTTCTCGCCGAAATTCGCCGGTACTGTCGCCAGCGCCTCCGCAACTGCAACGACGACCTGCCGCGGGTCGCGCGCAACCGCGTTTCGCCGTGGCTCGCGACAACAGGCGCTGCGCTGGAAGGAATTTTTGCTGCTGCGGCGCGACCCCTGGCTGGTGTCGCAGAGCCTGATGCAACTGCTCTATCTGGTGCCGCCGGCGCTGATGCTGTGGCGCAGTTTTCCGACAATTCGGCCGCGACCATTTTGATCGCGCCCGTGATCGTGATGGCGGCCGGCCAGCTCGCCGGCGGTCTCGCCTGGCTGACGATTTCGGGCGAGGACGCCGCCGACCTGGTCGCGACCGCCCCGATGCCGGCCTCGCGCGTGATCCGCGCCAAAGTCGAAGTGGTGCTGATCGCGATCGGCGCCATCTTCGCGCCACTGGTCGCCGCGATGGCCTTTGCCTCGCCGCTGCAAGCGGCGATCACAGCGCTCTTCGTCATCGTCGCGACCGTCTCGGCCGGTGCGATCCAGCTTTGGTTTCGCGTGCAGGCCAAGCGCAGCCAGTTTCGCCGCCGGCAGACCTCGTCTCGGGTCGCGACATTTGCGGAAGCCTTCTGTTCGATCGGATGGGCCGCGACGGCCGCGCTCGCGATATCGATCCCGGTCGCCGCGCTGATCAGCGGCGCGATGACGGCGGCTATTCTCGCCGCCTCGTGGAAGATCAGCCCGCGGCGGTATTGATGGCGCGGCTGCCCGAATAATTCCTCATGAATCGACCTTGAATGTAAGGCTCTTCTGCCTTACATTTTGCCTGAACCCGAGGTTTTGTCATGAGCACACTTACCGTCACGGCTAAAGGTCAAGTCACGCTACGTAAGGACGTGCTTGAACACCTGGGCGTGCGCCCCGGTGAAAAGATCTCTGTGAACAAGCTTCCTGACGGTAGGATTGAAGTGAAGGCGGTCCGGCCAACCGGAAAAATTTCAGATGCTTTCGGTTTCCTGAAACGAAGTGATGGGCCGTCTCTGTCGATCGAGGACATGAATCGAATTGCAGCCCGGGGTTGGGCCGGCAAACGATGAAGATCACCGCCGATACCAACGTGCTGGTTCGAGCCATTACTGAAGACCATGAACAGCAAAGCAGGGCCGCTCAGGCCGCGTTGAAGAGAGCAGAAGTGGTGGCGGTTTCAATACCCGCGCTTTGCGAGTTGGTTTGGGTGCTCTCACAAGGTTACAAGATCTGATCGAACGACATCGCGGAAGCGATCAGGCGACTGATCAATGCTGCAAACGTCGCGGTAAATCGTCCGGCGACCGAAGCCGGATTGGCCATGCTGGACATCGGCGGCGACTTTGCTGACGGCGCGATCGCCTATGAAGGGAGTTGGCTCGGAGCCGACACCTTTGCTTCGTTCGACAAAACGGCTGTCAAGCTGATGGAGGCACAAGGCCAATCCGTACGGTTGCTGTCCTGAGAGCGATCGACCACCATGCAGCAAAAGCCTGCCTATGCCTTGATCAATTCCATCACCGCTGCGGCAAACGCCTCGGGTTCTTCCTGCGGCAGGTTATGTCCGGCGCGCGGCACCACTCGGTGAACCCTGCGGCCGGTGAATTTCGGCGCGCTGCTGCTGCCGTCGGTCGCCGGGCTGACGCCGTCCGCGTCGTCGCCATCCAGCGTCACGGCGGGCACGGTGATTGGAGGTTGCGCCGCCAGTCTGCGCTGGAGTTCGGCATATTGCGGATCGCCGTCGGCAAGGCCGAAGCGATGACGATAGCTGTGGATCACCACGTCGACATAGTCAGGATTGTCATGCGCGACTGCCGTGCGCTCGAAGCAAGCGTCGTCGAACGGCCAGCCCGGCGACCATTGCTGCCATAATAATTTGGCGATCCCGCGCCGGTTGGCGGCCAGTCCCGCGCGCCCGCGTTCGATGTGGAAGTAATATTGGTACCAGAGCGCGACCTCCCGGTCCGGCCGCGCCGGCACCATGGCCTTGGCGATGTCCTGGATCAAATAGCTGTTGCCCGACACCAGGCCGATGCAGCGCTCCGGCCAGAGCGCCGCGCCGACGCAGGCCGCCCGGCCGCCCCAGTCATAGCCGGCCAACACGGCGCGCTTGATGCCGAGAGCATCCATCAGCGCCATCAAATCCGCGCCCATCGCCGCCTGCTCGCCCGAACGCGGCGTCGCCTTGTCGCGAAACCGGGTCGGGCCGTAGCCGCGCAGATAGGGAACGATGACGCGGCAGCCTTCGGCTGCGAGCTGGGGGCAACATCGACATAAGCGTGAATATCGTAAGGAAACCGTGCATCAGCAACACGGCCGGTCCGGTCACCGGACCTGCCTCGTAATAGGCTGTCCTGAGCACGCCGGCATCGACGTGGCGCAGCGGTTCCAGCCGTTTCGATGAGGGTGCCCGCGTGGCAGGCGCGATAGGAGCTTGTTCGGTCAAGGCGTCACTCCGTGGCGGCATTCCATGATACGGCATTGCGCAACGCAGATGAAGCAAATCCGGTTCGCAGCCGTGCGCGATTGTCATCATGACGAGTGCGGAATTCGGCGATACAGTATCGCCTGCGGCCATCGCCGCAACGGGTCCTGCCATGCTGCGATCGCTGCGCGCTCGTCACCGCCTTTCTCGGTTCGCTGATTGCGTCGGCGGCCGCGCAGCAACCGCTCCGCGCAGCGAATGCCTGGCGATGGCCAACGCGCCGCCGCGCGGCGACACCGGTCAGCCTTCGCCCGCGTCGCCGCGAAGGCCGAAGAAGTCGCCATCACCTATGCCGGGCATTCGACCTATTATATCGACACGCCCGGCGGCGTGCGGATCGCGACCGATTTCAGCGGCGCCTACCGGACCGGGCGGCTGCCCGACGTCGTCACCATGAACCGCGCGCACTCGCACGCACTACACGCTGTTTCCCGATCCGAAGATCGAGCATGTGCTGCACGGCTGGGGCGATGAACGGACAGCCCGCCCATCATCGCGCTGCGTGTCGGCGACGTCTATATCCGCAACGTCACCACCGACATCCGCCGCTATTACGGCGAGGATTCCGGCGGCGAGATGATCAGGACGGCAACTCGATCTTCATCTTCGAGGTCGCCGGCCTCTGCATCGGCCATCTCGGCCATCTGCATCACAAGCTCGACGAGAGCCATTTCGCCGCGATCGGCCGGCTCGACATCGTGATGGTGCCGATCGACGGCACCTACACGATGTCGCTTGACGGCGTCTCCGAAATCACGAAGCGCCTGCGCGCTTCCGTGGTGCTGCCGATGCATCGCTTCGCAACCCCGCTCGACGAATTCATGCGCCTGATCGGTCAGCAATTCGAGATCGACCAGCGTAGCGAGCGGACCCTGAAGATTTCGCGGGACACGCTGCCCGGCACGCCGACGGTCATCATTCTCGACGGGGTCTGAGCCGGTACACTACGAGATACAAAACAAGAAAAATCAGGGAGCGAAACGTTATGGCCGTCAGCACTGCCCCCGCCTCGAAGAGCGGGCTCTATGCCGATCCGCGCGAAGACTGGCTGGCGCGATACACGGAAGAAATCATCGATCCCGCGCGTCCGATCGTCGACCCGCATCACCATCTCTGGGACCGCGGCGGGCCTGCGCTATCATGATCGAGGAGATGTCGTCCGACATCGCCTCCGGCCACAACATCATCGCCACCGTCTATGTCGATTGCCGCTCGATGTACCGCGCCAACGGGCCGGAGGCGCTTCCGCCCCGTCGGCGAGGTCGAGTTCGCCAATGGCGTCGCGGCGATGAGCGCGAGCGGCGGCTACGGCCCGGCCGCGATCTGCGCCGGCATCGTCAGCCACGTCAACCTGCTGCTGGGCGAAGGCGCGAAGCCCGTGCTGGAAGCCGAGATCGTCGCCGGCAATGGCCGCTTCCGCGGCATCCGGCATTCCTCGGCGTGGGATGCCGATCCCAACGTCGCCGGCATGTATGCGACGCGACCGAAGGGCCTGCTGCTCGATCCGACCTTCCGCAAGGGCTTTCGCCTGCCTCGCGCCGCTCGATCTGCAGTTTCGACGCCTGGCTGTTTCATCCGCAGATCGGCGAGCTCACCGATCTCGCCCGCGCCTTTCCGGACACCAAAATCGTGCTCGACCATTGCGGCGGGCCGATCGGCATCGGCAGCTATGCCGGCAAGCGCGAGGAGATCTTTCCGGTGTGGAAGGCCTCGATCCAGGAAATCGCCAAATGTCCCAAACGTGGTGGTCAAGCTCGGCGGGCTCGCGATGTGCCTGCTCGGCTATGACTTCCATCTGCGGCCGATGCCGCCTTCGTCGGAAGCAAGCCGCCGCGCGCGTGGCGGCCCTATATCGAGACCTGCATCGAGGCCTTTGGGCCCGACCGCATGCATGTTCGAGAGCAACTTTCCGCCGGACAAAGGCCAGTGCAGTTATCAGGTGATCTTCAACGCCTTCAAGCGCCTCGCCGCGCCATACAGCGAGGCCGAGAAGACGGCGCATGTTCTCGAAGACGGCGACGGACATTTACCGGCTCGGGGTAGCCTGACGGCCATGAGAGTTGCAGCAAGGCCGTGGTGGCGGCCTGGGCGCGTCGAGCGATCTCGCGAGGGCTAGGCCGCTCGGCGACGCGAAGCAATAGCCTTGTCATCAGATTGCCCCAGAGCAATCCGGCAAACTGCTCGGCCATCTCGGCAGCGTCGCCGCCGAGGACTCCGGCCGATTTTGCGTGGGTCATGATCTCTCGCAACGCGGCTCTGCTGGTTTCGACGCCAATCGCGTTGAGCTCACGGGCGACCTCGGGCGCACCTACCGCCTCCGCGATCGCCAATCGAAATACCGCGATGACGATGGGATCGCTGACCTCATGCAACAGCTGCGTCCCGAACGTTACCAGCGTGCGTAAGAGCGTCTCGCGGTCATGCGACGGCGGCAGTCCGGCGGGCAACTGCAGCCGCTTGGCACGCTCGGCGATGCAGGCCGCGAGCATTTCCTGGCCGCCAAGTTTTTCGATCGTATCGGTCACCGCGAAAGCGCCGCCCGTTCCGGGTCGAGACCCGCGGCGCGCAGTTGCCTTCAAAGCGCGGAAAAGGAATGTTCGCTGCAACGTTCGTCGGTCGTTCTTCGCGACGCCGACCCCGCGGATGCTGCAAACCGAAGACCTTCGAGACCTTCGTGCGCGAAGGCCAGGGCCAAGTGCTGGCAAAATCGGCCTGACCGTCTGCGGTAGTTCGGCCGCTCGTGCAGCGGCCCGTCCGCTCACGCCCACTCGCCCTTGCGGAACACCGGGACGCGGCGGCCGTCGGCGTGAACGCCGTCGATGTCGGTCTCGGCCGAGCCGATCATCCAGTCGATGTGGATCAGGCTCTTGTTGCCGCCTTGCGCCGCGATCTGCTGCGGCGTCAGCTTGCCGCCGTCGATGAAGCATTTCGAATAGCATTGGCCGAGCGCGATGTGGCGAGGCGGCGTTCTCGTCGAACAGCGTGTTGAAGAACAAGAGCCCGCTTTTCGAGATCGGCGAGGAATGCGGCACCAGCGCCACTTCGCCGAGCCGGCGCGGCGCCCTCGTCGGTATCGAGCACCTTCTTCAGCACTTCCTCGCCGCGCGACGCCTTCGCCTCGACGATGCGGCCTTCCTCGAACCGCACCGCGATGTTGTCGATCAGCGTGCCCTGATAGGACAGCGGCTTGGAGCTGACGACATGCCCGCTCGACGCGCCGGCAATGCGGCGTGGTGAAGACTTCCTCGGTCGGGATATTGGCGTTGCAGGTGATGCCGTTCTTGGCCGTCGACGCGCCGCCTTCCCATTCGTGGCCGTCGGCCAGGCCGATCGTCAGGTCGGTGCCCGGACCGGTATAATGCAGCGCGTGGAAGCGCTGGCCGTTCAGCCATTCGGTCCGCTCGCGCAGCACGGCGTTGTGCTTCTCCCAGTGCCGCCACCGCGCCATCCTGATCGACGCGCGAGGCGGCGAAGATCGCGTCCGCCAGCTTCGCCACCGCGACGTCCTCGGCGATCGTCGGGAAATACCTGCTTCGCCCATGACGGGCTCGGATAGGCGATGATGTTCCAGTTGGTGTCGAAATTGACGATCTTTTCCAGCGCCGGCTGATAGGCGATCGAATTGGCCTTGCTGGCGCGCGCGACCTTGGTCGGATCCTCGCCCGACAGCAGCATCGGATTGTCGCCGACGATCGCAAGCCGCGCGGTGTTGGCTGAAAACGCCTTCGCCATGCCCTCATAGAGCCAGCCCGCGGCGCGATCGAAACCTGTCATTGTGGCCGTGGCGATAGCGCGACAGCGTGATCTCCTCGTCCGGACAGAAACGAGCGTCATCAGGCCGGCGCCGGCCTTGTAGGCATGCTCGGCGATCCGGCGCACCAGCGGCAGCGCCACCGCCGGCGCGGTCAGCGAGCAAGTCCTGGCCCGGCTGCAGGCGCAGGCCGACCTTCACCGCGACTTCGGCGAGGCGGTCGAGCTTCACGGGGTCGATCGAGGCGGAGAGATGGCGTTGATGTGCGGTCATGATTCTTTTCGGGCAAAGCTGTTGGGTCGTGGCTCCGCCGGCATCCCTTCGGCCTGGAACACTAGAACCGGGCAATGGCCGGCGAAGCGCTTGACGACAGCATTAGCACAAGAATGGACCGGCGGAAGCCGTTCTCGTCGATGTTTCGCGATGCCTAGTCGTATGGCAGCGACACGCTCCGGTCTGCCTCGGCTCCACGGCGCAGCCGACTTCATCGTCTGCCACCACGGACCCCGCTCCGATCATCCCGCTCGCCTGCGAGCGGTCGAGCATCATGCCACCGGCGAGATGGAGGACAAATGCAAGGACAGCGATGATGGCAAGCGGGGGTGAGGCTGAGCGAGGGTCGACGTCGAAGCGCTCAAGGTCATGTTCAGATGATTCGTGTGGACGGCCGCCTGATCTCCATCTGGCATTCTGACTGCGCCTTTCTTTCGTTGTTTGAAGTCGAGGATTGCCACTCCGCCATCTGGCCCTGAAATCCCTCAGCAATCAAATAGCGGTAGTGATGAACGATGTGTCTCGTCTGGCGGCTACGCGAAGGTTAGAAGCGCTATGATCATGCGCGGCTGAAAGGCTCCTGCGCTTACTCGCAGACCAGATGTCTTCCTGGCAAGGATGCACCGCGTAACGTGCATTGTTCCTGTGTGCCTCATGATCAGAACTCCATGTTTCGTGCAGGCAGGATGCTCAGCGCAGAGAACAACACCCGTGAGGTTGTTTCACAGACGTCGCGCAGCATTGGTCGCAAAGAGCGATGTATTGCTGAGACACGCCAGGAAATTCTGGTGAAATTCTTTAGATCCATCTTTTTGGACGCTGGGCGGCAGAATGTGCGCTGGCGCTTCGACGCCGCCGCCGGCACCCGGTCGACCATCTGGGGCGCGGGGCCGGAGATAATATTTCGGCGACGTCAGGCGATCGATTGATCGCGCGATCGGTGCGCGATGAGACCGCCAGATCCGCCGAAGGCGCATCCGCCAGCGTCATGGCCCCCTCGCTGCGGCGGCAGCGGCGGCGTCGTAGACGACGTCATGCGCCTCCTGCCGGCCGATGTCGGGCGCCAGCCCCATCATCACGGCTTCGGCGACGATCAGCCCGCGGCTGATGTCGAGATTTTCCGCCATCCTGTTCTCGTCGACGATCAGGCCGCCGAGCGCGAATTTGGCCTGGTGCAGCGCGCCGGCGGTCAGCACGAAACTTTCCGGGATCGCCATCCATTCGGCGTGCCAGGGCCCGGTGGCGCGCTCGAAGTCCTGCACCATCGCGTCCAGCATCAGGCCGGCGTGCTGGCGCACGCCTTGCAGGCCGCCAGCATCAGTTCGCGACGAGATCGGATTGCGCTTCTGCGGCATGGTCGAGACGCGCCGCGGCCCTTGACGAAGGGCTCGTAGACCTCGGCGAATTCGGTCGAGGCCATGATCATGATGTCGAGCGCGATCTTGCCGAGCGAGCCGGTGACGAGGCGCGAGGAAATTGACGGCTTCCGCCAAGCCCGTCGCGCGCGACATGCCAGGTGGAGACGGGCACGCCGAGGCCGAGCTCCTCGCACAGCGCCTTCTGCACCTCGAAGCCCTTGTCGCCGAGCGAAGCCAGCGTGCCGGCCGCGCCGGCGAACTGGCCGACCAGGACGCGCGGCTTCAGTTGCGCGAGCCGCTCGGCGTGGCGGTCGAACATCGCGAGCCAGATCGCGGTCTTGTAGCCGAACGTCACCGGCAGCGCCTGCTGCAGATGGGTGCGGCCGGCCATCGGCGTGTCGCGGTAGCGCTTCGAGAGATCGGCGAGGATGCCGCGCAGCGCGGCGATATCGGCCTCGATGATCTTCAAGGCCGGCGCGCACCTGCAGCACCACGGCGGTGTCCATGATGTCCTGCGTGGTCGCGCCCCAGTGCACGTAGCGGCCGGCCTCGCCGCATTGCTTCACCATCTGGTGCACCAGCGGCAGGATCGGATAGCCGACGATGTCGGTCTCGCTGGCGCAGCAGGTCGAAATCGAGCGCGGACGACGTCGGTTCGCTTTGCGATCTCTTCCGCCGCCTCCGCCGGGATCACGCCGCAGCGCGCCTCGGCCTTCGCCAGCGCGATCTCGACCTCGGCGTAGCGCGAGATCAGGCTGAAGTCGGAAAACACCTCGCGCATCGCCGGCGTGCCGAAGGCGTCGCGGAACAGGATGGAATCGAGGACGGTGGTCGAGGTCGGAAAGTCAGGGCATGGATCGTTTCCTAAGGCAATCGCCGGGATCGCTGCAGCGACGTCATGCCACAACCGATGCGTGATTGGGAAAGGCGCCGGATCACCAGTTCTCGTGTGAGGTCCGCACGTCGAGTTCGAACGACCAGGCCCGGCGGCGGCTGTTTGTGAAGAAACACAAAGCCGTCGACGATGCCCTCGATGCTGATCAGCCGCTCCTCGCGGCTGGCGGCTTCAGGAAACCGTTTCTTGATCTTCTCACCACCGATCGCACCATCGACCACAACGTGGCCGACATGGATGCCGTCACTGGCATATTCCTTGGCCATCGCCTGCGCCAACGTGCGCAAGCCCGCCTTGACGAATTGAACGCGCCATAGCCCGAAGCGTCCCCGCAGCGACGCGCTCGCGCCCGTGAACAGCAGCGTGCCCGCGCCCTTCGGCACCATGCGGCGGACGGCCTCGCGCCCGAACAGGAAGCCGCCGAAAGCACACGACGCGCCAGCTTTGCTCGAAATAGCCGGCCTCCATATCGATGATCTTGCCCGGCGTGTTGTTGCCGCGCGTTGTAGATCGCCAAGTTCAAGCGTCGCTGCCGGCCTGGTCGAACAGCGCGACAATATCGGCTTCGCTGGTCGCATCGGCCACCACAGAGGTGGCGCGCCCGCCGACAGCTGCGATGTCGGCCACGACGGCATCCAGCGCCGTCTTGGTTCGGCCGGCCACTATTACATGCAAGCCTTCGGCGGCGAACCGCTTGCAGAGCTGCGCGCTCAAGCCCCTCGTCCGGTCCGACACCGATGACAATTGCCGTTCCCATTCGTCTCTCCCGTTTCCATTGAATGCTGATCGTCTTTTATATGACGATCATCATCATTCAATGACGGGCCTTCTGCACCGCGCGCCGTTCACGCGGATATAAGCCGTCAATCAGTCGCGGAATTTCTTCTTTTTCTTCCTTTCCGGATGCAGGCTTTGCCGCACGTCCGCCGTCATGCCCGGGCTTGCCGGCGAAAGCGGGCGCTTCTCCCGATGGGGCTATCCTGGTATCGTAACGCGCATTCGTGTCAAACCCCGGCGTGGTTTCGCGGCGGGATTTTCCGCCATGCGGCTTGCCGCCCTCGAACTTGCCATGTGGCTTCGGCGCCCTCTCCTCGCGCGCGCCTCCGCCATGCAGGCCATCGGGCGGTGCCTCGATGCGGATATTGTCTTCCTTGTCCGGGGACGTCGGATCTTCACCGCGAATTTGTCCCGCGACGCGCGGAAATCTCGAACTCGGTGGTGGTGTCCGCGACGCGGATGGCACCTATGTCGGACTTGTCGATGCCGCCGCGGCGGCCAGATCATCGGCAACAACCAGCGCGCTTCCGCATTCTTGCGGCTGCCGATCGAGGCGCGAAACCAGACGCTGCCCTCGCCCATGGCAGCTGACGCTGCGACGGCTTTCTCGGCTTCGATCGCGCATCCGCGCCGATCCTCGCCGCGCGGCGACCAGCTGTCCCTTTCCCGGCCGCGATCCTCGCGGGACCGGCTACGATGCTCACCGGGATCGATGATGTCTTCCGGCGAAGGCAGCCGCGCGCGATAAAGCCTTGCCAGCGCCGCGGCGTATCCTCCGCTGACCGTTCGGCGAGCAGGGCCTGCGCAAGCACGAGATCTTCGGGCGTGGTCTCTTCCGCGAACAGCGCATCCTTCAACATGCGCTCCTGATCGAAGCTTGCGGATTT
>ERZ1370068.10215-contig-8933_pt1 | contig 26884 bp, 28 predicted proteins | sample MGYA00561227_ERZ1370068 | MGnify/ENA primary metagenome ERZ1370068 (study PRJEB38410, sample SAMEA6850437) | metagenome | study: Metagenomic assessment of the ecological functions of the soil: analysis of the soil microbiota associated with the...
TCTGGAGGAGATCGACCACGAGAAAGAGCACCGCCCCCACGCTGAGCCCGATGCCGATGAACTTGATGTGCCCGCGGGAGGAGGTACCGGTCGATGATGAAGGTCGAGGCGTGGCGCCGGCGGCGGCCGCTCTCCGTCACCGCGCTCGCCCCCCGGCGCAGGAACGGCATCGTGGGCACCCGCGCCCGCAGGGTGTCGCGAAGCCGCCAGAGCTGATGCGTCCAGCCGGTGGGCAGGCCCACGGTGGTCACGCGCAGCAGGACGAGGCTGGCGGCGAGGAAGAGTGAGGGCGTCGGGGCAGCCAGGATGCCGAACCACGGAGGCACGCGCCCGCGCAGCGCCATGCCCTCGAGGCTCGTGAAGAGTGATGTAGTAGGACACCACGATGCCGAGGCTCTGCGCGAGGGGCGACGCCGCGGCCACCGCCGCCGCGGCCCCGCCGCGGCGGAGGGCGAGGGGAAAGCCGACGAGTGACGAAGACGAGCGCGGCCAGCGGCAGCGCGAAGCGCTTGTGAAGCTCGACGTAGTACGCCCCGGCCAGCTGTCCCTGGGCTTCGAGCGCGGCGGCCTGGGCGCGGAGGGGAGGTCAGTGGGAGGTCGCGCTCGGGCTCCCTGGGCGCGGTTGGTGCTGGCGTGAGCGGCGACTCCAGCGGGAGATTCATGTCGTAGAGGCTGAAGTCGGTGAAGCGCACCCGCCGGCCGTCGGCGACGTCGGTCTCGGTGACCTTTTTCGGGCCGTCGAGGAACCGCAGGGTGATGCGGCTGTTCTCCTCGTCGGTGAGCAGGCGCCCTTCGCGCGCGACGATCACCCGCGACAGCGCCGGGTTCCGCCTTCCCGTCGGAGACGACGAGCCCCTTCGAGGGCGACCTGCGAGGCGCTCACGTCCCGCACGTAGATGGTGAACTGGCCGAAGGAGCCGCTGAAGACACGCTCCTTGATCCCGGTGGAGGCGCGTGATTGCAGGATCCGGAAGAGCTGCTGCTGGGAACGCGCAGTAATATTCGCGGCACCAACGAAGAGCGTGAGAGCGGCGCAGACCACAGGTGATCGCCACCCCGGCGAGGCACGAAGGGGGCGGAGGGAGCCGGAGCGGGCTCACCCCCGAGGCCTTCACAGCGCGGTCACCCATCCATGTCCGCGCCTCCTCAGCCGGCCGCCCACCAGGAGGACGCCGACCAGGAGCGCGATGGGGAAGGTGAGGCTCAGGCGGACGGCAGCATATAGCCCAGGGAGGCTGACCACCAGGAGGAAGGGGACGCCCTTGGTGATGACGAGCTCGGTGAGGTGGGATAGATCCGGTCGATCACGAGGAAGAAGCTGTGAAGACACCGACCCCCATCGCGAACGGAACCAGAGCTCCCGAGAACGTGTACCGGTCGATGATGCGACCCATCACCCCCCATTGTACGATAGCGAGGTGATGCGCCCGGCAAATCCTGACGACGCTTCTCCTCGCCGCGCTCAGCGCTCGGCGCCGTGCCGCCGCCGCCCCCGCGCCCAGATCGACCGGCTCGAGGCGTTTCCCGCGCGCTCGCGGGCGCTCTCGATGGACCGCCGGCGAAGCCGCGGTAGGCGCGCTGTAACACTGTAGACGAGGAGATCCTCGACAACCTCCAGAGTGGCGGGATCTCGCCCTCGCCGGCATTCTCGTGGGGAGCGCCTGAGGCCTTCAACGCGGCCTGGGAGGCGCCCGCTTCCGCATGCTCCGGCCTGGGCCGCGACGACGGTCGGGCGCGCTGACGGTGGGGCTCTACGGGCTCACTGGCACGGACGGACCGGGCTCGGTCCGACCACCGGGTAATGACGCCACCCTCGCGCGCACCATCACCCACGAGGGCGCGCCCTGGAAGCGTATCCCTGGCCGAACACCGAGACAGCGCGGGCGCCGCAGGTGGCGCTGGGCTGGTCCGGCGCTCCGGACGGCGGGCTGGCGCCCGCTGCGTCTGGAGATCTGGCGTCTGGGCGCGAGCGGACTCACGCGCGCGTAAATCGGCGAGCCCTTATCCCGGACGGGCTGTGGGCGGTCGCGTACCACGTGGGCGCGGGGAGATCCTCCTCCGGTACGAGCGCTGCGCTACCCGGGCTGGAAGCCCGGCTGCGACGGGCAGACCGAGCAGGAGGAGCTGCCCGCCACGTCGCCGCCACCGATGGACCGGTGACGGCTCGCCGCCAGACGTACAACGGCTGGCATCGCGACCTCGCGCGCGGTGGCCCGCTTCCTTCGCCGCGGTGGGAGTCAGGAGACCGGCGGGCTCTTGCCGAGCTGGTGCCCGACCGCGCGCTGCGGGCACGGCTGCCGCACGCGCTGGTTGCCGAGCCCGCCTGCGATGCGGCGAACGCAGAATCGCCGAGCACGGTGGTGAAGTGGCGGGCCACCGAGGAGCGCGCCGCCGACGCGCGCGCCGCGCAGTCCGTGGTCGCCTCACCGGTGGGAGCCGCGATCCGCGCGGGTGGCGGCTGGCCGCCGCGGCGCCCGTGCTACAATAGCGCGCTGCCGCGACGGATGATCGCCGACCGCTACGATCCCACGCGCGTGGAGCCCCAGTGGTACGCCGAGTGGGAGACGGCGGGGCCTTTTCCGAGCCGACGCCGAATGCGGCCGGCAAGCCGTACTGCATCGTGATGCCCGCCCCCGAACGTGACCGGCGTCCTGCACATGGGTCACGCGTATGACACTTCACGCATGCAGGACGTCCTGATCCGCTACGAAGCGGATGGACGGCCTCAACGCCCTCTGGCAGTGCCCGGCACGGACCACGCCGGGCATCGCCACGCAGTACGTGGTCGAGCGGCAGCTGGCGGCCGAGGGCAAGACCAGCGAGGACCTCGGCCGCGAGGCGCTTCGTCGCAGCGTGTCTGGAAGTGGAAGGAGGAGTCGGGCGGGACCATCATCCGGCAGCTCGAAGCGGCTGGGCGCCTCCTGCGACTGGGCGCGCGAGCGGTTCACGATGGATCCGGGCTCTCGGCGGCCGTGCGCGAGGTGTTCGTGCGGCTCTGGGAAGAGGGGCTCATCTACCAGGACGACTACATCGTCAACTGGTGCCCGCGCTGCCAGACGGTGCTGTCCGACCTCGAGGTGGAGCGCGAGGAGCGCGACGGCGAGTTCGTCTACATCAAGTACGGGCCGCTGACGCTCGGCGACCGTGCGCCCGGAGACGAAGCTCGGCGACACCGCGCTCGCCGTCCATCCCGAGGACAAGCGCTACGCGAAGTACGTGGGCGAAGACGCTCGAGATGCCCGTCGGTCGAGGGGACCATCACGCATCCAGGTCGTCGCCGACGCCGCGGTGGATCCCGAAGTTCGGCACCGGGGTCATCAAGGTCACGCCCGGCCACGACCCCATCGACTTCGAGATCGGCCGGCGCCACCACCTGCCCGGTGCGCAGCGTGATCGGCTTCGACGGCAAGATGACGGCGCGGCCGGCAAGTACGCCGGGCTCGACCGCTTCGAGTGCCGGCAGCGCATCGTCGGAGGACATGCAGGCGCTCGGGCTCATCGAGCGGATCGAGCCCTACCGGCACGCGGTGGGCGTCTGCTACCGCTGCAAGACGGTGGTGGAGCCGCTCGTCTCCAAGCAGTGGTACGTCCGCGTCGAAGCCGCTCGCCGAGCCGGCCATCAAGGCGGTGCGCGACGGCGAAGATCAAGATCGTGCCCGCGGACTGGGCCAAGACCTACTACCACTGGATGGACGAACATCCGCGACTGGCGCATCTCGCGCCAGCTCTGGTGGGGCCACCGCATCCCCGCCTGGTACTGCGACGCCGGACGGCGGCGATGCACGTCTCGCGCGACGGACCTCACCGCCGTGTCCGACGTGCGGCGGCCCGCTCCGGCAGGACGACGGACGTGCTCGACACGTGGTTCTCGTCCGGCGCTCTGGCCGTTCTCGACCCTGGGCTGGCCCGACGTCCACGCCGGAGCTCAAGATGTTCTATCCGACCTCGTGCCTGGTCACCGGCTTCGACATCATCTTCTTCTGGGTCGCCCGGATGATGATGCTCGGCCTCAAGTTCATGGGCGACGTGCCGTTCCGCCACGTCTACATCCACGCCCTCGTGCGCGACGCCGAGGGGCAGAAGATGTCGAAGTCGAAGGGCAACGTCGTCGACCCGCTCGACGATCATGGACAGTTCGGGACCGGACGCGTTCCGCTTCACGCTGGCGGCCCTCGCCGGCCAGGGGCGCGACATCCGCCTCGCCGAGGAGCGCATCGAGGGCTACCGGAACTTCGCCAACAAGCTCTGGAACGCGTCGCGCGCTCGTCCTCGCCAACCTGGATGGCTACGATCCGCGGCTCGCGCGAGGGGACGCCCACCGTGGCCGACCGGTGGATCCGAGCCGCGCTCGACGCCGCGGTCGCGCGCGGTCCGCAGCGCCGCTCGACGCCTATCGGTTCAACGACGCGGCGTCGGCGCGTCTACCAGTTCCTCTGGCACGAGCTCTGCGACTGGTATCTGGAGATCGCGAAGCGAAGCCTCTACCAGAAGGACGACGCGGTCGGCGCGAGCGGTCACCCAGCAGACGCTGGTGGAGACGCTCGACATCACGCTCCGGCTCCTGCACCCGTTCATGCCGTTCATCTCCGAGGACATCTGGCAGCGGCTGCCCGCGAGGGTGGGGGCGACTCCATCATGATCGCGCCGCTTCCGCAGAGCTTCGCGCAAGCGGCCGCGACGCCGAGGCGGAGGCGTGGATGGCGCGGCGTGATCGGCATCGTCAGCGCGATCCGGACCATCCGCAGCGCGAGCCGCATTTCGCCGGCGGTGGAGCTGGCCGCAGTCGTGCGGCCCCGCTCGGCCGGACGCGGCGATCCTCGCCGAGCGCCGCACCCTGATGGGCGCCCTCGCGCGGGCCACCATCACGAGTGGACCCGCTGCCGCGTGCGACCGCCCCAGTCCGCGCTCGCGATGGCGCACGGGGCCGAGGTATACGTGCGCCTCGAGGGCGTGGTGGACCTGGCCGCCGAGCGGCAGCGCCTCGCCAAGGAGGTCGAGCGAGCGGCCAAGGAGATCGCCTTCCTCGAGGGCAAGCTCGGCCGGCCCGACTTCGTGGAGCGGGCGCCCGCCGAGATCGTGGCGCGCGAGCGCGAGCGCCTGGCCGAGCAGCAGGCGGCGCGGGAGAAGCTCACCGCCAGCCTCGCCGCGCTCGCGTGAGTGCGCGGGATCCCGGACGGCGCATGTGGAGGCCGGGCCCGACGCCTCATCGGCCACACCATCCACGCGCTCGACGAGGTGGACTCCACCCAGGCGGAGATGCGCACGGCTTGCCGCCGACGGCGCGCCCGAGGGCACGGTGGTGACCGCGCGCCATCAACGTGCGGGGCGCGGCCGGCGCGGCCGCGCGTGGTGGGACGGGCGCCGGGGAGAGCCTCCTCCTCTCCGTGCTGCTGCGGCCCGCGCTGCCGGCGGAAGCGCCCCTGACCTTTCTCGGCGCGCTGGCGGTGGTGGTGGCCGTCGAGGCGGAGGGTGTGGCCCCGGGCATCCGCTGGCCCAACGACGTCCTGGTGGATGAGGCGCAAGCTCGCCGGCATCCTGGCGGAGGCGGCCACCACCGCCGAGGGCCGGCTCGATCGCGTGGTGCTCGGCATCGGCGTCAACGTGGATCAGGCGGGCTTTCCGCTCGAGCTCGCGGACCGCGCCGTGTCGCTGCGGATGCTCACCGGGCGCCGCGCACGACCGGGAGCGGCTGCTGGACCGGCTGCTCGGCGCGCTTGACGCCGGCTATCGCGAGCTCCGGGCGGGCGGCGGGCGCGGGCCTCCGCGCTGGCCTGGCGGCGCCGGAGCGTGACGCTGGGCGCGCGCATGCGGACCCCGGACGGGCGGGAGGGCGTGGCGGAGGATGTCGACGAGTCCGGTGCCCTCATCGTGCGGGCGGAGGACGGCAGCCGCCTGCGCGTCACCGCCGGGGAGATCGCCGGTGCTGTCTGCTGCTTGAAGTCGGCAATACCAATACCTCGGTCGGCGTGCACGACGGCGCGCAGCTCGCGGCCTCGTGGCGCCTCACCAGCCGTCGAGAGCAGACCGCCGACGAGTACGGCGTCTTCATCCACACGCTCCTGCGTTCGCGCGGCATCGAGCCGCAAGCCGTCACCGCGGTGGCCATCTCCAACGTGGTCCCCCCCGTGCGGCAGACGCTGGAGTGGATGTGCGACACGTATTTCGGGGTGCCGGCGTTCTCGGTGCTGCCGGGCGTGAACGTTCCCATCGCCTTCGAGGTCGACAATCCGCGCGAGGTGGGAGCGGACCGTCTCTGCAACGCCGTCGCCGCCACCGCGCTCTACGGCCCGCCGCTCATCGTGGTGGACTTCGGCACCGCTACCAACTTCGACTGCGTGAATGCGCGCGGCGCTTCGCGGGCGGCGCCATCGCGCCGGGGCTGGTCACCGCGGCGGACGCGCTGGTGGCCCGCGCCGCCCGCCTGTCGCGCGTGGAGCTGGTGGCGCCCGCCACCGCGGTGGGGCGCAATACCGCCACCAATATCCAGTCCGGCGTCGTGCTGGGCTACGCGGGGCTCGTCGACGGCCTCATCGAGCGCATGCGTCGCGAGCTCGGCGGTGACGTGAAGGTCATCGGCACCGGCGGGCTCGCCGCGCAGATGCGCGAGCTGGCGCGCTCCATCCAGGTGGTGAACCCGGATCTGCGGCTGGAGGGTCTGCGCATGATCTGGGAGCACTCGCGAAAGGGCGGGTGAGCGCTTACCGGATTGACAGGCGGTGGGGGTAACCGTATACTCCACCCTAAATACGGTATGACTCGGGCGGGAGCTCTCTAAATATCGGGGGTCCGGGTGGTCCGCGCGGCCGGCCGGCCCAGGGGGACGACAGCATGGGGATGTGGGTCGGACGGGGCCGAAAGGCCCGGGCGGCATACGGGTTCGATGACATCGCGCTGGTCCCCGGCTCCATCACCATCAATCCGTCCGAGGTGGACATCTCCTGGGATCTCTGCGGGCATCGCTTCGCAGATCCCGGTGATCGCCGCCGCCATGGACGGTGTGGTCAGCCCCCGGCTCGCCATCGAGATGGGCCGCCTCGGCGGCCTCGCGGTCCTGAACCTCGAGGGGATCTTTTCCCGCTACGAGAATCCCGACGAGGTGCTCGACCGCATCACCTCCGCCAGCCTGGACGAGGCGACCAAGATCATCCAGGGGATCTACGGCGAGCCGATCAAGGGAAGAGCTGATCCACAAGAAGATCTCGGAGATCAAGAAGGGCGGCGGGCCGGTGGTGGTCTCCTCCATCCCCTCGCGCGCGGAGCGCTTCGCCAAGATCGCCGAGGAGGCGGGCGCGGATTTCTTCGTGGTCCAGTCCACCGTCACCACCGCGCGCCACATCGCCACCGAGTACACGCCGGTGGACCTCCGCAAGCTGAAGAAGCACCTCGCCATCCCGCTCATCGTCGGCAATGTGGTCACCTACGAGGCCTGTCTCGAGCTCATGGACTGCGGTGTGGACGCGCTCCTCATCGGCGTGGGGCCGGGCGCGGCCTGCACCAGCCGCGAGGTGCTGGGCCTGGGCGTCCCGCAGGTCACCGCCACCGCGGACTCCGCGGCCGCCGCGCGATTTCTACTACAAGCGTACCGGTCGCTATGTCCCCATCATCACGGACGGCGGCATGACCACCGGCGGCGACATCTGCAAGGCGCTGGCCTCCGGCGCCGACGCGGTGATGATCGGCTCCGCCTTCGCGCGCGCCACCGAGGCGCCGGGCCGGGGCTATCACTGGGGCATGGCCACGCCGCACTCGAACCTGCCGCGCGGGACGCGCATCCGCGTCGGGGTGGCGGGCCCGCTCGAGCAGATCCTCTTCGGGCCAGCTTTCACCGAGGACGGCACACTGAACCTCGTGGGCGCCATCCGGACGTGCATGGGCTCGGTGGGCGCCATGAACATCACGCGAGCTGCAGCAGACGGAGCTGATCATCGCGCCGTCCATCAAGACCGAGGGCAAGGTGTTCCAGCGGGCCCAGAAGCTGGGCACTCCGCGCTAGGTCGGGAGGCGGCGCTGGACAAGATCGCGATCCTGGATTTCGGCGCGCAGTACACCCAGCTCATCGCGCGCCGGATCCGGGAGATGTCGGTGTACTCCGAGATCCTCCCGTGCACCCATCCCGTCGATGAGGTGCTCGCCGCCGGATACCGCGGCATCGTGCTCTCCGGGGTCCCTCGAGTGTCTACGATGAGGGCGCCCCGCTGCCCGACAAGAAGCTCCTCGAGTCAGGGATTCCCGTGCTCGGCATCTGCTACGGCATGCAGGCCATGGGCTATCTCCTCGGGGGCACGTGGTGCCGGCGGAGCGGCGCGAGTACGGGCCCGCGGAGCTCCGGCTCGAGACCGGGGCGGGCTCTTCGAGGGCGTGACGCCCGGGCGCGAGGGCCGGATCACGGTGTGGATGAGCCACGGGGATACCGTGTTGCGGCCTCCGAAGGGCTTCACGAGCCTCGCGTCGACCGCCAATTGCCCGGTGGCGGCCATGGCCGACCCCGACCGGCGCCTCTATGCCGTGCAGTTTCACCCCGAGGTCGCGCATACCCAGCAGGGCAAGACCGTGCTGGCGAACTTCCTCAAGGTCTGTGGCGTCGCGCGCGACTGGTCCATGGCCTCGTTCGTGGACACGGCGGTGGCGCATATCCGGGCCACCGTCGGCACCGACCGGGTCCTGTGCGCGCTCTCGGGGGTGTGGACTCCTCGGTGGTGGCGGCGCTCGTCCACCGGGCCATCGGCGATCAGCTCACCTGCCTCTTCGTGGACAACGGGCTCCTCCGGGCGGGCGAGGCGGAAGGGGTGGTGAAGACCTTCCGCGACACATTCAAGATCAACCTCATCCATGTGGATGCAACCAAGCGATTTATCGACCGCCTGGCTGGGGTCACGGATCCGGAGATCAAGCGCAAGCGCCATCGGGGGCGAGTTCATACGCGGTCTTCGACGAGGCGTCGCACAAAGCTCGGCCAGGTCCCGTGGCTCGCGCAGGGCACAGTGTATCCCGACGTGATCGAGTCGGTGTCCTTCAAGGGCCCCTCCGCGACGATCAAGACGCATCACAATGTCGGGGGCTTGCCCAAGGACATGCGCTTCAAGCTCCTCGAGCCGCTGCGCGAGCTCTTCAAGGACGAGGTCCGCGAGGTCGGCACCCTCATCGGCCTGCCCGACGAGATCGTCTGGCGCCAGCCCTTCCCGGGGCCCGGCCTGGCCATCCGCGTGCTGGGCGAGGTGACCGAGGACCGGCTGGCCATCCTGCGGCGGCGCGGACACCATCGTCCAGGACGAGGTGCGCGCGGCGGGGCTGGAGCGTGAGCTGTGGCAGGCCTTCGCGGTGCTGCTGCCCGTGCGCACCGTCGGGGTGATGGGCGATTTCCGCACCTATGCGCAGGTCATCGCGCTGCGCGCCGTCACCAGCCAGGACGCGATGACCGCCGACTGGGCGCGGCTGCCGTACGACCTCCTCGGCCGGATCAGCAGCCGCATCATCAACGAGGTCCAGGGCGTCAATCGCGTCGTCTTCGACATCTCCTCCAAGCCGCCGAGCACGATCGAGTGGGAATGATTGGCGAGCCGCAGCCGCCGGCGAGGCGAGCGGACAAATAATGGGTGCCGAGCGGAGCGAGGCGGGTAATCTGCCCAACGAGGGGACTTCGTCCACCTCCACGTTCACTCCGAGTACAGCCTGCTCGACGGCGCCGCCCAGCTCGACGGGCTGGTGCAGAAGGCCAAGGATCTCGCCTTTCCCGCCATCGCGCTGACCGACCACGGCAACCTCTTCGGGGCGGTGGACTTCTACAGCGCCGCCAAGAAGGCGGGGGTCAAGCCCATCGTGGGCTGCGAGCTGTACGTGGCGCCGGGCAGCCGGTTCGAGCGCTCGAGTCAGGACGGCGGCTACGAGGGCGCCAGCCACGCCACCGTGCTGGTGCGCAACGAGACCGGGCTACCGGAACCTGATCAAGCTCGTGTCCAAGGCCTACCTCGAGGGCTTCTACTACAAGCCCCGCGTGGACCGCGAGCTCCTCGCCCAGCACGCCGACGGGCTCCTCGTGCTCTCGGGCTGCCTCAACTCGGAGGTGAGCAAGCTCCTCTCCGCGGGAGAAGACGCGAAGGCCAAGCAGGTGGCGGGCTGGTACCAGGACGTGTTCGGCCGCGACCACTACTTCATGGAGCTCCAGTCTCACGGGATCGAGGAGCAGAGCCGGGTGACGGCGGGCACGCTGCGCCTCGCCGGAGGCGCTGGGCGCCCCATCTGCGGGACCAACGACTCGCACTACCTCGAGGCCGGGCATGCCCGCGCCCACGAGGCGCTGCTCTGCATCCAGACCGGCACCACCATGAGCGACCCCAACCGCTGGAAGTTCTCCACCGACGAGTTCTACCTCAAGTCGGCGGACGAGATGCGAGAGGTGTTCCGCGAGCTGCCGGAGGCCTACCGGAACACCCTCGCGGTGGCGGAGCGCTGCGACCTGGACATGTCCTTCGGCAAGTTCCACCTGCCGAGCTACCAGGTCCCCGCCGGCTTCACGCTGGACTCCTACCTCGAGCACCTGGCGCTGGAGGGTCTCGCCGCCCGCTACGGCGCCGCCCCCGCCGACGCGGTGCGGGAGCGGCTCCGCTACGAGCTCGGCGTCATCTCCACCATGGGTTTCTCCGGATACTTCCTGGTGGTCTGGGACTTCATCGCCTTCGCCCGCCGGCAGGGTATCGCGGTGGGGCCGGGGCGCGGCTCCTCGGCGGGCTCGCTGGTCGCCTACTGTCTCGGCATCACCAACGTCGATCCCATCCGCTACGGGCTCCTCTTCGAGCGATTCTTGAACCCCGAGCGGATCTCCATGCCCGACATGGACATCGACTTCGCCGACGACCGGCGCGACGAGGTGATCCGCTACGTCGTCGAGCGCTACGGCGAGGATCGGGTGGCCCACATCATCACCTTCGGCACCATGGGGGCCAAGGCGGTCATTCGCGACGTGGGCCGCGTGCTCGGCTTCTCCTATGCCGAGGCGGATCGCATCGCCAAGCTGGTGCCGACCTTCCCGCTCAATATCACGCCTGGACGAGTCGCTCGAGAAGGCGCCGGAGCTGGCCCAGTCGGTCAAGCGCGATCCCAAGGTCGCCGAGCTCTGGAGCGTGGCCAAGGCCGCTGGAGGGTGCACCCGTCACGCCTCCGTGCACGCCTCCGCGGTGGTCATCTCGGACGAGCCCCTCATGGAGCGGGTGCCGCTCTACAAGGATCCCAAGCGGCCCGAGCTCATCACCGGCTTCGCGATGGGGCCCATCGAGAAGCTCGGCCTGCTCAAGATGGACTTCCTCGGGCTGCGGACGCTCACCGTGCATCATCGGACGCCGTGGCCCTGGTGCAGGCCTCGCGCGGCATCGCGCTGGACGCCGACCGGCTGCCGCTCGAGGACGCGAAGACGTATCAGCTCCTGAGCGAGGCGCGCACGCTCGGCGTCTTCCAGCTGGAGTCGCAGGGCATGCGGGACGCCCTCCAGAAGCTCCGCCCGGAGCGAATCGAGGACATCATCGCCATGGTGGCGCTGTATCGGCCCGGCCCCATGGACCTCATCCCGGAGTTCGTCAATCGCACGCCACGGCCGAGCGGAGATCGCCTACGAGCATCCCGCCGATGGAGCGGCACCTCCAGGAGACCTACGGGATCATGGTCTACCAGGAGCAGGTGATGCGGCTCGCCGCCGACCTCGCCGGCTTCACGCTCGGCCAGGCCGATACCCTGCGCAAGGCGATGGGGAAGAAGGACCGCGAGCTCATGGCGCAGCAGCGCGAGCAGTTCATCGCCGGCTGCAAGGCCAACAAGGTCGAGGCGCCGCAAGGCCGAGCGCATCTGGGACCTCATCGAGAAGTTCGCGGGCTATGGCTTCAACAAGAGCCACGCCGCGTGCTACGGCGTGGTGGCGTATCAGACGGCGTATCTCAAGGCGAACTACCCGAGTGGAGTTCATGGCCGCGCTGCTCACGTCGGAAATGGACCGGACGGACAAGATCGTCCAGTACATGGAAGAGAGCCGGGCCATGGGGCTTCAGATCGCTCCTCCCGACGTCAACCGCTCCGGGCGCGCGCTTCACGGTGGAGGGCGAGGTGCTCCGCTTCGGGCTGGCCGCCATCAAGAACGTGGGCGAGTCGGCCATCGACTCCATCGTGCGCCTCCGGCAGGACGACGGCGCCTTCGCTTCGCTCGTGGACTTCTGCGCGCGCGCGGATCTCCGCCTGCTCAACCGCCGCGTGCTCGAGAGCCTTCATCAAGGCGGGCGCCTTCGACGGCTTCGGCGGCACCGTGCGGGGTGCCTCCTGGCCGCGCTCGACCAGGCCATGGAGGCCGGTCAGCGCCGGCAGCGCGACCGCGAGGAAGGCCAGACCTCGCTCTTCGACGCGCCCAGCGGACCCGCGAGCGCGACGGAGACCGCGGGGGCTCCGGCGCCGCCGTCGATGCCCGCCGTCCCCGAGTGGCCCACGGAGCAGACTCCTCGCGTACGAGAAGGAAGTGCTCCGGCTTCTACATCTCCGGCCACCCGCTCGAGCGCTATCGCGATCGGGCGCTCGTCCTGGGAACCGCCGCCGCCGCCGACGTGGCCACGCGGCCGGTGGGCGGGCGGGTGGCGCTGCTCGGGCAGCTGAGCCAGGTGCGCGAGCGGGCCACCAAGAGCGGCAATCGCATGGCCTTCGCTGCGCTCGACGCAGTCGACGGATCGGTGTCGCTGACCATTTTCCCGGAGGCCCTCGCGGCCTGCGCGGCCGCGCTGCACGCGCCGGGGCCGGTGATCGTGAAGGGGCGCATCGACGAGACGGACAAGGGCCGCGTGGTGCTCGTCGAGGACATCAAGCCACTGGAGGACGCGCTGAGGACCGAGGGCGGATACCGGCCGAATGGCCATGGGGGCAATGGCGGCAACGGCGGGAATGGCCGGCACGCGCATACCTGCCGGATCCGGGTGAAGGGCGACGGGGTCGGCGCGGGCGCCGGCGAGGCCCTGCTGGGCGCAGTGCGGGCGATCTGCGAGGCGCATCGCGGCGCCACGCCGCTGTTCCTCCACGTGCTGCTCGCCGAGCAGGAAGTCGTGCTGAAGGCGCCCGGGATGGGGGTGGAGCCGGTGCCGGAGCTGGTGGCGAAAGTGGAGCAGCTGCTGGGACCGGGCAGTATCATCGTGGAGTATGCCGGACGAGCTTGAGTTCGAGAAGCCGATTCTCGAGCTGGAAACCCGCATCGCGGAGCTGCGCGCGTCCGAGAACGAGGCGGCCACCCGCGACGAGGCGACCCGCCTCGAGGAGCGGCTCCGCCGACTCCAGCTCCGTGTCTACGGCAGCCTGAGCGCCTGGCAGCGGGCGCAGATCGCCCGCCACCCGAAGCGCCCCCACGCGCTGGATCTCTACAAGCTGCTCCTCGACGATTTCGTCGAGCTCCACGGCGACCGCGTCTTCGGCGACGATCTCGCCATCGTGGGCGGCCTCGCGATCTTCGAGGGCGGAGCCGGTGGTGGTGCTCGGGCACCAGAAGGGCCGCGACACCCGCGAGAACATCGCGCGCAACTTCGGCATGCCGCACCCGGAGGGCTATCGCAAGGCCCTCCGGCTCATGCAGCTCGCCGACAAGTTCGGCAAGCCCATCATCACCTTCATCGACACGCCGGGCGCCTATCCGGGGCTCGGGGCGGAGGAGCGGGGCCAGGCGGAAGCGATCGCGCGCAACCTGCGTGAGATGGCGGCGCTGCGCACGCCGGTCATCGCGGTGGTGACGGGGAGGGCGGCAGCGGGGGCGCTCGCCATCGGGTCGCCAATCGCGTGCTCATGCTCGAGCACGCCATCTACTCGGTGATCTCGCCGGAAGGCTGCGCGGCCATCCTCTGGGGCGACGGCGCCAAGGCACCCGAGGCGGCTCAGCTCATGCGCGTCACCGCTCCGGATCTCCAGAAGGCCGGAGTGATCGATGCGATCGTCCCGGAGCCGATGGGGCGCGCACCGGAGCTGGGAGGCGCCGCCGCCAATCTCCGGACCGCGCTGCGCGAGCATCTGGGACAGCTGCGCTCGCTGTCCGGCGACGCGCTGGCGCAGGATCGGTACGAGAAGTTTCGCCGCATCGGGGTGTTCGAGGAGACGGTGTAGCGGGGCTCGCTCCCGAGGTTTGACTCCCGGAGCGGGGTGCTAACGTAACTCTCAGGAATTTATGCCCAAACTTCACCTCGTCACCTACGGCTGTCAGATGAACGAGTACGACTCCGAGCGGGTGGCGGGGCTCCTGAAAAACGAGCGCTACGAGCTCACCGACTCCCCGACGAGGCGGACCTCATCCTCGTCAACACCTGCGCCATCCGTGAGAAGGCAGAGGACAAGGTGTACTCGCAGCTCGGCACGCTCCGGCGCCTCAAGGAAGAGCGCCCCGGGCTCCTCATCGGCGTCATGGGCTGCATGGCGCAGCTCCAGCAGGAGCGCATCCAGCAGCGGGCGCCTTACGTGGATCTCGTCTTCGGCTCGCCCGCCATCGCGCGCGTCGTCGAGCTGGTGGCGCGCGCGCGGACCGAGCGCCGGCCCGTGCTGGAGACGGGCGAGGGCCCGCTGGTCAAGATCACCGCGCGTCCGGACGGAGCGGCGCGGCTCAAGGCCTTCGTCACCGTGATGGAGGGCTGCGAGAAGCACTGTACCTTCTGCGTCGTGCCCACCACGCGGGGCCGCGAGCGCAGCCATGCGCCCGAGGCCATCGAGACGGAGATCCGCGAGCTTGCCGCCCAGGGCTGTCGTGAGGTCACCCTCCTCGGCCAGACCGTCAACGCCTATGGGCGCGATCTCGATCCCCCACCGACCTGGCCGCGCTGCTCGAGCGGGTGGACGGCATCGACGGAATCGAGCGCATCCGCTTCACCACCTCGAATCCCTACAATCTCACCCCGCGCCTGATGCAGGCCATCCGCGACGTGCCCAAGGTGGTGGAGTACCTCCACCTGCCGCTGCAGTCCGGCTCCGACCGGATCCTCGAGCGCATGAACCGCGGCTATACCCGCGCGCGCTACCTCGAGCTGATCGCAGAGCTCCGGGCGACGGTGGGAGAGCTCGCGCTCTCCACCGATCTCATCGTGGGGTTCCCCGGCGAGACGGAGGCGGACTTCGAGCAGACGCTGTCCGCGGTGGAGGCGGTGGGGTACGACAATGTCTTCGCCTTCCGCTACTCCCGCCGCCCCGGCACGCCGGCGGCGGAGATGGCGGAACAGGTGCCCGAGGCGGTGAAGGCGGATCGCAACCGCCGCGTGCTGGAGGTGGCGACCCGCGTGGGTGCCGAGCGCAGCCGCCGTCTCGAGGGTCACCTGATGGAAGTGCTGGTGGACGGCGCCTCCCGGAAGGACGCGCGGCAGGCGAGCGGCCGCACGCGCTGCAACCGCGTGGTGAACTTCGACGCCGGCGGCGAGAACCTCCTCGGCGAGGTCGTCGGCGTCCGGATCACCGAGGCTTTGCCCCACAGCCTTCGCGGCGAGCTCGCGGCCCGCGGGGCGCATCGCTCTCGCCGGCCGGGCCGCCCGCATAGGAGGGACGCGCGCCATGTACCTCGAGATGAAGGTCAAGGGGCTGGCCGTCGACCCGCTGTCCAACCTGCCGATCCTCATTCTGCGCGATGAGGAAGACAAGCGCTCGCTGCCAATCTGGGTGGGGCTGGCCGAGGCCAACGCGATCGCCATCGAGCTCGAGAAGATCCCCACCGCGCGGCCCATGACCCACGACCTCATCAAGAGCATCCTCGAGTCGCTGCGGGCGCGCGTGCTCAAGGTCGTCGTCAACGACCTCCGCGAGAACACCTTCTTCGCAGTGCTGCACCTGCAGGTCGGCGGCAACGAGGTCACGGTGGACTCGCGCCCCAGCGACGCCATCGCCCTCGCCCTGCGCGTGGGCGCGCCCATCTTCGTGGCGGAAGAGGTGGTGCAGAAGGCCCAGACGGTGGAGGTGGTGAAGGAGGGAGAGGGACGCGGGGCGCGCGGCCGGAAGACCCGGACAAGGTGAAAGAATGGCTGGAGTCGATCAAGCCTGGGGACTTCATGGAGCGCGGCAAGGACCCGGCGCCCCGGATGAGTAGTGGATGCGCATTGCCCTCTTCACGAACAACTACTTGCCGTTCCGGGGTGGGGTGACCACGGCGGTAGAGACGCTCCGCACCGGGCTTGAGGCCTCGGGCCACCAGGCCTGGGTCTTCGCCCCCGCCGCTCGCGCCGCCGGCGATTCGCCCGGCGTCTTCCGCTACCCGTCGATCCCCGCGCCCACCTATCCCGGGTTCGCGGTGCCGCTGCCGTACTCGCCGCGCCTCGCCCGCTCGGCCCGAGGGCTCCGGCCCGACATCATCCATGCGCAGCATCCGTTTCTCCTCGGGGTGACCGCGCGCCGGATCGCCCGGCGCCTGGCGGTGCCGCTCGTGTTCACGTATCACACGCGCTACGAGAAGTACGCGCACTATGTCCCCGCGCCGGAGCGGCTGGTGGCCGCGCTCGCGGTCCGGCTGGCGTGCCGTTTCGCCGACCGGGCGGACCTCGTGATCGCGCCCTCGACGAGCATCGCCGAGACCTTGCGGACACGCGGCGTGCGAGCCCGGATCGCCGTCGTCCCCACCGGGGTGCCGCTGGATCACTTCCGACCGGGTGACGCCGGCGGAGCGCGGCGCGCGCTGGGGCTGGCGCCCGAGGCGCTCGTCTGCCTCTACGTGGGCCGCCTGGATCGCGAGAAGAGCGTGGAGCGCGTGATCGAGGCGTTCGACCTGATCGCGGGGGCGCTGCCCGCGGCACGGCTCCTCCTCGTGGGGCAGGGCAGCCATGCCGAGGCGCTGGGCCGCCGGGCCGCCGCCGGCCCGGCGCGGGACCGCATCCGGTTCGTCGGGGGCGTCGCCCGCGACGCGCTGCCGCCCTACTACCGCGCGGCGGACCTCTTCCTCTTCGCCTCGGAGACGGAGACGCAGGGGCTGGTGCTGGCGGAAGCCCACGCGTGTGGGCTGGCCGCGGTGGCCGTCCGGGCATCGGGGGTCGAGGAAGTGGTGGTGGACGGCCAGACCGGCCTTCTCGCCAAGCCCGACGCTCGCGATCTGGCCGATGCCGCGGTCGGGCTCCTCGTCGACCCCGCGCGGCGGGCCGCCATGGGCGCGGCGGGGCGCGCGGTCGCCGAGCGGGCCTTCTCGGCGGCGGGGCAGGTCGCCACCATGGTCGAGCTCTACGCGGGGCTCCGCGGATGAGCGAGGGGGCCGCGAGCTGCGCCTCGTCTTCCAGGACGACTGGGATCCGGGCCCGGGGATCCCGGCCGGGGTGGACTCCTCGCGTCCGATCCGAAGGTGCGCACCTTGCTCAAGGTGCTGGTGTCCCTATCCCGAGGTCCACTACATCCTCCCCGACCGGATCCGTCTCGACGGGGCCTCGGATCCGAGTCTCCTCGAGTCCGTGACCCGATTCCTCGAGCGTCAGGCGTGGCTGCTCAAGTCGGTCGTGGTCCGCTGAGGCCCGCGCCGTGATCTGGAATCCCGCAGCGGAAACCATGGCGCCCGAGGCGCGGCGCGCGCCCAGCTCTCGCGACTCCGCGACGCAGTGGACCGGGCGTCGGCGCGCGTGCCCTTCTTCCGCGGGTCGCTGGCCGCGGCGGGGGTGAAGCGCGGAGTCGCTGCGCGGTCTCGAGGACCTCGCGCGACTGCCCTTCACGAGAAAGGATCATCTCCGCGAGCAGTATCCGTGGGGCCTCTTCGCGGTGCCCCGGCGCGAGCTGGTACGCCTCCACGCTCCTCCGGTACCAAGGGCAAGCCGACCGTGGTGGGATATACGCGCCGCGACCTCGAGATCTGGCGCGAGGTCATGGCCCGCTCGCTGGCCGCGGGCGGCGCGGAGCCGGGCCACCTCATCCAGATCGCCTATGGCTATGGCCTCTTCACCGGGGGCTCGGCTTCCACGACGGCGCCGAGCACATGGGCCTCACGGTGGTGCCGGTGTCGTCGGGCAATACGCTGCGCCAGATGCTGCTCCTCCAGGACTTCCGTCCCGACGGGCCTCGCCTGCACGCCCTCCTTCGCGCTGCACATCGGCGAAGCCCTGCGCGAGAGCGGGTGGACCCGCGCGCGTCGGCTTGCGCGTACGGGCTCTTCGGCGCCGAGCCCTGGACGGAGGCGATGCGCGCCCAGCTCGAGGCGCTGTGGGGCGTGGTGCGCGTCGGACTTCTACGGGCTCCGGAGCTCGATCGGGCCGGGGGTGGCCGCCGAGTGCGCCGGCCCACGACGGCCTGCACGTCAACGACGACCACTTCCTGCCCGAGATCGTCGATCCCGCCACTGGCGCCCCGCTGGGCCGCCGGGCAAGGAGGGCGAGCTCGTCCTCACCGCGCTCACGCGGGAGGCGCTGCCCATGCTGCGCTACCGGACAGGCGACCTCACCAGCCTCAACCCCGAGCCGTGCGCCTGCGGGCGCACCACCGCGCGCATGGCGCGCGCTGAAGGGGCGCACCGACGACATGGTCGTCATCAAGGGCGTCAATGTGTATCCCTCCCAGGTGGAAGCGGCGCTGTTGACGATCGTGGAGCTGGCCCCGCACTATCAGCTCGTGGTGGACCGGACCCGGGCCTTCCCAGCCTCACCGTCCACGTCGAGCCCGCGGAGGGCCTCGTCGGGGCCTGGGGCGGCTTCGACGCGGCGCGGGACCGAGGTCGCCGCCCTCGCCGTCCGGGTGGGGAGCGCCTGCGCGGCCACCTCGGCCTCAACCCCGAGATCGCCATCGTCCCGCCCGAGACCATTCCCCGCAGCGAGGGGAAGGCGGTGCGGGTGGTGGAAAGGAGCTAGTCATGAATTCCAGCAGGGAAGTCACCGAGGAGCGCCTCCTGGCGCGGATCCAGGCCGGCGAGCGCATCGAGTCAGCGACGGAGATGACGGAGGCGTATCGCCAGAGCCTCATCCACCTGATGACCATGCAGGCCGACTCGGAGCTCGCCGGCGCCTACGGCTACGTGCCGTGGATCATGAAGGCGCCCACGCGTCGAGGAGAAGCACGTGGTGGCGCCAGATCGTGAAGGACGAGGTACCGCCACGCGCACGTCATGTACGGGCTGCTCGAGGACCTCGAGGTGGACGTGCACGCGCACATCGCGGGCGCACGACGAGGCCTTCACCATGCGCATCGACGACGCCGAACGCCGACATCGGCACGGCGGGTCGCCGCCGACAAGCGCGTCAACATCTTCTACTACCCGATCGACACGCTGGGCCGACTTCGTGTTTTTCAACTTCTGCATGGACCGCGGGGCTGGCCACCAGCTCGAGGACGTGCGCCAGTGCTCCTACGGGCCGTGGGCGCGGGCCATCGAGGGCATCTTCAAGGAAGAGAAGATGCACATCCGCCACGGCGAGCTCTGGGTGCAGCGGCTCACCGCCAGCGACGCCACCCGGGCGGAGGCGCAGGACGACGCTCGACAAGTGGTACGTCCGCACCATGAACATCTTCGGCCGGCCCGGCTACGCCCGAAGAATCGCCTCTACCGGAAGTTCCGGCCTCAAGACGCCGCGACAACGACGAGGTGCGCCGCACCTTCGCCGCCGAGGTCAAGACCCTGCCGCGCGCGGCCGGGCCTCCGGGTGCCGGAGTGGCAGCCGGCCTGGGACAAGCTGCCGGAGGAGGCGCAGATCCCCGGATGACCGCGACAGTGCGCCTCGCGGGCGCGCTCGCGTCGCGCGCTTCACGGTGCTGCTCGGTGCCTCCGTCGGCGGCATCGCACAGACGCTGGGCGGCAGGTGAAGGTCGTCATCGAGATCCGGCAGCAGGGGTCGCAGAGCCGGCAGGGACGTGCAGGGCAGTGGCGCGGTGGTCATCCAGCCGGGGCGGTCGCCGCGTGGCACGGGCGGGCTCGGGGTGAACGGACACGACGACCACGACCACGCGCAGCAGCGGGGTCTTCGTGCTGGTGCAGGACGGCGGGCAGGGCACCATGATGGTCCGGTCAGGACATTCCCGCATCCCCAGGTCGCCTACTACTACGACTACGCCACGGGAAAGGTTATGCTGCCCAGGGCGTGACCTGGCAGCACGTGGGCACCGGCCTCGCCGTGCGACCCACCGTGCTGTCGAACGGCCAGATCCGCGTGCGGCTCACGCCGTGGCTCAGCTACGTCACCCCCGGCGGCGGCGGCACCGTGGAGTTCAGTGGACGCCGCCACCGAGCTGGTGGTGCCCAATGGCCGCCGAGTCGGATGGGCGGCGCCACCAGCAGCCTCCACTCGGTGACCCGCCAGATCCTGGGCGTGCGCCAGAGCAGTCTTCCGCGGAGACCGGCATCACTCTGACGCGCGACGCTGCAGTGACCGGGTGAGTGGCCGCCTGCGCCCGCCTTCCACGGTGCTCGTGCCCGCGCCGGACTCGGCTGGTTGACATAATACCCCTTATCGGACTTGAAGCGGCCGGCTTCAGGCCCGGTTCGGCCAACTGGGCAAGCGCGAGCGTGCGCGCGGGACCGCTACTTCGGCGCGCTCTGGAGCGACGCGATCCGGGTGCGGACGTCGTCGGCGCGTCGGCTGTCCGGCACGTCCTTGAGAAGCCGTCGGTAGGTCTCGACCGCGGCGTCCCGTCGGCCCCCGAACTCCTGAGTGCGTGCGATGTCGAGGAGCAGGCTCTCGTAGAGAAAGTCCTTGGGCCCGAGGCCGGCTCAGCGCGGCTTCGAAGGCGCTCTGCGCCTTCGCCTGGTCACTTCTCTGCCTCCCAGGTATAGCCGATGCCGGCGGCCGCCAGGCCGCGCACCGCGCCAGTGGCGCCCCTGGGCGAGGCGAGCTGGTAGGCGCCGCGCGCGGCCGCATATTCCCGCGCGCTGCGTAGCGGACATTGCCGAGCCGGTAGGCGGCTTCCGGAGCCGGCGTAGCGCGGATGCTGGGCGATGACGGCTTCGAGCGCCTGGACGGCTCCGGCGCGCGCCTCCGGCGGAGCGCCGGGCGCGAGGGCTTTCTGCGCCAGCCTCGACCGCGGTCGCCAGCGCGGCGGCGCCTTGCGCCTGCTGGCTGCGATACCAGGTCCAGCCGCCGAAGCCGACGAGCCCCAGGGCAACCAGGATCGCCCCGGCGAGGAGACCCCACACGCGCGAAGCGGGAATCGGCGAGCAGGGCGCGGAGCGAGTCGAGCACGCCGGCGCTCAGCTAGCGCTGGCGCTGACGGACGCCGGCCGGGACTGGCCGCCGCGTGCGATCCAGATCTCCCCTTCACGGAGGCGCCGTCGGCGGCCGAGAAGCTGCCGGTCTTGAGCGTGCCGGTGAGCACGCCGGAGGGCAGGATCTCGACGCGCGTGGTGGCCGAGAGATTGTCCCGCACGACGCCGCCGATCTGGATGGCCGCGGCATTGATGTTGGCGTCGACCTGGGCGCCTTCGGCGACGAAGACCTTGCCGGAGACATTGATCTCGCCCTCGAACTTGCCGAGGATCTGGAAATCCCCTCGCCGCTGACCTCGCCGCGCAGCACCAGGCGCGAGGCGACGGCAGCCCCGGTGGGGAGATTGCGCGGGGCCGCGCGATGGCGCGCCTCGCCGCCGGCCGCACTCGTCAGCCCGAAGTAGCCCAGCGCCGACCGCATCACGCCCACCGGCACGTCTCCATACGCATCACGCCCGTATGCTTAGTAAGGTGCCGTCACCCGAGTCAAGAAATCCGCGCGTTCGGCGTCGGTGGCGGGCCGGGGCGGGCCCGAGCGCAAGCCTCTACCAGTCGCCGATCCGGATCCCGTAGGAGGTGACGAGGAGGATGTCGGCCGGCCTTGTCGATGTGCTCGGGGAGCTTCCACTCGTCGAGCAGGCGGCTGATGCGCTCCGCGCCCGTGCTGCCGTAGTAGTCCAGAACTCCCTGGCGAAGAGGAGCCGATGGGCGGGTCGGCCCTCCGCGTTGAGGGAGGACGAACCCTGCCCGTCGCGACGGACGTCCCACGACGGGATCGGCGTGTGGAAGTGGAAGCGATCGCGGAGGTAGCTGGTCACTTCCCGCACCGCCTGGGATTGGCGGCGCGGCTCGGCTCGATCGACGGCGTCTCCCGACGGCTCGAGCGTGACGATCGAGTAGCCGATCGAGCGCAGCTCGCGCTCGGTGGCGGCGCTGCGCCCGGCGCTGGTGCAGACGCCGCTCGTCCACGGCCGTCGTGCCGGGGCTCGCGCGCCGGCGGTCCGCATGTCGTCGGTCGATCAAGATGTGCAATATCGCCGCCGGCGAACTCGTGGCTCAGGTGACTCAGGATGTCGACGTGGTTGCGCGCGACCAGGAAGAGCAGGCCCGTCATGCTTGTCCTTCTCACCACGTATCGTTCTTCTAGCACGGCGAGCCACCGCCGTGATCCAGGCCTCTTGTGCACGAATAGTGCCCATCCAAACCCCATGGAAAAACAGCCAGATGAGGCAGGCATCCCGGTCCTCGGCCACAAGCCGTAAAGAATACCGACGGGTGCCCGTGCCTCGGAGGGAACGGCCCGCCGGGGACGAAGGCGGCCGGATCCGCCTGCCCTCACGGCGCGCACGGTCCTGCCCTCCCGGGCGCCTGGGACTACCGTGGCGTCACCTCGAGTGCGGGCCAAGGGCAAGGAGGCGACGACCATGCCGACCTACATGGTGTCAGGGCGTCCTACACGAGCACGGCGTGGAGCCGGCTGTGCAGCGGCCGGAGAATCGGATGGAGGCGTTACGGCCGGTGATCGAGAAGCTCGGCGGGAAGCTCCACGCCTGGTACTACTGCTGGGGCGACTACGACGTCGTCGTGCTCTTCGACGTCCCGACGATCGTGAACGCGGCGGCGGCGTCGATGGCGGTGAGCGGCCGGCGGCGCGGTCAGTGACATCAAGACCACGCACCCTCCTGTCCCCCGATGAGGGCTTCGACGCCATGCTGCTGGCCCAGGGGGCGGGCTATCGACCGCCGGGAGGCTGAGGCCTTCTCAGCGCTGGGCCCGCGCGCGTGCCGTCCTCGCGCGCGCCTCTTCGGCGTTCGTGAGCAGCGATCAGGCTGGGTCTTCGCGTAGGCCTCGCCGCCCGGCACGTGGTAGAGCCGCTCCACGCTATTGCTGGAGTTCGCCGCGCCCCTTGACGGGATGCGAGATGGGGCAAGTCCACGCGTCGTGCGGTCTCGGCGCCCGGGCGGTCCGCCGTGCCGTACCTTCGCCCGGGGGGCGTCGATTTGGGATCGCCCGCGGAGGCGGACTGCTTCAGCGGCGCGCACGCGCGGCGGCTGCCGGGCTCGCGGCCCACGTAAGGCGAGTCGCGCCACCGGCCGACCTTGAGGAGCCGGGCCTGGCGCTGCAGGTGCTTGAGCATCTCCTCGTGCATCACGTTCGGCGGCTTGACCGCCACCTCGGCGTAGCCGTTGGCGATGAGCTCGGCGCTTGACCATGAGGTCCCCGACGTAGACGTAGGCGAGGAGGCGCCCTGCGCGTCCTTTTCCTGCGCGTCCATCTCGAGCCGGACCGTCTGGCCGAGCACGAGGGCCCGATTGAATTCGGTCGCCTCGCTGGGGCCCGCATCCACGCTATCCCCGCGCATCCGGAGCGTCGCGCGTATTGACCCCGATATAGCGCACGGTGAGGACGCTCTTGTCGACGCGCGCACGGCAATGGTGTCGCCGTCCATGACGCGCACCACGCGGCCCGTGAACGGCTCGCCCGCCTCGATTGCGATGGTCGCGCTCGCCACGGCCGCCACGCCGAGCAGAACAAAGCCGATGGCGCGGGCGGCCCAGAGCACTCCCACGCTGGCCCTTCGGCCAAGGTCGAGACATCGCCTGGCTCATGCCCCCTATCCTAGCAAGGCGGAGGCCAAGGTAAATCCCTCAGGAAATCAATTACTTGCCAGTTGTGCCGAGAGGCGTTGGACCGTCAGCGGAATGACGCCGACATAAATTGCACATATCGACGGGGATATACGCCCCTCTCCCCGGGCTTGGCGAGGCGCGATGGTGCCCCCGGAGGGAGACGCCCGACCGATCACGCTTCCATTCGAGGGCGCGATGCCGCTGACGCGTGGCCGCCAGGCGGGAACGATCAAAACCGCATAATTAGAGAGTACAAAAGGTATCCGACAATACCTCGAATTTCAGATATCATAATCGTATCAACGACCCTGACAGCACCCACGCCTGGCGGCCGAGAAAGGGCTTTTATCCAGTGCCTACCCTGAGCACTCCTAACCACTACGACCTACTTCAAGTCAGCCGGGCGGCTCCAGCCCATGATCATCACCAAAGCCTACCGGCTGCTCGCCGCCTTCTACCATCCAGACAACAAGGAGACCGGCGACCGCGAGGCGTTCCACGATGTCGTCGTCGCCTACGCCGTGCTGTGCGATCCAGTCCGCCGGGCGGCGTACGACCGCGAGACCTTTGGCACGGTCTCGTCGCCCCTACGCAATGGCGGTGCCCCAGAACGAGAACTCGGAGCGACGTACCGAGGACGAGCGAGATTTGCGTCGTCAGTTGTTACAGGCTCCTCTACAACGCGCGCCGTACCGAGCCACACCGCCCGAGCTTGCCGCTCATGGTCATCCCCGAACTCTTCGGCTGCTCGATCGACGAGGCGCAGTTCACGCTGTGGTATCTGCGAGGAAAGAAGTTCATCGAGATGACAGACGACGGGATGGCGATCACGGTGGCCGGCGTCGATTATGTCGAAAGCCAGGATCTTGGTCCGGCTACCGGGACTCCATCCGATCCCGCACTGGGCCCGGGGTTGTTCATGCTCGGAGCAGGCGAGTAGACTGGGGCGGCGGGCCCAAGCGTGGCAAGTGATTGAAAAGCGGGTGCCCCCCGGAGGGAGACGCCCGACCGATCACGCTCCCATCTCGAGGGCGCGATGCCCGCGCGTGGCCACATAGACGAGCGTTCGCTAGGCTCTGCTGAAAAGGCGCTTCCTCGGCGCCTACCCGCTCTACTTCCGGGCCTTCAGACGGGAGAGTGACAGCGCAAACGCCGGGCGCAGCCACTTGACGTTGCCAGACTTCCTCAACCAGATGGCGGAGTACTTCTGAAATTCAGCGTCTCCCCAGAAGTGAGAACCGCAGCGACGCCTCATCATGATGCGACTCCGTTGGAGCATGCTTCATTGAGGGTGAAAGCGGGAGGATGAAAGCCGGGGCAGTTGCCCCGGCCTTCGTGTATCAAGACAGTCGAGAGTGCTTAGGGGAGTTAGCGCAGATCCCGTCGTCGGCAGGCGACTCTCGCCTGTCCCTTTGCTCCGGTCGACACCCAGGGTTATTGCGGACACCGGCGGGAATACTTGCGGCGTGTTCGGGCCGCTGATGCCGGGGTTCCCCGTCCGGGTCACCCACGGCTGCCGAGTTGTCCGCCGCGCATTCGTCGGCCGGCACCGTGGGGTCGTTGATCGCGAGGGTTGCTGGCGTCAGACCGGTTGTGACCGCTACGACAACGATGAGACCGGAGTAGAAGCTGTCTCATGTCTCCTCCTTACACGTGTTTTCGGGATGCTGGTCGGACTCGCGTCCTCTTCTTGCGGGGCTGTGTCGCTTCGAACCTAGAGGCGCACGATCCGCGAGCTGCCGTGACTCGACCGCGCGCACGTGGCCGAGCTCGAACTGCTCGCAGATGAGCGACGTCGCGCCCCGCCTGGGCGAGTGCCCGCGCCGTAAGAGAGCCCCATCACCCCGGCTCGACGACGACGACCTCGGTGTCAGAAGGCGCTCACGGCCGCAGCGTAACGAGCGGCCAGCATCGAGCAGGTCGAAGAGCTGACGCGGAGTCAACCGGTGGCGCGACGCCGCCCTCGATCAGCTCGATCCGGACATGGCGCGCCTGCTCGTCCATCGCGCAGCGTCAGCCCGGCTGCGCGTCCTGAGCTCGTCGAGCGCCAGCGCCGCGGCGTCGAGCGCGGCCAGAAGGTCGGCCGGCGGCGTGTCGGGATCGTGTCGGAGCGTGAGAACGTCATGCCGTCGGCCTGGTGATCGGCCGGGGCGGAGCCGCTGCTTGAGGGCCGCCCGTAGTCTGGCGCCGGAAACCGGACGCGTGGCGAGCGCGATTGCGAGCGTTCTGCTCGGTCGTTGCCGGTGCCCGGCCGCGCGCCTGGATCGCGAGCACGTCGTCGAACGAGACCACGAAGAGGTCGGAGCAGGTCGGCGTCGAGACTGCGCGCGCCGCGCCCTGCAGCATCAGCTCGCGGGCCTCGTCGGGCTGGAACGCCTGGCGGTAGACGCGGTCCGGACGTGAGCGCGTCGAAGACGTCGGCGATCGCGCAGGATCGCGTCCTCGATCGGGATCGTCGTCGCCCGGCGAGTCCGCCGCGGTAGCCGCGTGCCGTCGATCCGCTCGTGGTGGGTGAGCGCCATCTGGCGCGGCGAGGTCGAGCAGCAGTCGGACGTCGGAGCCGGCGAGGATGCGGTGGCCCATCTCGGTGTGCGCCTCCATCACGTCGCGCTCCGTCGGCCGGTGAGTGGCCGGGCTTGAGCAGGATCCGGTCGGGGATGCCGATCTTGCCGACGTCGTGCATCGGGCTCGCGATCCGGATCGACCTCGGCCCGCTCGGCGTCGAGCCCGGCGAGGCGCGCGAGCAGCGCGCAGTAGAGGCTCATGCGGATCGATGTGCTCGCCCGTCTCCTGGTTGCGGAACTCGGCAGCCCACGAGAGGCGGCGGATCGTCTCCCTCGCGGAGGCGGCGAGCTCGATGTCGCGATGCTCTCGAGCTGGGCGATCGTGTCGCGGAGCGCCGTCGTGCGCTCGAGCACGGTCCGCCCGAGCACGCTCCGCGGTGGCCGCGGTTCTCGATCTCGAGCGCGCGCGCGGAGTGCGTTGCCGACGTTGATGATCAGCCTCGTTCGGCTTGAACGGCTTCGCAGGCACGTAGCCGTAGGCGCCGAGCTCGATCGCGACGTCCGGGCGTAGGCGGCGGTCGTCCATGCCGGTGACCAGCAATACGTAACTGAACGAAGTACAG
>ERZ1370068.6531-contig-5508_pt1 | contig 26872 bp, 31 predicted proteins | sample MGYA00561227_ERZ1370068 | MGnify/ENA primary metagenome ERZ1370068 (study PRJEB38410, sample SAMEA6850437) | metagenome | study: Metagenomic assessment of the ecological functions of the soil: analysis of the soil microbiota associated with the...
TTACGTATTGCTGGCACTAGAGCGCGAGGCGTTCGAACTGACCTCTTTCGAGGGAGGAAAAAGCCCAGAGAGCCGTCGAGTTGGCTGTCTGGTCAGCCAGTAAATCGCCGCCTTCACAAAGGTAACAATAGCGCTGAGCGATTTTGCTATCTTGCTCTGGCTTGCGCTGGGGTACACGGCGGTGCTGGTGGCGGCCGGAGTTGGCGCGTGCTACTCCTGCCGCGCCTGTCACGATAGCATGCGCGGCTGCAAACATCGCTAAAGTCGCCGCCCTACTTCGAAGTCCGATAGCAAAAACTGAGGCACTACCGGTCGAGCGGGTCCATTCTTCGAGATCCAACATATTGATACCATGAGCATTTCCCTTGTAAACCGCGTTTACCAGCACATTTCGCGGCCGGCCCACCCGCACCGCCTTGTTAGCCCCCGCTGCGTCCCAGGGTGCCAACCTGCCCCCAGAAACGAAAGTCAAGCACCTTCCGGGGCACCAGAGGCGAAGCGCCGGAGCTGTGCTTCGAGGACGCGCTGCTGGCCGGGCTTGCGCGCGACGGCGGGCTCTACGTGCCCGAAGACCTGGCCGCAGCTGTCGCCCGAGGCGATCGCCGGCTTCGCCGGCAAGCCGTTCGCCGAGCGTGGCCGTCGCGCTGCTGGAGCCGTTCGCCGGCGGCTGCATCCGCCGCGGCGAGCTGCTGGCGATGGCGCGCGACGCCTACGCCCGCTTCGGCCACCCCGCCGTCACGCCGCTGGTGCAGATCGACCGCAGCCTGTGGGTGCTGGAGCTGTTCCACGGGCCGACGCTGGCCTTCAAGGACGTGGCCATGCAGCTGCTGGCCCGGCTGATGGACCGCGTGCTGGCCGCCCGCGGCGAGCGCGTCACCATCGTCGGCGCCACCTCGGGCGACACCGGCGGCGCGGCCATCGAGGCGTTCCGCGGCTCCGAGCGCGTCGACGCCATCATCCTGTTCCCGCAGGGCCGCATCTCCGACGTGCAGCGGCGCATGATGACGACGGCGCACGGAGCCCAACGTGCACGCGGTCGCCATCGAGGGCACCTTCGACGACTGCCAGGCGCTGGTGAAGGCCATGTTCAACGACCTGGCCTTCCGCGACCGGGTGCAGCTGGCCGGCGTCAACTCCATCAACTGGGCGCGCATCGTCGCCCAGATCGACTACTACTTCGTCGGCGGCCGCTGCGCTCGGCGGCCCGCACCGACCCGTGTCGTTCTCGGTGCCGACCGGCAACTTCGGCGACATCTTCGCCGGCTACGCGCGCCAGGCGCATGGGGCTGCCGATCGAGCGGCTGGCGATCGCCACCAACGACAACGACATCCTCGCGCCGCGCGCATGCGCACCGGCATCTACGACGCTGCGCGACGTGGTCGCCACCACGTCGCCGTCGATGGACATCCAGGTCTCCTCCAACTTCGAGCGCTACCTGTTCGAGGCGTGCCGGGCGCGATGCCGCCTGGGTGCGCGGCAAGATGGACGCGCTGCGCCAAAGTCCGGTCGATTCGGCCTCGGCGAGGCGACTGGTGCCGCATGCGCGCGAGACTTTCAGCCGCCGAGCGCCGATCGAGGACGAGGTGGCCGACTGCATCCGCCGCGTGAAGCGCGAGAGCGGCTATCTGCTCGATCCGCACAGCGCCTGCGGCGTGGTTGCCGCGCGCAAGACGCGCATGCGCAGCCGCGCGACATCCCGCGCATCGTGCTCGCCACCGCGCATCCCGGCGAAGTTCCCCGACGCCATGCAGGCCATCACCGGCGAGCGGCCGGCGCTGCCGCCGCGGCTTGCCTCGCTGATGTCGCGATCCAGAGCGCATCACCGTGCTTGCCCAACGATCTCGCGGCCGTCCAGCGCTTCGTCGCGAGCCGGGCCGCGCAACAGGCAAGGAGCCGCCGCATGAGCATCGCAAGCTGACGCGTGCTGCCGAACGGCCTGCGCGTGGTCTCCAACCACATGCCGCACGTCGAGACCGTGTCGCTCGGCGTCTGGGTGGCGGCCGGCGCGCGCCACGAGCGGGAGGACGAGCACGGCATCTCGCACCTGCTCGAGCACATGGCGTTCAAGGGCACCGAGCGGCGCAGCGCCAGCGACATCGCCGAGGAGATCGAGGCGGTCGGCGGCGAGCTCAACGCCGCCACCAGCCTGGAGACCACCGCCTATTTCGCCCGCGTGCTGAAGGCCGACGTCGGCCGTCGCGCTCGACATCCTGGCCGACATCCTGCAGCATCCGCGCTACGCCGAGGACGAGCTGGAGCGCGAGCGCGAGGTGATCCTGCAGGAGATCGCCGCCACCCGCGACAGCCCCGACGAGATCGCCTACGAGCTGCTGCAGGACGCGGCCTTTCCCGACGCAGGCCATCGGCCGGCCGATCCTCGGCACCGCCGAGAGCGTCGACGAGCTTCGGCGCCGACGACCTGCGCACGCTTCCTGAAGGCCAACTACGGCGCCAAGCGCATGGTCCTTTCGGCCGCCGGCAACGTCGATCACGCCGAGCTGGTGCGCCACGCTGAGGCCCAATTCGGCGGCCTGAATGGCGGCGACGGGGAGCCGATTCGAGCCGGCGCGCTATGTCGGTGGCACGCGCACGTCGGCCAAGCCGTTCGAGCAGAGCCATCTCGTCATGGCGTTCGCCGGGCCGTCGTATCGCGGCCAGGAGTTCTATACGGCCCAGGTATTTTCCGGGCTGTTCGGCGGGGAATGTCGTCGCGGCTGTTCCAGGAGGTGCGGGAGCGCCGCGGCCTCTGCTATGCGATCTATTCGAGCTGCTGGGCGCTGGCCGACACGGGGCTGTTCGGCATCCACGCGGCGACCGGGCCGGAGATGATGGAGAAGCTGATCGATGTCGTCGGCGAGCAGCTGCTGCGCGCGGCCGCCGAGAAGCCGGCCGAGGCCGAGCTGGCGCGCTCCAAGGCGCAGATCAAGGCCGGCCTGCTGATGGGGCTGGAAAGCTCCTCGGCCCGCGCCGAGCAGATGGCACGCCAGCTGCTGCTGTTCGACCGGCTGATCGAGCACGCCCGAGCTGATCGAGCGCATCGACGGCGTGACGGCGGAAGCGGTGCGCGAGCTGGCGGCGCAAGCTGCGTCAGCGGCAGCCAGCCCGTCGGTCGCCGTCGTCGGCGCCGGACGCAAGGGCGCAGGCGGTTCGCCGCGCATGGCGGCGGAGCGCGTGCGCGCGATGGCGGCGTGAGTGCACTGAGCGGCGAGTTCGAGGGGACGAGATGGCCTTCCTGAGATCCACTGCCGACATCGACGCCGAGGCCGAGATCCACGGCCGGGAGGTGTTCCTGCGCCACCCGGCCATGGGCGACTACTCGGCCTGGGCCGAGCTCAGGGCGCATGAGCCGGCAGCATCTGACCGTCTGGGAGCCGCAATGGGCGCGCGACGAGCTGACGCGCTCGGCCTTCCGCCGGCGCCTGCGCCAGTATCAGCGCGAGCTGACGCGAGGACCAGGGCTACGCCTTCCTCATCTTCCGGCAGGCGGACGCCGGCGCTGCTCGGCGGCCTCAGCATCAGCAACGTCCGGCGCGGCGTGGCGCAGGCCGCCTCGGTCGGCTACTGGATCGGCGCGCCCCACGTTCGGCCGCGGCCACATGACCGATGCCGTGCAAGGCCGTGCTGCCCTTCGCCTTCGTCACGCTCGGGCTGCATCGGCTGGAGGCGGCATGCCTGCCGCACAACCTGCCCTCCGCGCGCGTGCTGCGAGAAGGTCGGCTTCAAGCGCGAAGGCATGGCGCGCCGCTATCTGAAGATCAACGGCGTTTGGCAGGATCACGATCTCTTCGCCCTGCTGCACGACGATGCGCGGGCGTGAGATCGGCGAGAGCTTGATGCCGACGCGCGCAGCAGGGCCGAGACGGCAGCGCGCAGGTGCGCCGGCGTTGGCGCGCCGTCGTGCTCGCCGTGCTGCTGCTTGCGGCGTGCTCCTGCTCGCGCACGCGCCCGCCGCCCATGCGCTCAAGGCGATCGACATCAACAACGATGCTCGACCGCATCGAGATCACCGCGCTCGGCGAGGCCTACGAGGAGCGCGGCGACGCGCTGCAGATCGAGACCGCGCCCGGGCGCCGACGGCGTCACGCGGCGCATGTCCGTGCGGGCGGCGACGCCCGGCACCAACCCCGCCTGGTTCGTGTTCGCGCTCACCAACACCACCGACAAGCCGATCGAGCGCTGGCTCGCGGCCGACCGCTACGGCACGGTCGGGCTCGGGCGTGGTGTGGCCCGACCTCGACGCGCGGCGCATCGATGCCGTCACGCCCTCGGTCGGCTATGTGCCCGAGCGCATCAAGAACGACCGCGCCGACGTGTTCCGCCTCACGCTGGAGCCCGGCCAGACCGTCACCTTCGTCGCCGAGCTCGCCTCCGACCGCTTCGCGCGCCTCTACCTGTGGAAGGCCATCGAGTACGAGCAGAAGAGCCGCGACCGCCAGCTCTTCAACGGCATCATGCTGGGCATCACCGGCCTGCTCGCCATCTTCCTGACCGCCGTGTTCGCCGCCAACCACAAGGCCATCTTCCCGACGGCGGCGATCTTCACGTGGTGCGTGCTGGCCTATCTGTGCGTGGACTTCGGCTTCTGGCACAAGCTGTTCAACGTCCGGCCCGAGGAGAACGCGCAATACCGCGCCGCCACCGAGGCCGGCATGGCGGCAACGCCTGCTCGTTTTCCTCTACACCTTCCTGCGGCTGGGCGCCTGGCACGGCTTCGTGCGCATGCTGCTGGGGCTGTGGGTGACGGCGCAGCTCGTGCTCGTCGCCGTGGCATTTCTCGATCCGCGGCTGGCGGCCACCTTCGCGCGCCTGTCCAGCATCGCCATCGCCGGCGTCGGCGCGGCGCTGACGCTGTTCCTGGCGCTGCGCGGCCAGGATCGCGCGCTGTCGCTGGTGCCGACCTGGATGCTGCTGCTGGTGTGGCTGTTCGGCGCCGGCATCACGCTTCACCGGCAGGCTGTCGGGCGACATCGTCGTGTTCGGGCTCACGGCCGGGCTGGTGCTGATCGTCGTGCTGATCGGCTTCACGGTCACGCAGTACGCCTTCCGCTCGGTCGAGCCGCTCTATGGCGCGCAGCCCGGCGAGCAGCAGCTGCGATCGCTCGCCGTCGACGGCGCCGGCGCCGCGGTCTGGGAATGGAACGCGCGCCGCGACGAGATCAAGGTGAGCCCGGTCGTGGAGGCGATCCTGGGCCTCAAGGCCGGCGAGCTGTCCGCCAAGGTCGACGATTTCACCAAGCACATGCACCCGGCCGACCGCGAGCGCTTCAAGCTGCTGCTCGGGTCGGTGAAGGAGCGCTCGGGCGGCGAGATGCGCATCGAGTTCCGCATGCGGCACGTGGACAACTCCTACCGCTGGTTCGAGCTCGAGGCCGCCAGCGTGCCCACGCTCGGACCGCCGCAACCTGCGCTGCGTCGGCCTCGTTCGCGAGGTGACGGACGCCAAGCGCGCGCAGGAGCGGCTGCTGCACGACGCCGTGCACGACAGCCTCACCGGCCTGCCCAATCGCGAGCTGTTCCTCGACCGCCTGGCGATCGCCGCCAAGCGCGCCACGCTCGAGCCGCTGGTGCGGCCGGCGCTGCTGTTCATCGACATCGACAAGTTCAAGTCCGTCAACACCGCGTTCGGGCTGATCGTCGGCGACAGCCTGCTGCTGACCATCGCCCGGCGCCTGGGCCGCAACCTCGGGCCCGCAGGACACGCTGGGCCGCGTCGGCGGCGACCAGTTCGCCCTGCTGCTGCTCAGCCAGTCCGATCCGCTGCGAGCTGGCCATGCTGGCCGAGCAGGTGCGCCGCTCGCTGCGCGCGCCCATCAACATCGCCGGCCAGGAGATCGTGCTCACCGCCTCCATCGGCATCGCCCTCTACGACGGCCCCGACGAGGACCCCGCCGAGCTGCTGCGCGAGGCCGAGATCGCCATGTACCGCGCCAAGCGCGCGGGCCCGACCGCATCGAGATCTTCAACGCCGAGATGCGCACCGAGAAGGACGGCCGCCTCGCGCTCGAGAGCGATCTGCGCGCGCGCCATCGAGAAGAAGCAGCTGCGACTGGTCTATCAGCCGATCTTCTATCTGCCCACCGAGATCGCTGGCCGGCTTCGAGGCGCTGCTGCGCTGGGAGCATCCGCAGCCTCGGCACCCTCAATCCGACGCGAGTTCATGCCCGTGGCCGAGGAGTCCGACCTCATCGTCAAGCTCGGGTCCTACGTCGCTGGCGCGCGCCGTGCGCGAGGCGGCAGCGCTGGCAGCAGGGAGCTGCCGCGCCCCGACGCACCGCTGTTCGTCAGCGTCAACGTCTCGAGCCGCCAGCTGTTCCGGCCGGAGCTGATCAACGAGGTGCGCCATATCCTCGGCCGCGCCGTGATCCCGAAGGGCTCGCTGCGGCTCGAGATCACCGAATCGCTGGTCATGGAGAACCCGGAGAAGGCCACGGCCGGTGCTGCGCGCAGCTCGCCGACGCCGGCGCCGGCCTGGCGCTCGACGACTTCGGCACCGGCTACTCGTCGCTCTCCTATCTCAACCAGTTCACCTTCGACACCATCAAGATCGACCGCTCGTTCCTGCAGGCCGAGCGGCGAGAACGGCACCGGCTCGGTGATCCTGCGCTCGATCGTCGCGCTGGCCCACGAGCTCGGCAAGAACGTGGTGGTCGAGGGCGTCGAGACGCGAGGACGACGTCGGCCTGCTGCGCTCGATCGGCTGCGAGTACGGGCAAGGCTTCTACTACGGCGAGCCGATGTCCGAGCGCGAGGTGCTGCAGCTCTTGAAGGTCGCGCGCCGGGCCGAGCGGCGCATGAGCAAGAAGAGCGGCCTCTTGCGCAAGCGCGCCGAAGGCCGCGACGAAGCACCCGTCGAGGACCCTGGCCTGACCGGCCACGGCCGCCACCGCGCGGCCGCCGCCGCAGGCAGCCCCGGCAGCCAACGGCGCGGCGGCCGCCGCCCAGCCGCCCGACAGCCGCCGGCCCGCCCGACGCGCCAGGCGCCGGTCAACGCCGGAGCACACGGCCAGCAGCCGGAAGACGAGCACGCCCGCCCGGCGGCCTCCGCCGCTGCCCATCACGCGGCCGGCGGAGCGGCAACACGACGGAGTGCGCTCTGAGCAGTTTGCCGCCGACACCCCTGCGTCCGGGATCGCCGCGCCGAGCCCGCCACCGGATGCGCCCGAGCGCCGACGCCGCCACCGCCGGTCAGGACCGGCGCCGCCGCCGTTGCCGTCGGCGCAGCGTCCAGAGCCCGCCGCCGCTCGCCGAGACTCAGGCACCCGGCGCGCGGCCTCCGCCGCTGCCCGACGCAGCCCACAGCGGAGTGCCGCCGACCAAGACCTTCCTCGCTGCCGCCGGCCATCGCCGAACGCCTTGCTCCAGCTCGCCGGGGAGGTGGACTCGCAAGTGAGCTTGCCTGGCGGCCGCCGCTCAGGCGTGGCCGGCGTCGCTGACGAGATGCGAGAGGTCGACGCCGATCTTCGACATGCGCCCGCTCGTATTTCTGCTCCAGGTCGCGGTCGAACAGCAGGTCGAGCGTCGGCCGGGCAATGCAGCCAGCCGTTGGCCGCGATCTCGCTCTCGAGCTGGCCGGCCCGCCAGCCGGCATAGCCGAGCGCCAGGATCGCCCTGTCGGGCCCCTTGCCGCCGGCGATGGCCTTCAGGATGTCGATGGTGGCGCGTCGAGCGACACGCCGTCGTCGATGGGCAGCGTCGAGTCGGCGGCGTAGTAGTCGGCGCTGCGCAGCACGAAGCCGCGCCCGGTCTCGACCGGCCGCCGACATGCACGTCCATGTCGACCAGCTCGATCTCGGACTGTCGTCGGCGCTGCCGGGCATGATGCTCAGCTGGCTTCATGCAGCTCGCTGAAGCTGATGTGCGAGGCGCGCTGGTTGATGATCAGGCCCATCGCCCCTTCGGCCGAGTGCGCGCACATGTAGATCACCGAGCGGGCAAAGCGCTTGTCGGTCATGATCGGCATGGCGATCAGCAGCTGCCCGTCGAGGTAGCGCGTCGTTGCGGCCTTGCGTTTCTTGGACATTCGCATGTCGGAAGACTAACGCGTGAATGTGGCGTCTGGAAGGGCTGCGACGCAGCCTGCGGTAACGCACAGGTCGAGGAGTATTGAATTGAACTTCGGCCATCGATGCCGTAGTGCTCGCCAGCAATGAGGAGCTCATGAGCACGGCCCGAACCGCCACCTGCGTACTTCGCCGTGGTTGTGCTGGCCGTTGTGGCAGCGTCGCAGCAGAGCCAAGGCGCTGTCCGCGTCAACCTCGCCTCGCCATGGGTGGAGCTGCACGCGGCGCGCGTGCGTCTCGCTCGCCGGCGCGCCCGCGGTCAAAGTCGGCCAAGGCCTACCTGGCGGGCGTGGAGATCACGCTGGCCGAGGGCTGGAAGACCTACTGGCGCACGCCGGGCGACGCCGGCGTGCCGCCGCTGTTCGATTGGACCGGCTCGACCAACGTGGCGGCCATCAAGGTTCGCTATCCCGCGCCCATCGCGACTGCACAGAGCCGGCTGCCGAGACCATCGGCTACAAGGATCCGTGTCATCTTCCCGGTCGAGGTGACGCCGCAGCGATGCTAGCCAAGCCCGTCGGACCTCAGCCTCGCGGCTGGAATTCGGCATCTGCCGCGAGATCTGCATTCCCGCCGAGGCGAAGCTGTCCCTCACTCTGCATCCGTCGCAGCTCGAGGGCAGTGCCTCGCCGGCGCGTCGCTGCCGCGCTGAGCGGGTGCCGCGCCCGCAGGCGAGCCGCCGCGCCGGCGATCCCGAGCTGCGGCGCGTGACGGCGAGCCTCGATGGCGCCGCACCGCGCCTGCCGATCGAGGCCGCGTTTCGCCGCGGCGAGCCGGGGCGCCGATGTCTTCGTCGAGGCGCCGGACGGGACTTTACGTGCCGCTGCCGAAGCGGCTGCCGACGCGGCCGAGCGGCAACGCTGCGCTTCGAGGTCGATCTCGTCGCGCGGCGGCAATGCACGCGAGCTGAAGGGCAAGACCCTGACGCTGACGCTCGTCGGCGATGCCGGCGCGACGGAGGCCACCTGGACCGTTGCCGTAGCCGGCATGCTCGCCACAATCGCTTGGCTTCGCGGCGACAAGCGCCTAGTTGTGCCTCGCTTGTCGCGGCCACGCGCACGACAATGAATTTCCACAGCCAATCTGTGAAGCCCAGTCTGAAAGGATCAGCGTTATGACGATCAAGGTCGGCGACCGCCTGCCCGATTCAACATTCATGACCATGGGGCCGGACGGCGCGCCCAAGCCAGCCAAGACGGCCGAGGTGTTCGGCGGCAAGAAGGTTGCGCTGTTCGCCGTGCCCGGCGCCTACACGCCCACCTGCCACAAGCAGCACATGGCCGGCTTCGTGCAGAACTACGACGAGCTGAAGAGCAAGAAGTTCGACGTCGTCGCCTGCACGTCCGTCAACGACATTTTCGTGCTCACCAACTGGGCCGAAGGACTCCAAGGCCGACGGCAAGATCCTGATGCTGGCCGACGGCAGCGCCGAGTTCGCCAAGAAGGTCGGCCTCGAGATCGATCTGGGCGCCCGCGGCCTGGGCACGCGCTCCAAGCGCTATTCGATGATCGTCGAGGACGGCGTGGTCAAGGCGCTGTGAACCTCGAGGACGCGCCGCCCAACCACGACAAGTCGAGCGCCGTCAGCTTGTGCAAGATGGCGTGGAGCTGTCATCCCGGCCTCGGCGTCAGCCCGAGAGCCGGGACCCAGCCCTGCACGCACCGCAAGAGCGTTTCACCGCCCTGGGTCCCGGATATTCGCTGCCGCGAATTCGGGATGACACGGGGTGCGCGAGCCCATCCTACCTTGACCCTGGCCAGCTGCACCCCCACGTGTTCAGATGGAGGCACCTCCCTCGCTCCCATCCGGAAAGGGCCGCTCATGCACACGCCGGTCGAGATCCACTTCCACGGCATCGAGAAGAGCGAGGCGATCGAGGAGCGGGTGCGGTGGAAGGTGTCGAAGCTGGAGAAGCACTGCGGCCGCATGACCCGCTGCCGGGTGGTCCTGGAGGCGCCGCACCGCAGCCCGACCAAGCCCAAGGTCTTCCAGATCAAGATCGAGATCAGCCTGCCGCGCCGCCAGCCCATCGTGGTGAGCCACGAGCGCGAGGGCAGCCACGCCAACGAGGAGCTGCTGCTGGCCCTGCGCGACGCATTCGAGGCCGCGCTGCGCAAGGTCGATGGCGAGCCACCAAGATGAGCCAGCGCACCAGCTCGAGCGCGGCCGCCGCCGGCCACGGCCGAGCAGCCTGGCGACGCTGAGCGGCCTGCTGCCTGCATGCAGGTGCTTGGCCTGGTTTTCCGGATCGCGGGCGCCGGGACACACTCTCGTCCACGCCCTCGGCATGTTTGGCCCCTCGCGGGACGGCGTCGTCGTCCCCATATACTGGCCCGCTGGGAGCTGGGGAGCCTCCCGAGGGCCCTTGGGGGTCGACTGCCAAATTGGGAGTTTGCCGCATGCAGCTGTGGCGCAAGGATCGCGAACCGCCATCGTTTCCGATAGGACCGTCAGCGGCCAGGGACGAGGAACTGCTCGACGCCTATTCGAGCGCGGTTGTCGGCGTGGTGGAGGCGGCTGTCGCCCTCCGTCGTGCACGTGCAGGTGCGCGGCGCGCGCAGGGCCGCGCGGCCCAGGGCTCGGGCTCCGGCACCATCCTGTCGCCCGACGGCATCGTGCTCACCAACAACCACGTGGTCGAGGGCGCCTCAGCCATCGAGCTGGCACTCACCGATCGCCGGCGCGTTCGGCCGCGCGTTGCTGGGCCGCGATCCCGACACCGATATCGCCGTGCTGCAGGGCCGAGACCAGCGACCAGCTGCCGGCCGCGCAGCTCGGCAACTCCAAGAAGATCAAGCCCGGCCAGATCGCCATCGCCATCGGCAACCCGCTCGGCTTCGAGTCGACGGTGACCGCCGGCATCGTCAGCGCGGTCGGGCCGCTCGCTGCGCGCGCCAGAACGGCCGCCTGATCGACGACGTGATCCAGACCGATGCCGCGCTCAACCCCGGCAACTCCGGCGGGCCGCTGGTCAACTCGCGCGGCGAGGTGATCGGCGTCAACACCGCCGTCATCATGGGCGCGCAGGGCATCTGCTTCTCGGTCGCCGCCAACACGGCGCAGCACGTGCTGACCCAGGTGCTGCAGCACGGCCGCGTGCGCCGCGCGCGCCTCGGCATCGCCGGCGACCAGGTGCACCTGCCGCAGCGGCTGCGCGTCAAGGCGGGCCTGACGCAGGAGTCGGCCGTGCGCGTCGTCGAGGTGCAGCCGGCAGCCCGGCGCATGCCGGGCGGCCTGGAGCCGGGCGACGTGATCGTCGGCCTCGACAAGGAGACCGTGACGGGCATCGACGACATCGCCCGCGTGCTGGACGGCATCGCGCATCGACAAGCGCGTGTCGCCATCCGCATTCTGCGCGACGGTCGAGCTCGAGACGGTCGGACATCGTCCCGACCGAGCGCTTGCCGGAGCGGTAGGACGTGCGCATCCTCTCCCCGTCATCGCGGGGAGGCACGCAGTATGGGCCGAGCGTTGGCAGCTACATTGTGCCGCTGGCTGACCGCCTCTCGCCGGCATGGCCCGATGACAGGTGAGCTGTTCGCCCCATGCTTGCCTGCACCCAGCGCCGGCGACGGCGTCGGGATCGAGCGGCCAGCGTGCGCGCGGCCTCGAGGTCGAGCCCGTCGGTCCAGCCGCGAGCCAAGCGCTCCGCCCCCGCCCAGGCCACCATGGCGGCGTTGTCGGTGCACAGGGCCGGCGGCGGCACGTGCAGCTGGTAGCCCGCGCTGGCGGCGACCGTGGCGCAGCGCCGCGCGCAGGCGCACGGTTGGCGGCGACGCCGCCGGCCACCACGAGATGTCGCCGACCCGGCGTCGAGCTGCGCGTCGGCGATCTCCATGGCCCGCCGCACGCGGTCCGCGACGCTGTCGGCCACGGCCGCCTCGAAGGCGCGCGCACAGGTCGGCGACATCCTGCTCGCCGCAGCGGCACCAGCGCCTGCGCCTGGTGCCGGACCGCGGTCTTGAGGCCGGCGAAGGAGAAATGCGGCTCCGGCGCGACCCGAGCATCGGGCCGCGGCAGGGCGAAGCGCTCCGGCCCGGCCGGCGCGCGGCCGCCTGCTCCACCGCCGGCCCGCCGGGAAAGCCGAGGCCCAGCAGCTTGGCCGTCTTGTCGAAGGCCTCGCCCAGCGCATCGTCGATGGTGGTGCCGAGCCGCTGGTAGCGGCCGACGCCGTGCACGACCAGGAGCTGGGTGTGGCCGCCGGAGACCAGCAGCAGCAGATAGGGCGGCTGCAAGCCCTCGGTGAGGCCGACGGTCAGCGCGTGCGCCTCCAGATGATTGACCGCGACCAGCGGCAGCTCGTGCACCAGCGCGATCGCCTTGGCGGTCGATCACGCCGACCAGCAGGCCGCCGATCAGCCCCGGCCCGGCCGTCACCGCCACGCGCAGTCGAGCTCGGCCAAGCCGACGCCCGCCTCGCGCATGGCCTCGGCGATGATCTCGTCGAGGCACTCCACGATGCGCGCGCGCGGCGATCTCCGGCACCACGCCGCCGTAGCGGCGGTGCTGCTCCCACTGCGCCCGCACGACGTTGGACAGGATGCGCGCCGCGGCCGTCGGCGCGCGCGCCACGACGCGCGGCCGCCGTCTCGTCGCAGCTCGTCTCGATGCCGAGCACCAGCGTCTCGCGCTTGTCTTGGGTCGCATCCATGGGGCGTCGTTTGCACCAGCGCCCGGACGGGGGCATAAACGGGCGACGACGGTGTCCAGCACCGCCTAGCATCGGAAGATCGGCCCTTGCAAGCATCGACCATCCGCATCGGCACGCGCGGCTCGCCGCTGGCGCTGGCGCAGGCGCGCGAGGTGCGCGACGCGCCTGGAGGCCGCGCACGGGCCGGCACGACGGGCGTTCGAGGTGCGCGCCATCAAGACCTCGGGCGACCGCATCCAGGACCGCCCGCTGGCCGAGGCCGGCGGCAAGGGCCTGTTCACCAAGGAGATCGAGGAGGCGCTGCTGGCCGGCGACGATCGACCTCGCCGTGCATTCCATGAAGGACATGCCGACGCTGCTGCCGGCGGGCCTGGCGGTCGCCTGCTTCCTGCCGCGCGAGGACGTGCGCGACGCCTTCATCAGCCGCAAGGCCGCCACGCTCGCCGATGCTGCCGCAAGGCGCGGTGGTCGGCACCTCCTCGCTGCGGCGCCAGGCCCAGGTGCAAGCACCTGCGCCCCGACCTCACCGTCGTGCCCATGCGCGGCAACGTCGAGACGCGGCTGCGCAAGCTCGCAGGACGGCGCCGCCGATGCGACGCTGCTGGCCTGCGCCGGCCTGAAGCGGCTCGGCCTCGCCGACCGCATCACCGCAGCCGTGCCGACGGACGAGATGCTGCCCGCCGTGGCCCAGGGCGCCATCGGCGTGGAGATCCGCGGCGACGACTGCGCGATGGCCGAGCTGCTCGCCCCGATCAATCATGAGCCGACCGCGCTGGCCGTCACCGCCGAGCGCGCCTTCCTCGCCAGGCTGGAGGGCTCCTGCCGCACGCCGATTGCCGGCGCTCGCGGAGCTCGCCGGCGGCCGCCTCGGCCTTCCGCGGCATGATCCTCACCCCCGACGGGCGCCAGTGCCACGCGACGCGCCGCGAAGGCCGCCCCGAGGAGGCGCTCGCGCTGGCCGAGGACGCCGCCGCCGAGCTGCTAGCCAAGGCGGGGCCCGACTTCTTCCGCGCGCTCTGCCTGATGCGCCTCCTCGTCACCCGCCCCGAGCCCGACGCGCTCAAGCTCAGAGCCGCGCTGGAGGAGCACGGCCATCGAGGCGACCGTCGAGCCGCTGCTCAGCGTCTCGTTCGAGGACGCCGACGCCATCGACCTCGACGGCGTGCAGGCGCTGATCGCCACCAGCCGCAACGCGCTGCGCGCCTTGAAATCGCACCCGCTGCGCGGCGAGGCGCGCAAGCTGCCGCTGTTCGCCGTCGGCGAGGCGACGGCGGCCGAGGCGCGCGCGCTGGGCTTCGAGATGGTCGTGACGGGAGCCGGCACGGCGCAGGAGCTCGTCGCGCACATCGTCTCGGTGGTCGGAGCCCTCGGCCGGACTGCTGCTGCATCTCGCCGGCGACAGGCTGGCCGGCGATCTCAGGGGCGAGCTCGGAGTTGCATGGGTTCCGCGTGCTGCAGCCCGTCGGTCTACCGCATGCAGCGCCGCAACGGCGCTGTCCGAGGATACGCGTCGAGCAGCTGGCCATGGGCGAGATCGAGGGCGTCATCCTGATGTCGCCGCACACTGCGACAATCTATGCCGCGCTGATGCGCAAGCAGGGGCTTGGCCTGCGGTGGCCCGCGGGCTCGTCCATTTCTGCCTCTCCGAGGCGATAGCGCGGCGCCTGGAGCCGCTGGGCGCCGTGCAAGCACCGAGATTGCCGACGCCCCGCGGCTGGAAGAAGTGCTTGCCCTGATCGATGCGGCCGCGGCAAAATCGGACGGCTAGTCGGGCTGTGGCACTGCAGAAAGACGCGCTGAGCGCGGACTTCGTTAATGCGAAGCAGCGTAGCTATCTGCTTGGCGTCCCTGGAGACTCGAGGACCAGCCCATGGCCAACAACAAGGAGGAAGCCGGCAAGGGTACGCCGCGGCCCGGCGAGGTGCCGGCGCCAGGCGGCCCTATGCCACCATCGATGCTGACGGCCACCGAGGTCGAGGGCAGGGACCACGCCGCCGGCGCAGGTCGCGGCCAAACCGGCTGCGACTGCAGCCGGCCGACCGCGGCAAGCCGCAGCCAAGCCCGTCCGAGCCTCAGCGAAGACCGCCGGCCCCGCCGGCCCTGCCGATGCGGCGGCGCCAAGGTCGCGGCGGCGCTCGGCATCGCTGCGGTCGCGTCGCCGCGCCACCACGCTCTTACGCATCTGGCGTCCGGCGCCGTCGGCGCCGCTCCTCGTGCTCGTCGCTCGCGCAGCTGCTGCACGCGCGACCGGCCGCCGGCCCGCAGTCGCCCGAGGTCGACGACCTGACGCGGCGCCTGGCGGATATCGAGGCGTGCTCGGCACGCGCCCCGAACAGCCGGCCTGCGCTCCCGGGTCGAGGAGATGGGGCGCTCGCTCGGCGCGCTCGGCGACGACGCAGGCGCAAGCTCGCCCGCGACACCAAGGCGCTCGAAAGCAAGGTCGGCAGCGGCCAGGAGATCCCGCGGAGCTGATGGGTCGGCTCGCCAAGCTGGAGGACATGCTGGCGGCGATGTCGACCGGCGATCCGGCCGGCCAGTCGCCGCAGTTGGCGGCGCTCGCGGGCAGGCTCGCCGAGCTGCAGAAGGCTGCGCGCGACGCCAGCGAGACGGCCAGGTCGGGCATCGCCCGCTTCGACGGCGAGCTTTCCGCCATCCGGACCGAGGCCGGCCGCCTCGCCCAGCGCCTCGACGGCCTCAAGGGCGAGGTCGAGGAGCGGCTCAAGGGCGCCGCCAAGGCCGCCGACGTGGGCCCGCTCACCACCAGGCTCGCCGCGCTGGAGCGGGAGCTGCAGACCTTCCTCGCCAGCGAGGCCGACCGCAACGCCAACGCCTCGCGCATCGTGCTGACGCTGGAGCTTGCCAACCTGAAGCGCGCCATCGATCGCGGCGAACGCTATGCCGACGAGCTGGCGCGCGGCGAAGAAGGTCGGCGGCTACGCTCAACTTCACGGCGCTGGAGCGCTACATGCTGGAGGGCGTGCCGGCGCCGCGCGGAGCTGGCGAAATCGTTCCGCAAGGCGGCCAACGCCATGCTGGACGCCGAGGCCGAGCCGGCCGATGCCACGCTCGTCGACCGGCTGCTGTCGGGCGCGCGCTCGATCGTGCGCGTGCGCAAGGCCGGCCACGCCGCCGACGACACCAGCGCCGAGGCCGTCGTCGGCCGCATGGAGGCCGCGCTCGAAGGACGGCCGCCTCGCCGAGGTGCTGGCCAATGCCAAGACGCTGCCGCCCAAGGCCGCGCTGGCCGGCGAGGACTGGGTCAGGAAGGTCGAGGCGCGCCTGGCCGTCGAGCAGGCGCTGGCCGACGTCGAGGCGGCGCTCGAAGTCCTCGCTCGGCCGGCGCCGGCCGCCGGCACGGACGGGCGGCGATGATCCGCATCGTCCTCTTTCTGCGTCGTCGTGCTGGCGATCGCCGCCGGCCTGCGACTGGCTCGCCGATCGGCCCGGCACGATCGTCGTCGAGTGGCAGGGCTACGTCGCCGAGACCAGCGTGTTCCGCGCCTTCATCATCCTGCTGCTGCTGCTGATCGGCGCCGCCCTGCTGGCGTGGTCGGCCCTGCGCTGGCTATGGTCGAGCCCGGCCACGGTCGGCCGCATCCTCAACCGGCGGCGGCGAGAAGCGCGGGCTCGACGCGCTCTCGAGCGGCATCATCGCCATCGGCGCCGGCGACCGGGCGCTTGCCGCCCGCTATGCCGGCCAGGCGCGCAAGGCCTTGCCGCAACGAGCCGCTGACCCACCTGCTGCGCGCGCAGACGGCCCAGCTCACCGGCGACCGCGCCACCAGCCGGCGCATCTTCGAGGCCATGCTGGCCTCCCGCGACACCGAGCAGCTCGGCCTGCGCGGCCTCTTCCTCGAGGCCCAGCGCGAGGGCGAGCGGGAGGCTGCGCGCCAGTTCGCCGAGCGCGCGCTGAAGCTCAACGCCAAGCTCGGCTGGCCGGTCGAGGCGCTGTTCGACCTGCAGTGCCGGGCCGGCGACTGGCAGGGCGCGCTCGACACCCTGGCGATCGGGCGGCGGCAACAACACTGATCGACAAGACGATCGCCAACCGCCGGCGCGCCGTGCTGCTGGCCGCCCAGGCGCAGGCGGCGGAGGATACGGCGGCCGACAAGGCGCTCGAGCTGGCGCAGCGAAGCGCATCGGCTGGCGCCGGACCTGGTGCCGGCCGCAGCCATCGCCGGCCGCATCCTGGCCTCGCAGGGCAACACGCCGCGCGCCGCGCGCGTGCTGCTCAAGACCTGGCGGCTCTCGCCGCATCCCGATCTTGCCGCGGCCTATGCCCACGCCCGGCCGGGCGACAGCCCGCGCGACCGCCTCAACCGCGTGCGCCACCTCGCCCGCCTCACCCGCACGACAGCGAGGGCCCATCGCCGCTCGCCATCACCGCCATCGAGGCGCGCGAGTGGGACGAGGCGCGCAAGGCGCTCGAGCCGCTGCTGGAAGGCCGCCTGACGCAGCGCGTCGCCACGCTGATGGCGCGCATCGAGGGCGAGCAGCACGGCCACACCGGCCGCGTGCGCGAATGGCTGGCGCGTGCCGTCAATGCTCCGCGCGATCCGGCCTGGACGGCCGACGGCGTCGTGTCCGACCGCTGGGCGCCGGTGTCGCCGGTGACGGGCGCGCTCGATGCCTTCCGCTGGCGCGTGCCGGTGGAGGCGATCGACGAGCCGCGGGCGCCTGCTCGGCCGCCAAGGTCGAGGCGCTGGTCGGGCCTCGGCGCCGGTCGGAGCCAGCGCTCGAGCACGCGGCATGGCCAGCCGGCAGCGGCGTTTCGCCGCGACCGAGACGGTGCGAGGCGGTCGAGCAGCCGATCGGCCGCTGCCCGCCTGTCGAAGCTGTCGCGCTGCAGCAGCTCAACCGCAGCGCCGGCGACCGAGCGTCCGCCGATCGCGGCAGCGCGGCCGAAGACCGTCGCAGCCATTGCCGCGCCGCAGCCAGGGTCGCAGCGAGCGAGCGCGACGCCCATCGGCAGCGCGAGAGCCGTCATCGCGTCAGCGTCCCGGGCGAAGCTGCGACACGTCGCAACGGCGCGCCGAAGCCGGCATGCCGCGGCCAGGCGCCGACGAAGCGCTCGCCAGGCGACCGGACGGCGCGCCAATCCGCCCGCGCAAGTCCGGCGAGCCCAAGATCTTCGTGCCGCCCCGGGCGCCCGACGACCCGGGTCCCGAGGCGACCGAGGACGACGGCTCTGGATATCGGACCCGTTGCGTCCGTCGGGAGCGAAGGCATGAGCGAGGCTGAGGCCGGCCTGAGGCGTGCGCACCGACGGGCCGCAAAGAGGAGCCGACGCCGATGGAGCTCTTCGATGCGCTGACGCTGGCGCGGCTGCAGTTCGCCTTCACCGTCTCGCTTCCACATCGTCTTCCCGGCCTTCACCATCGGGCTCGCCAGCTACCTCGCCGTGCTGGAGGCGCTGTGGCTCGCTCACCGGCCGCGGCGTCTATCCTCGTCGGTGTTCAACTACTGGAAGAAGATCTTCGCCTTGAGCTTCGGCATGGGCGTCGTGTCCGGCATCGTCATGAGCTACCAGTTCGGCACCAACTGGAGCGTGTTCTCCGACAAGGCCGGCCCGGTGCATCGGCCCGCTGATGGGCTACGAGGTGCTGTCCGCCTTCTTCCTCGAGGCGGGCTTCCTCGGCGTCATGCTGTTCGGCATGACGCGCGTCGGCCGCGGCCTGCATTTCTTCGCCACGCTGATGGTGGCGCTCGGCACGCTGCTCTCCGCCTTCTGGATCCTGTCGGCCAACAGCTGGATGCAGACGCCGGCCGGCTACGCGCATCAACGCCGCCGGCCAGTTCATCCCGCTCGACTGGTGGGCGGTCATCTTCAATCCCGTCGTTTCCCTACCGCCTCGTGCACATGGTGCTCGCCGCCTACCTCACCACCGCGCTCGTGGTCGGCGCCGTCGGCGCCTTCCACCTCCTGCGCGACCGCGCGCAACGCAGGCGCGCGCGTGATGTTCTCGATGGCCATGTGGATGGCGGCGCTGGTGGCGCCGATGCAGATCGTCGCCGGCGACCTGCACGGCCTCAACACGCTGGAGCACCAGCCGGCCAAGATCGCCGCCATGGAGGGCCACTGGGAGACGCGGCCGCGGCCTGCCGCTGATCCTGTTCGGCTGGCCCGACATGCAGGCGCGAGACCACGCGCTTGCAGATCGAGATGCCGAAGCTCGGCAGCCTGCATCCTCACGCCACGACTGGAACGGCGCAGGTGAAGGGCCTCGAAGAGCCTGGCCGCGCGGACCGGCCCAACGTCGCCGATCGTGTTCTGGAGCTTCCGCATCATGGTCGGCCTCGGCGTGCTGATGGTGCTGGTCGGCCTGTGGAGCCTGGCTGCGCGCTGGCGCGCGCCGCCTTTACGACGGCGGCACTGCTGCTGCGCCTGGCCGTGCTGATGGGCCCGATCGGGCTTCGTCGCCGTGCTGGCCGGCTGGATCACCACCGAGGTCGGGCGCCAGCCCTACACCGTCTACGGCCTGCTGCGCACGGCGCAGATCGGTGTCGCCGATCGCGCGCCGGGCGGTGGCGGCCTCGCTCGTCGCCTTCATCGTCGTCTATTTCGTCGTGTTCGGCGCCGGCATCGCTCTACATCCTGCGCCTGATGGCGCACGCCCGACTCGACGAGCCGGACCTCGAGCCGGCGCGCCGATCCGCGCCGCCGGCATCACGCCGGCGCCGGCGCTCGTCGCCAGCGCCGAGCGACGGAGGCTGAGCGCCATGATGTTCGATCTGCCGTTCATCTGGGCCGGTCTCATCGCCTTCGCCGTGCTCGCCTACGTGCGTGCTCGACGGCTTCGATCTCGGCATCGGCATCCTCTTTCCGCTTCCTCGTCGGCGAGCGCGAGCCGCGACCAGGCGATGAACTCGGTGGCGCCCGTGTGGGACGGCAACGAGACCTGGCTGGTGCTCGGCGGCGGCGGGCTGATGGCGGCCTTCCCGCTCGCCTATGCCGTGATCGCTGCCGGCGCTCTACGCGCCGATCATCGCCATGCTGCTCGGCGCTCGATCTTCCGCGGCGTCGCCTTCGAGTTCCGCTGGCGCGACCCGGCGCGGCAAGTCCCTGTGGGACTGGGCCTTCGCCGGCGGCTCGATGCTGGCGACCTTCGCCCAGGGCGTGGCGCTCGGCGCGCTCGTCCAGGGCATCCCGCGTCGCGGACCGCGCCTATGCCGGCGGCTGGTGGGACTGGCTGACCCCGTTCAGCCTGCTGACCGGCATCGCCCTGGTCGTCGGCTATGCGCTGCTCGGCGCCACCTGGCTGATCATGAAGACGACCGGCGAGCTGCAGGAGCGCGCCTACCGCTTCGCCTGGATCGCCGGCCTCGGCACGCTGGCGCTGATCGGCGTGGTCAGCCTGTGGACGCCGTTGATGAACTCCCAGTTCATGGCGCGCTGGTTCGCCTGGCCCGCCATTGCTCTACTCGGCGCCGGTGCCGCTGCTGCGTGGCGCTGGCGGCCTTCGCGCTGTTCTCGCGGCCTCGTGCAGGCGCCGCGAGGCGCAGCCGTTCCTGGCGGCGATCGCGCTGTTCGTGCTGTCCTACATCGGCCTCGGCATCAGCTTCTATCCCTACATCGTGCCGCCCTCGATCACCATCTGGTCGGCGGCCGCACCCGACGCCAGCCTCGAGCTTCCTGCTGGTCGGCGCGGTGATCCTGGTCCCGCTGATCCTCGCCTACACCGCCTGGTCCTACTGGGTGTTCCGCGGCAAGGTCGACACCATCCGGCGGCTATCACTGATGCCGGCCGCAGCATCGAGCAGCAGCCCGGCTCGCTGCACGCCGCCTCGCTGTGGTTCGCCGCGCCTCTGGCTCGCCGGCGTCGCCGCCGTCGCCCTCGTCGGCTCTGCTGATCCGTGCCGTGCTGCTGTGACGCTGCCCGCCGGCTAGCGCCACAGCCGGCTGCAATCGCCGCCTGCCCATGCTATAGACCGCCTGCGCGCAGGCCCCGTAGCTCAGCGGATAGAGCACCTGATTCCTAATCAGGGGTCGCAGGTTCAAGTCCTGCCGGGGGTCGCCAGACAATACAATAGTTTGGAAGCCTGTGTCCCAAACGCTGGCCGCCGCCGTTGCTCTTCCAAACAACGGGGCGCCGGGTACTGAACCACTGCGCAGCAACAGCTGGCGAGTGGGGGCACTCGTTGGCCGGCGCAGTGGGCGGGGCAGAGACTTGCTCCCGGTGAGGTCAGTGCGTCAATGCGCGATCCACGCCGGTGTCAGGCGCCCGTCAGGCGCCCACCCCAGACGCGAAGCGCCCGCTCATCTCGAGGTTGACGACGCGGGCGCCAGACTGGCCGCCTTGCTTCCCGTTCAAGCGGAGTAGGTGAGGGAAGCGGTGGGGCGTTAGTGGAGGCTTTGTTACGCCCCAGAGTCGCTTGTCTCTCGTGGTCAAAGGGGGTCAGGCAACACCCCGCGCGCCCAAAACGCGCCCCTGTTCGTGCATAACTCTTCTTCGCCTGCCGCGGACAAAGAACACGAGGCTGACCGTCCAACAGACGCACCCAAGCGCCGGGCGCCAATGCGACGTCATGATCTTGCGACGGCAGCGCGCTCGCGTGAGCAGCTGGCAGTTTGGTTGCCACCCAGGTCGGCGCACCGCTCTGATCATCTTCAGGGTCGTGCGGCGGAAGCCTGCCTGGCCGAAAGGAGATCGCGCGGAAGCGACGATGGACCGCTGAGCAGATCCCGGTCAGCCAGAAGCTGGGGGTTAATATCTCTGCCAATCACCGGCATCGGGAGAAGGCGCTTTCATTTTCCGCAGAACGGCAGCCGAGGATTTCCGGACGGTGGGTGATTGCCCCGGCTCACGCATTGCCGTTCACCCAGTGACCGAGGGCCGCTTAGCGCCCTGAACCAGAGAAACGGTGACCATGTCCAAGAATTCGTCATCGCCGACCCGGCGCTGGCGGCGTTGCGCTCGCTGCCAGCTGCGCAGCCGGTTGCCGCGTCAGCCTCTTTCCCATGCGCCCGCGGCCGCAGAGGGCGGCGCACGTCCAGACCAACCATCGCACCAAGGAGATTCGCAGATGGGTACGACCAAAGCCGACGCAATCCGCCCCTTCACCTTCCACGCGCCCCAGGCCGAAGCTCGATGAGCTTCGCCGGCGCATCAAGCGCGACAAAGTGGCCCGAGCGCGAGACGGTGACCGATGAAACGCAGGGCGTGCAGCTCGCGACGACTCAGAAACTCGCGCGCTATTGGGCGACAGACTACGACTGGCGCAAGGTGCGAGGCGAGACTGAACGCCCTGCCGCAATTCATCACCGAGATCGACGGGCTGGACATCCATTTCATTCACGTTCGTTCGAAACATGCGAATGCGCTGCCGCTGATCGTCACGCACGGGTGGCCCGGCTCGATCATCGAGCAGCTGAAGATCATCGATCCGCTGACCAATCCCACGGCCCATGGCGGCGAGCGCATCGGACGCGTTCGACATCTGGTGATCCCGTCGCTGCCGGGCTACGGATTCTCAGGCAAGCCGACCACCACGGGCTGGGACCCGCCCGCATCGCACGCGCCTGGGTCGCGCTGATGAAGCGCCTTGGATACACGCGCTTTGTGGCGCAGGGCGGCGATTGGGGTGCGCAGGTCGTCGACGAGATGGGCGTGCAGGCACCTCCGGAATTGCTCGGCATTCACACCAACATGCCCGGCACTGTTCCAGCCGACATTGCCAAGGCGCTCGACTCCGACGCAGCCGGCGCCAGCCGGCCTCTCAGCCGAGGAAAAGAACGCGTGGGACCAGCTGGACTTCTTCTATAAGAACGGGCTGGGCTACGCCAACGAGATGGCGACTCCGCCCGCAGACGCTCTACGGGCTCGCGGATTCACCGGTCGGCCTGGCCGCCTGGATCCTCGACCACGACGATCAGCAGTTACAAGATGATCGCACGCGTCTATCGACGGACAACCCGAGGGCCTCACCCGAGACGACATCCTCGACAACATCACGCTCTACTGGTTGACGAACACGGCGGTCTCTTCGGCGCGTCTCTATTGGGATCACAGCGTCACGGCGAAGAAGGCTTTTTCGACGTCAAGGGCGTCGCCATCCCGGTGGCCGTGAGCGCCTTCCCGAGCGAGATCTATACCGCCCCGCGCAGCTGGGCAGAGAAGGCGTATCCCAAGCTCATTCATTACAACAAGCTTCGCCAAAGGCACTCACTTCGCCGCGTGGGAACAGCCGCAATTCTATTCAGAGGAAGTTCGCGCGGGCTTCAGACCACTGCGCAAATCCATCTGAAGAGCTTCGGCGACATGCGATCAGCGTGGGAAGCAAGCATCATGAAAGCAAATCACGCTCGTGCTTGCAGCCATGCTCGCCAGTGCAGGCGTGGGTCCGACCGGGACCTTAGCCGGAGGACAAAGGCACGATGCACAAGATGACGCCCGCAATGGAGATGGCGCCCGACAAGGCGCAACCGTCCGTCGAAGGCGAGTTGTCGTCTCTCTGAGCAGCGCCACGCGAGTGGCTCAACTCGCAGCCTTTGACGGCAGCCGAGCCTGCGCGGAAAGGTCGTCCTCATCGACGTCTGGACCTACACCTGCATCAACTGGCTGCGCACGCTTCCCTACGTCCGCGCGTGGGCCGAGAAATACAAGGATCGAGGATTGGTGGTGATCGGCGTGCACGCGCCCGAGTTCGCATTCGAGAGGAACGTCGACAACGTTCGCCGTGCCGCAAAGGACATGAAGGTCGGCTATCCGATCGCGATCGACAACGACTTTGCGATATGGCGCGCTTTCAGGAACCAGTATTGGCCGGCTCTCTATTTCGTCGATGCGCAGGGCCGTATGCGGCATCATCACTTCGGCGAGGGCGACTACGAACAGTCGGAAAGGTTCATTCAAGCAATTGCTGGCCGAGGCCGGAGCCAGCGGCATCGGTCATGAGCTGGTTTCGGTCGATGCCCGTGGTGCTGAAGCTGCCGCCGATTGGGGCAGCCTGAGGTCTCCGGAAAACTATGTCGGCTATGAGCGCACCGAGCGCTTCGCGTCTCCCGGCGGTGCAGTACTGGACAAGAGCCATGCTCTATGCCGTCCCGCGCGCGGTTGAGACTCAATCAGTGGGCCCTTTCGGGTGATTGGACCGTGCAGAAGGAGGCCGCTGCTGCTGAACAAGGCCGGCGGGCGGATCGCGTACCGCTTTCACGCCCGCGATCTGCATCTCGTCATGGGACCGGCAGCGCCAGGAGCTCCCGTGCGATTTCGCGTGCTCATCGATGGACAGCCGCCGGGCGCTGCTCACGGCAGCGACGTCGACGACCAAGGCATCGGCACGGTTACCGAGCAGCGGCTGTATCAGCTGATCCGACAGCCGAAGCCCATCGCCGATCGACTGTTCGAGATCGAGTTTCTCGATCCGGGCGTGGAGGCCTTTGCGTTCACGTTCGGCTGATCTGTGGATTCACACGCGCCTGCTCGTGTCCATAGACGACAATCGATGGCTGCCGGCACCTTCCGCGTCCTCGACGAGCAAAGAAAAGCCCCAGCGCAAAGAAGCGGTGTACGGATCGCTCGGCCGCGTCAGGGTAATTAGTGCCTCTCCGCTCGTCGCCTGGGTAGCCTCAGGCGCACAAGCGGTCTGATGCACGCGCGATAGAAAACCGTCCGGAGGTCGCGCCTGGCGCGAGCGCGCTGCCCAATCGACGAAGGCAATCCGACCTGCCGATGCTTGGCGTGCGCGCGCCTGAAACAACAGAAGTCACGTATCAGCCGCCGCTTCTTTCTCTCCGCCCTGGCGGCGCTTCCGGCGCTCTCCGCCCCGCCCTTGCCGACATCTCCGCGCCGAGCACAGGCCGCAGACCCGCTCCCGTCGTGGAACGACGGCGCGCGCCAAGCAGTCGATCCTGGATTTCGTCGCCGCCGTCACGCGCGAGGGCTCGCCGGATTTCGTGCCGGTGCCGCAACGCATCGCCACCTTCGACAACGACGGCACGCTGTGGGTCGAGCAGCCGATGTACTTCCAGCTCGCCTTCGCGCTCGACCGCGTCAAGGCGCTCGCGCCGCAGCACCCGGAGTGGAAGGACGAAGCAGCCCTTCAAGGCGGCGCTCGAGGGGGACATGAAGACGCTCGCGGAAGCGGGCGAGCAGCGGCATGCTCGAGTTGATCATGGCGACCCATGCCGGCATGACCACCGAGGAGTTCGAGACGATCGGTCGAGGATTGGCTCGCCACCGCGCGGCATCCGCGGTTCAAGCGGCCCTACACCGAGCTCGTCTACCAGCCGATGCTCGAGCTGCTCGCCTACCTGCGCGCGAACGGCTTCAAGACCTTCATCGTCTCCGGCGGCGGCATCGAGTTCATGCGGCCGTGGACCGAGCAGGTCTACGGCGTTCCGCCCGAGCAGGTGGTCGGATCGAGCATCAAGACGAAGTTCGAGATGCGCGACGGCAGGCCGACGCTGTTCCGCCTGCCGCAAGGTGAACTTCGTCGACGACAAGGCCGGCAAGCCGGTCGGCATCAACGAGCATCATCGGCCGCCGCCCGATCGCCGCCTTCGGCAACTCGGACGGCGACCTCGAGATGCTGCAATGGACGACGCTGGCAGGCGATCGGCGCCGCTTCGGGCTGATCGTGCATCACACGGACGCCGAGCGCGAATACGCCTACGACCGACAGTCTGCATTCGGCCGGCTCGACACGGCGCTCGATGCGGCGGCCATCAACGGCTGGACCGTCGTCAGCATGAAGGACGATTGGAAGGAAATTTTCCCGACCAGCATCGGTCGGGCGATAAAGTGACCATGAGTTTTCCCGCTACGACCCAAAGGTTGCCCTACCCGGGCTTTCTCAGCTCTTGCCGAGCCATAGGTCAGCGCCGATAGTGGCGGCGTGCAGATCAGGCGGCAGATTGCGTCTCAGGCATCCCGCGGGAGGCAAACATGGGCACAGGCGTGGGTCTTCGCCAGGTCGGGGTATTTCGATTGCGCCGGCGGCGGGCCGGGTCGTGGTGGTCGACGGCATCGCCTACATCGGCCACATGCGCAGCCCGCACGGCACCTCGATCGTCGACGTGCGCGACCCGAAGAACTGCCAGGGAGCTCGCCAAGATCGCGCATGCCGCCCGGCACGCATTCGCACAAGGTGCGGGTGGCGAACGGCCTGATGGTGGTCAACCACGAGATCAACGGCGCCGATACCAGCCCCGTGCCGCCGGATTTCGCGGGCGGCATCGGCATCTACGACGTCGCGACGCCGGCCAAGCCGCGCGAGATCGCGCGCTGGGACGACCGCCGGCAAGGGCGTGCACCGCTTCGATTTCGACGGCCGCTACGCCTACCTGTCGGCGACGCTGGAGGGCTACGTCGGCACCATCGTGATGATCATGGACCTGAAGGACCCGCGCGCCCGCAGGAGGCCGGGCGCTGGTGGATGCCGGGCCAATGGACCGCCGGCGGCGAGCAGCCGACCTGGACCAAGGACGCGCATCGCTGCCATCATCCGCTGCGGCTCGGCAACCGCCTCTACACCAGCTACTGGCTGGCCGGCTTCGTCATTCTCGACATCGAGGACATGGCGAAGCCGAAGCTGGTCTCCGGTCTCGACTGGTCGCCGCCGTTCGCGTGCCCGACCCACACGGCACTGCCGCTGCCCGTTCGAGATCCGCGGCCGCCGCTACCTGGTGGTGCGCCGACGAGGACGTGCATGCGCGAGGACGCGGAGGTCGCCGGCCTTCATGTGGATGGTCGACATCACGGACGAGCGCCGCCCCGTGCCGGTCGGCGAGCTTCCAGGTCGAGGGCATCGAGGGCTCGCCGCAGCCGACCATGACCGCCTGCCATCAGCCCTGCGAGAAGGTGACCGGCACGGAGATCCCGTTCGCCTGGTTCGCCCACGGGCTGCGCATCATCGACGTGAAGAACCCGCACAGTCCCCGCGAGGTCGCGCACTTCATGCCCGACGTGCCGCAGAGGCACGGACCGCGTGTCGAGCAACGACCTCACGGTGCGACGATCGCGGGCTGATCTATCTCATCGACCGCCGGCGCGGGCTGACGATCGTCGAGCGGATCTGATCGATGTGAAGGCCCTGCCCTACGAGAGTATGGCGCGATCTGCTTGCGCTTGATCAGCTCGAAATCGATCTCGGCACCGAGGCCGGGCTTGTCAAAAGCGTGGACGAGGCCCTTGCCCGTCGAAGCAATACGTAACGAC
>ERZ1370068.7159-contig-6093_pt1 | contig 26866 bp, 41 predicted proteins | sample MGYA00561227_ERZ1370068 | MGnify/ENA primary metagenome ERZ1370068 (study PRJEB38410, sample SAMEA6850437) | metagenome | study: Metagenomic assessment of the ecological functions of the soil: analysis of the soil microbiota associated with the...
TTAGTTCTTTTGCTTCCTTTTTTCCCGTACTTCCTTCGCGTCAAGCCGCTGGATGGTAAAGTGCCGATGCAAAATTCAATCCAGCCTTGCGCAAGCGCTCGATCAGTTTCTGATTTCGATCCTGGCTACGCCATTGCACAATGCTCCCGGCGATGACATCGCCGACATCTTCGATCGCCGACAGTTGGTCGACCCTGGCGGCAAACAGATCGTCGAGCGCCGCAAAGCTGCGGCCTAACGCTCTTGGCCACACCGGCGCCAACGTGGAGAATGCCCAATCCGGAACAGCAGGCGCCACATATCGCGCGTTTTGCTTGCCTCGATTCCGTCGAGAAAATTCTGCGCGGATTTCTCACCCATTCGCTCAAGATCGACGAGCTCCGGCAGTCGCAGCGAATAGAGGTCGGCGACTTCGCGGACCAGGCCCGTTCTCACCAGCTGCGAAACAAGAACTTCCCCGCCCCCTTCGATGTCCATCGCACCGCGCGAGCACCAGTGCTCGACACGCCCCGCGAACCTGCGCCGGGCAATCCTGATTGCCGCAACGCCAAACCACCCCTTCGCCGCCGGCCGCCGATCTCTTTGACGACTTTCGAGCCGCACTCGGGACACGTCGTGGGAAATTTGAAAACCGTTTCGTTGCCGGTGCGTTTGCTCGTCATGACGCCGACGACGGCCGGGATGACGTCGCCGGCCTTCTCGATGAGGACCGTGTCACCGACGAGGATCGCTTTCCGTCGCAATTCATCTTCGTTGTGCAATGTGGCGCGGCTGATGGTGCTGCCGGCCAGAAAGACCGGCTCCAGTTCCGCGACCGGCGTGAGCGCGCCGGTCCGGCCGACCTGAACCGTGATGGCCTTGAGCTTTGTCTCAGCCTGTTCGGCGGCGTATTTATAGGCGATTGCCCAGCGCGGCGCTTTGGCAGTGGCGCCGACTTTTTGGCGGAGGGCAAAGGAATTCAATTTGATGACAGCGCCGTCAGTCTCATAGTTGAAACTGCGTCTCGCACTTTGTCGAGTTCGTTGATCGCCTCGAATAATTCCTCCACCGAGCCGCACAGCCAGGTCCTCTCCGGCGTCTTGAAACCGAGCGACTTCAGCCAGTGCACAAGGTCAACCTGGGTCTGCGGATGGACGCCTCCTTCGATCCGGCCCACACCATAAAGCACAATGTCGAGCGGCCGCTTGGCAGCGAGTTTGGGATCGAGCTGTTTGAGCGAACCGGCCGCCGCGTTGCGAGGATTCGCGAAAGTTTCCTCGCCAGCCGTTTCTCGTTCGGCGTTCAATCTCTGAATCCCGCGAGAGTCATGTAAACCTCACCGCGGACTTCCAAAACCACGGGAAGATTGTCTGGTTTATCAGCCTTCAACCTGAGCGGGATGCTTCGAATGGTTTTGAGATTGGCCGTGATGTCGTCGCCCATTGTTCCATCACCGCGCGTGGCGCCGACCGTGAAACGACCATTTTCGTAGCGCAAGCTGGTAGCGACGCCGTCCACTTTCGGTTCGACCACCCATTCGAGTTTTTCGGTGAGGAGGAGTTTTTGAACTCGTTTGACGAACTCGCGGACTTCCTCTTGCGAATAGGTATTGTCCAGACTCATCATCGGCAAGGCGTGCTGGACCGGTCTGAACCCGTCTAATGGCTGGCCGCCGACGCGTTGGCTGGGAGAATCGGGTGTTGCCAGTTCAGGGAATTGCTTTTTCCAAATCGAGCAGTTCGCGGCTAAAGCTGGTCGTATTCACGATCGCTGATGACAGGCTTGGCGAGAACGTAGTAGGCGTAGTCGTGAGCCTGAATTTGTTCGGCTAGTTCCGCGTGGCGGGCTTTGGCTGAGCGAGTTTCATTAGTATACACTGTTTGGAAAGCGACACGAGATTTGACAGAATTTTTGAGCCGGCGCAAGGATGACCATCCACGAGCTCTATGAATTCTCTGATTGCCCAGGGATGCACGACAGGGCATCAGGCCCGGTCGGCGGTTTCAGTGTCGCACGAATTCCTCATACAGATTTGCGTAGTGTCCGCCCTCGCGCCAGCAGCTCCGCGTGGGTGCCTACGTTCGACAATCTCACCGCTTGCAGCACGAGAATCCTGCCGCGGCATGGCGAACGGTGGACAGCCGATGCGCAATCACGAAACTCGTGCGCCGCTCCAAGAGCTTCTCCAAGGCGTGTTGTATGATTGTCTCGGTGCGGGAATCAACCGCGCTGGTGGCTTCATCGAGAATCAGAATGCGCGGTTGCGCAACCAGGGCCCGTGTGAAACAGATGAGTTGGCGCTCGCCGGCGCTGAAGTTGGAACCGCGCTCGGCGACGCGCGTTTCATATCCCTTTTCAAGACGCAGAATCGTCTCATTTTGTGCCCAAGGTTTTGGCGGCCTGGATAACCTCCTCATCGGTCGCGTTGGGCCGGCCAAATTTGAGATTTTCCATAATCGTCGCCGGTGAACAGAAAATTATCCTGCGTCACAATTCCGATTTGCTGATGCAACGACTCGACCGTCACCGCCTTGAGGTCAAGACCATCGATAGTGATGCGACCTCTGCTGCGGCTCGTAAAAACGCGCCAGCAGACTGATGATGCTGGTCTTGCCTGACCCGGTGGCGCCGACGAACGCAACGGTTTCCCCTGGCTTTGCTTCAAAATGGATGTCCTTGAGGACCCATACGTCCGCAGGCGTGGTATCATAGCGAAACCATACATGCTCGAACGCGACGTGGCCGCGAACTGGCGGCAGAGGACGAGCGCCTGGCCGATCTTTGATCTGCGGTTCCGTGTCGAGGAGTTGGAAAATTCGCTCCGCGCTGGCGGCCGTGGACAGCACCGCGTTGTAGAGGTCTCCCATCGTTTGGATCGGACCAAAAAACATGCCGAGTGCTAGGACAAATGCGGCGAGTTCACCGACGGTGATCTCCGGATGCATCACCAAGGTGCTGCCGCACTCCAGAATCACCAACCGTCCCAAGGCCGGACATGAGCCCAACAAAGGGCAAATAGGTGTGAAATATCGCGGGCCGCAGCCACGGCATGCTGGCTGTAGACCTGGTGGATTTGCTGGAAACGGGCGAGATTCTCGTCCTCGCGAGAAAATGCCTGCACGACACGCACGCCGGTTATATTCTCGGCCATTGCCGCCGTGATTCCGGGAGGATTGTTCGCGCACTTTTCGATACGCTTGCATCCCGTGAATGTGGAACATGCGAGTGGCAATGGCGAGGGGCGGGAGGACGATGCTGACGGCCAGACACAATCGCCAATCGTACTGGAGCAGCAATGTGATGACACCGATGAGGGTCAGTCCACTCGCGAGCAACTGGTTCGCGCCCCACGTCATAATCCGGTCAAGGGAATCTATGTCGGTGTCGGCTCGACTGATAATTCGGCCTTGATGAGTCTTGTCGAAATAATTCAGCGAGAGTCTCTGAATGTGCTCGAACACTGCCAGACGCAGATCGTTCATCGCTCCCTGACCCACGGCAATTGCGCTTTTCACCTGCGCGACTGAGAGAAACCAGCCCATCAGAAGATTGACCAAGATAAATGAGGCTAACGATGAGAATGCCGTTGATCGCTGCCTTTGCGGTGGTGAAGCTGGTCAAATAACGATCAATTCCGATTTGGATAAATTTCGGGCCAAGCAACTGCGAGATCGTAGCCAGCAGGGTAAAGACAAGGTTAAGAATAAACCGGCGTTTATATGGCAGCAGGAAACTCATCAGTCGCAAAAACGTTTTCGATGCTCATTCGCTTTTGCGTAAACTCCTCTTCCAACACGATATCGTCCTTATTCGACATCTTGAAAAGCCCATTAATGTGTCGCGATGATGAAAGGGTCACAGAAGACCCGACGCGCCTGCTCAAGAACCTCGAGTGTTGACTTCCAAATCCAGCCGAATGTGGTGAGGAGGTCCACCTTCGATGTCAACAGAGGCAAACCAATTAGAGAACAAGGACATTTCCCAGCCAAATCCACAACGGCGGAGAACAAATATCCCTGCTGGGTAATATCTGATTGGCGGATGCTTAAAGATATACCAGGTCAGGCGTGACGTGGAACGCGTAGAGCAGCTCCAACCAGGAGATGGAACCAGACCAAATGCTGCTTCCATCCACAGAGCCAATGGCCAAGCGCGAAGGCGGCAATTACAATAACGACGTAAAGAGGAAAGAAGTAAGGAGCCAGAGCGATCAAGAAATTGTTTCTGGTCACCGTGACAAAACCGCCGCTTGCCGTGGCTTTGAAACGTCTGACTTTTCCGCCAAAAGCCCACGTCCAGATTGCATGTGTCAACTCATGGCCGAGGACGTAAATCAGCATTGGTTTTGGCAAAGTGAGGGTAAATCATCGAGCCAGCATGCTGCCCCTGAAAGCGCCGCGACCCAGAAGGTGTCGGCATCGCCAACCGTCTCTCGCGACGATGATCAAGGTTTTCGCCGCCCCGAGGCAAACCGGCAAGAGAAGAACAGCCGCAATTCTCTTCACCCACTTTTCCACTTGTCACAATGCGGCCAGCACTAAAGACCGTCGAACTAAACCAAACAAAAAACCTGCTTTCCTTTCGGAAAGCAGGCTCGGTAAAGTCTCTTTGTTGATATTGCGGCTAAGGCTGCGGCCGTAGTTGCGGAACCGGATCGAACCAACTGCCTCACCAGCTTACTCCGATGGGCTGAGTCCTCGTTCCACCGCCGATTGGTCCGGTGGTGGTTTGAATCGTGCCGAGCGCTCCTGCTGAACCAGCCGCCCGCTGGTAGTGCGTTTCGCAAGCTGAGGCGTGGCATCCGGTACCGCCGCGCTCACTGCCGCGAATATCCGTGCTGCGGCTTCGGGCTGAGATTTCGCCAGTGACTCTGCAACACTCACCGCAGAAACCGGAACGGATGTCGCGACTGCCGCGGCGATCTTGTCGGAAACAGACGGAGCAGCCTTTGCGGCGGCCAAAGCTATCTCTTGGGCTTGCTTGGGAGCTATTGCAGCGGCTGTTGCAGCGACCACAGAAGCCACATCAGGAGAAGTCTTCGAGATGGAAGCGACTACAGAAACCAAGTGCAAACGGGTTTCTGGCGCCAACGGCACGCACCACCGCGATCGCCACCGCTTCGCGATCCGAACTTGTCGCAGAGGCAACCACTTGGGCAGCCTTAGCCGGAAGCTCGGCCACCGTCACGTTTTTAAGGGCTTTAACAGCAGCCGCCTTGGTGTCCGAAGCAAGGCTCGCCGCGGGTGCTGCGAACGTCGAAAATGCGGCCATCAGGGCTGCAACAAACGCTAGTTTTTCATTTTCATTATCTCCTGAATAAGTTCTTACCTTTAAATTAAACGCAGTGGTTATATGTCCCAGTTTGGCATCAAAGTCAATAATTTATTTCCTTTGCTTCCGTGATTCCGGCACGCACAGCGTGCAGCCGAGCTACGATTTGACATAGTATCTTTGGGTGTATTCCTGAACCATACGCCAGGTATTGAATTGTGGCACCAGCGTGACCATGGCCCGGCGGATCTTCTGAATCCATTGACGCGGCAGCCCGTTCGCATCGCGCGGAATAAAAGCTAGGAATGACTTCCTCCGTCAAAACACGATAAAGATTCTCGCTGTCGCGCTGGTCCTGAAGTTCAACGGAGTCAGGATGGGAATCGTCGCCGATGGCGAAGCCGTTGGTTCCGTCGTAGCCTTCGCGCCACCAGCCATCAAGGATGCTGAGATTCAGAGCAGCCGTGGCAGCCGGCTTTTTGCCCGCTGGTGCCGGATGCCTCAGTGGCCGGCGCGGGTTGTTCAACCATACATCACAACCGGAAATCATCTGGCGAGCCACGTGCATGTCGTAGTTCTCGATGAACACCAGGTGCCCCTTCAACTCGGTGAATTTACTCAGATGAATGATGTGTTGAATATAGCGCTTGCCTTCGTCATCGCGCGGATGGGCCTTGCCGGCGAAGAGGAACTGGATAGGCCGTTCCTTGTCGATGACCAACTTCACAATGTTCTCGAATCGCTGGAATATCAGCGGGGCGCGCTTGTAGGTGGCAATCGGCGCGCGAAACCGATGGTTAGAGCATCTGGATTCAGGAGCTGATCAAATGCAATGAAATCTCCCTGAGTCAAACGCTGTCCCTGAATCAAAAGGCGCCGGCGGGCGAATTCGATCAACTCACGACGCAGCTTGTAGCGCAACGCCCAGAGCTCCTCGTCGCAAATAAAATTGGGATCCGACATTTTCTGCCAAAAGCCCGGCTCGTTGATCCGCCGTTCCCAGTCATTGTTCGGCCTCTTTCGCCGAAACTCCGTGGTGTCGCCCGAGCCAAGCGCGGCCGCATCCGATCTCAGTGATCGCGCTCAGTTTGCGACGCCAGAAACGGCGAACCGGGCCTTTCATCCAACCCATCAGGTGAACGCCATTGGTAATATGGCCGATCGGCACTTCATCCACCGGCCGGTCGGGATAAAGACAATGCCACATTTCGCGGCTGACCCTGCCGTGCAGTTCGCTTACGCCATTGGCAGCGCGCGACGCACGCAACGCGAGAACAGTCATGCAGAATGGTTCGCGTTCATTCTTCGGATTCACCCGACCCAGCGCTAACAAGTCCGCTTGAGAGATCTTTAGTTCTTCAGCAAATTTGCGTGCCGCGTAATCCATCAGGTCGCTGCTGAATCGGTCGTGCCCGCTTCGACCGGAGTATGGGTCGTGAAAATGCATTCGGCTTTGGTGGCGGCGAAGGCTTCCGCGAAGCTCTTGCCTGCCGCCATTTTTTCCTTCATCAATTCCAACGTCAAAAATGCAGCATGCCCTTCGTTCATGTGAAAGACGGAAGGCTCGACTCCCAGAGGTACGCAACAGACGGACACCGCCGACCCCAGTAGGATTTCCTGCATGATCCGGGTCGTGCTGTCCCCGCCATACACGCGCAGTGTCAGGTCACGATAGTGCGGTTCGTTTTCCGGACGATTGCTATCGAGCAAGTAAACCGGGTTTCGGCCCACATTCACCCGCCAGGCATGGAAATAGACCTGGCTCATCGCAATGTTCACCATGCATACCAGCGGTTCTCCCTTCGGATCCAATACTGGCTCGACCGGCAGATTCCTGGGATTGAGCAGCGTGTAGTATTCCGTTTGCCAATTATCCGGGTTGATAAGCTGTTGAAAGTAGCCCTCGCGGTAAAAGAGGCTGATGCCAACGAAACCAAGGCCCAGGTCGCTCGCCGATTTGGCATGATCACCCGCGAGCACGCCCAAGCCGCCCGCAGCGACGGGCAGGGTCTCGTGAAAACCAAATTCAGCGCTGAAATAAGCGACTGGGTGCTTCGCCAATGATGGGGCGTTATTTCCAGCCCACGTGTTTTGTCATTGAGGTACGCTTCGAAGCTGTGCAATACACTGCGCACCCGCTCGGCGAAATCCGGATCCTGCAAGCGCACGCGCAATTCGTAATCTGAAACTTCGTGCAAAACGGCGACGGCATTATGGTAGAGGTTTTGCCAGCCGCGCGGCGAGAGTTCCTGGAAGACTTCCTGTGCTTCCTGGTTCCAGGTCCACCAAAGATTTCTGGCCAGTTTGTTCAACCCGAGCATCAATTCTGTCAGCTCGCTTGTAGTTAAAGGCGTGTTACCATAAGCGGCTGTACTCGTAAATTGAAGATTACTCGTTCTCTTTGAGCAATTCGTTGGCGGTCCACTGCTGCGTCCGCTCCTTCGTCTTTTCCCGGATGGCCTTGACATCTTCAGGCTTTACGGGCGGCGCTTTATTTCCCCATTCCTGCCGAACGAACGTCAACACGGCAGCGATTTCGTCATCCTTTAGACCCAGGCACATCGGGTGGCCTCGGCCGCCAGGGAACCATCACATTGTTAAATTGCTGGCCCTTGACCTCGATCGGACCCTGGAGGCCATCAAGAACAATTCGAATGATGCGCCCGGGATGGCCGGCAACCACCCACTCGGATCCAGCTTAATGGGGAAATTGCCCCGGCAACCCCTGACCGCTGAACTGATGGCACGGCGCGCAGGACGCCGAGTAGACCTCTCTGCCTTTGGCCACCATGTCCACTCCGACATCCGGGTTCGCCTTTTGAACCTCTTTGAGTGAGGCGAATGTCCCGTAGACCCGCGCGTCAAACTCGCCGCCGAACTTATCGAGGTGCAATTGTCCCCAATAGCCGAGGACGCCCAGCAGCACGATGAGCCAGATCGGAACCGTCGCGAACCCTGCAGTGGGTTCGCGTTCTTCAGACATTTCCGCATTCGGATCTATTGGGTTGGAACTCATTGCTTGGGAGGACTCGTTGACGCTGGGGCAACGGCATTCGTTGAGGCCGGGCTAACGGCATTCGTTGACGCCGCGCGCGAGGCGCATTGGTATCCACGCCACGTCGCAGGTTCGGACGGTATCGGCGCTTCGAACAGCGGCGTCTCGGACTGCAAACTGAACAAGTACGCGACGAGCGCTCGAGCTGCCGGCGTGGGCACTATTTCGTAACCCAGTTCCGCTTTATCCTGGTTGGTCAATGGCAGAGCGTCCGGCGAGGCTGGCTGGCCATGTCTAACCTGCCGCTTCTCGAAAAAGAAACGGATAAGGCGGCATGATCGAGCCCGGCGAAGTAATCTGCGGATTATAGAGATGCTGGAGGTGCCAAACAAGATTGGTATGCGTCTCATCATCCGGCCGGCGCAAACCGATGTTCGCCAGATCCGGTCCGATTCGGAGGTTTCCCAACATCACCGGAACGTCGCGCAGGTAATCCTGCGCCACGCTATATCGTTTGCCCCAGCCCCGTTGGAGGTCAGCTCCGAGACCTTTGGCTGCACCTGTTGACTGTGGCAATATTGACAGCCATTGGCCCGGTAGACTTCTCCGCCCTGTTGCGCGAGTCCCGGTCGATTTGGCGGATACAATTGACCCTTTGCATTCACGACTTCCTGGCGGCCGAGTTGGATTTTGCGGAGCGAAGACCAGTCCGCACCAGGAGAGCGCCAGCGTAAACAGGATGCCGAGGAAAATGAGCGGGCCGTGGTTCATCGGGTTACTCCTGTGATTGCGGGTTTGGCATTGCTGGCAAACCGTTCGGCGCATGGGCATATCGCGCGAGCATAACGCGCCAGTGCCCAGAAGGAGGTTGCACAGAAAACCGGCGTTGGCCACCGCCAGCAAAATCAGACCGATTGGTGCAGCCGGTTAGATACGGCAGCGTGATCTTCACGACTATCCAGGAACGGCACAGCCGGTTCATTTATGAGCGAATCCCTGTTGGACTCCACCAGCGATTAACGATACCACGCACAGCAAAATCCCAGAAGCAGAGGCCCAGAAGTGAAACTTCACGAGACCCGCCGACGGCCATTCCTGCTGAGTCAAACGCGGTACGATGTAGTAGATGGCACCAAACATCACCATCGCAAAAAATCCAAAGAGACTCAGGAGCACCAGCGCATCCTGAAATAGGTAAAACGGAGAATGGCGCTCACCGGAGGAAGCACGTTGAGCGCGCCCAGCAAGCCAGCCAGCACATAGCCGCCAGCCCGAAAACGATGAATCGTAGAACTGGGTTTTGACTGAGACTTTGAAACTCGCCGCCAAACGTGAAATAGCAATTCGTGGCCACGGCGATCACAGGGACGACCAGCAGCACGCTTGCCATTGTGCTGACTGCGAGGAATCCATTTCGGGAGTGGAGCCCCGATGAATATTCCCCCAGCTTCCAAACAACGCCACGAGCCAGAAACTGTAGAGCGCGAGATACCGGCTGTAGAGCGGACGTTCCAGGATTTTAGGAAGAAAATAGAAAATCGCGGCGACTCCAATGGAGTCCGAGCCATAGTTCCTTCAGACTGCTGGTAAACCAAGCGTTGACCACAACTTGAAGCACGCCTCGCACCGGCCAGAAGACAAGCATCAGGTTGCCGGCTGAATAGATCCACGGAAACCAGAAGAGGGCCGCCACGACGTACCAAAGGGAGACGTAAAGCTGACGCTCGCGCCGTTCGTGAAAGGTGATCAAGCGTCAGGACACCGATCAGCGCATAGGAGCAGAACAGAATCGGAAAAGCGTACCGCGGCATTTCCAGCCACGGGAAACCGGTGCTGTCACCGCGCAGAATGCCGTAAACGCCCAATTTCACCCCAACATTCCAGAAGAGACCGGCACACGTCACGGCCGCGGGAGATATCAACGGCGCGCGGCCAAGCCTGCAGGTCAGCCAAATCGCGACTCCAAATGCGACTTGCGACGCAAAACCGTAGAGGAACAGTGTTGAGGAAAGCCGGCCGCACCCGTCCGTAGGTTAGCCACGGGCACGTGAGCCAGAAATTCCGGGAAGTGAAGCTTAAGCGAGGCGACGGAGTCCAAACGCGAGACTCGAACAGCAGCCAAGCCGCGCCGCAGGCGAAGAAAAACAGGACCGGGATTCTGCAGGAGGCCTCAATCTGCGGAAGCAAGGAATCCGCTCCTCCCGCTTCGCTGGGAGCGGGTTCCGGCGAAGGTCGATTAGCGGAAGACGCGGGCGACGCACTCATGCGGCTAACAGTGCGTGATTATTCGAATTCACTCTGTTCCCGGCGCTGGTGGAGCGCCATAGGCCTTCTCGGCGCGTGAAATCAGGTTCCGAACGGGCCGCCGCCGGATTTTCCACTGTTGCAATGTCAGCTCCATGGCCTGATCGATGGGCAAACGAACGATTCCTTTGCCCTGATCCACCCAACCGAAGTTGGCAAGCGCGTCCGCGGTGGCCGAGCGGTATGTGGCCAGGTTCTTTGTGCGGAACTCGGCCCTTTCCTGGCCCACGGGCGCCGGGTGCGTGTAGTGATACATCAGCCGCACCAACCCGGCCAGGATCAGAAACGAGCCGATGATGCCGATCAAATAAACAACCAGCGTGGTTTTGATCGTTGATGAGAGTTCATTCAGCACCTCAATGCTACGGTCGCCTCGGCCGGCGGAATTTCATGAGAGGTCAGCGCTTCCTTGAGTCGAGGATCTTCAGCGGATAAGCTGGGTGTTTCGCAAACATCGCCAGAAAGACCTTCGCGAGCACCCCGCCGATAAATGCCATGCACGCCAGGTCCAACCAATGAAGCACGAAACCGTCCGGATGCGGGGTCGGCATGATGTTAAACGACAAATCGCAAAGTGCATTAGCCAGGCCCAGATGCAGAGCGGGATCATGACCGAGAGCTTGAGCTTGAAATCAATTCGCAGCAGCGCCAGGAATGGAACCAGGAAATGTCCAAAGACGATTACCATGCCGATGTCCCACCACGATCCCTTTCGCGCAGGACGTACCAGAAGGTTTCTTCCGGCACGTTGGCGTTCCAAATAATGAAATACTGCGAGAAAGTGAATGTAGGCGTAGAAAACCGTGAACGCGAACATCAATGCATCGAGATAATAGAAAAGTGTCGGCGTCAGAAGCGTGCGGAACGGCTCCGAGCGCTTCAAGACCAGCGCGATGAGGAAGATGGTGGGGAGGGTCGTCCAGACGCTGCCGGCAAAGTAGTAAACGCCATACATCGTCGAGAACCATTGATGTTGCAGCGCCTTCATCCACATGATCGCGCCGAGGGTCAACGTGACAGCGAAAGCGAAGATCCCCAGGCCGCATAGAACCTCAGCTTGTGCGTGCATTCGGCAGCGCCGGTCACGTCTTGTTTCAGCGACCAATAGCGCAGGCGATTCGACAAAAGAGCCCAAACGGCGAAACACAAAGCCGCCACGATATAAAACATCGGCACCGTAAAAAGCGGCAGCTTGGATCGAAGCGCGTGGTCGGTGTTCGGGTCGAGCGGTCATCCAGGGATAAATCGTTTTGGCGAAGAGCGCGATAGGGAGAAACAACGCTGTCATGATCGGCAACAAACCGCCGAAGTGTTCTTCAATCCGCCGGATCGGCACCGACCAACTCCGCATCAAAGAGATGGTGCAACAACACCAAAACAATCCTCCGAGGCAGAGACTCAGGTAGAAACATGAATGCCAGCAGGTAGGAATAGGCAAACTGTTTCGTATTCACGAAAGCTCCGATCAATGCCAGCAAGACCGCCCGCCACGATCAGAATAAATGGTATTTTGCGCCACTGGACAGATCGAGTGATGCTCCGGCGGGCGAGGCGATAGGTGCGGCTGGAGTCATAAGGTTACTTTTTCAATGATGCGCGTTTGTCGATCGGGGACATCTTCGATTGTTCCCAATCGACTTAGTTGCAAGGCGCGGACGTACGCCACGATTGCCCACCGATCGTCCACTGAGATGTTGGCTCCGTAAGGGCCCATGATCAGACTGACACTCGCCATACGTGATGGTGTTGAAAATCTGGCCATCGGGCCATTGGACGATCCTTTGGCCAGCGTGTCATGCAAGTTCGCAACCACAGTCATGCCATACTGGGTCGTAATCCCCTTGCCGTCACCCAGCGCGCCGTGGCACGGCGAGCAACTGATCTGATACCGTTCGCGGCCGCGCTCCAGCAATTGCCGGGTGAGCGGCAGCGGATTCGTCTCCACAAAGTTGGTGGTGCCGGTGATCCTTCCCGTGTTCACCGGTGTGTCCTCATACAAGGCTCCCCGCGCGATGGTGCCATCGACCGGCAGGCCGCGAGCTCATGTTGTTGGTCCAAAAAGATTTTGCGTCTCCGTTTGCGGACGAAGCTTGGGTTGGCGCTCCATATCCGGGAACACTTGAATCGGTGGTCGGCGGGACATATCGCCGCGTTTGCCAAACACCGCCATCACCACGACGACACAGAGACCGAAGACGAGGAGGAAATAGCGCATGGTTACTCCTCCACCACTTCGACGCGCCTGCCGCCGGCCGATTCCAGCAGTTTGCGGGTATCAATTTCCGAGTGAGCTTCGGATCGCTGGCTTCAATCACGATGAAGAAGCCGTCATGAGTCACGCGGGCAAACCGCCGGTGCTTCAGCAGAGGATGATGCAATCGCGGCAGGCGGTTAAGAAATAGCATGCCCAAAATCGCGCCAAACGAACCGAGCAGAATCGTCAATTCGTAGGAGGGTGGAAACGCATAAAACGGGCTGAACATCGGTTTGCCGCCCACCGGAATCGCATAATCGAAGGCGTTCATATACCAAATCATCAGCATGCCGCTGGTGTATCCGGTCACACCGCCGAGAAATGAGAACCAGCCAACCTTGGAGTTTTTCAGGCCCATCGCCCGGTCCATGCCGTGAACGGGAAAAGGCGTGAAAAACATCCCAGCGCCGGAAGCCCGCGTCGCGGACCTTTTCCGCCGCGTGCAGGGCCGCTGCGCCGTGGAATCAAATTCGGCGAGAATTCCGTATTGGATGGCGGTCTCAGCCATTAGTGATGCCCTCCTTCCCGAGCGCCGCCCAACGGATGATGCGGATCGGCCTGCGGCGTGACGCCTTTGACTTCCGAGACTGCGATCATCGGGAGAAACCGCAGGAACAACAGGAAGAACGTGCAAAAACAAACCGAACGTCCCGATGTACGTCAGGATATCAACCCAGGTTGGGTGATACATGCCCCAGTTCGACGGCAGAAACTCACGGGTCAACGAGGTGGCAATAATCACAAAACGTTCAAACCACATTCCGATGTTCACCAGGATCGAAAGGATGAACACGATCACCAGGTTCGTGCGAACGGCCTTGAACCAGAAAAGTTGCGGAATGAAAACGTTGCACGAAATCATCGTCCAGTAGGCCCACCAGTACGGGCCGAAAGCGCGATTGATGAAAGCGTAAATCGTTCGTAGGGATTGCCGCTATACCAGGCGATGAAAGAACTCCATGCCGTAGGCGTACCCGACGATCGAACCGGTGGCCAAGGTCACCTTGCACATCAGATCGATGTGCCGCATCGGTGATCGACCTCTTCCAGTTTGCACAGCTTTTCGCAGCGGAAGCAGCAGCGTCAAGCACCATGCCGAATCCGGAGAAAATCGCCCCCGCAACAAAGTAAGGCGGAAAGATGGTCGTATGCCAGCCGGGCAATTGCGAGACGGAGAAGTCCAATGACACGATACAGTGCACCGACAGCACCAGCGGCGTCGAAAGCCCCGCCAGGATCAGGTAGGCCTTTTCGTAATTGCTCCAATGCCGGTTCGATCCCGTCCACCCCAGCGCGAACAGGCCGTAAGCGAATTTGCGGATCTTGAGTTTTCGCCCGGTCGCGCATCACGGCCAGGTCGGGAATCAGGCCCACGTACCAGAACAGCACCGAGACCGTGAAGTAGGTGGACACCGCGAACACGTCCCACATCAGCGGCGAGCGAAACTGCGGCCAAATGCTGTTGGCGTTGGGCAACGGAAGCAACCACCACCCAGCCAGACGCGCCCGATGTGGATGCAGCGGGTAGATGCCGGCGCACATGACGGCGAAAATGGTCATCGCCTCGGCGGCGCGGTTGATCGACGTGCGCCAGCGCTGGCGCAGCAGAAAGAGAATCGCGGAAATGAGCGTGCCCGCGTGTCCGATACCGATCCACCACACGAAGTTCGTGATGTCCCACGCCCACATCACCGGATGCATGTTTCCCCAGACCCCGACACCGGTCCCAATCAGATATGCGATTAAGGAAAACCACATGATCATGGTCGGGAAGCTGATGCCGAACGAAATCCACCACCACAATGGCGTTTTAGCTTCGACCACGCCCGCGACGGTATCCGAAAGCCAGCCGAGCTCCGCTGGTTGAGCACCAGCGGCTCTCTCGCCAATTCCGGCTGGCGGCTCGGCTAGCCTCACCCCAGATGGCTGCCGACGTATGCAGTTTCAGCCATTAGTGCGCTCCTTTCTCACCTCGCGCCGGAGCCGGCTTTGAGTCATGGCTTTCACCGCGTGGAATGACCGCCGCGCCTTCGCCACTCTTTTCCGAAAATTCCTTTGTGCTCAGCGGGCTATCGTAGATAATCCGGCATCAGCGGATTGGGATTGCGAATCCGGGCCAGATACGTCGAGGCGCGGCTTCGTTTGGAGAAAATCAAGCACGGAATAGTTCCGCTCCTGGCCTTTAGTTTTGCCACGCGACTGTTGGGATCAGCGATGTTTCCGAAAACGATCGCCTCCGCCGGGCAGGCCTGTTGGCAAGCGGTCTTGATGGTTCCGTCCCGCACCTCGACATCGCCGGACGCGCCCGCTTTGACCTTCTGGGCGATCTTGGCCTGCTCGATTCGCTGAACGCAGAACGTGCATTTCTCCATCACGCCGCGCATGCGAACACCGAGACGTCCGGGTTCTTTACCAGCTTGAGCAGTTCCCACTCATCAGCCGGTTTGTAGCCGGTCTCCGGTTTCTTACACCAGCCGTTTGAGCTCCCATTCGCCGTCCGTCGATGCTAGCAGCCATCGGACTACCTCTGTAGAGCTGATCCAGCGGACGCTTGTTGTAATCGAAAAAGTTAAAGCGACGAACCTTGTACGGGCAGTTGTTGGAGCAATAACGGGTGCCGACGCATCGGTTGCACACACATCACGTTCAGCCCTTCCTCGTCATGAACCGTCGCGTTGACCGGGGCAGACGCTCTCGCAAGGCGCGACTCGCAGTGCTGGCAAAGCATCGGTTGGTTAATGCACTTGCGGATCGTCAATCCATGTCTCTTTGTGCTGATCTATCGTCGTTGGCCGGGCGTCTGCTTGTTGCCCTGCTTTTCGGCGCAGGCTCGCTGTAATACCGGTCGATGCGAAGCCACGTGCATTTCACGGCCGCGACCTACCTGTTCGCGGCCGACGATCGGCACATTGTTCTCGCTCTGGCAGGCCATCACGCACGCCGAACAACCGACGCAGGCATTCAGGTCAATCGACATTCCCCCATTGGTGAATCGCCTTCAATTTCAGCTTGTCGAGCGGATTGGGATAGAGCGGCTGCATGCTGGGCGCCTCTTCCAGTGTTCATGCTCTCCGCAAAGCGAGGATTCTCGACAAATTGCTTTTGAGATTCGCCTCGCGAATGATCGGTCGACCTTCCATCGACCAGTGATCTTGCGTGCATATAATCTTGTGGGTCTCGCCGGTCTTCACCGGTCGCTTGACGCCAATCGCAATATGTGGCGACGTGCTCGGGCGAATCGCGTACGCATTGAACCCGACTTTCTTGCCATACAGCCGCCCAATGCGGCCGGTTTTCTCGCGGCCATACCTCGGAGTGCCAGGCCGAGCGTGTAATCCGCTTGTCTGGCTGGATCCAGACCGGACCCCTGAACCCGTTCGGCCATTCACCTGGATCTCGACGACGTCGTTGTTCTTCACGCCAAGTTCAACGGCTGTCTTTCGACTGACGAGCACGGCGTTATCCCAGGTCATTTTCGTGATGGATCAGGCATCTCCTGGAGCCAGCCGTTATTGTTCCAGCGGCCATCATCCAGGCTGTAATCGCGATGGAAAACAATTTCGAGCGCGTCCGCAGTCGCTCGGTCACGGCGCTGACTGCGGCGATCGCCTGCGCGGCTTTGCTCCAGTCGAATTTGGCATCCACCGCCGCCGCGGCGTTATTTGCCAGATAACCGTCATGCAAAAACTTCTTCCAGACTGCTTCAAAATCCGATCCCGCCGCGAAATCTTTGAAGGTCTCGCGCGTCACCTCATACGGGCTGGGCTTGTCCACGCCAGCCACCAGCGCCAGCGCTTCGAGCTCCGTCATTCCGCCAAAGAGGGGTTCGATCAGCGGCTCCGAACCGGCACAAGGGGTGCCATCGCTCGTGCCGGGCGTCGCCCCAGGACTCGAGATAATGCGCGGCGGGCAAATGCCAATCGCTAACCCCGCAAAAGTTTCGTCTTCGTAATAACCAAGGCGGATAACGGTCTTGGCCTGGCGCTGAGTCTTCGCCCAATCCAGATCTGCGGGCGCGTTGTAAAACCGGATTGCCCCCGGGATCATCAGTGTATCCACCTGACTGGCCTTGAGCGCATCGGCGAGTTCGGTGATCGTTCCGCTCGCCGGTTCCGATACCCCTTGCAGGACAACCGTGGTGCCAACGTTGCCCAGGGCCGCATTGATCGCGTTCGCCATTACGTGAACCCCGAGAGGTTGGCGATACCCGGCGACAACGAGTGAACTCCCTTTGTTCGCCAGAAGATCCCTGGCGCATTCGCTTCGCTCCACTTCGAATCGACATTCGCCGGTTTTGCCCAGACGCTCCAGTCCCGCGAGAAATTCTGTGCTTCCGGCAACTCCGACTGCCGGACGATCTCCGCCGCAATCTGCGCCGCGACCTGGCGTCACCGCGCTTGGCGCCACCCGGTGCCGATGGTCCGCATTCATGCCGGTCTGCGTCATCAACGATTCAACGACGTAGAGCCGGCTCATCGAGTCGCCCGGCTTCTCGATTTTTCTTCCCTTGGCAAAACCGCGGATGTGACGGTAGTTGTTTTCCTCGGCGCCGATAAAATCGCAGTCCAACGAGAAGAATGACCTTCGCTTGATCGAATCGATAATTTGGAGACAGGCCGGGACCTGACGGCAATGACGGAGCAGGGCGCGGATCGGCGAACGACTAACGAAGCGGCCTGACGATGAATGTTAAAGTCAACCGGCTCGTAAACGAACCAACCGCGCCTTCGGAAATTTCGCGCTGATCAAATCTGCAATCGAGCGCGCGACGGCGAACTGCTTCGCTCCGCCAGAAAACAAAGCCCCTCACCACCATTGGCGGCGAATTGCTTCGAGACCGAGCTGAGGAAGTCGACGGCTCCAGCCCGCGTCACATCGTTTCCGCTTTTGACGAAGCGCTGGGCGCGGTCGGGATCGTCACAGGCTCAGGATCGAGGCTTGCGCGAATGTATCGGTCGCCTCCGTTGCTGTCGGGATCGTTGTGCGTTGCCTTCGATCTTGGTCGGCCGGCCCTCATGGGACTTCACCACCAGAGGAATCGCGCTCCCGCGCGTCGGCATGGACGTCGCATAATACTGGGCGACACCGTGAATGTAATTCTCCGGCATCCGGGAGAAAGGGTAAATCCTTTCCTCGGGCCGGCGGCAACCAGGTCAATCCAAGCCAGCCAGCAGGAAAGACGCGGACATGCAGTTTGACAAAATCGCGTCGCGTCACCTCGTCGTTCAATTCGCTGCGCGCCAGCCGGGAATTCGCGCTCGGCCCACGTCTTAAACTCGGGCGTGTCGGCCAATTGTTCGAGGCTGCGCCAGTACTTCTCACGCCGTTATCCGGTTCGGAACAAGTTGGGGGAATCGTCTTCATCGGTGACACGCGGAACAGCTTTGCAAAGATTGCACCTTCCAATCGCGCACCATGTTTCTCTCCGTTAAGTTTGCGAGTTGGGCGGCAGCGACCGGGTCGTCGCTGTTTCCAATCCAGGTCGGTGATCTTGTCCGGCGGACGGAGGTTCGGCCGGGATCACGATGGCAATCAGGACAGAAAGTCATGCTTAACGGCTTGGCATGGTAAACCTCGTCCATCTTGTTGATCGATCCGTGGCAGTGAACACAGCTTACGCCGCGGTTTACGTGAACGGAATGGTTGAAATAGACGTAATCGGGCAGCTTGTGGACTTGCACCCAGGGAATGGGCTTGCCCGTCTGGTAACTCTCGCGCACCAGCGCCAGCCTGGGATCGTTCCCTCAACACCTGGTTGTGGCAGTTCATGCAGGTCGAGGCCGCCGGGATGTTCGAATACCGGATTTCTCGACGCCGTTGTGGCAATAACGGCAATCGACCCCGCAGTTGGTCGGCATGGATGGCATGCGAAAAAGCCACCGGCTGAATCGGCTGATAGCCAACGCGCGTGTATTTCGGGGAGAAATAATTACCAAACACCAGCCGAACCGCACACCCCTGACCAAAGAGCCCCGACAATGATCTTGCCGGGAGTTGGTTCGTCCACTTTGGAAATATATCCGACATTAACTTCGGGAATTAATCTCGATAGTCCCAAACGATCAGAAAGATTGCCTGCGCAGGATTGATATTCTTAAAGCAACCGTCGCCCTCACGGTTCGTTCATCATTAGTTTTCCAAAAGTATTTATTCACAAAAATTGAAACACTTTTTTAACACCCAGAAATGTTTATCGCAACGCGTCCGGCACCGCAAGAAAAGTCCGCTGCGGATGAGCAAGTTTTCGCGTTCCGTTAATAGTCTGTAATAAGACCTTTTGTTCCTGTGCCGCGATATCGCAGACCGCTTCGTACTCCGTCGCTGCGCTGCTTCATCGGCTCAGCGGTCCGTTCTGCTTCGAGGCGAAAATCAGGAAGTCCGACACCACTCCGCCTCAGACCGGTTTCGGCATTGTAGAAAATGTCCGTCTCGGATTCAACCCCTAATCGAACAACACCGCGCCAGGCCGTCGCGCCTCGCTGTCCGTGAAGACAAAAAGGTTCAGAAGGACGGTGATTACCACCTGTCAATGCGTGAAACTTCACCATCGTCGAAATCAGACGTGAAGATTCGTTTCGCGACACGGGCCATGTCCAACAGATTACCGTCGAGCTACGAAGAGAAGATTTCACGCGGCAAAATCCGAGGCTAAGCTAGTCTGCTTGGCGGAGATTACGCCATCTTTGGCAACGCGAGGATTAAATCCTTCTGTGCTGCGCTCCATTGCTGAAGACGGGAAGATATTCGCCGACTCGCTCAGGAAGCTTCCGGGCGAGGATCATTTCGTCTCGCCAGGATCAGAGCAAGATCGAACAGCTTGGATCGGCCGGAATCCAGTTCGTGAATAAACTTCCAGTCGCCATCCCTCAAACCGAAGAACCCGAGCGAGTAATCGGCAAAAAACAGAGCCATCCCTCGTTCTGGTTGGAGTAACGATCTTCCTTGGTAATCTGCCGGTCGGCGGCAGCCCCAACAGATCGCAAATGGTCGGCGCGAGATCAATCAAGCTGGCAGTGCGGTGAACTCCGGATTGGTCCCTCAAACAAACCGGGCGCCACCAGGAGAAGCGGCACGCGGATGTTCTCCTCGTAGATGAAAAGTGTGTGGCCGTAATTGCCCTCGTGCTGCCCGAATGCCTCCCGTGATCGCCGAAGATAACAAACAGAGTGTTCTCGTCGAGCCCGCGAATCCGCAACCCCTCGATCAATTCAGCCACCACTGCGTCGCGCATAGTGCAGCGCGTTGCGGTAGCGGCCGACCTCGTCATTGTCCGGGAACGGTCCCGGCTCGGGAGTCTCGTACGGATGATGGCCCGCAATCGGCAGGTAGGTAATGAAAAACCGTTTGTCGCGCGGCAACGCGTCGATCCACCCGAGCATCCGCTTCACCGTGGCCGGCTCATCAACGCCGAAGCTTGAATTGTGATTTCCGCCAATGTCCCCGGCGTCTTCCAACGTTTGATAGCCCCGCTTCCCAACTACGCATTCCATGCCGAGGCACATGAATCTCCCGGAATGGAAAAGCGCTGTGCGATATCCCGCCTTCGCCAACACTTGAGCGATAGAAGGCGTCGACACTCGTTCGTAAAACTCAGCCCGGCTGTCAAACGCTGGATAACGCGAGCACAGCACGGAGAAAAAGCCCTTTGATGCTTTCCGGATAAACCGCGTAGGCGTTCTCGAACAAGACGGCTTTCGTCGCGAGTCGAGTCAGCTTTGGCATCGGATCCACAGGGACTTCCGTACGGATGCAAATAACCCGCGCCCGTAGACTCCAAATGGATCATGACAACGTTTCGCCCCGCCGCGGCGGCGCTGAAATCGTAACGGGTCTTCGCTGGATGGTTCGTCGAATCGACTCTTCCGCCAGTCCGCCGTCTGATGCTGCGCCTGGATGCGGGGAAATGCCGTGGATATCAACGTCACCAGCGCGTTGCTGATGCCAGCCGACGACATCAGCGTGAGCCGTGGCGGTCGGACCCAACGCCACGAATGCGAGCGCAACGAATGATCCAACCGATTGCAACCGATCTCCGCAACCGCACCCGCTCAAGCAAAAAGGGAAGCACGCCCGGCCCAAGCCAGAACAGCAACGATGAGCATCAGATTTTCCAGAGTCAGATGGTGCTTGATCGAAGATCGGCGAGTGTCCCACGCGCCGCGCGCAGCATTGGCCAGGTCATCGGCGACGACAGCACGTGAACGAGGGCGACGTTCAACGCCGTATAAATGACCGCCAAACCGTAGACGCTCCAGCGCAACCATACAGGTCGCACGACGCGATCAATCGCCGCGACGAGGAGCACGACCAATGCAGGTCCTGCCATAGCAACGCGATCGGGGTCCAGGGCGGAGAGCGGGATGTCACGTCCGGCCAGCATCGATTGCTCGGGCCAGCACGAAGACTCAGCGAGGCTAGCGGCTCTCACTGCTGGAATGAGGTTTAGCCGTTTGAGCAGCGGCACCGATACCACCACACTGGTCCCACGCCGTGCGCCAGAGCCAGTCATGCACCAAAACTGCCGGGCGCGGGCGGGCGGCGATAGATCCTCGAGCGATCCCCAATGAACGCCAGCGGTATGACCATCAGGTCAAGGTTGTCCGGCGGCGTTGCCTCAAAAAACTCGTGAACGAATCGGATGTCGCCGCCCACAAAATTTCGCGCGATCCGGATATGATCCGCGCTGGCTTCGATAATCGTCATTTGGGCATCCGGCAGCAGCCGTTGCAAAATCAACGCCGTCCGCGGAAAGATCCCGCCGCCGACAATTCCGATTCTGCGAACTCCTCTCAGCTTTGGCAGCAGTTGACGAAAGGCGCGCTCGTGATTTTTTAGAACGAATCGCTGGAGCCAGATCGGGAGCGCAGAACCAGACGTTCGAGGGAATCGAGATTAAATCGCTCGATCCAGCGAAACACTGCTGGCCACCGGCTCGCCCGAGCATTCGATGCCACTCGTGCCGGCAATTCCCGCCAGTGTGCCCACGGACGAAGGTGATGTTCGACATGGTAGCCATCATTGAAAAAAGAAAGTTATACAGCGCGCCGCGGTGACTGACGGTGCCAGCCCCATGTTCAAAAAATCCCTGAGCTGACAGTAGACCCAACCCAAGCAAAATGCCCGGCAAATAAACCACGAGGAAGAAGAGTGGCGCCATGATAAGCAGCACACTCCAGAGACCGGCTACCAGCAAAGTTCGACAATTAGAGCGCGCGACGGTCCGCCCGTGCCAGGGTCCCGATTTGCGTGGTGAGCCAGATGCCGCTGGCCGCCATAGCGTCTGCGGAATGCCCAGCACCACGCTCAGGTAAGCCGAAAACGCAGCGTTCCATCGTCGTGAGCGAAAGAACGGCAGATGGATGAGAAACAATGCGCGATCGTATTCGCGTTCCACCGACAGCCCAGAGCGATCGAGTGGAATCGGACGGAATTGTCAGCAACAGATACCCGTGAACAAACGCCAAACCGGATCAACACGGCATCCCACCGCGAATGCCGCAAGATCCGGTGCTTTCCCGAGCAGCTGCCGCCGCCGCGAAATACGGTCGGCGCGCACCTTGCGCGCCGCGCCGTGCCTCGGGAAGTCCGGAAGCCGAGACTCCTTTGATTCGCGAAACGCGGACTCCACGTTCGTTAGTTGAGGCTGACGAGCATGGCCGTTCGGCTCCAAAAGGTTGAAGAAGTCTGACTCGTTATTCTTTCTTGGACTTTTTTCGCCGCGCGCCCGCGCTCTTGGAATTGTGCAGCGCCAGCAGATTCGTTAATCGGCTTGTAGTCGCGTTTGGCGACTCTGGTCATACCGAAGCCCAGTGGATACGTGTCCGGCTTCTCGGGCTTCGCGTCGGTCTGGCGGAGAGACCCTTTTTCTTCAAACCGGCTGCCGAAGCCGACAATCTGCCCGGTGCCAGCGACGGATTTGAGATCCGCCCATTCTTTCCGGCAGACCTCCGGTTTCTTCTCGTTCAGTTTGTAATACAGGTAGCCTCGTTGTGCCTCTGTCGTACGTGACGCCGTATCCTTCCGCAATGGCGAAGCGCGCCCCACACTTGAATCCGTTCCGGCGCCTTCTCGTTCGGTTCGAAAACGACCTTGTCCACCAACGCGTAGATGCCAATCGGATCGCTGGCCAGAGCGCTGAGATGACACGCCCCGAGCAACAGCGTCAGCACTGGCGAGGAATTTGAGGTGAGCAACGAGCGGCAAGCCGCCCTGACGAATCCCCGTCGCGCCGCAAGTAGCGGAGGAACGGTCAGAGCGATAAACCGGAATTTGTTTCTCATGAGATCAAGTTAGTTTTGGCCGCCAACTGGAGTTGTCAAAGACATTATCGTAAAAGCAGCGCGCCAGCGCCATTGATTAACCGATTCATTGGCGTCTCATCCTGACGGCGGGCAATCTCGATCGATCGCCACGCCGCTGGAACTGGTATTTCGCCGAACATGATTGGACCTTTGTTGACTGTGAGGCGGCTGGCAGACAAGGAAAGTTAGAGGCTTGAGTTTGACAGACTCGGGACCGGCGTTTGGAGCGCGTGCGCGAATTAACTCGCCATTGACTCACTCCTTCAAAACATATGTTCGGCGTGGTTTGTGCGGATAAGATTGGGAGTATGGGGTCGTGACCAGGAAATCCGCTTCGACCAGATCTCAATTGGGCGAAGGTAGGGTCCTTTCACAGTGGGCAGATTACCTACTATTGTCCAAATCGAAGATGCCAACGCTCCGATATTAGCGAGTGTGGTAAACTTAATTTGGTTATTTCAAAGCAGTTAAGCCAGTTTAGCTCAGTGGTAGAGCAACGGTTTTGTAAACCGTCGGTCGTCGGTTCAAATCCGACAACTGGCTCCATTCCGGAACTGCGAGGCGCAAACACGGCGATTAAGAGCGAGCATAGCGAACTGGTGAAAGTGTCAGTAAAACGAGGACCCGATAAGCCTTAGAACCTGACCACTATCAGTCGGTAACGCGCTCACTACTCAACCCAAGTGGCAGGCTGTCATGGAACAGATCATCTCTCTTCATTTGACGTTTGGAAGAGAAGGCAGAGGAGACACTCAAAGAAAGGCCCAAATCGGGACCACTCTTTCCGCGGCTTTCAGCCATCCACGAAAGCAATTCGCAAAACTCTTCGCAAAGCGGCTCCGCCACGCTCAGCATTTCTTGAATCTTTCGTTACACTCTTTACCGCTACTCCTGGGGCGGAAAGAGCTGCAGTCTGGCTACCCAGAACGTTCTTCGCGATGCAGGCCCCGGGCCAACCCGCAAGCGCGCCAGGTCTTCAGGCGTGGATCAAAACGAGCGATCATAGTGTCGGCCTCTTTCTTTTTGGTTGAGGCTTGGGCAAGCGACACACGAATGATGCACAGACCGGAAATCGAAAACACGCCACCTGTCGACCCTCGATGGGGCAGCAGATTTCAACCTCGCCCCAAGTAAGCTTTTGCTGGTAGAAAACGCTTGAACCATCCCCATCGCCATGTGGCTATCAGGAATGACTGAACGGATAACATCCCCAAAGGCCTCCGCCGCCTGGGGTTGGTCATCCCGTGCGTTTGGTGGTTTTGCTGGGGAACTTTTCCCCGGACCTGGGCGGAGACGAATGTGGCTGTAGCGCCACCTCGAGGGATCCGGTCAAGGAGCTGATTCATGTCGGCATTTGACGGAGATAGTCAGAACATGTCTGTCGCTACTCAGCAATGGGGTTGACGCCAATGCTCGCAGGGGCCCGGGCTTGACGGCCTGGCAAGCGGCAAAGGTCAAAGGGCACGCGGATATCATGGACCTGTTGGCGAAAGCGGGTGCCGACACTCACGCGGGGCCACCGAAAGCCGAGGCGATTCTGGATTGGTATGTAAAGAAAAGGTGGGACCCGGATCGCCTGGGCTGGCATTGGCGGTGGTTCGCGACGGCAATTTGGTTTTCAAGCAAGGATGGGGCATGGCGAACCTGGAATATGACGTCCCGATCACACCGACTACCGTCTTTCACGTGGCATCCGTGTCGAAGCAATTTACCGCGTTTGCGATTGCCCGCCTCATTCAGGCAGGAAACTCTCACTGGAGGACGATATCCGAAGTTACTTGCCGGAAATGCACGATTGCGGCGCAAAAATCACAGGTAGCGCCATTTGCTGTCTCATACGAGCGGACTGAGAGATCAATGGATGCTCCTGGTTCTGGCCAGAAAGAACAATGGCGGTGTCGTGAGCCAAGCCGGGATGTGATGAAGTTGCTCGATGTCAACGAGAGCTTCTCTTTAGCAATCCGGGCGAAAACTTTTTAGCTGCAACAGCGGCTACACGTTGCTGAGCGAGATTGTCGCCAAAATCTCGATGAAATCCTTCGGCGAGTTTACTCGGGATGAAATATTCGAACCCTTGGGAATGACGAACTCGCATTTCCATACGAACAGCCAGGGAGGTGGTAAAGAACATGGCTTATTCCTATTACCTGTCACCCGATGGCGGCTATCGCAAAGCGCTGCTGAATTACGAGACGGTTGGCGCAACCGGTTTATCTACGACGGTGGAGGACCTCGCAAAATGGATTGCCAATTTTCAGCATCCGAAACCGGGAGAAGCCGTGCCACTCACCCTGATGCAGCAGCCCAGCCGACTCAACAGCGGCGAAAAGACCGACTACGGCATGGGGTTGTTTCTCGAGGACTATCGCGGCGCCCGGCTGATACAGCATGGCGGCGCGGATGCCGGCTACCGGAGTTTGGTGCTTGGTTTCCCGACCTGCACCTCGGAGTGGCTCTGGTCAGCAATCTCGGTTCCATCGATAGCAGAGAGGTTGCGCTGACCGCCGCGGAGATTTATCTGCGATCGACGAATTGCAGCCGATTGGACCCACCAGCCCACACAGCGAGCGGGCCGGCCATCAAATTGTCGGCACCCGAGCTGGATCGATATACCGGCAAATATCGAAGCACTATTGGCGTGTTACTGAGATTTCCCGGGTCGAGGACCATCTCGGAGATCCCGTGAGGACAACGATCCGCCCGCAGCACTGGCAGCTAACGGTAACGACCGGTTTTCTATGGGAAAAAGGAAGTTCGTTTTTCAGGACCTGGAATCGAGGAAAGCATTGCAGTTCACAGATGACTGGAAAGAGACTCTCAAGCGGATCAATGTATCGGAAGAGAGGCAACCCGATTTGAGTGCTTACGCAGGCGACTACTGGAGCAGTGGATTGGAAACCTACCTCAGGATTCATTTGCGTGACGGGCAACTCGTCCTCGAACTCCATCGCCACGGCGAATTCCCCTGCGCTACGTGGGCAGGAATATCTTGCACAGCGCCAGCAGTCAATATTGGTGGTTTGAACTCAAATTCCAACGGGATTCCAAGGGAAGCAGTAACCGGTCTTCGTTTGAATAGCCTCCTTTTCAGGCGCTGCCTGCTCGAATAGATTGTATAGATGAGTACCATCCGCCGCTAACCCCGCCCTCGCGCTACGGTCGCAATCGCCAGGCGCTCGCGGGTCACCATCACGAACATTCCAGACTGGTAATGACGAGTTTTGGAGAACCGCAGGGCTGTGATTCAGGTCGCGCATTTTTGGACGATTCAGAAGCATCAGCGGTGGTGGGCGCGAGGAGTCGGATTTCCCCAACACCGAGCAATTTGCTTCCTCAAGCACAGGCCGGGAGGTTCGCCACAGACATGATGCTGGTAGGGGAGATGCCGCCATACAAGATTCATTGTTAGGCATTTCTCGATTGTGCTAGCGCTGTGGAATTTCCAGGTATGAGGCATCGGTAGCAGATGAAACTTCTGCATTTGAAGTCCAGGTGACACTTGAGGACCCTCGAACACACTGGGCTCGTCGAGCGTGCCAACTTTGATGAGCACAGCGCTCTGGCGCGCGTTCCGAGCGTGCGGTGAGATGGACTCCGCAAATCTCAAAGAGATGCCGTGTCGGAGACCACGAATGGTCCTTCTTATTGAAAGACCGAGGGGTGCCTTTGCTAACCAGAAACGTCTGAGCGTCAACTGCCATGAAGAGATTTCCTGCGCCGCCCGGAAATCATTTGAGCAATACGTAACTGAACGAAGTACAA
>ERZ1370068.788-contig-10722_pt1 | contig 26865 bp, 49 predicted proteins | sample MGYA00561227_ERZ1370068 | MGnify/ENA primary metagenome ERZ1370068 (study PRJEB38410, sample SAMEA6850437) | metagenome | study: Metagenomic assessment of the ecological functions of the soil: analysis of the soil microbiota associated with the...
CGTCATTGGCAGCGACCTGGCCGGCGAAAGATTGCGAGGCGGCGTGCTGGAAACCTGGTTCTGTTTCAGTCCGGCAGATACATTCTTGTGCTTGATGAAACCCGGCCCACAACCACCAAGACGAAGAATCATCGCCCACAGCCAACTGGTGGGTGCGAGGCTGATCGCGAACGACGCACAGATATTGATCCGTGGACCGAAGACGATCAGATCATCGCTGTGCTCGAAGAGATCATCCCGAGCGCGGCTGCTTTGGTCGTGTCCGACTATGAAAAAGGCGTGGTTACCTCACGCATCCTGGGTAAGATTCGCCTCTGGCCTATGAACGGATGCCGGTCTCGATCGATCCCAAGATGCGTAATTTTCCCGCTTCTATCGACTCCGGCGTGACACTGGTCACCCCAAATCATCACGAGGCGTTACGCATGGCTTGGCCTGAAGATGATTCGGATGAGGGTTTGTATCAAGCTGGCCCGGTTGATATGCGCAAAGCTCGAGTGTGATTCTGTACAGGACGCGCGGTGACTTCCGCGGGATGATGTTGCCGAAAGAGACACCGACCCTGTCTTTGTCGAGACAGTGGCGCGCGAGGTTTACGATGTTACAGGGGCTTATGGATACGGTGATCGCTACGCTCGCCGCGGCCCTGGCCGCCGGAGCATCAACACTTCAGCCGCCGCTGGCGAATTCATGCTGCGGGCATTGTAGTTGGCAAAGTCGGTATTGCGCCACGGCAACCGCTGCTGAGTTGACCGCATCGTTTGAGTAACGCCAGTTGGTGAGTAACGCAAAACCGCCAGCTTGCGGTAATCACGCAACTTGAGACTCTCCCGGCCTGTGAGATCTTTCGACATTCGGCCCCGATCAGAAAATCGCCAAGCTGAGGGCTTGCGTTACAGAAAAATCATGATCGGCAAGACCCTGCGCAATTATCACATTACGGAAAAGATCGGCGTCGGCTTGGACAGGGCACAGCCCATAAAGCCACCGACGCCAAGCTGGGACGCGCACCGTGGTGATCGAGGCAGTGTCGCCCCCTGAACCGCACCGCGAGAGAGGCCGACCAACCTCAGACGCTTTGAGCGGGAAGCACGGCTGGCTTCGTCGTTGGACCGTGCCAACATTTGCGCACTATCTATGACCATGGACGTCGTCGGCGGCGTGCACTTCATCGCCATGCAGCACGTCGAAGGAAAGGGCGATCCCGGCAGCTGGTTGGCGGGCGCCCGCTGGAGTTGGGAAGAGCGCCTTGCTGATCGCTTTTGCAGGTGACTGACGCACTGGCCGTAGCTCACGCACGCGGCATCATTCATCGTGACATCAAATCAAAGGCAACGTGATGGTCACACCTCGCTTCGGCCAGGTTAAAGTCCTGGCTGACTTTGGTTTGGCGAAGCTGCTCGACGGCGAGGAAGCGGGCGCCACTGGTATCCATCGCACTGAACTAACCGAAGTTGGGAGTGCCGTGCCTCGGCACGGCCACCTACGCAGCGCGCCGGAACAGGCGCGCGGCGACCGCGTCGATAAACGCGCGGACATCTTCTCGATGGGAGTCTTATTGTACGAAATGGTCACCGGTATTCCTGGCCGTTCCGCGGTAAAAGCACAATCGATGTGCGACACGCGGTTCTTTACGACACGCCCAGGCCAGTGGCTGAGTTGCGCCGCGCGAGCCTTTCCCCTCACGACTACGTGCAGACTCTGGATCGCTGCGATGGCCAGCGATCCGGCGCTGGATCGTTGCCAAAAGATGGAAGACATGCGTGATGACCTGCGGCGCGGTGCTCGAAGAGCTGGGGCGCTCACGGACGGATCTCAACGACGACCTCAGCGTGGCCCCCGGAACCGTCACGCGCCACGCAGGGAGGCGCCAGTGTTCCCGTCTCGCGGGCCATGCGCTGGATCCGCAACATTAGCTCCGCACCGAATCGCCGGACATCCTCTCCCCCAGCCTGGTCACGCCGACGAAACAGGGCAGCCAGCGAAACGCCGTTCACCACTGTCACTGATCAGGAAAAGAAAACAGCTGGCCATTTTACCGTTCAAGAATCTCAGCAATGATCCGGCTTCGAGAGTTTTTATGAATTCTCGCTGGCCGACGCAGTGGATCACTGAGCTGGCCCGGGTGCGCTCGCTGGTTGTTCGCCCGTCTTCGGTAATCGCCCGGTACCGGGGCCAGCAAGTTGATCCAAGGGAAGTCGGACACGATCTGAATGTTACTGCCGTGCTGGCGGCGGGTTTCCATCCACGTGGGCGAGCGATCTGGGCGTCACTGCGCAACTGCTGGATGCGGCCTCGGGGGAGATTCTTTGGAGTGACCGGATCGACACCTCGGCCGCCGACATAATCACTGGTTCAGAGACACAATCGCACAGCGCATCGTTGAGGGTTTGAGTCTGGAACTGGAGTCCCGCTGAGCAAGGTGGGAATTGCCAAACCCGCCACCCAGAATGCCAGGGCTTATGAGAGTTACCTGCGCGGGCGTGATCTCTTCGCGCGCTTCATCTTTCGCACCATCGCCCGCGAAGACCGCGTGATGCCGCTAGGGCTGAACACTTTCAGCGTGAGCCAGCCAGCTTGATCCCAACTTCGCCCTGGCTTATGACGGTCTGGGTGCTTTTGCCTGGTGAACAGGGTATTCGAGCGGACTGGGAGGCGCGGAAGATTTTGAAGCGGCGGCAGGTGGCTTTCAGCAAAGCGCTGTCAATAGAATCCAGAGCTACTGCCGAGGCCCGCAATGCTGCAGGTCTTCGTGCTGCTCTGGCGGGGTGAAACACGAAGGCGAGCAACGTGGAAGAAGTGGCCCGCGCTCGTCGCGAATCGCCCAATGAGGCAGATCGTCTGTTTCGTCGAAAGGAACCCTACACCCGTGCTGGACGGCGAATACGCGCGCGCCCTGGCCAGCTACGATCGCCTGGTGCGGCTCACGATCCCGCAGCCCACGTGGTTGCCAGGTTTTAACCGGGCGCTGGTTTACATCCACATGGGCCGTATGGATGACGCGCTGAAAACTCTCGCGCTGGTGCCCATGAGCACTGATAATCCTTTGGTCAAGACCTCGCGCGCTGGCTCTTTATTATTCGGGAGCAGACCGATGCTGCGTGTGGACCTGATGCAACGGAGTAATCACGCGGCATTCCAACATGCACGGCATCCGGTCCGTTCCTGGCGATGTTTCTCAGTGCCCAGGGCCAACACGAAGCCGCACTCGCGCAATTGACCGACGCCGTGAAGCGAAATGCCGAGGTTGATCCGGACATCGCCTATTCCGGTTGCTTCTGTCTACGCGCTCGAAGATTTGCGCGCCGACGCTTTCGACTGGCTGGCGCGCTCAATTGCCCTCGGCAACGAGAACCAGCCCTGCTTCCAGAACGATCCGAACTGGGCTACCCTGCGCGATGATCCGAGGTTCGCTGAATTGATGAGCAAATCACCACTGGACTCAGGGCGAAACCACCACAGCCTGCGCCTTAACCTCGGGAGTCAATAATCGCCCTCAATCGCAGCCTCGCATTCCTCAGGTCCGCAGGACCGGAAATCAATAGCCCCGTCCGTGAGGGCGGGGAAAAACATGGGGACGAGTCTCCTGAGCGCCGCAGGTGCGGCATCAGTGTGCCAGCCCTGCGGGCCTCTCAGCGATCAATGCGGATCCTTCCCCGCCCTCACGGACGGGGCTACTACAGTACCGGTCCTTCGGACCTCAGACCATTTATTCCAAACCCATCAATTCAGGAATGAATCAAAAGTTATCTTGGACAGCACTGAGCTCTGCCTTACCGCAAACTGCGAACTGACTTTCGCGCCTACGCCGCCTGCAGTATTTAAATGGTGCGATCTTGCAGTGACGTCAGGCCTGAATGATTTGAAACTAATCTCTCATCAAACTCACCTGACTACTCGCGCTTTCAGGCGCACCAGAGGGCGGGCAATGCCTGCCTCTAAACGAAAAAGTAGGTCACTAGCTTGCGGGTTCGTGACTTTGGTCGGATGTCATCATGCCGGATCATCTTTGCACTATACGCACCAGAATCCGGTAAGATTGGGTTTGGTCGAACACGCAGAGGACTTCGGTTTTCAAGTGCTCGGATTTGGAATAGAAAACCATTAGAGGATGAGCCCCTGCTGGTTGATATTGAAAAGATTCGCTGGCGCAGGTAGAAAAAGGCGGCGCAGCCGCGGATACATTTGTGGTCCCGGTAAGGCGAGCCTTACCGCACTGGAGAGCGGCAAAGCCGCGGTAGCAGCGGCGTAGCCGCAGATACACTCCGAGTCATACGGTAAGGCGGAGCCTTACCGCACGGAGAGCGGCAAAGCCGCAACGTCACAAGGCACCGATAAGGTACGGTTGATGATCAAATACGCCTAATTTCGATCTCGCTCGCGTTGACTCTGGGATACGCGAGCGTTCCGGCGTTCGGCGTCGCTCAGACGCCGCAACGCGAGCGCCGAGCGGCATCTTCGCCCACCTGACTCCCACACCTGGCGCGACTGCTAGCCCGGCCCAGACCCGCAGGCTTCGCCAGTAACCCCACCGTCCCCGCCGCGAACGCCGCTGCGGGCGGAAACCACACAAACGTTGCCGGAACTACAAGCGCGAATCGCGGCGATTTTGCGAAAGCCTGAGTTACAGGCGGCGATGGTCGGCATCAAGGTGGCCTCGCTCGACACCGGCCGAGTGCTCTTCGAACAGAACGCGAGCAAGCTCTTTACGCCCGGCTTCCAACATGAAGCTTTACACGGTCTCCGCCGCGCCTCGATAGGCTATCGCCTGACTTTCGCTTTACTACTTCCGTTTATGCCGCGGCAAAGCCGGACATTTCCGGCGTGATTCACGGTGGATCTGACCATCTATGGCCGGGGCGATCCTTCCATCGCAGCGCGTTTCAACAACGGCGACTACTTCAAAGGGATCGATGATCTGGCCTTGCGGATCGTGGCCGCAGGAGTGAAACGGATCGAAGGCGATCGGTGGGCGACGAGACGTATTTCACCGGACCCAATACGGATCCGGTTGGGAGTGGAAGATCTGCAATGGTGGTACGGCGCCGAAATCAGTGCCCTGGCGGTCAACGATAACGCACTCGATCTCTTTATCAAACCAGGCGCAGGCAGCGCGCAGGCGTCAGTAAGACCGGACCACAGATCCTTTGCTGACCATCGAGAACCATGTCAAGACCGGGCCAAAGGGGAAGCAAACGCGAGTTAACCATACATCGCGGCCTGGGAGAAGCACGCTGGAGCTTTCCGGCTCCATTGCGCTCGACGACAAAGGCTACACCGGCGGCATCGGTATTTCTCATCCAGCACTGCTGTTCGTCTCTCTCCTGCGTTCATCACTGGTCCAACACGGCGTAGCCGTTTCCGGACAGTCGCGTACTGCCGGCGCCATTAATCAAACTCTACTTAGCGCGCGGGGCAATCTGACAAGCGATGAAAGGTACGCCGTCGAAGGCACCCGCTTTAATAGAGATCACCAGCATGCAATCGCCACTACTCAGCGTGGTTGCAGCACATACGTTGAAGCCTAGTCCAGAATCTCTATACCGAGATGATGTTGCGGACACTGGGAAAGATGGCCGTCTCATCGGCATTAGCTCGGCCCGAACATCAGAAGACGCAGGACTCGAGGTCGTGAAGACTCCTTCCTGAAAGAAGCAGGATTGAATTCGGATTCGCTGGTCTTGGCTGACGGTTCGGGTCTCGCGCAATGACATGGTCACAGCCGAGGCCAGCGTTCGCCTGCTGACCTTCATGAATAAACATCGCTATGCCGCGGAGTTGCGTAACGCGTTGCCGATCGCCGGCGTTGACGGCACACTGCGCAATCGCCTGAAGGGAACGTTGGCCGAAAATAACCTGCAAGCGAAGACCGGATCACTCTCCTCGGCGGCAAGTCTATCGGGTTATGTGACCACCGCGGCGGGCGAGAAACTGGTCTTCTCGATCATGGTCAACAACTATGCGCCTGATGCCGAGCCACGCGAAGTCTGTATCGATCCTATCGCTGTGCTTTTGGCGTCGTTCGCCGGAAAGTCTTGACTTAATTCTGGGCAGCTTTGTTTGCACAGATGTGACTCCCGGTAACTCACAAACTATGGCAATTGCGTTCATCAAGTTTCACGGGTACGGTAACGACTATATCGTTATCCAGGCGGCCGAGCTGGCCGGCGTCGCAGCTCTCGGCGAGTTTGCTCGCCAGATCTGCAACCGTCACTATGGCGCCGGCGCCGACGGAATCGCTATCGTCAGTCAGGCGGAGAATGACGAGGCGGATTTTGACGTTCGCATTTTCAATCCTGACGGGAGTGAGGCGGGGCTCTCAGGAAACGGTACGCGCTCGCGCCGCCGCCTACCTTTACTATGAGAAGCTTTGGAATGCTGAAGAGCTGCGCCTGATTACCCGCAGCGGAGTGAAACGTTATTACCTGCGAAATGTAACTGGCCCAGGCCAATATGTTTTTGCCTCAGAGTTGGGTCAGCCAAAGCTCGATAGTGCCTCAGTGCCGCTGCTCACTCAGCAACCAATGGATCTGGTTGTCGATTATCCACTACCGGTCAACGGTGAGACTTTGCCAATTACGGCCTTGCAGATGGGCAATCCAAACTGTTGCATCTTTGTTGATGACTTCGACTCACTTGATTGGCGATCCATCGGCCGCAGCATCGAGACCCACCGGCAATTTCCCGATCGCACCAATGTTACCTTCGTGCGGGTGCTGAATCGCGCCGAGATCGAACTACGCATCTGGGAGCGCGGGGTGGGCGAAACAACGGCCTCAGGCACCTGCTCATGCGCAGCGTCGGTGGCCTCAATGGTCAACGGCAGAACAGACCGCCGGGTAACGGCGCACACTCCCGGTGGTGATGTCGAGATTCATTGGCGAGAAGATAACGAGGTCGTGATCACAGGCAGTGCCGCAGTTGTTTATCGTGGAGAGTGGCTCACATAAGGTGCAGAGGGCCAAGGGGACGCACCGATGCGGCGGGGCAAGCCACCCTTCCTGACCAAGAGACTCTTCAGCTGCTCGGTTTTCTTGAAGGCCTTCAATCATGATCAGAGCTCAACGTTGATCAGCTCAGGGTTGGGAAGGGCGGCTTGCCCCGCTCGGCTCGCCTCGTGTGGTGCTTGACAGGAACGAGCAGCTTGCGCTATTCTCTCAGGCCACATGGCCTAATCGCGCACGAATTTGTAGCTCGTCAAAAGGGCCGAATGATTCTGCAACTGCACTGTTTCCGAGTTTGCCCAACCCCCGAACCGTTCTTCTCGGAGCTTAACGATGGATTCCCGACCCCGATCGGATTTTTCAAGTCCCCAGATCACTATCGCCAGTTGTCGGCGTTTCTATTCCTGCTCACCAGCCTGTCACTTTTTGCTTGCACTAAGGTGACGAAAGGCACCGAACCAAATCCCCATCCGGTAGAGGTGAAGAAACCTGTCGCCCCGGTGACCACCTGGCTCGGCAATGCCGAGCGCAATTATTACGGCAGCGGACCATGGCCGGAGGGTCAACTCGAAATCGTCTGGGAGTTCAAAACAGGCTCGACCAGCGGTCGGTTACACAAGGATCCCTGGGGCGGCACTTCCTGGCCTGGGCAGCCCTCGGTAGAAGGCGAGCATGTCTATTTCCCTTCTGCTGACGGCAACACCTATGCCCTGAATCGATCCGATGGCAGTCTGGTCTGGAAATTCAAAGCGAAGGACAGCCAAAAATCGACGCCAACGATCGCCGGTGATCGAATCATCACCAGTGGGTTAGACCATCATGTTTATTGTTTGGACAGGAAAGATGGCAGCTTGATTTGGGACTATGAAACAAATTTCGAAGTCGACGGCGCCGCAGCCGTGGTCGGTGACCGGGTCTACTTTGGTGGTGAGGATCGAAACTTCTATTGCCTGAGCTTGAGTGACGGCAAGCTCGTCTATAAAACTTCCGGACTAGGCTCAATCGAGGGCAGTGTTACCTACAAGGAAGGCCGCATCTATCTGAGCACCGAGAACTTCGACCTTTACTGTCTTAACGCCGAAGACGGCAAAGTGGTCTGGAAGGCGCGCATCGGCGCGGATTCAGATTCGACTCCGGCGGTGGTCAATGGAATGGTTTATACGGCGGCGGAAGACGGCGTCGTACGCGCCTACAAGCAAGAGACCGGAGAGGCTGTGTGGAACTACGTGACTCAAGGTGGTCATCCAGGCAGGGGCAGCGAGGCTATCGGCATCTGGGCCAGTCCGGTTTACTACAGGGAACGGATCTACATCGGCGCCAGCGATGGGTACCTGCATTGCCTGAGCGCCGAAAAAGGTGAACTGATCTGGCGCTACAAGGCCCATGGCCCGATCTGGGGGACCTCGCCGGTTGTCGATGGCCGCGTCGTCTTCGGCGACAAGGCGGGCTGGATCCATTTGATTTCCGCCGAGGATGGAAAACTATTTTCAGAGATCAAGATCGGTGACAATATTAACTCGACCCCCGCGGTCATGGACGGCCGCATCTATGTTGGAGCTTTCAATGGGAAACTCTATTGCCTGGGATTGGGGAATAGGAAGCCGGAGGCGGGAAACCCGGCGAAAGAAGGCAGTAGGCAAAAAGCGGCAGGCAGAAAGAGGAAGACTGGTCGCGGGAAATGATATCCTTGGTCTGACCAATAAACCACTGACCACTGATTACTGAATGCTCTATCTCGTTGACAACACAATAGATGGACAGGGAGCAAGCCCCCGTGAGTTGAGGGCATCGCTCGAACGTGTGCGGCCCGGACTCGAGATCGTGATAGAGCCATACAGGAACGTTTCGCTCAAGCGTATCCAGGAACTTTCTCCTTCGCACATCGTGCTAAGCGGCCAAAGTCACCCATGGGATCTATATTCCCCGGACTCACTCAGCGGGCTGCTCGAGGTGATTCGGCAAGCACCTCGTCCGATTCTCGGCGTTTGTGGTGGACATCAACAGATGGCGATCGCTTTTGGCGCACCTGTGGGGTTGATGGAAAGACTGGCACCCGGAGAAGGTTACGAGGGCGCGAAGCGTGAACGTGGGTTTTTTGAGGTTGAGACAGACGGCAACGGTCTTTTCGCCGGGCTACCTCGCAAAGTTAACGTTTGGCACTCTCATTGTGATGAGGTGAAGGAGTTGCCGACTGGTTTTCATCGCGCCGCGTTTAACGACACCTGTGCAATCCAGGCGATGCAGCACCACTCGAAACCTCTGTTTGGCGTCCAGTTCCATCCTGAACTCTTCGACGACGGGCATCCTCACGGCCAGCGCATTGTCGAAAATTTCCTGAACCTCTAGCCGGGACCCTGAAGAAGCAGCAAAATCGCATCTATGAATGCCACTACGAAGGCAACCGACGACAGAGATTTGCGAACCTCCTAAAGACGCACTAGCGCTGATTTCCAGGTCACCGTCGGCCGTTTTAGGCTTCCACCCTCGGCAGCCTGGAAAATCAAGTTTTGGGGCAAGAACCCTCCCGAAAGGGTCGACTCGCGTGACTTTTCTGCTTCTTTTGGGGGAGGCGTAAACTTAGTTATTTCGCAATTTAAGCCGAAAAGAAGGGAATCGGGAGCTCCTCGGGGCGGTTTCTAGGCTGGACACCGCCAGGCTCGTCTGCTAGCCTCCCCAAGGAACAAGCGGGACTAAGGCTCGCTTTGTTTTTGTTTTGAAGTACCAGATCTTTCAGCGCACCGCATCAAGGATGCAACCCCACTCCGGCTGACGTCAGACCTACTCCTAGAGCCGGAGGTCGAGAGCGGAACCGACCGAACTCGCGCGTAGCGTCGCTGAACAGATAGACCCTTAACTTCGGACGGAGGCCCGAGCAGATGAAATCCCTCTTTCGCGGCAGTGCAGTTATTGCTGCCACCATTTTTGCGAGTTCGTTGTTACTTTCAGCAACACCTTCAGTAGCAGAAACCCTTCTTTCTTCATTTCAGAAATCAACAGAGGAACCAGGCCAGGGCGGCAAACAGGATCCTAAGCAAGATCCAGCGGGTTTAGTTGCGTCTTCTAACCCAGCGTCTACAGCTGACCCTAACGCCTAAGTCGGCCGCTGCGGAAGCTCCTAAAGCAATTATCGCCAACGAATCGACCGCTGAAAAGATCGTCAGCACAACGCCGGTTCGGTCAGCAGCCGCGAATTCAACCGGAGCGCCCTTAACGGCTTCTGGTTCAACTGCAACGCCGGTTAGTACTGGTGCGACATACACGGCGACGGCGTATAGCCTTAGCGGACGGACGGCAAGCGGAATGCGAGATGACCAAGGGCTTGATCGCCGCGGATCCCCGCGTATTGCCTCTGGGCACGCGAGTGCGGCTCGAGGCCGGCGCCTACAGCGGCGAATACGTGGTGGCGGATACCGGTGGCGCCGTGCGTGGTAAAAAATTGATATTTGGACACCGAATACACGCGAGGCGATGCGCTTTGGACGGCGAGCGGTGAAACTAACGGTGCTCAGCTATCCGGTAAGGCGTACCCTTGCTGCGCGTCATCCTAAGCGATAAGAAAAACCAAGAGCGAGATAGTTCGAGGCAAAAGGCCCTAGGCCTTTTGCCTTTTCAATTTTGCCGCAAACGGTGATGCCTTAATTTCCGCTTAGAGGCGCGCACTGCCCGCCGGTACCCTTCAGAGAAATTCACTTTGATTAACGTTGGGACGGCTGGCATTGGCCGCTTTAAAACGATGGATCGCTATCAAACCTGGAACACTACCCTTATCGAGTACTCGTGTAGTTTGATGTTCAGGGAGTCTAATTCACACTGTGGCTTTAGCCCGGTGGTGAGCATGCGGTTCTTAGGAGCGGTGAACCGTTTCAACGGTTTTCCTGGCTCGCCCTGAGCGAAAGCCGTTAAAACGGCTAGCTAATCAGGAATCACGCTGAGCACCGTGCTGAAGTCCCGAAGTGAATGAAACTTCAAACTGCACCACTGCCCTTATCGGGCAGTCTTCGCGCTGGTTGCACTGGGTGTTAAGATGCCAACTCATTTTTGGCATTCAAGTCACGAGGTTTGTATGCAGCTTGCGCAGCCGCCGCTCTGTTCTCAGCACGAAGATTGATGAAGTAGCCAAGCCCGCTCTCCTGGTAGAAGTTACCCGAGGAACGATAGTCGAGTCGCGCCATCGCGGCCATGTAGCCGCAGTTGACGGTGAGGCACGGGTTGCGGCCTACCTGGGAGATCCAGACACGGTCACCTACCTTCGCTCCTCAGCAAAACCGTTTCAGGCGATTCCCGGTGTCTTCCGGGGCCGCTGATCGGTTTGGCCTGACCGAGAAAGAGATAGCCATCGCCTGTGCCTCCCACAACGGCGAGCCGATGCATACCGCGGCGGCGCTGTCGATTCTGAACAAAATCGGCCTCACGGCCAAAGCACTAAAATGCGGCGCCACGAACCATTTAGCGCGGCAGAAACGCGCAACCTGCGCGCGCGCGGCGAAGAGCCCACTGTCCTGCACAACAATTGTTCCGGAAAACATGCCGGGATGCTGGCCCTGGCGCTGCATTTGGGGGCACCTAGTAGAAACCTATGACCAACTCGACAATCCGATCCAGACTCTGATTAGAGATGTGGTCGCGAGGTTCTCAGGCGTAGCCATTGACCAGATAGCAATTGGCATCGACGGCTGTGGCGTGCCGGTATTTGGAATGAGCATCAGCGCCATGGCCCGGATGTACGCGCACCTCGTAGCCCCGCCCGAGCGTTTCGACGAAGGGACTCGGGCAGCTTGTCAGCGAATAGTGGCGGCCATGATCAGTTACCCGGAAATGATCGGTGGCTCCTCGGAGCGGCTGGACACAGAGATGATGCGCGGCCGGTGGCCGGCTGATTTCGAAAGTAGGCGCTGAAGGCGTTTACACAGTCGGCGTGCTACCGTGCGGGGAATGGCCGAGCGGCCTGGGACTGGCCCTGAAAATTGAAGACGGCGAGAACTTCCGGCTCGGCCCACGGTCGTCATCGAGTGTTTGCGACAGCTCCATGTGTTGCGAGACGAATCGTTAGCCACCGTCGCACCCTTTCGCTCGCTTTCCGGTTCACAACCGGCGTGGTGAGGAGGTTGGCAGAAGTAAGACCCTCTTTTAAGTTAGTCCGAACCGGAGGGCCAGTCAGTGTCACTTTGGAAAGTTAATACGAATTTGCAAATGCTATTCTCGCGCTGCCACTTTGGCTCTTTAACGAATGTCAACCAAGGTTTCTGCCAACGGCGCCGGGGCGCCTCCGAACCAGCCACCACTGTTGCGTGATGCCCAGGGGCGAGTTGACGTGGATTCGGTTCCTGACGTGATTCAGTGGTTTCTCGACTCACGACCACGCGTAGCTATCGTCAGCATCCGCGGCTAGAAGAGTCTTCCAGTGGAAACAGGAACAGAGTCGTCGGGCCGGCGAAGACGTTTTTATTTTCAATCGCGCCGAGGATCGGGTGGCAATTGGCATCATTCAGGCCCTCGCTGAGAACCCGAATGAGGCGGCACTGCACCACTGATTAGTCAACTCTTGAACGCCTCGAGATAGCCTCTCAGGCTAATGAGGCTGCCACCGACGCTTATGCTCTTGACCTGCGCGCTCGCCGTCCACAGTCACAGAAGCCCAAAATTCCTTCGCAGCGAGGTCGCAGCGAATTTCTGATGAACTGTTGGGTCGAGACGCTCTGTTCCGCAGAGGTTCGAGTACTCGGTTGGCTGTACAAAGAGTTCTACGGCCACCCATTTGTGCCGGCATCCTGACTTTCCAACGCCTCAGGGTATAAGCCGACGACGAGTTCTGCATACGCCAGTCCACGCTCATGAATAGTGAACTCCGGGACCTCTTTCCCATTACTGAACAATCTATCTATCTGAACCATGCCGCTGTCTCTCCACCACCGGCGCCGACTATCCAGGCCATCAAAGCTCAACTCGACGATGTATCTGAGAATGGATCGGCCAACTACCGTAACTGGATCGCGACAAAAGAGCGCGCGCCGGAAACTCGCCGCAGATTTGATCGGTGCCCGTTCGGAACAGGTCGCGTTTACGCGCAATACTTCCGACGGCCTGTCAACGGTTGCGAACGGTCTGAGCTGGCGTGCCGGCGACAACGTCGTCACTTTTCAGAATGAATTTCCTTCCAACATTTATCCCGAGCTCCGTCTGCACGAGGGCCTTCTGGCGTTGAGATTCGTATGTCCCGGGAACGCGACGGGCGAGTCAGTACCGAAGAGCTAATCGAACTCGTCGACTCCCGCACCGCATCACTGGCCATCAGCCAGGTGCAATACGCATCAGGTTTTCGCGTCGATCTCGAACGACTCGGGCGGGCAGCTCGCTCAGTGGATGCGTTGCTGGTGGTCGATGTAATCCAGGCTATGGGAGTGATCCCTACGAACGTTGAGGCGGAACTGATCGATGTCGCTGCCGGCGCCTGCCACAAGTGGCTGCTGACGCCCGAAGGTGTCGGACTACTCTACCTATCCGACCGCGCTCGTGAAAGAATTGAGCCTACGCTGGTCGGTTGGGTGAGCGTGCCCAATCCAGAGGACTATCACAATTTCGAGCAGGGCTGGAATCGCGGCGCGCTGGCCTGGGAAACCGGAACGGGACCGACGGCATTGATTCATGGGCTGGAGGCCAGCCTGCAACTCCTGACTGAAACGGGAACCAGACGCATCGCTGCCTATCTTGAAGAGCTGACAGACTATCTTTGCGCGGAGTTGGACAGTGAACTGTATCAAATCATTAGCTCGCGGCTGACGGGAGAGAAGTCTCAAATAGTCTGCATTCGACACCGCGGGGGAATTGGTCCGATGACCCTCTATTCACGACTGAGACAACGAGACATCATCACCGCACCCGCAGTGACAGGCTGCGCATTTCGCCGCACTTCTACAATACGGCCGCAGAGATCGATCAACTGGTGAGGGCTCTGTGTTCATCGGCATAAAGGTTTGGCTGTGCTTCTGAAACCAACCAGACATCGTGCGATTTTCGTTCGCTCCCTGAGAAAAAAGTGTACTGAAGAAATACTGAAACAGGCGACCAGGATCTCCTGCTGTCGGCTCTCTTCCGCCGCGCAATTTTCACGCTTTTCCACGTTTTCCTTGGAAATTCTTAGTTCGATTGGTCGCAGACGCTGGCTCTACTCAACAGGCGCAGTAACGGCACGCTCGTTGCCAAGATGCATCCCCGTTAGAAGCAAGAGAAGTAACAAAGGGTATTTCGGGTCAGCTCTTTGATTTCGGTGAGTGGAGGCTTTGGGGGAGGCGTCCTCTTGCCATTGATTTGACAGCTAGCGGCATTCATTCGGGGAATTGAGTGCGGCCAGCTCAGTAATCAAAGAGCGATAATTGCGGGCTGTTGGTTGTCGTCCTGCTCGGTGCTTGGGGGAGCCCACAGGAATACCAACAGCTCGTCAATTGTTCCTACTTGTATAGTGATTTTGAGCGCGATGCGGTTGCATCGCGCTTTTTTGCGAAGTGGTCTACGGTTTTCCTGAGCCAAGCAGGCGCTGCGGATCCGTCTCCGCGGTGAGGTCGTCGATATTCAAGCGCATCATTCCACCCGCATCTGAATAGGCGCGCTGGGACGACTGCTGGCGCGTCTCTTCGTGAACAAAAGCGCTCCGAGCAATCCGCCGACGCCAAAACAAGTACGGCGGCCAGCCCTGAGGCTTTCACGACCGAGACAAAAGTTCCCAGCATGGTCTCGGTGTATTGTCTCTGCGCCTCTCGCAACCAATTCGGATTGTCGCCGAGCCATTGAACTACTTGTTCGTACTTCACTTGATCGATTAGCTGATTAGCTGCTTGTTCGTTCGCCGCATGGAAGACAAACACCGCATAATTGCCCACGCGGCGATAAGCAGTGGGCGCTGGTTTGCCCTGATTCCACAGTTCCCTAGTCTTCGTCCGAATGTTCCAGTCATTGTCGCCAGCCAACTGTGGCGTGGTGAACTCAACGATGACAAGTTGTGCTGGGTCGTACCGAGCCACAACTGCTTCAGCCCCCCTCAAAAGTGAACGCGTCGAAAACCTCGTTGCTTACTGTGCTTTTCAGCGCCTCATGACCAACAAGGTAGACGGCAGTTGATTGTGCCGTTTCCCAGTCCGGAAGGTGCTTGATCAGGACCGGTACGTCTCCTTCGCCTTTTTCGATTCGCTCGCCAAAGAGTCGCGCCAGAGCTATCGTGTTCTCGGGCTTCAGCGAATTTGAATTGCTGTTGGTAATCCTGACGACGGTCGCGCCTTTGTAGAAGGCCACGCCCTTTGCGATTGAATGCTGGTAGTTCCTATTCCGGATTGTTTCAATCTCGCGTCGGGCTCGGCCTCTCGCATTCTTTCAGCTACCAGCGTCAGAAATGAATAGGCGTCTGACTCTCCATTGAACTTGAGGATCTCGACGGTCAGCTTCTCACCATCCGGTGAAAGGTAGTCAACTTCTCCACCCAGGTAAGGCAAGTCACCTGGTTCAGGCTGCACTCTAAATATTTCCGGTTTGAGAACCCCCTCGCGGGCAAGACTGATGAGGGGACGCATTGAAGGCAACTGGTGAAACCGGCCAAGGTCAGTCGGAAGCATTTCAGTGAGCTTCCCGGATGGTGGATGGCCAAACGCGGGAAGCGCAATAGTCGCGAGCAGGGTGCCGATACAAATCTGCCGTTTGATTAATGAACAGTGCAATACCTTAACCTCAACCGGGACTGAAAGACCGCTTTCTTAGAACCCGGTCAGCCGCTCGTGTTCCCCAATCGCGGTGCACCATGCACCCAGCACAAGTCTAGTGCCACTTTCTCAATTCGCGCAAAAGCAGATCAGCATAATGTCTTGGTTTGTTAATGTTTCTCATCACAATCGTGCCGCCAATCTCACTGGCGTTGTCTACGATGAGGTCGCCAAAACCCAGGATACGCTGGGGAATGCTGGCTGAGACCGTGACATCCTGGACCTTGCTCAACGGAATATTCCGCGTCGTGCGCGCGATCAGTCCGGTATCGATCTCCAGCTTTGCGTCTGTCACCGTATAGCGAACCGTGTTCCGTCGCAAATGATAAAAAGGCAGGTATCAGCAAGAGCGCCAGGGCGACGGGCACTGATATGTAGAACGGCACGTTGATCATCGCCAGTAGAATCGTCAAGCCAATGCCGCCCAGCACCGCCGCCACGTAACCGGCTTTGACGAAAATCAAGGTTGGCCGAACGGTGAAGATCGTATGTTCCAGTTCGTCCGCCTCGTCCTTACGGGTCAGCACTGCAGACTGCGCTCGAGCAATCCGAGTAGCCTCTGGATCGGCAGCTGGTGTGCCACCAGTTGGAACAGGAACCGCACGCCGGGCGGCACATAAGAACCACGACATTGGAACAGTGCATCAGCTTTGTCCTCAGCAAAGATTATACGTAAAGGCGACTGGATGAACGAATGGTGCGGGACATCTTGCCCGGCCTGGTCTCAGCGGGCGTTCGATACCGGCGAGCACTGACCTGCAGAACGGACAAAAAGGCGGGCCCTCAAATGAAGGGCCCGCCTGCAAATCTCGTGACGTCGAAACTGTTATTGGCTGACTAACTGAAGTCGACCATCGGCCAGCCGCACGGCGTAAACGCTGCGCTCATAGATGGTCAGCGGAACGGACTCCCTGTTTTGCATGGCCGCCAATTGCTGGCTCGATAACTTTGTTCGCCCTCTGCGCCGTCAGCGGATCGCGCATTAACGAATACCGTGCACCTATGCGGCGAACGTATTCCTGCGTTTCGCTATAAGGAGGAATGCGGTAACCGTACTTCATCACCGCGCCTTCCCCGGCATTGTATCCGGCAAGCGCCAGGCTGACGTCACCGTCGAAAGTATCAAGCAGGAAACGCATGTAACGCGCGCCGCCTTCGATGTTCTGACGTGGATCAAAAATGTTCGTGACGCCGTAGCGCGCGGCCGTACCAGGCATCAACTGCATCAAGCCGCGAGCGCCTTTTGGAGAGATTGCCCGCCGCTTGAATGTTGACTCCTGATGCATGATGGCATAGAGCAACACCGGATCGACGCTGTTGCGCGTTCCAGATTCCACAATGAGCGTATCTACAGACGTATCGCCGGTGGTAAAGCCATCGAGCGATCGGCCAATGGCCATGCTCGTCAATCCGCGTGAGCGGCACACGAATTCATGCTGGCGATCGGTTCGTGAGCCATTTGAGTCTTGATTTCGCCCGCCCGCGCGTTGCGTCGCATTGTTGGTTGGGGAGGCTTCTCAACGCGAACACAATTGGGAAAGTCGAAGTTGTCGACCTGATACGAGGCGTTTGTCTGAGCGGTGACAGCCACCGCAGAGCTGAAGTGAAGAGAATTCCTAAAGCGAACGCTTTCATTGGCAATCCTTTTGGACCAACCTTTTCCGAGTGGGCCGAGTTAAGCCCGATGGGCAAGAAACAAGCAGGAACTAAAACTTCTGACCGGCGGTTCAGCGGCTTGGAGGTCCCAGCAAGCCAAACAAAGATTAACACAGATGGTTAATTTTAAACAACCCTGCCGGAATAGGGAGCGGCTCAGTTTGAGTTTTCAGTCGACCCGTAAGTGAGGTGACTGCTATGAAAACCGAAGGTGTTGGCAAATTGCAGCCCAGAAACCACCCCTGGGTGTGCGGTTCTTGTGGTGAGAAGAACACTGACGGATTTCGCCAATCGGCAGCGGTAAGTAGCTGAAACACGAAGGTTTCACTGGCCAACTCTTTCAGGGTTCTAGGTAGTGGTGTGTAAGGTGAATTGCGACAAATGGCACAGCATCTGTGAGTCAAGTATGTCATCGCCTAAGTTGGAGTCATAACGCCTTAGCGTCTCGTCCAATGCCTGTCTTGACAACGGTAGTATGATGGCAGCTCCTCTAACCCTACCCTACTTAAACCGACCGCTCCGGTGCGGCTCAATCTCAAAAAAAGGATAGGACTATGAAAAAACTTCTCACGGCGTTGCTCTCGATTCCATTCGCCTGCGCGATTGTGGCAGCGCGACGCAAGACACAAATTCTTCCGTGACGGCGAGCAAGACTCACAATGCAAATTCGAACCGAAGGCAGATTTTTCGGGCACTGCGGACCAAATAAAGCAGGCACAAGCGATCCTGAAACAGCGTGGCTTCTACGACGGCGCGCAAACTGGAGCGCTTGACCCCGGTACAGCGCGACGGTTTGAAGAAGTATCAAGAAGCCGAAGGATTGAAAGTTACGGGCACACTCAACAAGCTAACCCTCGACAAGATGGGCATCGTGTTGACCGACAAGCAAAAGGCAACCTAGCCTCTGTTTTCGCCAGACACCTGAAAACGGGAAGCCGCCGCGGTTATTCGACTGCGGCGGTCTTCCCCATCAGTCCGGCCAGCTCGCTCGCCTATGCGAGGGCGATGGCGGCTCAGTTGCTAGTTGTACCTCAGTTCCGGCGATCCGTTTATTCTGGCGGCCAACTGGATACCGACCTCCTGGCTGTACTATTTGCTGCACCAACAGTGATGATTTGTGAGATTTATTGTTCAGGTTTCAGAGGTGAGGATCGCTTTTGGCGATAAAAATTCCTGCGGCCACTGCTCGCCTGGTCCCTTCTTGCCTTAACCGTCAATGTCTTGCGCGAAGATAGCGTGTCTTGCACGCAAGACAAAATCCACAACTGGCCCTACGGCGCCTGGGCTTTGAAGCTCAATAGGAGAAACGAGGAATGTCGTCAGTGAAGCGCGTTGAGTGTGTTAACCGGTGGCGGAGATGCACCGGGATTGAATCCGGCAATTAAGGGCCTGGTGTATCGCGGGTCGGAACTTCGGTCTACAGGTCGTTGGCTTGTTTGATGGATGGCGCAGTCTCATCAATCCCTTACCCGAGTCATTACCGCTGGACCGCGATGCGGTAAGGCGCTGGGATCGGGACGGAGGTACGAACCCTGGGCTCTTCGCGCACGAATCCATTCCGCGTGGCGAGTGAAGAGGGACGGCATATTGATCGATCCGGCGAGGTTCTTGCAAACATCGCTACGCTTAAACTCGATGCAGTGGTGGCGTGTGGTGGCGAAGACACTCTCTCGGCGTGGCCGCTGGATTGGCGCAACAAGGCGTGCCGGTGGTGGGAGTACCCAAGACAATTGATAGAGGATCTGGCCGGCACTGATTACACTCTGGGTTTTGACACCCGCGCTGCGAAACGTTACGGAAGTGATTGAACGTTCGCGCACGCCCGCCGGTTCGCATGGCTGGGTACAGGTAATCGAAGTCATGGGCCGGCACGCCGGTCACCTGGCCTTATGGTCGGGAGTCGCCGGACAGGCGCACTTGATTCTCATACCCGAACATCCATTCAGTTACGACAAAGTCTTTCGACTCTTGCGGGAACACGCCTCGGAGATACGCATCTTACTCACGGACCTTCAAGACGCCCGCGCTATTCAGTCGTGGTCATCTCCGAAGGCGCTTATGCAGAAGACGGTGACATGGTCACCATCGATGATCGTCAGGATGCGTTCGGTCATGCACGCCTGGGGGAGTGGGCGAAGTATTGGCCAACAAGATCAAGAAGGAAACTTCCTACGAAGCGCGCGCAGTGATGCTCGGTCATCCACAGCGCGGTGGCGCGCCGACTCCGATTGATCGAATTATGGGTTTGATGTTCGGGGCTCGGGCCGCGGAGGCAGTGGCCAATGGCCAATTTGGCAAGCTGGTTTCGGCACGCGGCATCGCCCCAGCCTGCGATCTCTCTCTGGTAGACTCTGGCCGAGGTCCAGGGCAAACTGAAACACCGTCGACGTGGCTCGCTACTATGATACGGAGCGTTACCACATTAAGAACATGGGAATGAACTTGCGAGTAGCCTCAACTCCATTGTCTCGGATGCCTCAATCCCGGCATCCGCCGCAGTAGCGCCTGCAGCGCTGCATTGAGCCGCATTGCAGCGCCAGTTACGGGCTTAACGAGCGCCTGTACGTTTGCCCACGGTGTGGCGGCCTGCTGGATGTCGAAGAACGCTGGGATCAGCTCCCTGACTCGAGCACCCTGCGCAAAAACCTGGCAGACCCGAATGGCTTCGCTCGAGGCCAGAGATCCGGAGCAGGGTCTGGCGTTACCGCGAGTTGTTGCCTTTACGGATGACGTAGAAATTGTTTCGCTTGCCGAGGGGGAATACTCCAGCTCTACGAGGCGCCGCGTTCAAGCGCAAGATATTGTGGGCTGCAGAGGCTCCGGCTGAAGCATCAGGGCTGTAACCCTACCGGCTCATTCAAGGATACCGGCATGACGACCGCTATTACGCAGGCGCGCGTCCTGGGCGCCCGCGTGGTGGTCTGCGCCAGCACGGGGAATACTTCTGCCAGTCTGGCCGCCTCATGCTGCGCGCGCGCGGAACTTTCCTGCGCGATCCTCGTTCCCCGCGGGCAAGTAAGTCACGCCAAGCTGGCCCAAAGCCTTGATTACGGCGCCACGGTGCTCGAACTCGAGGGCAATTTCGATGACGCAATGCGCGTGGTCCGTGAGCTGGCCGAAGACGAGTCGATCTATCTGGTGAACTCAATCAATCCTTTTTCGTCTTGAGGGACAGAAGACCGTGGCGGCGGAACTTCTGCAGCAACTGGACTGGCAGGTCCCTGATCATGTTGTCGTACCCGGAGGTAATCTTGGCAACAGCTCGGCATTCGGCAAGGGCTTCCGGGAACTGCAACAACTGGGACTGATTGATCGCCTGCCACAACTGACCGTGGTCCAGGCCGAAGGCTCCGCGCCGTTCACACGTCTGTTCAAGCGCCAGGTAGACAATTTGTTCAATCCGGATTCTCCGGCAGACTGCCCCAGGGTGAACACCCGCGCACGCTGGCGTCAGCGATCAAGATTGGCGCCGGTTTCCTGGCCAAAAAAGGCCTGGCGGGCCCTGAGATGGACCAGCGGACGCGTGTTGAGTGTCAGCGAACGAGGAGATCGCCGACGCCAAGGCGCTGATCGGGCGAGACGGCATCGGCTGTGAACCCGCCTCGGCTACCACCGTGGCCGGCATCAAGAGACTGGTCAAAGACAAGGTGATTCAATCCGGAGAGACCGTGGTGGCGATCTTGACAGGGCATCTTTTTGAAAGACACCGACTACGTTGTGAACTATCACAGCGACACTCTCTCACCTGCAAGATGAAGGGTCTGAAAAGAGAGTGCAAATCGCCGGAACCTTCGCGAACCATCCAGTTCAGGTTGAGGCAAAGAGCACCGCGATTAAAGAGGCAATCAAAAAGCTGCAACACAGTGGATCACCCTCCAGGTAAAGCAATGGCTCCAGCAGGTAAAGCGACCGCCTCGGGGAAGAAGAGCACGGCAAAAACACTTGCGGTGGAGGTTCGTCTTCCAGCCTCGACTTCGAATCTGGGCGCCGGCTTCGACTGCTTCGGTCTGGCCCTGGACCTTTACCTGACTGTGCGCGCTACCATTGACTTGAAATCCAAGCTGAGATGCCGGGTTCACATTCGAGGCGGTAAGGCACAACCTTTCTCTGCCACGCAACACCGAGAATCTGACCTATCGATCGTTGGCTTATGTGGCCTCACGCGAAGCTCAGGTTTTGCCTCCTTTACATCTGGCCGTACACAACGAAATTCCCGTGAGCCGGGGGCTGGGTAGCAGCGCAGCGACCATCGTGGCCCGGCATCAAGCTCTTTGAACTTCTCTACGATGCCAACCTGCCACAGGAAAAAGTTTCTTCAGTATGCGACCGAGTTCGAAAGCCACGCGGACAACGTAGCCGCCACTTTGCTGGGCGGCTTCGTGGTCACCTGCGTGGGTCGCGATGGCGTCATTGCCGTCAAGCGATCATGGCCGCCGGACATTAAGGTGATTATCGTTTCTCCGGAAGCGGATCTGGAGCGAAACTGGCGCGCGCGGCGCTGCCGCGTTTGATCAATCACGTGGACGGTGTCTTCAATTTGCAGCGCGCAGCCTTGTTCCACGCAGCCCTGGTCGACCACCATTACGATCTTCTGTGGGAAGCGATGCGGGATCGACTACATCAGCAGAAGCGCTCAACTTTGATCCCCGGCCTGGCGGAGGCGCTGGCGATTCCCAGGCAACCGGGATTGCTTTCGGGATAGCCTTGAGTGGTGCAGGACCAAGCGTGCTGGCGCTGGCTCAGGATCACTTCGATGAAAGTGGGAGGCTGTCGCGCAGAGTTTTCAACAGCACGGGATCAAGACTCGAGTGCGTCAACTGGGTATTGACAACGGCGGCTGCCAGGGTCGGGTAGTCCGTGGAGGCTGAGATCTACCGTGGCTTTTCAGCAGCCGTCAGCACCTTCACCACGCGAAACAAGGATAGCTCGCAGCCAACAGCAAGACTGCATAGATGCTGTCTCGCGAGCCGCTGCTCAGATCGCTGGCCACCGCGCCAATCAAAAACGCCACTGATCCAATCAAAGCCAGAGCCGTGGTCCAGGATAACCCCAGGCGCGATAGGGCCGCGGTTTATCGGGCTCACGCCGTCGTAGCACGAACACAGCGATGAACGAGAGCGTGTAGTTGGCGACGAAGAAAAACGCGAGAACGGAAATTACTCTGGCAACAGTCTTGCCGAACACAATGAAGAGCAGAGCAACTGCCAGGCTCATCAATAGTGCAAATGTCGGCGTGCCTCCTTTATTGACAGCCGCCGCTTTACGCGAAAACAGACCGTCGCGGCTCACCGCAAACAACACACGAGAGGCCATCAGCGTATTGGCGTTGACGCCGCTGAGCATCGACAGAATAGTCAGGGAACAGAGATCAGGTCTCCATACTTGCCAAAGATCACCTGCGCGGCCGCGCCAGCAGGCGAAACTCCTGGCCCGCGATCTTCGAGATTGGCAGCACATAGACCAATGCCAGATTAACGAGCAGGTAAATGCCAATAACCAGTAGCACACCGCCGAACATCGAACGCGGAATATCGCGCCCCGGATCTTTTACTTCTTCAGAAAGTAGATCACGCCGGTCCAGCCATCGTAGGTGTAGATCACCGACTGAAGTGAAAGGATCACGGCCACGAGCAAGCCGGCCCCTGGCAATGGCCACGGCCGTTGTGGGAGATACCGCCGGGCCCTTCCCACCCAAAATGAATGCGGCGGCGATCAGCGCCACAAAGGCGAGCGCCTTCAGTAGGGCTCGTGACCGTTTGCACCTCGCTGCCCAGCACGATGCCGCGCCATTGGAGGATCGCAAAAGGATGGCCACCGTTGCGGCAATCGCCAGACTGTTACCGGCCAGCGCGGGAAACAATCCGCCTGAAAATCACCGATCACAATGGCTATGAAAGAAACGCTGCCACAAGCTGGAAACTCAATCGCTCCAGCCAACGATGAAGCCGGCATACTCGCCAAGCGCATACCGAGCGAACACATACTGACCGCCCGAGCGCGGAATCATGGCGCCGAGTTCGGCAATCGAAAGCGCGAACCGAGCAAGGCGTACAATCCGCCCGGCGATCCTAGACTGCGAGAAAGAGGAAGCCAGACATGCGGCAGGTGTCCGGCGATCTCACCGGGAGCGCGAAAGATGCCTGCGCCGATCGCCAGTTGCCGATAATCACGGCGAGACCAAAGCCAACGCCAAGGGCTTTTAGGAGGCCGTCCTCGTGCGTTCAGCGGGAGAAGAAGGATGTGGGCTGTGGCTGGCAAGTGATTTAGCCTCGAAGAGGCGGCATTCAACAGCCACGACCGTTAGGGCGTGGAAGCCTGTGAGTCAAGGGCCTGAGCGCCGAAGGTGCGGCACACGTGTTCAGAGCAATCACCAAAACAATCCCAAGAATGCCCGTACAAGCTTCAAGCCCTGAAATCCGCATCGTAGTGCCGGCACCTGCGGCGCTCTGTGCGTGCGTTCCGTAACGTCTTCCACGACCTGCGGTCATGGCTATTTGGGTATCGGTCCTTCGGACCTAAGATAAGGATCTTAGGCCGCTCGCTCATTCTCTCCAACCCCTGCTTTCGAATCTTTATGCAGCAGTCGATGAAATAAATGTTCGCCAGCCTCGCGGCGAACTGACAGCCGTCCGGCTTTGTACGCGCGTGAGTTCAATCCGCGCTGCACAGATTTGCAGATGGAAACGTCTTCGTCCTGGATCGTTGGCCGACATCGATACTTGCCCGACTGCGCTCCGGCGGGCGCTTCCAGAGACATCGGGAAAGTAGAAATCAAAAATCACTTCGGTCTGGTCAACGCCGCGCGGGATGACGAGGTTCGTATCCATCGCCCGCCGTAGTAGTTGATCATGAAGTTCGGATAGATCCAACGATCGAGAGCGCGCTCGCCCCTACGCACGGCGCCGGTCTGCGATCTGCACCCTCCCCCCGGTGACCATCGGCGCCATTGCCAGCAGAAACGCTCACCGTTTTCGATCATGTACCTGCTGTAATCCAGCACGCTGTCCAAACCCTTGTGCAGGTATGGAATGTGATAACCCCACCGTCCAGATAGTTATCGACAAAGACCTTCCAGTTACAGTCGTAGCCGTAGTGACGACGCTCTGCCCAATAAAGCTTTGCTAAATCAAGCGGACGAGTCTGACTGATCAAATCCACGCCGAGAAAGCTCTCGAGCAAGGCGCCTGTGGCGGCGTTGAGGTGGTGACTGCCGCAGGCCACCCAGAAAGTCCTGAGCCGCTGAGACCGCAGTTTTGCCGGTGCTCGCGCCGCTTCTGCTTCAACTCTGACGAAAACCCATTGCTCCCAAATTGCTGTCTCAACCGGCGCAGGCCATTCGCCGCGCGCTCAAAACTACAGGCCTTCGCGAAATCCGGCATGCCTTTCAACTCGCCCTCGAGCGAATAAGTCCAACCGTGATAAGGGCAGCGGAGCTGAGGCGCGCTGCCCTCCGCTTCCCGTGAGCACCGCGGCAGCATGATGCCGGCAAACATTGAAGAAGCCACGAAGAACGCCGTCATTACCGCCCGGACAATAACGATCAGCTCGCCCGCAACGTCCAGCAATTGACGTAGTGGCCCCGGGCTCGCTGCTGATCCGTGCGGCCGACCAGTGCCACGAAGTGCGCGAAGACGGTTCTTAGTTCCAATTCATAAAGGTCGGATCCGTGTACCACGGCGCGGGGATGGTCCACGCCTCGGCGAGAAGGCGCGTCAGGGTTATATTGGTTGATGGTGTCGCTTAACGAAATAGCCCCCTTTTTGACCCGTTTAGATTGCGGACTTGTCGCCTTGGTAACCCCAGGGCACAAGTGCTCTGCCTAAACGGGCCCGGAATTGGGTAATGACATACTTCACTCTACACGCGATAGTTTCCTATGAGCTAAGGTTTGTCTTTGCCCCGAAGGGGCTATGCCTCAAAGCCCAGGGTTGCCGCTGCGGCTACCCTGGGAACTGAAGTAAACCGCACAGCCTTACAACCGCATCGCGGTTGCGACTTCCTGAAGACTTTGCCGCTGTCGCAACCGCCTTGCGGTTGAGAACCTCTGCTTGCTCTCGTCCCCAGGGTAGCCGCAGCGGCAACCCTGGGCTTTGAGGCGTAGCCCCTTCGGGGCAAAGCAAAGTGGATTGAGTCAAGTATGTCCCACTACCCCTAAATTGATAGCCTGCGCACGGCGAACCTTGCAAACGCTTACCCAACCGGCGTGGCGGTCTTGCCAGGATGAAGAACAGCGTCTTCACTACCGTAGCGTTCACGCGATGGCACCGCTTCGACGGTAATTTCAAACTTTCAGCCGCGTGCCGGGCTTCGTGTGCTCGCCTTACGGTGGCCAGCGCAATCATTCTTTCGTCGGTGACCAGGTGCTCGACGTAGCCTTGCCGACCTGTGTGCCGTCCTTGAAAAAACCGGCACGGCAACTCGTGAAGCGCCGATCGCCGACACTGCGGGCGGCAAGCCAACGTTTTCGTAAGATCTTCTCCACAGCGGTCCAATCAATTTCCAGGCCTCACGGATCTCGCGGGCATGGCTCCTTCGTTTCTTCATTTCAGCGGTCAGCGCTGCCCGGCCCACGAAGCGATTCTTCTCGAGACTGACCAGACGACTGAGCCCCATCTCGAATGGCGAATACTTTTGCTCTTCAATTAGAGCCTTCTTGCTGCTATTGAAATCGACATCGATCAGCAACAAACCGGCTTCGATGCGCGCGACGTCGAGGGCCAACATTCCCGCCGGGTGAATGTCGAAGGCCTGCCCGGCGCTCATCAACGCATCCCAGATCGTGATCGCCTGCTCCGCAGCAACCCAGATCTCGTAACCCAGGTCACCGTGCAGCCGGTGCGTGAGATCTCCACGGGTACTCCCGCAATGATTGCCTTTGTCACGCGAAAGTATTTCAGCTGCTCGATCTCCGCATCCTCGACAAGGTCTTTCAGCAGACGCCCGCTTGTCGGTCCCCGCAGCGCCAGGGCCGCCACGGTTTCAGAGATGTCTTCGATCTGTACATCGAGCCCCACTGCGTTCTGCGTGAACCAGCGCAGGCTGGGATCAGCCGCTGTCCAACGATAGCGTATTCTCCTCGAGCCGCGACACAGTGCCATCGTCAATCACCTGACCATGTTCGTCGCACCAGGGCGTATAGAATCACCTGGCCCACTGAGACCTTGCGCAGGTCGCGAGTAATCACTCGATCGACCAGGCGCGTCGCATCCTTGCCGGTGAGGCGGTACTTGTAGAGGGGCGAAATATCGATTAGCGCCGCAGCGTTGCGAATCGCGTTGTATTCGTGTTCGTGGTGCGCGCTCGTACGAGCTGACCGCGTAATAGCCGGACCACTCGCGATAGTTGAGGCTTTCGCAGAGTGGCAACGTGTCGTTCGTGAAAGGCAGTTCCGATTGGCATCAGGTTTAATCAATCTGCATTATGGCGTATGCGATTGTCAGGGCGGAGCGATTATAAGTATGCTATCGAGTCTTCAGCAAGCTGCAATTACCGAATAACGCATGACTAACAAATACGACGTC
>ERZ1370068.7431-contig-6346_pt1 | contig 26854 bp, 37 predicted proteins | sample MGYA00561227_ERZ1370068 | MGnify/ENA primary metagenome ERZ1370068 (study PRJEB38410, sample SAMEA6850437) | metagenome | study: Metagenomic assessment of the ecological functions of the soil: analysis of the soil microbiota associated with the...
AGGTCACCGAACGGGCCGAGGACAAGGACCGTGCTCAAGGGCCTGCGCTTGCCCGCCGAGAGCGCCGCGCGCGGTCGGCTGCCAGCGCGACCTTCCCACACGTTCCCGTGACGAGAGAAGAGCCGCCGAAGCCCGGCGCGAGAGCGTCGCACCGGCGGCGTCCGCCCGGTCCTCACGCGTCGAGCCGAGCACTCCGAAGCACGATCGATCTCGCATTCCGCCGGAAGAGCGCTCCGGCCAGGAACGGAGCGAGAAACGACACCGCGGAGACTGATGCTCCGAAGATGCCCGACGCGCCGAAGCCTGAGGTCGCCAAGAGCGACCTCGCTCCGACCTGGCAAGCTTCTCGACCGGCTGACCGGGACGTTCGAGCGCGGCCGGCGACGCCGTCTCCGGCGCCCCGCGCAGAGCGTCCCGGCTGCCCGCGGCGGCCGCTCGCCCCGTCCAGCCATTCGCCGCGGATCTCCGCCTCCAGCCCGAAAAGTGGCTCCCGACGAGGTCGTCGACGAGTCCCGCGATCCGATGACCGAGCTGACGCAGCAGCAGCGCGGCGTGCTCAAGGGGCTCACCCTCCCGGACAACGGCGAGCTGGCACCGCAGTGGCGCGAGTTCCTCGACCATCCGACGCTCGACGAGTGCGAAGATCGCGGTCGTCGGGGCTACCTGCAGCGCGAGTTCCCGCTGTGCACCGTCTACGACTTCTACCGATTTCCAGCGCAAACGCGCAGGTCTTCCAGCTCAGGACAACCACGGCCGGGTCACCCAGCTGATCACCCTGACCGCGGAATTCTTCGACACGCATCGCGACCTCGAGATCCCGCGCGTGGATCGAGAAGCACAAAGTCGCGCACGCGATGCGCCAGGCAGGGGCAGGCGCGGCGTGCTCGTCTCCCAGGCCGGCCTGCAGATCGAAAAGAGCTAGCCCCGTCTCTCCGGGTCGTCCCAGCGCCAGGACATCGCCCGTTCGGGCGAGATTCGAATGACGGTCGCGGTCGTCCGGTCGAGCCCGAGCGCGCGATACTGCGCGTACTTGTCCCGGAGCAGGTCGCGACGGCCCGGCGCGCTCGGGGCCGTCGGTGAGAATATCGGCGTGCCCTGGACGATCGCGCAGGCCAGTCGCGTCCACTCCTCGTCGTAGCGGTCGACGACCAGCGACACGCGCGGGTTCTCTGTGATGTTGCGAACGCGCCGGAGGCCCGCCCGCCGGGATGCGCTTGGGTTTGGCGTCGATCGCCGAAAAGCAGCGCGCGCCCGTCGAACGTACGCAGACCGGGACCACGAGCGGCTGACCCGCCCGGTCCGCCGTGCCGAGCCGCGCGACCCGGCCATCGCGCAGGAGCTCGGCGGCGAACACTGGGAAGAGTCGAGGCTCACTGGATCAGCTTGGCGTACTGGTCCAGGAGCGGGAGCACGGCGTCGCGGCCGTCGGACGGCAGCCGCAGGATGGCGCGCGTGATCCCGGCGCTCGCGTACGTGTCGAGGGTCGCGCGCTCGGCCTTCGCGCCGAACACCGGGACCGAGATGCTCGCGGGATTTCGGCCGGCCTTCGCCGCGCGCGTCTTGAGCTCGGCGAGCCCGGGCAGGATGGCCTCGGCGTTGCGCCCGCGCGGGAACCATCCGTCACAGAAGTCGACGACGCGCTGCAGCGTGTGACCACTCTCGCCGCCCAGCAGGATCGGCGGGTGCGGCTTCTGGACCGGCTTCGGGTAGGACCAGATCGGGTCGAAGTTCACGAACTCGCCGTGGAACTCGGCCGCCTCCTTCGTCCAGATCTCTCGCATCGCGAGGATCCGCTCGCGGAGGAGACGGCAAGCGGGTCTTGAAGCACGGTTCCGTGATGTTCCATTTCTTCCGCGTTCCAGCCCGCCGCCGATCCCGAAGAGGAACCGCCCGTTCGAGAGCAGATCGAGGCTCGCGATCGTCTTGGCGAGCACGATGGGGTCGTGCTCGACGACGAGACAGATGCCGGTGCCCAGCTTGAGCCGTTGCGTGACCGCGGCGGCGGCGGTGAGCCCGATGAACGGATCGAGCGTGTGGGCGTACTCCTTCGGCAGCGGGCCGCCGCCCGCGAGACGGTGACCGCCGGCTGGTCGGAATGTGCGTGTGCTCGGTCACGAACAAGGACTCGAAGCCGCGCTCCTCCGCCGCCCGCGCGAGCTCGTCGATTCGAATCGAGTAGTCGGTCGGGAAGATGAAGACACCGTAGTGCATGACAGTCTCTCCTGGCGCCGGGCCGCCCCTCAGGCGGATACCGGCGTGAGCGAGAAGTACGGACCCGAGGTCACGTGAAGATGGACTCGGGCAGGAACGCCGAGACGATCCAGTTTGGCGCGTCGACGATCTCGCTGATCTTCAGGTCGACCGCCACGCTGCAGAGGATGTACGCCTCCTCGCGGCTGAGCCCGCGCTCGGTCGCGAGGTGATCGATCATGTAGCGGATCGCCTGCTGCGCGCTGGCGAAGAGGTCGGGGCCGTGGGCGGTCGTCACGAAGCACGGCCCGCGGTCGGCCGCCGACACGATCGGGCCGGAGGTCCTGAACTGCGGCTCCTTCAGCTCACGCCCGCGCGCCAGCCCGAAGCGCAGCGTGACCGTGCCCATCATCTCGACCGCCGTGACGCAGACCTCGCCGTCACCCTGCGTCGCGTGCGCGTCGCCGACGCTGAACAGGGCGCCGTCCATCCATACCGGGAGAAACAGCGTCGTCCCGGCCGTGAGGTGCTTGACGTCCATGTTGCCGCCGTTCTTCCGGGGCGGCATCGTGCTGTGGGCGCCGGGCTCGTCGAGCGCCACGCCCATGACACCCGGAAACGGCGCGATCGGCACCGCGATGCCCCGTCCCATGCGCGCGTGCGTGCCGTCGGTGAGGTCCCAGATCGTCAGGTGCGGCTTCGCGAACTCGGCTTCCGGCAGAAGGCCGCGCCCCGGACGGATCGCGGTCCAGCCGAAGGCGGCCGCGGGCTCGACGTCCAGGATCTCGACCGTCAGCACGTCGCCGCGCCGCGCGCCTCGGACGCCGACCGGCCCGGTCAGCGGGTGGCCGCGGAACGGGCCGCGCGCGATCACGTCGTCGTGCGTCGAGGACGGGGAGTAGTAGCCGTCGGCGGCGTCGCGGGTGTCGAAGACGACGGTGTCGCCCGGGTCGATCACGAGCCGCGGCGGCAGCGAGTTGTCCCAGGCCCGGTGAACGACGGTCCGATCGAGGTGGTGCGTGGTCGCCATTCAAACCTCCCCGTTCATGCCATCTCGTTCCACACCACCATGCCCGTGCCCGATCGCCAGGCCACCGCCGGCATGTAGGCGAGCACGTCCGCCGGACCCCGTGTGAAGGCGAGGACGAGCACCCAGGCGAGCAGCTCGGCGGTGCCGCCCGAGCCCGCCGCCTCCATGCGCTCGAGCGTGCACTCGCGAAGCAGCGCCGCGTGGTCGCCCGCTTCAGAGAGGTCGAGGAACCACCGATCGAACGCTTCGTCCACCCAGAAGTACCGCGGCCCGCCCGGCTCGTGCGAGAGCCCGCCGGTGGCGATCACCGCGATACGCTCGTCGCCGGGATACGCGGCGAGAATGTCGCGCAGGCACGATCCGACCTGATAGGCGCGCTCCGGCGTCGGAATCGGCGGTACCGTGCAGTTCATGGTGACCGGGACCAGGCGGAACTGCGCGTCGGGGTTCAGGTAGTGGGTCGGGACCGAGATGCCGTCGTCGAATTGCATCTCGCGCGCAGGTAGGCCAGCGCCAGGCCACGGCCCGCGCCCTCGTTGACGATCCAGCGCGCCAGCGGAGGCATGCCCGGCGACGCGGTACTTCTCCATGGCGAGCCACTCGTCGAACCATTCGGCGGGGCCGACGTGCTCCTCGCCGATGCCGACGGTGTACTCCGGCATGTTGTTGATCGGCCAGTTGAGGAGATGGTCGTTGCTGAACATCACCAGGACGTCTGGTCGAGCCGCTTCGAGGCGGCGACGCATCTCGGCGGTCGCCTGGAGCGCCAGCTGCTGGTACTCGCGCGAGGCCCGCGTGAACCACCCGGTGAGGCCGGGTGAGTGAGTCATGGCCATCGCGGCGACGACGCGGGCCATTACCGGGGCGCTCGAGCCGCTCTTGGAGGGCCATCGCCTGCGCGGTCTCCTCGGGATACGCCCGTCGATAGCATTCGAGCGCCGCGCTGGCGTTGCTGTTGTGGGCGGCGCCGAAGAACAGGCGGAGGATCTGCGGCGACGTAGTACTGATGGACGCCCAGGTCCATCAGGCGGCGCAGGTCCCTGTCGCGTAGCGCCTCGTACTCGGCCCGGCTCAGCTTGAACTCGCGCGCGAGCCCCTCCAGGTCGCTCGCCAGGCGTGCGCGCAGCACCGCGTCGCGGCGGACGTGAAAGATCATCTCGTTGGTCGGCAAGCGTCTTGTCGCACCGCTCCACGTTGCCCAACGGCGCCTCCTACGCTCCGCGCCGCGCGCCGGCCTTCAGCACCTTGGGGTTCACCTTGAGGAACATGATGACGCACCGCTCGGCGCCCAGATTCCGGACGTCGTGCGGCACGTTCGCGGGGAACTTCACGATGGCGCCGGCCGGCACCGGCGACCTCGTCGCCGGCGATGCTCATGGTGGCCGTGCCCTCGAGGACGTAGATCGCCTCCTCTTCCCGGGGATGGCTGTGCATGACCGTCGACTGCCCGGGCTCGTAGCAGGCGATCTCCGACCAGAGCTGCTCGGTCTTGAAGAGCATCTTGCGAACGCGCTTGTCCGGGGCGAAGGCCTTGAGCGTGTGGAGGTCGAACACCTGGGCGACGCCCGTCGTCACCGCAACCGCAGTCTCGTCCATCGGCGCCCTCCGGTCGGTCCGAGAATCGTGGGCGACAGTGTACCGCGGACGCGCGTCCAGCGCTCTTGACTTCCCCGGATTTGGTCTGACATTGCCTCGGCGTCGCCCGACGCGACCATGGAGATCAGACCCCTGCGCGGCTACCGATACGCCGGCGACACGCGATGCGACATCTCGACGGTCGTCGCGCCCCCGTACGACCAGATCAGCCCCGAGAGCCAGGATCGGCTCTACGCGATGAGCCCGCACAACATCGTCCGCGTCACGTACCCGAACGACGCGGCGGACAAGTATCGCCAGGCTCGTCGGGGTGCTCGACCGCTGGCTGGCCGAGGGCGTGTGGCGCGCGGATGCGCAGCCCGCGATCTACCCGTACGACCAGACGTACGCCGTCGGCGAGCGGTCGGTGACACGGACAGGCTTCGTCGCGCTGGGACAGGTCAGCGACTACGGTCGGGGCGTCGTGCTGCCTCACGAGCGCACGCACGCCGGACCGAAGCGGGATCGCATGGATCTGCTGGAAGCCACCGGGGCCGACACCGGGCTGCTCTTCATGCTGACGAGCGATCCGGACGGCTCGCTCCGGAGCGCGACGGCGCCCGCGGGCGAGCCGATCGCCGAGGCGCGCGATCTCAGGGCGAGCGTCATCGGCTCTGGCGGATCACGGACCCGGCGGCGATCAGGCGCGCGCAGGCGCTGATGGCGGACCGGCGGGTGATCATCGCCGACGGCCACCATCGGTACGAGACCGCGGTGGCGTACGCCGAGCGCCATCCGGACGCGGGCTACAAGCTGATGGCCTTCTTCGCGCTCGAAGCCCCCGGGCTCACGATCCTGCCGAACCACCGTCTCGTGCACGGCGTTCAGGGCTTCGACTTCGACGACCTCATGCAGACGGCGGGCGCGCTGGTTCGAGGTGGCGGCGCTCGCCGAGCCGCTGACCGTTCGCCTCGACAACCGGACGATCGCCGTGCTCAGCGGATCGGACGCGGCGCTGCTCCGGCTCAAGCCCGATGAATTCGATCGCGTCGCGTGGCCGCGGGAGACGTCGGCCGCGTGGCGGGGGCTCGCCGTGTCGATTCTCCACGAAGCCCTGCTGCGCCCGCTCCTCGGCATCACCGACGCCAAGCTCGACGCCGGGACGCACGTGGACTATACGGCCGACCGGGCCGACGCGGTCCGGCGCGCCCGCGACGGGGCATGCCAGGCCGCGTTCCTGATCGCCCCGACGACCGCGGAGGAGCTCCAGGCGGTGGTGCGGGGCGGCGAGCTCTTGCCGCGAAGTCCACGCACTTCTGCCCGAAGCTCCTGGACGGGCTCGTCTTCCATCGGCTGGGCGAGCGAGGTGCCGCCTGACGTCCCGATATACCGGCACTGAGTGTCAGGCGGCTCGAGGACCCGCGCCTCCTGCGGGGTTGCGGGCGTTATCTCGACGACCTGGTGCTCCCGAGATGCTCAGCGCGAGCTTCGCGCGGAGCCCGCACGCGCACGCGCGGATCGATCGGATCGAGACGGCCCGGGCTCGCGCGGTGCCCGGTGTCGCTCTCGTCGTCACCGCCGCTGAGCTCCGGGCGGTGGCGAAGCCGCTCGCGCCCCGGCTCCAGGGCGCGGGATTCACGCCGACCGCCTGGCCCGCGCTGGCGGACGGCGCGGCGCGCTGCGGCGAAGCCGTGGCCGCGGTCGTCGCGCTCGAGCCCGCAGGCCGCCGCCGACGCGCGCGAGGAAATCTCGGTCGACTGGACGCCGTTGCCGGCCGTCGCCACCCTGGATCAGGCGCTCGCGGCGGACCGCGTCATCTTCCACCGGCGCCACCGCGCCGGCGATGTCGACGGGCCTTCGCGCGCGCGGCGCTCGTCGTGGGCGAGACGTTCGAGCACGGCCGGTGCGCGCCCGTGCCGATGGAGCCGCGCGGCATGGTGGCGGACTGGGACGGCGACACGCTGACGCTGTGGTCGCCGAGCCAGTGCCCGTCGCTTCTCCGCACCGCGCTGGCCGCCGCCCTCGACCTCCCGGAGATGCGGATCCGGGTCGTGACGCCGGACGTCGGCGGCGGCTTCGGGCTCAAGATGCAGGTCTTTCCCGAGGACGTCGCGGTGGCGGCGCTGGCGCGGATGCTCAGGCGGCCCGTGAAATGGATCGAGGAGCGCCGCGAGAATCTGGCGGCGGCGTCGCAGGCCCGTGAGGGGCGGACGACGGTCGAGATCGCCGCGGCGGCCGACGGAACGCTGCTGGCGATGCGGGCGCAAATCGTGTCCGCGGCGGGCGCGTATCACGCGTATCCGACCACGGCGGCGCTCGAGCCTCTGGGAACCGCGAGTATCCTGCCCGGCCCGTATCGGGTGCCGGCGTACGAGTACGACACGAGGGCCCTGGCCACGCACAAGCCCCCGCTCGGAGCCTACCGCGGCGTCGGCATGACGATGGGCGCGTTCGTCATGGAGCGCATGCTCGACCTCGTCGCCGAGCGCGCGGGCCTCGACCCGGCCGAGATCCGGCGGCGCAACCTCCTCCCGCGCGAGGCGTACCCGTTCAAGTCGACGACCGGGTTGACCTACGACCAGCGGCGACTTTCCCAAGGCGCTCGAGCAGGCGCTGGCCGCGGTCGGGTACGAGAGCTGCGACGGACGCAGGCGAAACAGCGCGCCGCGGGTCGTCTTGTCGGCGTCGGCATCGCGTGCTACACCGAGTACACCGGAATGGGCTCGACGATCTTCCGACTGCGCGGGATGACCGAGGTGCCGGGCATCGAGGCGGCCACGGTTGCCGTGGATCCCGACGGGACGGCCAGGTGCTCCGTGAGCTTCCCGACGCAGGGGCAGGGACATGCGACGACCATCGCCCAGCTCGTCGCCGATCGATTGGGCCTGGCGCTCGAGCACGTCCGCCTCGAGCCCGGCGACACCTCGCGCTCGCCGCGCGGCAGCGGCACGTTCGGCAGCCGCGGGACCGTCGCGATGCTGGGCAGCGCCGGCGCCGCCGCCGACGTCCTCGCCGAGAAGATTCGAGCGCTCGCGGCCGATCGCCTGGAGGTGAGCGCCGGCCGACGTGGTGCTGGAGGCCGGGCGGGCGCTCGTGCGGGGCTTCCCGGCTCGCGCCGTGAGCATCGCCGGAGATCGCGCGGGTGGCGTACGCGCCGCCGCTCGGCGGGCTGCCCGGCGGCCAGACGCGCCAGGGCTCACCGCCACGGTGTACTTCGATCCGCCCGGCGCGACCTTCTCGGGCGCAGTGCACGTCGCCGTCGTCGAGATCGACCCGGAGACGAGCCGCGTCGGCGTCGAGCGCTACTGCGCTCGTCGAGGACTGCGGTACGGTGATCAACCCGATGATCGTCGAGGGCCAGATTCACGGCGCCGTCACGCAGGGCATCGGGGAAGCTCTGCCGGAAGGCGTCGTGTACGACGATGGCGGCCAGCTCTTGACCGCGACGCTGATGGACTACGCGCGTGCCCAGGGCCGACGATCTGCCTGAGCCCGAGATCGGCCATCTCGAGACGCCGTCGCCCATCATGCCCGGTGGCGTGAAGGGCATGGGTGAGGGGGTACGATCGGCGCGCCGGCGGCGATCGCCAACGCGGTCGCGGACGCCGTGCGTCACCTGGGTGTGCGAATCACGGCGCTTGCCGATCCGCCCCGAGTCGCTCCTGCGGCGCGCCCCGCGCGCCTCGACCCGCCGTCATGAGGACCTAGAGAAATGGGAAAACGAGGACATCGAGATCGCCCGCGCAGTGAAGCTCCAGCCGATCCAGGCGATCGGCGAGATGCTCGGGCTCAACGGCAACGACCTCGAGCCGTACGGGACCGCTACAAGGCGAAGATCCGCTGGGACGTGATCGAGCGCGCGAGCGCGCGTCCGGACGGCGCGCTCGTGCTGGTGACGGCGATGACGCCGACGCCGGCGGGCGAGGGCAAGTCCACGACCACGATCGGACTGGCCGACGGGCTGCGACGGCTCGGCAAGCGCTCGATCGTCGCCATGCGCGAGCCTTCGCTGGGTCCGGTCTTCGGCGTCAAGGGCGGCGGGACGGGCGGCGGCCACACCCAGGTGGCGCCGATGGAGGACATCAACCTCCACTTCACCGGCGACATGCACGCGATCGGCGCCGCGCACAATCTCCTGGCCGCGATGCTCGACAACCATCTGCGCTCAGGGCAACCCGCTCAGCCTCGACAGCCGGCGGATCGTCTGGCGACGCGTCCTGGACATGAACGACCGCGCGCTCCGGCGCCTCGTCGATCGGCCTCGGCGGCACGGCGCACGGCGTGCCGCGCGAGACCGGCTTCGATCATCACCGTCGCCTCGGAGATCATGGCGATCCTCGTGCCTGGCCCGCGACCTGCAGCGACTTCAAGCGCGCGGGTGGAGCGCGTCGTGGTCGCCGACCAGCGGCGAGGAGCCGTTCGTCACGGCGCGCGATCTCCAGGCGCGCCGGCGCGATGGCCGTGCTCATGAAGGACGCGATCAAGCCGAACCTGGTGCAGACGCTCGACGGCACGCCGGCGCTCGTGCACGGCGGCCCGTTCGGCAACATCGCTCACGGCTGCAACAGCCTCGATCCTGCCGACGCGTCTGGCGCTCAAGCTCGGCGAGATCGTCGTCACCGAGGCCGGCTTCGCCAGCGACCTCGGCGGCGAGAAGTTCGTGAACATCAAGTGCCGCACGGGCGGCCTGGTGCCGTCGGCGGCCGTCATCGTCACCACCACGCGCGCCCTGGCGGTGCACGGCGAGGAGAATCTGGCCAAGCACGTCGAGAACGTCCGGCTCTACGGACTGCCGCCGGTGGTGGCGTTGAACCACTTCACCGACGACACCGACGCGCAGATCGGCCGGGTGATGTCGATGTCGCAAGACGCTCGACGTTCCTGCGGCGGTGTCGCGCGGCTGGGAGCTCGGCGGCGCTGGGGTGACCGACCTCGCCGGGATGGTGCTCGAGGCGATCCGCACCGACGACCGCGCGGGCTTCCGGTACCTCTACCCCGACGATCTCAAGCTGACGGCTAAGCTCCGAGACGATCGCTACGAAATCTACGGCGCCGACGGCGTGACCGTCGCGCCGACGGCTGCCGCCAAGCTGGCCCGCTTACGAGTCGCTCGGCTACGGCCGGCTGCCGGTGTGCGTCGCCAAGACGCAGAATTCCTCAGCGACGACCCGAAGCGGCCGGGCCGGCCGCGGGGGTTCACAGGTCACGATCCGCGACGTCGCCCTCTCGGCGGGCGCCGGCTTCGTCGTCGCGTACGCCGGCGACATCCTGACGATGCCGGGGCTTCCCAAGGTGCCCGGCGCCGAGGGAATCGACATCGACGCGAGCGGCAACATCGTCGGGCTCTTCTGAGGAACCCTGAGGGGCCTGTGCTACCATCGCTCACAGGGCGGTGCGCGTGGTCCTTCCGTGAGCCTGCAGCCCATTGAACGCTCCTGTGGCCCTCACCGGCCTGGACCTCCCGGAGTGCGCGACACTGTGGATGAAGCCGCTGAGAGGGCCTGTCGATCTCGCGGTCGCGCTGCGCTGGCTTCGGCGGCGATCGGGGATTGCTCCGCGAGCTGGTCGGCATCTTCGTCGACGACGGTCCCAAGCGGCTCGCGGGCGCTCCGAACAGCGATGATCGCGGCCGACGTTCAGCGAGCTCGAGCAGGTCGCCCACAGCGTGAAAAGGGATCGGCCGCCATCCTGGGCGCGTCGCGACTTCAGGAGTCGGCGCTCGCGCCTCGAGGAAGCGCGCGCGACGGTCGCGCCGAGAACGGCGGTCGATCTCGTCGCGGACATCGCCCGCGAGCATCGAGCGGAGTGCTCGCGTTCTTCGCCGACCCGGCCTGGCGCGGAGCGCCTGGACAGCCGAGCGCGCGTCATGGAGAGTGCTCATCGTCGACGACGAGCCGATCGTCCGGCGACTGCCACGAGGCGTCCTGACCGCGTGGGGCTACCAGGTCGTCGCCGCGTCGAGCGGCGAGCAGGCCTGGGAGATCTTCCAGAGAGGCGACCCGCCGTCAGCCTCGCGATCCTGGACTGGACGATGCCGGGGATGGACGGGCTCGAGCTGTGCACGAGCGATGCGCGCGATGGGCCGGGAGCCGAAGCCCTATCTCATCTTCGTGACCGCCAAGGCGCGGACGCAGGACATCGTCACCGGCCTCGGCGCGGGCGCCGACGACTACATCGTCAAGCCGTTCGAGCGCGAGGAGCTGCACGCGCGCGTCCAGGTCGGATTCCGCATGCTGGAGCTCCAGGCGGCGCTGGCGGAGCGGGTGCGCGAGCTCGAGGACGCGCTCACCCGGGTCAAGCAGCTCCAGGGACTCCTCCCGATCTGCTCGTACTGCAAGAAGGTGCGCGACGACCAGAACTACTGGCAACAGGTCGAGACGTACATCGAGGGGCACTCGGACGCGCAGTTCACGCCACGGCATCTGTCCCGATTGCCGGCAGAAGTACGTCGAGCCCGAGCTCGACCGGCTGCGCAAGATCCGAGAGGCTCGCGGCCCCGAGCCGTGATCGCGCTGCGTCGGGCCGAAGCGCGAGGGCACTTCGACTTCGGCTGGCTCGACACCTTCCATACGTTCTCGTTCGGCGAGTACTACGACCCGAGTCAGATGGGGTTCCGCGCGCTTCGCGTCCTGAACGAGGACCGCGTGCAGCCCGGCCGCGGGTTCCCGACTCACGGCCATCGCAACATGGAAATCGTCAGCTACGTGCTCGAGGGGCGCTCCAGCACCGGGACAGCTCGGCAACGGCTCGGTCATCCGTCCGGGTGAAGTGCAGCGCATGACCGCGGGCACGGGCGTGACCCATAGCGAGTTCAACGGGTCGGAGGGCGCGCTCGTCCACTTCCTGCAGATCTGATCGCCCCGACCGCCGCGGCTACGAGCCAGGTTACGAGCAGCGGACCATCCCCGACGCGGACAAGCGCGGCACCTTCGCCTGCTGGCCGGCTCAGCGGGCAGCGGATCCCCGTGACCGTGCACCAGGACGTGCGCCTCTACTCGATCTCGCTGGAGCGCGACCAGGAAGTGGTCCACGAGCTCCGCGCCGACCGTCACGCCTGGGTTCAGGTGGCGCGCGGCGCCGTAACGCTGGACGGCCAGCCCCTGTGGCAGAGCGACGGCGCTGCGTCAGCGAACAGTCCTCGCCCGGCTCATCGGAATCGAGCCCGCCGAGGTCGCTGGTCTTCGACCTGAGCTAGCTACCGCGGCGTCAGGATCGTCTGGCCGGCGGGAGGGTCGGCCGCCGCCGGGCGCTCGCGCGGAGAGTCTCGCGTTCGCCAGCGCCTGCCGGGCGACGATGCTCAGGCAACGGCTGAGCGACAACGGGCGGCTCACGATGCTGAGCCGGCCGTGCTTGACCGCCGCCAGCACCGACTCCACCGAGAGATCCGCCTCGATGAGCGAGAACGTCGTTCCGAACTGCTCGTCGAGATGGCTGTCGGACGCTTCCGAGCAGCGGCAGGCCCACCGCGGCGGCGAGCTTGACGGCCGGCCGATTGAAGTCGATGCGCGGGGTGTAGAAGTGGCTGAACTCGATCGCGTCGAACAGGTCGATCTGCTGCCAGAGCTGCTCGCGGAGACAGTAGGACGCCGGGAACGAGGGGTGGGGCGCCGCCACGAGCCACTCCGGGCGTGCGGTACCGGCGAAGCTCGGCGAACGTCCTGAGCTTGTCCGGCCTCGACGTCCGCGTTGTAGACGAGCACGTGCCGGCCCTCGACCGTCGCCTCCACGCCCGGAATCAGCAGCACGTCGTGGTCGCGGGCGAACGAGGCGAGGTCGGTCACTGTAGGTGATCGTGTCGTGGTTGGTGATGCTGAGCACGCGATAGCCCGCGCCGGCGGCCCGGACGATCATGTCGCGAGCGCCGTAGGTGATCGAGGGCTCGGCCTCGCGCGTGTGAACGTGCAGATCGGCCCGAAGTCGCGCAAGCATCGCGCCCTTTCCGGAGCAAGGCCGATACCAGCCGAACGGGAGCGGTCAACTACGCGTCGTTTCTTGAGGTCGCTGCGGCCGGGGCTCTGGGAACGACGGGAGCGGGCCGCCGATTCTTGCCGATAGGGTGGGTCGGATCTAGCCGCCGGCGCCCGAACCGAAGCCAGGCTCGGTGCCAAGGAACTGGCCGAATCGCTGGTGCCAGCCCTTCTGCGTCGCTGGCAGGTTCACTGGTGAAATCAGCCATTTCCGGATACGGTCCCACTGGCAGGTCGATTGCTGGTGAGATTACAATGAGTCAGCGAATCATGAACCTCCTCGAGCGCGTGATGGAACGGTGGCGGCCGCGGCGTCAACGCTACGCGTTGGCGCTGGCGGGCGGCGGTGTCATCGGCGGTATGTACGAGGTCGGTGTGCTCGCCGCGATCGAGGAGCGGCTCAACGGCGCGCGGCGGCTTCGACATCTACGTCGGCTGCAGCGCGGGCTCGGTCGTGGCCTCGCTGCTCGCCAACGGCGTTCGCGCCTCCGAGATCTATCGCGTCATCGACCAGGATCCTCGAGCACCCCTGAACTTCCGGCGCGGCGCCGTCTATCGCCTCGAACTCGTTCCGCCACGCGGCGGGCCGGTTCGGGCGGCTCCTCTGGGCCGTCGGCAAGAACGCCATGACCGGGCATGCGCCAGTCGGTTCCCGACATGCTGGCCGCCGCGGAGCGCGACCTGCCCGCCGGGTTCTTCTCGCTGACGGCGCTCGAGGTCTACGTTCGCGAGACGTTCGCCGCGTTCGGCCTCAAGAACTCCTTCGCGGCGCTCGATCGCGAGCTCTTGATCCCGGCGATCGACCTCGACCGGGCGCAGCGGCGTGGTCTTCGGGCGCGACGAGCCTGCGCGACGTGCCGATCAGCGAGGCGGTCGCGGCCTCCTCGGCGATTCCCGGCTTCTTCGAGCCCTACACGCTGCGCGGCCGCGACTACGTGGACGGCGGCGTGGGCTTCAGCGGCCACGCGGATCTCGCGGCCGAGGCGGGCGCGGACGTGCGTGATCGTCGTGAACCCGCTCGTGCCGAATCCCGACGGCGGCGTCGTGCCCCTGCGCAATCGCGGTCTCTACACGATCATGGAGCAGGCCGGTCGCATCTACAGCCAGAACCTCCTGCAGCTCGGCCTCTCGACCTTGCGGATCAAGCATCCGCGGACCGAGTTCCACCTGATCCAGCCCGGCCGCGAGGAGACGCCGCTCTTCGGACCGTCGATGGGCTTCGAGGCGAGCCGCGCCGCGCTTCGCTACGGCTACGAGTCGACGCGCGAGTGGCTCGACGGTCAGGGCCTCGCGCTCCTGCGACGGCTGCAGTCCCTGCCTCAGCCCGCGGTCTGATCGCTCCGCGTCAGCGACGCCCGCCCGCGAGCCTCGACGCCTCCGGCAGCGCGCGCAGCCGACCCATCGCCACGATCCCGAGCGCCGGGCCGATCGCCAGCGCCGCGAACGCCCAGCGCCAGCCCACCCGGGTCACGAGGGGCGGGATGAGCCAGATCGACAGCATCGTCAGCGCGAAGCCCGCGCACGTCTGCGTGGTGAGCGCCGTCCCCACGTAGGCGGGCGCCGACAGCTCGGTGATCGCCGTCGAGAACTGGGCGGAGTCGGCGATGATCGTGACGCCCCAGCCGATGGCCACGAGCAACGTGAGCCACGGCGGGCCGCCGAAGGTGAAGCCGATCGCCAGGGCGCACGCGCCCGAGAGCGCCATTGCGATCATCGTGAGCGTCGTGCGGCCCCACCGATCGGAGGCGACGCCGCCCGCCCAGCAGCCGAGCGCGCCGAGCGCGATGACCGACGAACGTGGCGCCGCTCGGGTTGAGCCCGGCGTAGCGGCCGCCGCCGCGCGCCCCGAGGCTCGCCGCTGGGAAGGCGGCGATCCACGCCCACATCGCGTAGAGCTCCCACATGTGGCCGAGGTAGCCGAAGCAGGCCAGCCGCGGTCCGCGCTCGCCGAAGATCGCGGCGGCCATCCGCATGTCGAAGCGGGCCGCCGGGAAGCGGTGAGGGCCCTCGACGACGAAGAGCTGGACGACGGCCGCACCGACGAGGGCGAGCCCTGACGCGGTGAGCAGGGTTTCGCGCCACGGAAGCTCGGTCAGCCCCGGGATGAGATGCGGGATCGCCGAGCCGACGGTGAGGGCGCCGACGAGGATGCCCGATCGCGAGCCCGCGACCTTCCCGGAACCACGTCGCCATGATCTTCATGGCCGGCGGATACGCGCCGGCCAGGCACACGCCGGTGGCGAACCGGAGCAGGAGCCCGGCCTCGAGGCTCGACGCCCAGAGGGCGAGCGCGCCGTTGGCCGCCGCGCCGAGGACGATGCCGATCGTCATCACCCGGCGCGCCGAGAAGACGTCCGGCAGATTGACGAGCGCGCTCGCCAGCGTGCCGACGATGAAGCCCGGCCTGGACGGCGATGGTGAGCCCGGCGGCGCCGCCGCCGCCCAGGCCCCATTCGCGCGTGAGCGCCGGGAGCACCGCGGACGCGCTGAACCAGAGCGACAGGGCGAACAGCTCGGCGAGCGAGAGCAGCGTGAGCTGGCGCCAGGCTGGCGTCACGCGCGTCGCTACTCGACGACTTTCTTCCGCTTCAGCTCCGCGATCTCGGCGGCGCGTCATGCCGAGATCCTTCAGGACGTCCTCGGTGTGCTCGTTGGGCATCGGCGCCGCGCTGCGGATGGTCCCGGGCGTGTCCGGACATCTTGATGGCGATGCCGACCTGCCGGACGCGTCCGTGGGTCGGGTGCTCGACGTCCACGACCATCCGGCGGTGGTTGATCTGCGGGTCGGCGACCATCTCCGGGATGTCGTAGACCTTGCCGACGCAGACGTCGGCCTTCACCAGGAGCTCGTACCACTCGTCGCGGTCGCGCGTCTTGATGAGCGCCTCGATCTCCCGGCGGGCGGCTTCTTCCTCGGCGTTGGCCGCGCGCACGAGCTGGTCCTGGGTGCGGGCGAAGCGCTTGAAGTCCGGCCGTCCGATGGCGTTGCAGAAATTCTCCCAGAGCCACGGCTCGGTGCAGCCGATGGTGAGGAGCTGTCGGTCCCGGGTCTCGTAGATCGCGTAGTAGGGATACGAGCCGCCCAGGAACCCTTCACCGCGCCGCGGCGCCAGACCGTCGCTGAAGAAGAAGCGCATGTTGGGCGTCGCGGCCAGAGCGACACGGTCGTGTCGAGATAGGAGACGTCGACGTGCTGGCCGCGGCCGGTTCGCTCGCGGGCGAAGAGCGCCAGCATGATGCCCAGGGCGCCGTGCAGGCTGGCGCCGGCGTAGTCGGCGACCAGGTTGAGCGGGATCACCGGCTTGCGGTCCTCCTCGCCGATGAGGTTGAGGACGCCGGCGAGCGAGAGGTAGTTCATGTCGTGCGCCGGACGGTCGCGGTAGCGGGCCGTCCTGACCGAAGCCCGAGAGCGAGCAGTAGACGAGCCGCGGGTTGAGCTGGTGGAGCGTCTCGTAGTCGGCGCCCAGCCGCTTCATCACGCCCGGGCCGGAAGCCCTCGACGAGGACGTCGGCGCCGGCCAGCGAGCTTCCGGAAGACCGCCTGGCCCTCCGGCGACTTCATGTTGAGCGTCATCGAGCGCTTGTTGCGGTTGACGAAGGTGTGAATCGTCCGCCGCACCCACTCGTCGCCGGCCTCGCGTCGGGGCTCGGGCGTCTCGATCTTGAGAACCTCGGCGCCCATGTCGGCCAGCATCATCGCGGGAAGCTCGGCCGGCGCCACGCGCGCCAGCTCGAGAATCCTGATCCCATCGAGCACGCCCATGGAGGTCTCCTCCTAGTCCAGCGTTCCTTCGAGGCGCGACGTCAGCGCGCGGATGTCGGGGATGTCCTCGAGGTGGCCGATCTGCTCGGCGACCGCCTCGGCCTCGTCGGCCGACAGCACGGTCTTCGCGCAGCCGAGGAACTTGTCGCGCAGCGCCGCGTCGGAGAGGGGCGTGTCGGGGTGGCCCTGCGCGCCCTCGGCTCGGTCGCGAGCGTACGGCCGTCCCGGAGGCGGAGCGTCACGCGGCTCCAGGCGTTCTGCTCGACGCCCTGGGCAGCCCGGGGTCGACGACCATGTCGACCCGCCCCATCAGCTCGCGCACCTCGGGGTTCGCGACCTCGCCGTCCGCGAACGAGCCGAAGTCGACGCGGCCCTCGGCGAGCGCGGCCGCGGCGCAGTATTGCATCGAGAACTTGCGCTCGAGCGCGGTGGCCGGGCGCGCGTGCGCGAGCACGTCGGGGACGACGCGGTCACGCCGACCTGGACGGCGGCGACGTCGCGGCGCTCAGGCGGTGCGCGGCGCGCAGGTCGATGAGCGCGTCGATCGCCGAGTGGGTGAGGGCGCACGAAGGATAGGGCTTGACGGCGATCCCCGACCTGAGCAGATGCCAGGTGCGCCCCAGGCCGTCGAGCGCGCGGTCGATGCCGTGCGAAGCGCCGAAGGCGGCCGCGTAGCCCTGACGTCCCTCGAGCGCGGTCTCCGAGGCGGTGAGTCCCTCGCGCGCGAGCTGCGCGGCGAGGATGCCGCTCCGCGCCGCGTGGCCCGCATGGTAGGGCTTGGTCATCGAGCCGAAAGTTTTCCTTGAGGCCCGAGGCGTGCGACGCCGCGATGGCCGAGCGCGTGGCGCGTCTGGACGACGTCGAGCCCCATGAGGCGCGCGGCCGCCGCCGCGCAGCCGAGCGTGCCGATCGATGCGGTGGCGTGCCAGCCGCGCGTGTAGTGGTCCGGGTTCAGCGCCGTGCCGAGCGCGACGTCGATCTCGAAGCCGATCACGTAGCCGAGGACGAGCGCGCGGCCGTCGGCCATCCTCGGCCTCGCCGGCGGCCAGGAGCGTCGACAGCAGCGGGACGCTCGGATGCCCGAGGAGCGCGAAGTTCGTGTCGTCGAAGTCGTGCGCGTGCCGGCGGCGCCGTTGGCGAGGGCGGCCCAGCCCGGCGAGGTCTTGAGCTTCGTGCCGACGACGGTGGCGAGCGCGATGCCGCCCTCGGCGCGGACGACGCGGCGCACGATGCCGGCGACGGGCTCGGCGGCGCCCGCCAGCATGACGCCCAGCGTGTCGAGGCGCGGCGCGGCGCACCCGGGCCACGACGTCCGGCGGGCATTCCTCGAGCGAGGTCTTGACGACGAACTCGGCGAGGCGGGCGGTGGCGCTCATGGACGGCACGATATCATGAGTCCCGACGATGAGGTCCTCGTGAAGGTACGCTTCCTCGGGTCGGGAGACGCGTTCGGGAGCGGCGGGCGCTTCCAGACGTGCATCCACCTCGAGTCGAGCGCGACCAGGTCCTCGTCGACTGCGGCGCGTCGTCGCTGATCGCGATGCGCCGCTTCGGCGTCGAACCCACTGGCGATCGACACGGTGATCCTCTCCCACCTGCACGGCGATCACTTCGGCGGCGTCCCGTTCCTGATCCTCGACGGCCAGTTCACGCCGGCGCACGCGGCCGCTCGTCGTGGCGGGACCGCCCGGCGTCGAGGCCCGCGTGCGCGAGGCGATGGAGGTGTTCTTCCCGGGCTCGTCGACTGTCCCGCGGCGGTTCGACGTCCGCTTCGCCGAGCTGGCCGATCGCGTGACGCTGACGCTCGCGTCGATCTCGGTCACGCCCTTCGGCGTGGTCCACGCGAGCGGCGCGCCGCCCTCGCGCTGCGCATTGCAGGCGACGGCAAGATCGTCGCCTACTCCGGCGACACGGAATGGACCGACAGCCTGATCGACGCCGCGCGCGGGGCCGACCTGTTCATTGCCGAGGCGCTAGTTCTTCGACAAGACGGTGAAGTACCACCTGAATCTCGCGACCGCTGCTGGGCCACCGCGCCGAGCTCGAGTGCCGGCGGCCTCATCGTGACCCACATGGGCGAGGACATGCTCCGGCGACGCGACACGCTCGAGGTGGAGACGGCCGAGGACGGCAAGGTGGTGGTCGTGGAGCTACCGGGCGTCGTGGAAGATGACGCCCGAGCGTGTGGCGCGATCCCGAGGTGATGCGGCTCACGCCGTGGCGCATGGCGCCCCGGTAGACGCCGCGCGCGCCCTCGACCGGCCGATGGCGCGTCGCGAAGATGACGATCTCGCCCTGCTCCGTGGCGATCGACCTCGCCCCGTGACTGGGCCGCGCGGCCGCTGCTCGACCAGCAGGAAGTCGCCGCCCGTGTAGTCGACGCCCCGCCGGCTCAGGAAGCACGTGATCTGCAGCGGAAACACGACGCTCGCCGTAGATGTCCTGGTGCAGGCAGTTGTAGCCGCCGGTCTCGTAGCGCAGGAGCAGCGGCGTCGGCTTGGTCTGGCCGCGCGCTGGCAGAGCGCGAGGAGCCCGTCGAGCGTCGGCGGGATGGACGACCGGCGTGCTCGACAGCGCCGCCTCCCCACCGATTGGCGATCGCCGCGAGCGGCGGATAGGCGTGGCGGCGCAGCGCCTCGACCAGGGGCGGCAGGGGCGCGGCGAAGTAACGGTATTCGCCGATGCCGAACCGGTAGCGCCACGCGTCGACCGTGCTGCGAAACCGCCCGGCGTCTCCGTAGAGGCCGATCAGCTCGGCGCACTCGGCGGGGCCGAGCGCTGCCGGCGTCTTCGCGTAGCCCCATTGCCCTGAGCGAGCGCATCGATCTCCGGCCAGTCCAGCCGGGCGAGCCGCGCCTTGAGCCCATCGGAGACGGCCCTGAAGTCCTCCGGAGAGGGCCGTGCCATAATCGGTCCCGGACCGGTGCAAGCACTCCGGCGGTCGGCGCTCCTCCTCGCGATCGTCTCCTCGCCTTCGCATATCTCGTCCTCGCCGTTCACGCGTTCAATCGGCGATACCTTCGACCTGGACCACGCGCGCGGCGGCTGCCCCCTGGTCCAGTCGGCGCAGCATCCCTACCTCAGCGCTTCTCGGCTGCGGGCGCTCAGCGACGCGCCGCCACGGGCTACGTGCTGGTACCCCTGAGCGCACTCGGCACCAGCGCACTCTATCTGGGACACCGCAGCTCATCACGCCGCCGTGAGCTCAGTCCCGTGGATATGATCGCGTCAGCGGCGTGCGCCCTCTGGGCGTCACTGGACCAAGCGGATCTGTCGCGCGGCCGCGCCCGCGGATGTCACCACGCCCGCGGCTTCCCGAGCGCGCGCACACGTTCGGCGCCGTCGTCTTCTTCGGCGGGGTGATCTATCTGCTCTGGACGATCGAGATGCGACCGGTCTGGCGATGGACCGGGACGGTCGTGCTGGTGGTGCTGATCCTGGCGCGTCGCGGTGCGACCCAACGCGGCTCTACCTGCCACGGGCACCACTGGCTGGGCCGACGTGGCCGGAGGCCTCGCGAGGGCGGCGCCGCGCGTACCTCCTGTTGCTTTCACTGTCGTCGCCGAGCCGAGCGTCCGGCCGTCCCGGCGAGCGTATCCGGACGGCGCCATGACTGACGGCGCCGTCCGGGCGCGTGCCCTGGCAGATCCAGCGTCGCCGCGGCGATCCGGGCCGCGGCCGCGTCGGCTCTTCGAAGTGCGCCCCTCGGTGAAGCCGTACAGACTCGCGCCGCCGCGTGAAGATCTGCGCGGCGATCTCGCGCGGCACGTTCTTCAGCAGGTTCTCCGACACGTGCGGGAAGTTGGAGTCGAAGTGCGGGTAGTCGGTGGAGATGCACATGCGGTCGGCGCCGATGAGCCCGGCCGTGGCCTCGATCTCCGGCTCGCTGCCCTCCACCGCGGCCCAGCAGTTGCGCCGGAAGTACTCGCGCGGCGTCAGCGGCGAGGTACGGCGCGTGCGAGTCGCGGTACTGCGGGTAGTCCCACTCGATGCGCGACAGGAGCCCGGGCACCCAGGAGTTCTGCGCCTCGAGGAAGCCGACGCGCAGCTTCGGATGGAACTCGAACACGCCGCCGATGATCATCGCGATCAGGGCCTGCTGCATCTCGATCCAGTGGCTGGCCACGTGGCGGTAGAAGCGGTTCTCGCCGTAGAGCGCGATCATGCGCGAGTAGAGCGGCGCTCACGCCCTCGTGGAAGCCCCAGGTGACGTTCGAGCTCCTCGTGCATGCTGTAGAGCGGATCCCAGTAGTTCGAGTGCCAGTAGTGGCCGTTGACCAGGTTCGGCCGGATGAACGAGCCGACCGCGCCCAGCTCGCGGCACGCAGCGCACCAGCTCGCGGCAGGCCAGGTGCACGTCGTGCACCGGCAGCATCGCCACCGAACTTGAGCTGATCCGGGCTGTAGCCGGCAGAACTCGTGGATCCAGTTGTTGTACGCCTCGGCAGATCGCCGAGCGAGAGCCGCGGGTCCATGTTGTCGCGGGCGATGAGCGCGAGGCCCGGTGGTCGGGTAGAGCACGGCGATGTCGACGCCCTCCATCTCCATGCCCATCACCTGCGCCACCGGGTCGTAGTCGCGCTCGACGGCGAAGTCGAGCCGGCCGGTGTCGACGAGCCGCGAGCCGGACAGCGGCTGCGTGCTCTGCGTCTGCGCCGGCTGTCGACGCGCTTGCGGTACTGCTGCATGTCGGCGTCCGGATGGTCGGCAGGCCGTCGATGACGGTCAGCCCGGCGGCGCCGCGCAGCCCGGGCTTGCCGTCCCGCTCCCACCGGGACGCTGAAGTCCGGTCACCTGAACTTCGGATCCGTGGTGAAGCGGTCTGAAGAGATCCGGCGGTCTGGCTCGATGATGCCATGTCGCTGTCCACGAATCCGAGTCCGTCGCTTCCATGGCTCTCTCTCTGGCGTAGGGGCGGCACTGCGATCCTCAGCGGTAGGCGTCCGTCCGGCGCCTGTGTGATTTGCGAAAAAGCGTCCCAGAAAACCGGGTCGTGCCCCGAAGGAAATGCAGAACCGCGTACTCAGCCGGGCGGATCGTCTTCAGCTTGCTTGAGCGAGATGGAGCGCTAGCGTCGGATTCCACACGACGCCAGGCACCCGCTCCTTGTCGGCGTGCTGCGCCGCCAGTAGCAAGCGTCGCCCGTGAGGATGACCGGACCTGACCTCGGGCAGCTCGACCAGCAGTGACTGATGACCGGGCGTGTGTGCCGTCGGTTCGCAGAACGGTGACGCCCGGCGCAGCTCGGTGTCGCCGTCCAGGTGACGCCAGCGGTAGCCCGGCAGATCGAAGTTCTTCCGGTAGTAGAAGGGACTCGAAGAAGGAGGCCGGATAGTGGGCGTAGGCGTACTCGTCCTTCTGCACGATCAGCTCCGACTTCCGGGAAGAGCGCGGCGCCCCTGGCGTGATCGATGCAGGTGCGCAGAGCACTGACCTGATGTCCACCTTCGATCGGGCTCGAGTTTCCACCGGGTCAGGCCGGTGCGTCAGCGAGTCCTCCTCGCCGGGAAGCGGGGCGAGGGGGTCGCTGCGCAGGAGGCCCAGGCACGGCCCGGCGGCGACAGCCCCGTGTCGAAGAGAATCAGCTGGCCTCGCTGGTGCGCACGAGCCAGCAGGCGATCGGGATCTGGACGCGCTCGCCGCCGAACTCGCCGTAGAAGAGGCCGGAGCGTGATCGAAGCCCATGAATCCGTTCTGGAGCGCGTACAGCGCCTGGACCGCCATGCCTGCGCATGATATCACCGGGCCCCGAGCTGTCTAGCGCGGCGGGAAAATATGGTCCAAGCTGACGCCACTTTGGCGGTGAGCACTGCGGCGCGCGAAGTCGTCGGTGTGCCTCAGCTCCGGTCCTCGACATCGCTCGACCGCGTCGGGGCGAGCGCGCTTCAGGAGTCGGTTCCCTTCGCGCCATGTCTTTACCTCGAGGCGTCTTCGCTCGGGAGACCTACGACCGGGCTGCTCCAGCACCTGCCGGAGACGGGCGGTATCGCCGAGCTCCGCCATCGGGAGGCGTGCGGCCGGACGGCCGGAGCGCCCGCCGCAAAGTTCTACCTGTTCCCCGAGCACATCGGCCTCTTGCCTCCGGCGCAGCGCGCGGTCTGGCTGGACGTGTCGTGCGTCCTGCGCTCGCCGGAGCTCCAGGCCGCGCTCAAGCGCAAGTTCCGCCGGGCGCTCGAGGCGCGTCAGCCGGTCCATCGAGCGCCTCACGTTCTATCCCGTGCCGATGCTGCTCCGGCGACTTCGGCGGCTACCGCATCGGGATCCACGGCGACTCGGTGAGCAAGGCCCTCACCGTGCAGTTCTACCTGCCGCGGGACGACTCGCAGGCGCATCTGGGCACGCGCTTGCACGAGGGACGCGATGGCGAGGCGGCGCGGCGCATCAAGACCCTGGCGTTCCGGCCGGCCACCGCGTACGCCTTTCCGGTCGTGTACCACGCGACCTGGCATAGCGTCGCGCCGACGGCGGACGCCGACGGTGAGCGCAATTCCTGATGCTGACCCTACTACGTCCAGAACGGCGCGGTCGACCGGCTGGCGGAGCAGACCAAGCGCCTCCGGGTGTTCTTCGCGTACGCCGTGCGCCGATAACGCTACAATCCCGCCCATGGACTTTCAGCTGACCGAGCAGCAGGAGCTGATTCGCAAGGAAGTGGCGACCCTGGCCCGGTCGTTCTCGCTCGACTACTGGCTGGAGAAGGACCGGAAGGCGGAATACCCGGCGGACTGGATCCGTGCCTTCGCGCGAGGCCGGCTGGCTGGGGATGATCATTCCGGAGGAGTACGGCGGGTCGGGCCTCGGCGTGACCGAGGCGGCGGTGATGCTGTACGACGATCTGCGCGTCCGGCGCCGGGACCATCGGGCGCCTCCCCGATCCACTTCTATCGTCTTCCCGCCGATGCCCGTGATCAAGCACGGCTCCGAGGACCTCAAGCGGCGCTATCTGCCGCGCGTGGCGCACCGGCGGCATCATGCCATGGTCGTTCTGGCGTGACCGAGCCCAACGCCGGGACCGACACCTCGCCGGATCCAGACGCGCGCGGGCGCCACGGCGACCGCTACGTCGTCAACGGCCGCAAGGTGTGGAACACCAACGCCCTGCACGCGACGCACATGCTCTTGCTGGCGCGGCACCGCGCCCGCGCGATCCGGCGAAGCCGTTCGCGGCGCATGACGCTCTTCTTCACGGAGTTCGACCGCGCCCGGATCGCCGTCCGCGAAATCGAGAAGCTCGGCCGGGCGGCCGTCGACTCCAACGAGGTCTTCATCGACGGCCTCGAGATTCCGAGGCGAACGTCGTGGGCGAAGTGGGCCGCGGCTTCTACCATCTGCTCGACTCGCTGAACCCCGAGCGCATCTTCACCGGCATCGAGGCGGTCGGCATCGGACGCGCCGCGCTCGATGCGCGCCGTGCAGTACGCGAAGGAGCGCATCGTGCTTCGACCGGCCGATCGGCCAGAACCAGGCGATCGCGCCACCCACTCGCGCTCGCGTGGGCGAAGCTCGAGTCGGCGGGGCTCATGTGCCTGAAGGCGGCGTGGCTCTTCGACAATGGGCGAGCCCTGCGGCGCCGAGGTCGAACACGGCCAAGCTCCTGGCGGCCGAGGCGGGCTTCGAGGCGTGCGACGTCGCGCTGCAGACCCACGGCGGCTACGGCTACGCGAAGGAGTTCTACGTCGAGCGGCTCTGGCGCGAGGTGCGCCTCTACAAGATCGCGCCGGTGTCGCAGCAGATGGTGCTCAACTCATCTCTCGGAGCTACGTGCTCCAGGCTGCCCAAGAGCTACTGAGCCTCGAGGCGAAGGAGACCGTCGATGGCGAGCGAGAATCGGTCGGCGTGAATTCCCTGGCAGGACACGACAGGCGCGGTGCTGGCCGCTGACGCTACTGCCGGCTCCGGAGTCGATCGCCCAGAACAAGCCGGCCCGCATCGGCCTGCTCACGCGTGAAGACCGGGCCGCTCGCCGCGGGCGGCATCCAGATGGAGCAGGGCACCGTCCGCGTTCCTGAAGGACCGGAACCACACGCTGGCCGGCCGCAAGGTCGAGCTGGTCGTGGCCGACACCGGCGGCAATCCGGCCGGGCACCAAGACCAAGACCCAGGAGCTGGTCGAGCGCGACGCACGTCGACATGATCTTCGGGCCCGCTCGCCGCCTTCGAGCTGCTCGCCATCACCGACTACATCCGCGCAGGCGAAGATGCCGGTCGCTGCAGCCTGGCCGCGGCCGAGGACATGACCCAGCGCCGGCCCAACCCGTACTTCGTGCGCGCCTCCGCGACCTCGCTCGCAGAGCATGCACCCGCTGGCCGACTACGCGGCGAAGGAGCTGAAGTTCAAGCGGCGTGATCACCATCGCCGACGACTTCGCGTTCGGCCACGAGCAGATGGCCGGGCTTCCAGCGCGTCTTCGAGGACGCCGGCGGCCGGGTCGTGAGAAGCTGTGGCCGCCGCTCGTGACGCCCGGACTACACGCCGTACCTGGCCCAGATCGGCGGCGTGGACGCCGTCGTGCAGGGCTTCGCCGGATCGAACCCGCTCAAGTTCATGAAGCAGTACCAGGACCAGGGCCTCAAGCTGCCCGTCCTGGGCGGCGGGCCGGCCTGCGACGACGCGCTGCTCAAGAGCCTACGGCGACGAGGCGGTCGGGATGATCTCCGTGCTCCGCCTACACCGGCGACCTCGACACGCCCGAGCAACAAGCGGCTCGATCGACGGGATGGTGCGCGACTACGGCAACATCCCCGGCCTCTATGCCGCCGGGCTCTACATCAACGGCGATGGTGGCGGAGGCGGCGCTCGAGAAGACGGCGGCGGCAAGACCGACGACCGGGAGGCGTTGCAACCGGGCGCTGCGCGCGGTGTCGCTCACCGACACGCCGCGCGGGCCGTTCACCTTCGACCACCTCGGCAACGTCGTCGGGCACCTTCTACATCCGGCGGTGCGAGTCGCAAGGGCGACAAGCTCGTCAACACCACGATCAAGACGTATCCCGAAGGTGAGCCAGTTCTGGACCTACGACGAGAAGTGGTTCCTGGTCGCAGCCCGGTGTACTCGCGCGACTACCCGCCACTGAAAGCGAAGGGCCTCGGCGACTCCGCCGACGCCGCTCGACGGACCGCCATGAACCTGTGGCTGGTGCTGGCCGTCAACAGCATCACGCTGGGCGGCCTGCTGCTTCCTGCTGTCCGCCGGCTTCTCGCTGATCTTCGGGCTGATGCAGATCCCCAACCTGACGCACGGCTCCTTCTTCATGCTGGGCGCGCTACCTCGCGGCGAGCCTGATCGACGCGCGGCGTCGGACTTCTGGCACGGCGGCGGTCGTGGGCGGGCTGCTCGGTCGCCGCCTTCGGCGGCATCGTCGAGCGCCTCATCCTGCGCCGGCTGGCCGGGCGCGAGCTCGCGCAGGTCCTGGTGACCCTCGGGCCTCTCCTTCATGATCGCCGACGTCTGCCTCGATGGTGTGGACCGGCGATCCGATCCGGATCGACACGCCGCGCGGCCTGCGCGGCGCGACGCTCGGTGCTGCGGCCTCGCGTTTCCGACCTATCGCCTGGCCATCAGCCTCATCGCGGTCGTCTTCGCGGTGGCGCTGTGGGCGCTGCTGGACCGGACGCGGCTCGGCGCGATGATCCGCGCGGGCGTCGACGATCCGGCGATGGCGCGCGTCGTCGGGCATCCGCGTCTCGCGGCTCTTCACGATCGTGTTCTGCCTGGGCGCGTGGCTCGCCGGGTTCGCCGGCGTCATCGGCGGGCCCGATCCTCTCCGTCTATCCGGGCTCGACCAGGAGATGCTGCCGCTGGCCCTCGTCGTGGTCATCCTCGGCGGGAGCGGCAGCCTGCTCGGCTCGCTCGTGGGCAGCTTCGTCGTCGGCTTCCTCTACAACTTCGGCCAGGCGATGTTCCCAGAGCTCGCCTACGTCGTGCTGTTCCTGCCCATGCTGCATCGTGCTGGTGGTGCGGCCGCAGGGCCTCTTCGGGCGGCCGGCCGCGTGAGCGCGCTCGCCGCTCGGCGCCGCGCTCGCGGTCCTGGCCGCGCTGCCGCTGCTGGGTCAGGCGGCACCTACTACGTCAACATCGCGAGCCAGATCCTCCTCTACGCCGTCTTCGCGCTCGGCGTGAACGTGCTGGCGGGCTACGCCGGGCCTCGTCAGCCTGGGCCACGCCGGGCTCTTCGGCATCGCGGCCTACGCGGGCGCTGCGCATCATGAACGACGGTGCACGGCCACCTCGGCGGTCGCGGTGGGCGCGCTCGCGCTGACGCTCGCTCGCCTCGGCGCTCTTCGCGGTCGCTGGCCCTGCGCGGCACCGGGCTCGGCTTCGTGATGAT
>ERZ1370068.4506-contig-3576_pt1 | contig 26843 bp, 40 predicted proteins | sample MGYA00561227_ERZ1370068 | MGnify/ENA primary metagenome ERZ1370068 (study PRJEB38410, sample SAMEA6850437) | metagenome | study: Metagenomic assessment of the ecological functions of the soil: analysis of the soil microbiota associated with the...
TCTTGACGGGCTGTGCACTTGCACGCTTATCTAGTTTTCAAAGAACCGACGGCAGCGCGCCAGTGGCGCCCTACCCGACATCGCTTCTGCTGCTGCTCCCACCGCCCAGGTGCGCCTGGAAGGCCTCGCCGCCTGTCAGCCGCGGCGCGTTTAGGGGAACCTTGCGAGGTTACTATCGCTATCTCCCCTTGTCAACCTCTAAATCGCGCGTCCGATTCGAAAAATTTGTCGGACGGCTGCAGATGAGTTGAAAAGGGTCGCCCGAGCTAGGAACCGCTGTGTAAACCCTGGCAGATTTCCGACCGGCGAACGTTCGAAGAGTATCCGCACCGACTCGGTACGTCAAGTCGAGCCGGATCACGAACCGCTGCCGCGCGCCTTTGCGCAGCAGAAACACACGGCCGTCGATCGCATCGCCGCGCGTCAGGCGCGCGTTCGCGTCGGCGATCTTTCCGATCGTTCACCGACACACCGCCCTGCTGCACCAGCCGCCGCGCCTCGCTCTTCGACGCACCAGCCGCTCGCGACACCATAAGTCCACCACGCTCATGCCCTCGCCGTCGAACTCGACACCGCCGATCGACGATCGACGGCACATCGTCTGCGATGCGCCAGCAGACGGTCGGCGACACCCGCCGCGGTCGTGCGACAGCCACATTCGACATCGACGCCGTGAAGAGCACGTGCGCTCGCCGACTCGCGCGCGACGCGTCTTCGGCGCCGTGCACCAGCGTCGTCACGCTTGCCGGCCAGCACGCGCTGCGCCTCCCGCTTCTCCGGCTCGCGCGCCACCGGCGGCTTCGAGATCGTCGATCTCGTTCGCGCGTCGAGGAACGTGAAGTAATTTCAGATAGCGCGATCACGTCGCGATCGTCGGTGTTCAGCCAGAACTGACGGAACTCGAACGGCGACGTGCGCGGCGGATCGAGCCAGATGGTGCCCGCTTCGGTCTTCCCGAACTTCGCGCCCGACGCGGTCGTCACCAGCGGCGTCGACCAGGCCGTGCGCCTTCGCTGCGCGCACCTTGCGAATCAGCTCGATGCCGGCGGTGATGTTGCCCCACTGATCGCTGCCGCCCATCTGCAGCGTGCAGCCGTAGCGATCGAACAGCTCGAGGAAGTCGCGCGCCTGCAGCAGCAGGTAGCTGAACTCGGTGTAGGAGATGCCGTCCTCGCTCTCGAGCCGACGGTTCACCGACTCCTTCTGCAGCATGTAGTTCACGGTGAAGTGCTTGCCGGTGTCGCGCAGGAAGCCGAGCAGGTCGAACGTCGCCGAGCCAGTCGGCGTTGTTCACGACGCGCGCGGGATTGTCCGTGCGATCGAAGTCGAGAAACTGCGCCAGCTGCGGCTTGATGCCGTCGACGTTCGCGTCGATCTGCTCGAGCGTGAGCAGCCGACGCTCCTGAGCCTTGCCGCTCGGATCGCCGATCATCCCGGTGCCGCCGCCGGCAATCGCGATCGGCGAGTGCCCGTAGCGCTGCAACCGCGCCAGCGTCATCAGACCGCAGCAGATTGCCGATGTGGAGGCTCGACGCCGTCGGATCGAAGCCGATGTAGGCGGTCACGCGCTCTTCTCGAAGCGCGTCGGCCAGCCCGTCGGTCGCGTCGAACACGAGTCCGCGCCACTTCAGCTCGTCGAAGAGATTCATCACGGGCGTTCGTTTTACTATAGCAGCCTATGGCGATCACCCGCCGCGCGGTCCTCAAGGGTGCGCTCGTCGCGGGCGCCGGCGCGCTCGCCGGCGCCGGCGCGTACGGGCTACGCCTACGAGCGGCACACGCTCGAAGATCACGCGCGCGACCGTTCCAGTCACCGGACTGCCGCCGGCGCTCGCCGGGCTCCGCGTCGGCCTCATCACCGACACTCATCGCAGCCTCTTCGTCTCGCACGACGATGTCGCGCGCGCCGTGGCAAGCCTGATGGCGAAGACGCCCGACCTCATCGTCCTCGGCGGCGACTACGTGACACTGGGGCGATCGCGCACTACGTGCATCCGTCGGCCGAGGCGCTCGCTCCGCTCGCCGCGCCTCACGGCGTGTTCGGCATCCTCGGCAACCACGACGACGACCACGACATGCCGGCGGCGCTGGGAAGAAACGGCGTGCAGATGCTGAAGGACGCGCGCACGCGGCTGACGATCAGGAACGAGACGATCGATCTCGTCGGCATCCGGTTCTGGACGAAACGCCAGATCGGACATCGCGGCGCTGACGCGCGGACGCGGCGCCGATGACCATCCTCCTGGCACACGACCCGCGACGGCTGACCGAGGCCGCCGCGCTCGGACTGCCGCTGGTGCTCTCGGGCCACACGCATGGCGGACAGGTCGTACTGCCGCTGCTCGGCGCGGTCGCCGCGCCAGAAGTTCCCGGTCGTCGCCGGCATCGGCGCGGCGCGATCGGACGACGATCTTCGTCAGCCGCGGCGTGGGAACGATCTACGTGCCGGTGAGAATCAACTGTCCGCCGGAAGTGGCGCGTGCTGACGCTCCAGCCTGCTTGAACCCGCCGAAGACGGCGTGTCCCGCGTGCAGCCAGCAGCAGTCGACGGCCGCAAACCCCGCGTGTCTGAAGCCAGACGAGATGATGAAACAGCGCGGAGGGCTGATCGCCTCCGTCCGGAAAACGGAAGTGGTTCCAGCGCGTGTCGACGAACCGCTCGAAACAGCTCGGGCGCGCCGAGCGCGTCGGCCTGCTGCTTCGCCTGCGCGTCCCACTGATCGGCGGCCAGCCGGCGCGACGCGGGATGCTGCGGGTCGATCAGATCGGCGACGAGCAGCGCGCCACGCGGCGATAGCCGCTCGGCGGCCGCTTTGTAGAGATACTGCTTCTTGGCGTCGTTGAGATGATGCAGGCACAGCGACGACACGATCAGATCGACGCCGAACATCCGATCCCACCAGTCGAGCGCCGCCACGTCGAACGCGGCGACGCCGGGCGCGATCGCCGAACAGCGCCAGCCGCTGCGACGCGTCCCGGCGCATCGATTCCGAACCGTCGAGGGCCGTCAACGTCGCGCGCGGAAACACGGTCAGCAGCGCCTCGGCGAGACGGCCGTCGCCGGACCCGAGCTCCAGCATCTTCACCGGCTCGTCGGCGGCGAACGGGACGGCCGCCACGAGCGTCGCGGTCATCTCCTGACGGCGCGGCACCGCGACGTCGGCGATCTCGCGATACGTCCGCGGAGTCGTCCTCGGTCCAGACGCTCATGGCTCTGCCGCGCGGACGAATCGCCGCCCGACGATCGACCAGCCGCCGTCGAGGACGACGCTCGATCGCCTCGGGATACAGGCGGTGCTCTTCGATCGAGCACGCGAGCCGCGAGCGTGTCGACGGTGTCGTCTGTCGAGCACCGGCACCGCCGCCTGCAGGACGATCGGCCCGCCGTCGAGGTCGGCGTTCACCAGATGGACGGTCGCGCCGGTGACGCGGACGCCATGCTCCAGCGCCTGCCGCTGCGCCTCGAGGCCGGGAAACGACGGCAGCAGCGACGGGTGAATGTTGAGGATGCGGTCGGGAAACGCGTCGAGCAGCGGCCGACCGACCAGCCGCATGAAACCGGCCAGGCACACGAGCGCGACCCGCGCTCGCAGCAGCAGCACGGCCAGCGCCTGCGATCGTAGGCGTCGCGATCGGAAAAATCGCGCGGGTTCAGGTGAGACGGCGTCGATGCCCGCATCACGGGCGCGCTGCAAACCCTGCGCATCCGGCGCGATCGGACACGACCACCGCGATGGTGGCGTCGAGACGTCCCGCGCGCTGTCGCGTCGATGATCGACTGCAGGTTGCTGCCGCGGCCGGAGATCAGGACGCCGAGCGACGCGCGAAGCCGGCGGCGGCGTCACACGTACTGCACCGACCGGTCGCCGGCGACCACGATGCCGAGCCTGAACGCGCCTGGCTCGCCGCTTCGCATCAGCGTGTCGAGCACGCGCTGCGTCGTCGCTCGGCGAGCAGACGATGACGAGGCCGACGCCCATGTTGAACGCGCGAAACATCTCCTCGCGGTCGATCGCGCCGTGCTGCTGCAGCAGCGTGAAAGATCGGCGGAATCGACCAGGTCTTCAGATCGATCTCGGCGCCGCAGCCTTCGGGCAGCATCCGCGGCAGGTTCTCGGTCAGGCCGCCGCCGGTGATGTGCGCGAGCCCTTTGACCCACTCGCGCTCGAGCAGCGGCCGGACCAGGCGCAGATACGAGCGGTGCGGCGCCAGCAGCGCGTCGCCGATCGGTCGTGCCGAGCTCCGGCACGAACGTGTCCGGCTTCCATCCGGCCATCTCGAAGAACACGCGCCGGGCCAGCGAGTAGCCGTTGGTGTGCAGCCCGGCTGACGGCACGGCCGATCGAGCACGTCGCCCGGCACGACCGTGCGGCCGTCGATCACCTTCGACTTCTCGACGGCGCCGACGATGAACCCGGCGATGTCGTATTCGCCGTCGGCATAGAAGCCCGGCATCTCCGCCGTCTCGCCGCCGATCAGCGCGCAGCCGTTCTCCCTGCACGCGCGCGCGACGCCGGCGACGACCTGCTCGGCCACCGCCGGCGACAGACGCCCGGTCGCGAGATAGTCGAGGAAGAACAGCGGCTCGGCGCCCTGCACCAGGATGTCGTTGACGCAGTGGTTGACGAGATCGGCGCCCACCGTGTCGTGCCGTCCAGTCATGAACGCGACTTTGAGCTTCGTGCCGACGCCGTCGGCGCTCGAGACGAGCACCGGGTCGCTGATAGCGCTCGCGATCGAGACGGAACAGGCCGCCGAACGATCCGATCTCCGACAGCACGCCCGGCGTGAAGGTGCCGCGCGCCAGCGTCCGGATGCGTCGAACGGTCTTCATTGCCGGCGTCGATGTCGACGCCAGCTGCCTATAGCTCCATGCTGCTCCGGCAGGCGTGCAGCGCCTGCTCACGCTCCGTTGCTGTTCGGTGACTCGGGATCCTCAGAAGTCCAGCTTGCCGATGAGCGTCTCGCATCAGCGCCGCGGCGCGGCGAGTGCCTCTGGCGATTCCCAGTAGGAGTGCCGGGTGAACGCGAAGAAGCGCTCCTTGTCGAGATCCTCCTCGAGCATGTCGAACCCTTCGGCGATCAGCGCGATCGCGTTGCCGCGATCCGGTTGCTGCTCGAGCATGCGTCATCGTGAGCGGCGTGTTGCGCAGCGCGACGGTGGCGAGCGCCAGCGAAACCGGCGCGCGGGTCGGGATCCTCTCGACGGCACGCCGAGATCGACGAGCGCTTGCGCGGCTTCGGCGCGACCGGCCAACGCCGAGCACGCCGAGACCGGCGGCGGCGCCACGCAGCAATTCCTGGAAGCCCGGATTCTTGTCCGCAAACGTGAGGTGTGTCGACCAGATAACTCTGGTGCGATCTCACAGTTGACGCCGAGCAGGCAGATGGCCGCGCGCGATCGCGGGCTGCGTCGGTCGGGGCGCAGTGCGCTGCAGGCCGGCGAGCGTGTCGAGCGCGCGTTTGTCGCCAATCTTCCCGAGCGCCAGCGCCGCATCGTCCTGCAAGGGGACCGTCGAGCTTGGCGACCGCGATCAGCGCGTCGAACGCATACGGCGCCTTGTAGTCGCCGAGCGCCTCGATGACGGCGCTGCGGAAGAAGTCCTCGCCGCGAGACACCTCGCGCAGCAGCGCCTGACGGGCACGAGCCATGACGACGTCTGGCGTGCCGGTCGCGGTCGCCGCAAGCGCACGCACCAGCGCGGGACGGACGAATCTCGGCCTGCTCCTTGTCGAGCGCGGTCATGAACTGCGGCACGCAGCGCGCGATCGGGATTGTGCTCGAAGAAACTGTAGGCCACGGTGCGCAGCCTGATCGTTCGGGCTCGCCAAGCGATTCGCGCATCGCATCCTTCGTGCGCGGATCGTTGAACCCGGTCAGCAGGACGAGCGCTCGATAGCGCACGTAGCCATCGGCGTGCTCGGACGCCGCCTGCAGCAGCGCCGGGACCGCCTGCGCGTTCGGCGTCCGCCGCACCGTCCGCGACGCGTTGGTTCGCGTCGGCGTAGTCGAGATCGCCCAGCTTGGCGATCGCCGCCTGCAGTTGCGCCGGCGACACCGCTCTGCGGCGCGCTCGGCTCGGCGCTCGCGTGCGCGCGCCGCGGCGCGACACAGAGGACACCAAGGGAAACAAAGGACACAAGAGCGAGAGCGCGGCATCGTCCTGTGGCCTCTGTACACCTTCGTGTCCTTGGCATGTCTGTCATCCTTCGTGACCGTCTCTGTATTCTCGTTCTTGCTCTTGTCCAGCTTCAGCGCGAGCTGAAGGTAGGTCGCCTCATCGCGCGGGAATTCGACCGGATAGACGCCCGTGTAGCACGAGCGTGCAATACGAGCTCCTGCTCGCGCTCGACCGCGCTCAGCATGCCCTCGAGGCTCAGATAGCGCGACGCTGTCGGCCTCGAGGAACGTCGCGGATCTCCTCGAGCGTGTGCGTGGCGCCGATCAGCTCCGACTTGCGCGGCGTGTCGACGCCGTAGAAGCAGGGCGAGATCGTCGGCGGACAGCTGATCCGCACGTGCACTTCCTTCGCGCCCGCGGCCCGCACCATCTTGCACGATCTTCGCGGCTCGTCGTGCCGCGCACGATCGAGTCGTCGACCGAGAACGACGCGCTTGCCGTCGAGGATGCTCCGGACCGGATTCAGCTTCACCTTCACGCCGAAGTGCCGGATCGACTGCTGCGGCTGGATGAACGTGCGGCCGACGTAGTGATTGCGGATCAGCCCCATCCGCAGCGGCATGCTTCGACTCCTCGGCGAAAGCCCATCGCCGCGCACACGCCGGAGTCGGGCACGGGCACGACGACGTCGGCGTCGACCGGCTGCTCGCGCGCGAGCATCCGGCCGAGCTCCGTCCGGACCTCGTTCACGCTGCGTGCCGAACACGTAGCTGTCGGGCCGCGCGAAATAGACGTGCTCGAAGACGCAGTGCGCGAGCGGCGCCGGCGGGAACGGCTTGATCGACCGCACGCCGCTCGGCGCGATGATCGAGCATCTCGCCAGGCTCGACGTCGCGCACGTACGTCGCGCCGATCAGATCCATCGCGCACGTCTCCGAGCACGACGATCCAGGCGTCGTCCGAGCCGGCCGAGCGCGAGCGGACGGAACCCGTGCGGATCGCGAACCGCGATCAGCCGGTCCTTGCGTCAGCATCACCAGCGAAAACGCGCCCTGGACCTGCGACACCGATTCGACGATCGCGTCCTCGACGCGTGCGCGCCTTCGATCGCGCGTAGAGGTGCAGCATCACCTCGGTGTCGCTGCTCGACTGGAAGATCGAGCCCTGGCTGCACGAGCTCGTCGCGCAGCTCGCCGCGCGTTGACGAGGTTGCCGTTGTGGCACGATGGCGATCTGGCCGTGCGCGCAGTCGATGAGGATCGGCTGCGCGTTCGAGCAGCTTGCTCTCGCCGGCCGTCGAATAGCGCACGTGGCCGATCGCGATCGGCCCGGGCAGCGCTGACGAGCGTCGTCGCCGTCGAAGATGTCGGCGACATAGCCCATCGCGCGCGAGATCGCGCACCTGCTGCGCCGTCGGACGCGGCGATGCCGGCGCTCTCCTGCCCGCGATGCTGGAGCGCGTACAGGCCCGAGGTAGGTCATGTTGGCCGCTTCGGGATGACCGAAGATGCCGAAGACGCCGCATTCGTCTTTGAATTTATCGAACATGCATGTTCAGGCCACGCGTTGCGCGAAGTAGCGTTCGATCGCCGTTGACCACACGCGTTCCGCTTCGTCCACCGATTGGTCGATCACGATCTGCGCCGGCGACCGCGATGCGCAGGCGGTTGCCGCCGGTCTGGCCGATGACGCGCGCCGGCACGCCGCGCGGCCGCGCGTGCCGCAGCACGCGTGGTCACGTGTTCGGGCACGACCGAAACGATCACGCGCGACGCCGACTCGCCGAACAGCGCCGCCGCGACGTTGACGCGCTCGCGTCGCCGCGACCTGAGCGCCGTCGATCGAGACGTCGGCGCCGATGCCGTCGGTGTCGAAGCAGCATTCGGCCGACGGTCACGGCCAGGCCGCCGTCGGAACAGTCGTGCGCCGAACGCACAAGCGCTCGTCCGCGCAGCGTGACGAGCAGACGCCTGCAGCGCGCGTCCGGCGTCCAGATCGAGCGCCGGCGGCACGCCGCGCACCAGATCGTGGATCGACCTTGAGATACTCGCTGCCGCCGAGCTCGCCGCGGCCTTCGCCGAGCAGCACGATCGACATCGCCCGGATTCCTGGAACCGGCGGCTGACGACGCGATCCGCGTGCTCGAGCAGGCCGACGACGCCGATGACCGGCGTGGGATAGATCGCCTTGCCATCGGTCTCGTTGTACAGGCTGACGTTGCCGCCGGTGATCGGCACGTCGAGCGCGCGGCACGCGGCGCCGATGCCTTCGACCGCCTTCGCGAACTGCCACATGATCCCGGCCGCTCGGGGTTGCCGAAGTTCAGGCAGTTGGTCGCGCCGAGCGGCGCGCGCCCGGCGCAGGCGACGTTGCGCGCCGCCTCGGCGACGGCGAGCATCGCGCCGCGGTGCGGATCGAGATAGCAGTAGCGGCCGTTGCCGTCGACCGACATCGCCAGCGCGCGATCGGTGCCCTTGATGCGCACGACGCCCGCGCCGATGCCCGGGCACGTTGATGCGTGTTGGTGCGGACCATGTGGTCGTACTGGCGGTAGACCCAGCGCTTGCTCGCGATCGTCGGCGACGCCGAGCAGCGCGAGCAGCGCGGCGTTCTGCGGTCGCGCCGCGCGGCATGCGCGACGCGCATCGAGATCGAGTCGCTGCACCTCGTGCGAGATAGTCCGGCTCGCTCCATCGGGCGCCGGTAGACCGGCGCTTCGTCGGTCAGCGCGCGTGTTCGGAATCTCGGCGACGACCGTGCCGTGATCCTTCACGCGCAGCATGCCGTCGTCGGTGACTTCGCCGATGTGCGACCGCGTGCAGATCCCACTTCTCGAAGATCGCGCTCGACCTCCGCCTCGCGTCCCGCTTGACGACGAGCAGCATGCGCTCCTGCGATTCCGACAGCATGATCTCGTACGGCGTCATGCCGGTTTCGCGCTGCGGCACCAGCGCGACGTCGATCTCGACGCCGGCGCCGCCGCGCGATCCCATCTCGGTCGTCGAGCAGGTCAGGCCCGCGGCGCCCATGTCCTGGATGCCGACGAGCGCGTCGGTCTGCATCACCTCGAGGCACGCCTCGAGCAGCAGCTTCTCCATGAACGGATCGCCGACCTGCACCGCGGGCCGCTTCTCCGCCGACTTCTCGTCGAACTCCGCCGACGCCATCGTCGCGCCGTGGATGCCGTCGCGGCCGGTCTTCGCGCCGACGTAGTAGACCGGGTTGCCGACGCCCGACGCGACGCCCTTGATGATGTCGCGTCGGCCTTCGCGATGCCGAGGCAGAACACGTTGACGAGCGGGTTGCCGGCGTACGACGGCTCGAACGCGATCTCGCCGCCGACCGTCGGGATGCCGATGCTGTTGCCGTAGCCGGCGATGCCGCGCGACGACGCCTTCGAGCAGCGCGTGCGCGTCCGCGGCGCGTCGAGCGCGCCGAAGCGCAGCGAGTTCAGCAGCGCGATCGGCCGCGCGCCCATCGTGAAGATGTCGCGGATGATGCCGCCGACGCCGGTCGCCGCGCCCTGATACGGCTCGATGAACGACGGATGGTTGTGCGACTCGATCTTGAAGACCGCCGCGAGGCCGTCGCCGATGTCGACCGCGCCGGCGTTCTCGCCCGGCCCCTGCAGCACCTGCGGGCCCCTCGGTCGGCAGCGTCTTCAGGTGGACGCGCGAGCTCTTGTAGCTGCAGTGCTCCGACCACATCACCGAGAAGATGCCGAGCTCCGTGATCGTCCGGCTCGCGCCGCAGCGACGCCACGATGCGGTCGTATTCGTCGCGCGTGAGGCCGTGTCGCTCGAGAACCTGGAGTCGATCATCGATGAGCTCGCCCGGCCCTGCACGCTCACCGCGGCCTCACCCTCCGTCGCGTGGATCGCTCGCAGCGCCGTTCGCGTTGGTCATGCCGTGCGCAGTGCCTTCGTGCGCGAGCGCGCGGACCACGGATTCGAACAGCACGAGGCCGTCGGCGCTGCCGAGCGACGGCTCGCAGCGCGCGCTCGGGGTGCGGCATCAGGCCGACGACGTTGCGCGCCTCGTTGCAGATGCCGGCGATGCCGTTGACCGAGCCGTTCGGGTTGGCCTCGTCGGTCGATCTCGCCGCGCGGCGTCGCAGTAGCGGAAAACGACGCGCCGGTTCGCCTCGAGCTCGCGCGATCGACGCTCGGGCGCCGCGAAGTAGTTGCCTTCGCCGTGCGCGATCGGCATCTGCAGCACCTGCCCTTGCGGCGCGCGACGCGTGAACGGCGTGTCGGTCTGCTCGACGCGCACGATGCACCTGCTCGCAGTGGAACTTCGAGATCGCGGTTGCGCAGCATCGCGCCCGGCAGCAGCCCGGCCTCGAGCAGGACCTGGAAGCCGTTGCAGATGCCGAGCACCGGCCCGCCGGCGCTCGGCGAAGCTCGAGCACGGCCGGCATGATCGGCGAGAACCGCGCGATGGCGCCGGTGCGCAGGTAGTCGCCGTGCGCGAAGCCGCCCGGCAGGATCACGACGTCGGCGCCCTTCAGGCTCGTGTCCTTGTGCCAGATGAACTCGGCCTCCTGGCCGAGCACGTGCTTCGCGGCGTGGTAGGCGTCGTGATCGCAGTTGATCCCGGGAAAGACGACGACGGCGAATTGTCATAGCGTCAGCTTCCAGCTCCGGCTCACGGCTTCCAGCTAGTCGACTTCGACGCGGTAGCTCTCGATCACCGGATTGGCGAGCACCTTGTCGGCGACTTCCGACGCGAGCGTGCGCGCCTGCTCGGCGGACGCTGCGTCGCAGCTCGAGCTCGAAGTACTTGCCCTGCCGCACGTCGCCGACGCCGCCTGTAGCCGAGCGAGTGCAGCGCGTCGGCGATGGTCTGCCCCTGGGGATCGAACACCGATGGCTTCAAGCGTCACGAAGACTCGAGCTTTCATCCATCTCTAGCGACAGCTCACCTGGGCGCGGCTCCCGTGCAGACAACATCGCGGTCCGATGACACCTGCGAAATCCATCGACGTTGCGCAACTGATCGTGCAGATCGAACGCCTTGTCGATCTCGGCCGGCGTCAGCACGCTGCATGACGTCGGCGTCGGCGAGCAGCAGCGTCTTGAAGTCGCGCTGCTCGTGGAACGCGCGCATGGCGTTGCGCTGCACCCACTCGTAGGCCTGCTCGCGCGAGACGCCGCGCTGGGCCAGCTCGAGCAGCACCGTGCCCGAGAACACGACGCCGCGCGAGCGCTCGAGGTTCTCGAGCATCCGCTCGGGATACACCACCATGCCGCGGACGATGCGGGTGAAGCGGCGCAGCATGTGATCGAGCGCGATGAAGCTGTCGGGCAGGATGACGCGCTCGACCGACGAGTGCGAGATGTCGCGCTCGTGCCAGAGCGCGACGTTCTCGAGCGCCGGCCATGGCGTTGCCGCGCAGCAGCCGCGCCAGGCCGACGATCTGCTCGCAGCCGATCGGGTTGCGCTTGTGCGGCATCGCCGACGAGCCCTTCTGCCCCTTGCCGAACGGCTCCTCGACTTCGCCGATCTCCGTCTTCTGCAGGCCGCGGATCTCGAGCGCGAACTTCTCGAGCGACGCGGCCGGTGATGGCGAGCGCCGACATCAGCTCGGCGTGCCGGTCGCGCTGGATCACCTGCGACGACACCGGCGCCGGCTCGAGCCCGAGCCGCTCGCAGACGCGCGCCTCGATCGCCGGATCGAGGTGCGCGAACGTGCCCGACCGCGCCCGGAGATCTTGCCGACCGAGACGATCGTCGCGCGCGCGCAGCATGCGATCGAGGTCGCGCTGCGAGCTCGGCGTACCACAGCGCGAGCTTCAGGCCGAACGTCATCGGCTCGGCGTGCACGCCGTGCGTGCGGCCGATCATCGGCGTGCGCCGGTGCTCGTCGGCGCGCTCGCGGACCGCCTCCATCAGGCCGCCGATGTTCTTGACGATGAGGCCGCAGGCCTCGCGCATCTGCAGCGCCTGCGCCGTGTCGATGACGTCGGAGGAGGTGAGGCCGAAGTGCAGCTAGCGCGCCGCCGGCCCGACCTTCTCGGCGACGGCCGTGGTGAAGGCGATCACGTCGTGCTGGGTGACCGCTTCGATCTCCTCGATGCGCGGCGATGTCGAACGTCCGCCTTGGCGCGCAGCTCGGCGCGCGGCCTCGCGCGGAATCGAGCCCGGCCTCCGCCATCGCGTCGGCGGCGGCCAGCTCCACCTCGAGCCACGTCTCGTAGCGGCGCTGATCGCTCCAGATCGCGCCCATCTCAGGATGCGTGTACCGCTGGATCATCGTCTACGTGCGGCTCCGGCGATCCCCGATCCCCGATCCCCTGATCCTCGACCCCTATCCAAGATCGAGCTGCGTGCGCGTCATCTCGAGCGGCGACGGGCCCGACCACCGTGGCGGCCAGCGAGCCGTTCGAGAACAGATCCGCGCGCCACGCGCTGCGACGTCGTCCGGCGTCACGCGCTCGACGCCGGCCAGCGTTTCGTCGAGCCCGAAGTGCCGCTCGAAATAGATCTCCTGCCGCGCGAGGTGCGACATCCGGCTCGCCGTGTTCTCGAGGCTCAGCATCAGGCTGCCCTTGAGATGGTCCTTCGCGCGCCGCAGCTCGGCGTCGGGCACCGGCGCCTGCTTCATCCCGCGCAGCTCCTCGACGCACGAGGTCGATCACTTCGGCGACCGCTTCGTTGGCGCAGCCGGCGTAGATCGTGATGTTGCCCGGCGTCGCGATACGCGCTCAGGCCGCTGAACACGGCGTAGGCGAGGCCGCGCTTCTCGCGGACGTTCTGGAACAGCCGCGAGCTCATCGACCCGCCGAGCATCGGTGTTCATGATGTAGCTGACGTAGCGGTCGGCGTGGTTCTGCGGATAGCTGCTGGTGCCGAGGCACGACGTGGCTCTGCTCGAGCTCCTTCGACCGGACGACGACCTGCGGCATCGACGCGCGGGCGGCTCGTCCTCGAACGGGCCGCGCGTCGACGGCAGCTGCCGAACGCGCGCGCGATCAGATCGCGCACCCTGCGCGTGCTCGACGTTGCCGGCCGCCGACACGATCAGGTTCGGCGCGACGTAGGCGTCGCGGAAATAGTCGCGCAGGATCCCGGCGGTGAAGGACTCCACCGATCTCCTTGGACCCGAGAATCGGCCGGCCCGAGCGCGTGCCCTTCCCAGAAATGCTGCGTGAAGAGCTCGTGGACCAGATCGTCGGGCGTGTCCTCGACCATCTTGATCTCTTCGAGGATGACCTTCTTCTCGCTGCTCGATGATCCTCGACCGCGAAGCGCCGGGTTGCATGCACGATGTCGGAGAGGAGATCGACCGCGAGTCGGCAGGTGCTCGTCGAGCACCTTGATGTAGTAGCTGGCGTATTCCTTCGCCGTGAACGCGTCGAGCTGGCCGCCGATGGAGTCGATCGCCTGGGCGATGTCCTCGGCGCGTGCGCGTGCGCGGTGCCCTTGAAGAGCATGTGCTCGACGAAATGCGCGATGCCGCTGCGATCGACCGGTCTCGTGCCGCGAGCCGCGCGTCAGCCAGACGCCGAGGCTCACGGACCGGACGTGGGGCATCGTCTCGGTGATGAGGCGGAGACCGGTATCCAGGACCTCGCGTGTGACCATGCGTGATTGTGAGCCGTAACTGCTTGTCAGGGAAGGGATTACCGGATTCGACAACGTCGAGAGATGTTATCACGCGCCGACGCTGTCGCGCAACCGGCGCCGAGCCGAAAAGCCGTGCTGGACGCGCGGGTACAGTAAGGTTCGAGGATTCCGATAGATGACACGACCGTCACGATCTAGCCGAGATGGAGCTCGCCGGAGCTCGAGCAGGCGCTCGAGTCGATGGGCCATCGCGCGCTTTCATGGCGCGGCAGCTCTTCCAGTGGGTCCACAAGCGCGGCGTGACCGATTTCGGCGGCGATGACCGATCTCGGCCGCGATCTGCGCGCCAGCCTCGCCGCGGCGTTCCGGATCGTCGACGCCGGAGGTCGTCCGCAGGAGAACGTCGATCGGACGGCACGACGAAATTCCTGCTGCGCCTCGAAGACGGCCAGCTGATCGAGTCGGTCTTCATTCCCGACACGCCGGCCGAACACGTTCTGCCTCTCGACGCAGGTCGGCTGCGCGATGAAGTGCGGCTTCTGCCTGACGGGCAAGATGGGGATCATCCGCAACCTGACGGCCGGCGAGATCGCCGGCCAGGTGCGCGTGCTCGCGCGCGAGCTCGACATGCTGCAGGCCGCGCTTCAACATCGTCCTCATGGGCATGGGCGAGCCGCTGCACAACTACGACGCGGTGATGAAGGCGCTGCGGATCCTGGCCGACGAGCACGGCCTGGCGGTGAACGCCGCGGCGCGTGACGCTGTCGACGGTCGGCGTGCTGCCGGCGCTCGAGCGGCTCGCGACCGAGCCGCTCATGCCGAACCTCGCGATCTCGCTGCACGCGACGACCGAGGACCAGCGCGACGCGCTCGTGCCGATCAACCGGAAGTACGGGTTGAAGGAGCTGCTCGACGCGTGCCGCCGCTTCCCGGTGAAGCGCCGCGAGCGCATCACGTTCGAGTACGTGATGCTGAAGGACGTGAACGACACGCCGACGAGGACGCGCGGCGTCTCGTCGCGGCTGCTGAACGGCATCAAGGCGAAGGTGAACCTGCTGCCGCTGAACGAGGCGGCCGGGCATTCCCTACGAGCGGCCGTCCGACGCGCGCGTCAACCGCTTCGCGCAGATCCGTCGCCGAGCGCGGCGTCACCGTGTCGGTGCGCAAGTCGCCGCGGCCGCGACATCCGCGCGGCGTGCGGCCAGTTGATCACCGAATCGACGCGCCAGGTCGCCGGCGCAGCGGCTGGCGATGCTGATGGAGCACGTAGGTCCTGCCTCGAACGCTGAACCGGATTCACGGTCTCCGGTCAGCTCTAGGCATTCGCAGCTCTGCAAGGTTCGAGCCCGCTGAGTCTGCGCCATCACGCGTTCGCTGCGCTGCAGGTCCGCCGGCGGATTCTCACCTTCAGATAGTTGTCAGTCACCACCAGCGTTCCGTCCTCGAGCGTCAGCGCCGGGCCGGACGGTTGCCGACCTGCGACGCGTGGAAGCGCGCGCGTCGAGACCGGCGCCGATCTCGCCGTAGTCTGCCGCCGCGATCGCGGATGACGCGATCCCGTGCACCTTGTCGCGCATCGCCGACGCTTCGGTGCCGGGACGATCGGAATACGGGAACACGTGCAGGTGCGTCAGCGGCGACGACGGCAGGTACGCGAGGTTCGCGGCGAAGTCGTCGTCGGTCTCGCCGGGAAGCCGACGATCATGTCGGAGCCGATCGACGCGTGCGGCAGACGCGCGTGGCATGCCGTCGACCAGCCGGCGGTAGTCGTCGAGCGTGTAGGGCCGGCGCATCGCGCGCGAGCATGCGATCGCTCGCGTGCTGCAGCGGCAGGTGGAAGTGCGGCAGCGAAGCGGCCGCCGCTCGCGCCACGAGGGCGACGATCTCCGGCGTGCAGTCCATCGGCTCGAGCGAGCTGATGCGGAACGTGACGTCGCCGTCGATCGCGTCGAGCGCGCAGCAGCGCCAGCGAGCGAGCGACGCGGCGTCGCAGGTCGCGGCCGTACGAGCCGAGATGCACGCCGGTGAGCGCGACTTCCTTGAAGCCGGCCGCCGCGACGCGCGCGACCTCGCGCGACGAGTCGCTCGATCGGCAGGCTGCGCGACGCGCCGCGCGTCGATCGGGATGATGCAGTACGCGCACTGCTCTTCGCAGCCGGTCTGCGCGCGAATCGTGAACGCCGTCCGCCCGGCGACGCCGGGCTCGATCGACGGTGCCGCACGGGCCGTCGCCGTCGCCGTCGGCGGTCGAGGCCTGCGCCGATCGCGCCATGCGCAACGAGATCAGCTTCTCGTCGTTGCGCACGACGCGCACGACGCCGGGAAGCGCGGCGACGTTCGTCCGTCGCAGCGCGTCGCGTAGCAGCCGGTGGCGACGATCTTCGCGTTGGGGTTCTCGCGCGCGATGCGCCGGATGGTCTGCCGCGCGCCCTGATCGGCCGTCGCGGTGACCGAGCAGGTGTTGACGATCGACGAGGTCGGCGTCGCGCGAGGGAGTCTCGACGCCGCCGCGGGCGCAGAAGATCTTCTTCCGAGGCGCAGCGAGTCGGCCTGGTTGACGCGGCAGCCCGAACGTCACGATTGGCGTACTTCATCACGTCGGCACCGTGACTGGCTCGCACGGGGCCGATCGCGCGAATGCCGAAGCCGTCGGCGCGTTCAGCCGTTCAGCTTGGCGGCGGCGGCCTCGACCTTCTCGGCGAGCTTCTTCTGTATGCTCGTCGAGCTTCTGCGCCATCGCCTGGTCGCCGACGCCGAGGATCTGCGCGGCGAGGACGCCGGCGTTGGTCGCGCCGGGCTTGCCGATCGCCATCGTCGCCACGGGCACGCCCGGCGGCATCTGCACCGGTCGACGAGCAGCGCGTCGAGGCCCTTCAGCGCCGACGAATCGATCGGCACGCCGATCACCGGCAGGATCGTGTGCGCGGCGACGACGCCCGCCGAGGTGCGCGGCGGCGCCGGCGCCGACGATGAAGATCTTGACGCCGCGGCCGGGCGCCTCGTCGACCAGCCGCATCACGCGCGCCGGCGAGCGGTGCGCGCTGGCGACCGTCATCTCGCTCGAGATGCCGAACTCCTTCAGCGCGTCGACCGCCGCCTGCATGACCGGCGCGTCCGAGTCAGAACCCATCAAGATCAAAACTTGCGGCATACGTTCACTGTCCTCTGAACAGGAGAGACAGGAGATCAGGAGAAACCAAATCTCTCCTGTTCTCCTGATCCTCCTGCGATCTATCTGTCGAGCTTTCCTCCCTATGTCGCACGACGATGCGCCGTCCCGTCGAGGCGGGGATCAACGACACGGCCTCATACAGCGCGATCGATCGCCCGGACCGATAGTCCGCCGCGGTTGCGCGCCGCCACGCGCTGGAGCTGGATCCCCAGATTGCGGCGGCCAAGAACGCGCTCGGCGTGATGGCCCTGCAGCGCGGCGACGAACAGACGGCCAGAGCGCCTCATCAAAGCGAGGCGATCGCGACGAAGCCAACCCTGCGCCTGGGGCACTTCAATCTGGCGCTGCTGGCCGAGCGGCAGGGCGACGTGCGCCGGGCCGAGCGCGGATATCTCGAGGAGCTGAAGGCGCACCCCGAGAGCTACAAGGCCGCCGTTCAACATGTCGCGGCTCTACGAGCAGGTCGGCGATCGCGACGGGCAGATTGGCGCGCTGAAGCAGTCGATCGCGAGCAACCCCTACTTCGCCGAAGGACACCTCTTCCTGGCCAAGGCGTACTCGATTCCAACCAGAACCTGGACGAGGCGGTCGAGCTCGCGCGCAAAGCCCTCGACGTTGAGACCGGCAGCGGAGGTCGCGCCGCTCGCCCACTATGTGATCGCCGACATCTACAGCCAGCCAGGGGCCGCCCGGCCGACAGCCAGCGCGAGGCCGCCCTCGGCCGCGCGCTGGGCGAAAGTCAGCGCGACTGACCACGGACAAGAAAATGCCGGGAGCCGCAGCGGCTCCCGGCATCCGAACTAGACGCATGCCGGTCACTAAACTCCAGCGGCCGCCGAACGTGATCTGGCGCGCGCCCTGGATCCCGTTGGCGATTTGTAGGCGATGCCACCCGAGCTCAGATGGGTCGCGATACGGCTCGTGACCCCGTTGGCGTTGAACAGGTTGATCGATGTCGGCATAGATGCCGAACCGGTGCCCTGGACCTGGAACACCTTCTCGCACGCGCAGGTCGATCTGGTGGATGAAGTCGTTCTCCTCCGTGCCGCGCGGCTCGAGGAAGATCGTCCTCCGCGACGAACGCCGCCGGTCGGGAAGCTGACTGTTGGTGTAGACGAATGACGGCGTGAAGTGCCGGCCACTCAGCCCGGTGTAGTTGCCGCCGCACCATCACGTCGACCTTGCGGACGTTGTAGGTGAAGTAGGCCTTGACCTCGTGCCGGCGCGAGTTGGTGAGCTCGCCGAACGCGTTGATCAGGGTGGTGTTGGGCGACGTGAATCCTGAGCCGCTGAAGTAGGCGCCGCTGCCGGAGTTGTCCACGTTGCCTTCCGATTTGGACAGCACGTGAGGAGAACTGGTAGCCCATCCGGCCGCGGGCAAGTTCGTCAGGACCAGCATCAGCCCTTTGTAGGTGCGCCGCGGATCCAGCGTGCCGATGACACTGCCGTTGGCGTTGAGTGCTGGAAGTCCTTGGTGTTCGAGACGGTGAACGACTCGTTCGACGCGGACTGGATTCACCCAGGCATACGCCGTGAAGGGCTGCCCGTCAGCGAGTTGGTCAGCGTCCGTGGACTCCACCGGGCGTCGGCGATGACGTTGTTGACGAAGTCGCCGCCCTTGCGCCAGATGCCGGTCGCGGTGAACCGCATGCCGCGCATCAACTGCTGCTCATGCAGAGAGGTTGGCTTCGTCGGTGTACGTAGTGCTTGATGTCGTGGTTGATGTCGTAGACCTGACCGGGCGTGACACCTCGGCCGGGCCATTCGGCTGCCCCGAGAATTCACCGGGATATGGAGCGTGTCCTGGATGCCCGGGGTGGCCTGCCGTGAAGATGGTGCTGTGCCGTGCCCTCGTAGAGACGCCCCCAGAATGCCTTGATGGCGGCCGTGTCGTTGCTGGTCAGCTTGTAGCCAGACCAACGCGCGGGCCCCACGCCGTGTTCGGCGTGTAGACGTTTTCCTTCAGCACGGGGCTGTAGCCGCGGATGTGATCCAGGCGCAGGCCGATGTTCAGCGTCGCGCGCCCGGCGCTCCACTGATCCTGCGCATAGGCCGACGTCCGGCGGTTGTCGCCCTGCACGTCGTAGCCGTGCGACACGCGGTAGTTACGGCACGCCGTCATGCTGATACAGGTAGAACCCGGCCGGCCCGTACGGCTGGTACTGGCTGCGCACGTGGCTGCGCTCGATTTCGGCGCCGAACTTGAAGGAGTGGCTGCCGAATTTCTGCGCGTACTGCGTCAGCGACACCTGCAACTGGTTGCGGCTGCGATCGGCGTAGTGCTGGCCGCCGCCGCCGCCCGAGTAGGTGTCGGTCCCGCCGTCATAGGTGAACGGCGAGGGATCGATCGGATCGAGATTGTAGTACCCGGTAGTACCGGTCAGCTTCGTCTCGAGGAGCGCACTGCCGCCAGAACGAACGGCGCCACTGCGTTCCATACCCACTCGGGCGCGTCTTCCTCGACCGTCTGCTGGTCGGTGGCCTGCGACGCGGGCCAGTAGCCGACGCGCCCCTTCACGTTGTAGCTGTCGTACTGCGTGCCGAGGATCACGGTGTCTCGCGCCGTCGGCTGGAGGGTGACCTTCAGGTTGACGCGCGGGCTGATGTCCTCCGAGTTCGCGACCGGACCGGTCGGATCGCTCTTCGCGGAATAGCGCTGGATGCTCGCGAAGAAGAAGGCCTTGTTCTGCTTGATCGGCCCGCCCATCTGCACGGTGTAGTCGTTGAGCTTCTTCAGCACCGCGGAATTGCCCAGGTTCGCGTTCAGCGCCAGCTGCTCGGCGCTGATGTTCTTGGACGACAACCCCTTGTCGGTGTAGCGCATCGAGAACAGGCCCGAATAGGCGTTGCCGCCGGACTTGGTCACGGTGTTGATGATCGCGCCGGTGAAACCGCCATATTCGGCCGCGGCGCCGAGGCCGCCGACCTGGATTTCTTCGATCAGGTTCTGGTTGAAGAACGTCCAGGCCGTGCCGGCTTCGGGGTCGCGCGTGTCGACGCCGTCGAGGAGCAGCGCGTTGCCGATGCCCCCTGTCCGCCGAACGCCGAGCTGCTGTTGATGCCGGGGGCGGCATTCAGCAGACCCGTCGCGGTCGAGGAATAGAGCGGCGTCATCTGGAGCATGTTCTGCGACACGCTCGTGTCGGTGGACGAGCTGCGCACGTCGACCGTCGGCGCGGCGCCGCGCACGTCCACGGTTTCGGACATCGACGCCACCTTCAGCGCAACGTCCACGACGGACGGCTTGGCGAGGAAGACGGTGACGTCGTGCGTCTGGGAGTGAAGCCCGTCCGAGCTCCACTTTCAACCGGTAAGTGCCGGGCTGCACGGACAGGAACCGGTACTGGCCCTTGCCGTCCGTAACGGCCGTCTGGGCCCCCTGCGGACCGGTCAGCGTGGCGGTCGCGCCGGGAAGCACGGCGCCCTGTTCATCAGTGACGGTGCCTTCGACTGTGCCGACGGAGCTCTGAGCGTACGCCGCGGCAGTGACCCAGGTGGCCATGAGCAGGAACACGAAGAGGCGAGCGAACGATTTGATGGTCAGCATGTTATTCTTGCCCGGTGACTTGATGCGATCGTGCTGCGCCGAGTAGAGGGCATACCCCGTCCCGGCGGCCATCACCGCAATCGCGAAAGCGCCAGCGCGGCTCTTGAAGAAGCCGTGTGACTCCTTCGCCGCGGGAGTCTGGCTGGCACGGCTGGCCGCGGGGGCCTGGCCGCTGCGGCGGGTTTCGGTTGTTCGCGCCAGCGGAGTCCGGGCAGCTTCGCGTGCCGCGCTCTGGCGCAACGACACCTGGGTGGCCGGCGTTGTCGTCGCCGTCCCCGCGGGCGTTGCGGCGTTCGCCGAGGCCGACAGCGTTGTCAGCGCGGCTGCCAGCGCGAGCGGCAGCGCTCGACCCCATGGCGGCGCCGACGATTGAACCTCAATGTCATAGACGTTACCTCTCCGACATGTCCGACATGTCCGACGTGCGTGGGTTGACGTGCCTGGACGTACACTTCACGGGATGCGCGCGCAGATGCATACGGCTCTCCCGCCGCGGAGTATAGCGGATCTGGGATTTTCCGGCCTGTTTTCAACACCTGCATGCGCTCCATTCGTCACAAAGATCCGGCGTCCCGCATTCCAGCCGACCGGATTGTTGGATCACGCTAGAATCAAACCGTGGACAATCCGCCGGACAAGCCGTCGCCGCCGACCCGCGCGGAGTCGCGTGAGGTCGTCGAGCTGCGGCAGTTGAAGGAAGACCAGCCCGATCTGGCCTCGGCGATCGACCTTCAGATCCAGCTGCTCCAGATGCAGCGGCGCGTCCAGTCGCGGGTGCCGCTGCCGTCCATCAATCTCGACGCGCGCCCACCTGGACAAGGCGGTCGCGTCGGGCAAGCCGATCCTCGCGTTCGAACAGGTCCCGATCGATTGGAGCGATCTGCGTTTCCTGGTGCGCTCGACGGCGGACGCGATGCGCACCCACGAGGCGATCGAGTCGGAGGACTACCGGCGCATCGACGCGCTGTCGAAGGACGCCGAGTTTCTCCGCCCCGCGATTCGCAACTGGTATGCAGGCGTCCCGGCCGGTCCCGCCGGCAGCCACGAGGCCGACCCCGAGATCGCCGGGCTCGAGCCGCTGCTGCTGCAGGCGATGCGGCCGTTCCTGTCCCGCTGCGCCGACGCGATCATGGCGCGGACGCTGTTCCAGGGGTGGCCCCACGGCAACTGTCCCCTCTGCGGCGGCGGAGCCGGACTTCTCCGTGATCACCCCGGCCGCGGAGCGGCTGCTCATCTGCTCCCGCTGCACGTCGCGCTGGCGGTTCCATCAGCTCGCCTGCCCGCTGGTGCCTGAACGCCGACCGCGCGAAGATCACGTCCTTCGCCACGCGCGACGGCCTGTATCGCCTCAACGGCTGCGACGTCTGCCAGCGCTACATCAAGGCCTTCGACGGCCGCAACGCCACTCGCCAGGTCATGCCCGTCGTCGACACGCTGGCGACGCTGCCGCTCGACGCAGCCGCGGTCCAGCGGGGCTATCGGTAGTCAGCTTCGGCTTCAGCTTCCAGCTTCCGGCTTCCGGCTTCCAGCTTCCGGCTTCCAGCTTCCGGCTTCCAGCTTCCGGCTTTCGCAGCTTCGGCCGGCTTCCAGCGAAAACATGACCGGCGCGAAGCGCCGATCCTATGAGCTGGTAGCTGAGCGAAGCCGGTAGCTACTGTCGGACGGCTGCCCTGGATCCTTGAAAGCTCAGCCGCCTTGGTGTTGAGCCAGCTGAACAGATGGCGCGTCTCCCAGAAGCGGCCGTTGTTCGACGTCGCGCCGAGCACGACGACGGCGACCGGGTTGCCCTGGGGCAGGCGCAGCAGCGTCGCCAGGCAGTAGCCCGACTTGCGTGATGAAGCCGGTCTTCCCCGCCATGCACCTCGACGTCGCCGTTCATGACGATGTGGTTCGTGCTGTGGATCGGAATCATGCGGCGGTCGGTCGCGACCGTGTAGGTCGGCGTGCGCATGATCGGCGCGAGATCCGATCGTCGCTCGCGGCGAACGTGATCAGGTGCGAGAGATCGAAGGCGGAGGACACGTTGTTGGCGTTCAGGCCCGAGGGATCCGCGAACGACGTGCTCTGCAGCCCGAGCTCGATGCGCCTTCTCGTTCATGCGCTCGACGAACGAGGCGGTGCCGCCGTGCGGACGTGCGCGCGAGCGCGCGCGCCGCGGCGTTGTCGGACGGAATCAGCGGCAGGTGCAGCAGCTCGCGACGCGGTGATCCGATCCTTGCGCCTTGAGGTAGGTGGTCGACGCGGCGTAGACGTCGCTGCGCTCGATCGACGACCTCGGCGTTCAGATCGGGATTGTCCTCGAGGATACATCCAGCGCGGTCATGACCTTGGTGATGCTGGCGATCGAGCGCTTGTCCTGCGAGTTCTCCTCGTAGATGACCTGGCCCGTAATCCGGATTGAAGATGATCGCCGCGGCGGCGCGGACGTCGGGGACGACCTGGCCGTCCGCGTCGGTCTTGAACCGCGGGCGTCATCGCCTCCTGGAGGCGCCTGAAGGCCGCGGAGTCTCGCCTGCTCGCGGGCGCGCACCGAGGCGCGGGCTCTGCGCGAGGCGGCTCTTGCGCGCGTTCGACGTCGTGGCCGAGTGCGCGGGAGTCTTCTTGGTGGCGGCCGGCCCACGGCGCGTCGTGGCCGGCTTGCGCTGCCCGCGTCTGCCGGAACAGCCGACGCGGGTAAGCAGGCGGCGACGCCCAGCAACGTCGAAAGTAATCTAGCGACCAAAACTGGTCGGATTAAACGCACGAAGCCCTCCGTGTACGGCCAAGCGGTCTGCTGGGGCGACCGATCGGTAAATTTCGTGGAACGTTCGAAAGTGTAGCATAACCACCAGCGAATGCAACCACTTATGGACCTCAACCGAGGTCGCCCTGGAGGCGGCCGCGCCGGGTCCATTCCGGCTGTATTACAGACTCGTTCCAGCGGAGCCGTTTCACGTGGAGCGCGAGGTTCCTGGCTACGCCGGCGTCCGAGGCTAATATGCTATTTTCGGCGCGAGCCGCTGTACCTCAGCAGATGTCCCATGACCCATAACGACGAAGAATTTGCCGCGCTGCGGTCGACGATCCGCGATCGCGGAACCGTGCGAATGATCCTGCTTCCCGTCACGTTCGGGCTCTGGGCTGGATTCGGCCGTCGCGACGACCGCCGCCATCCAGCTGCCGATCGCCGCCCTGGTCCCCTCCTGGTGCTGGCGGCGGAGCTTCGGAGCGATCTACGCCCTGCACGTCAACGTCGGAGCGCATCGGGCGCTACCTGCAGGTCTTTCACGAGCCCGGACGGCGGCTGGGAGCACGTCGCCATGACCTTCGGCGAACGCTTCCCCAGCCGGGGCCCCGACGCGCTGTTCAGCGCCCTGTTCTTGATGGCGACCGCGTTGAACTACCTGCCGGTCGCCCTCGGCGGCACGCCGCCGAAATGGTCGCCGCCGGCTTGCTTCATCTCCTGCTGGCGCTCGCATCGGCACCGCGCGCAGCCGCGTCGAAGCAACGCAAAGCTGGATCTCCGAACGATTTCCAGGCAATCAAAGCGGGATAGCCCCCGCCTCGCGCCTCGCTGAAACGATCCAAGCATCCGTCTCACCAATTCAACAGATGGCGCGGCGTTGACACGTCCGCATTCGCGCGCGGTAAGAATCCGGCCGGATTTGTCGCGGGCGATCCGAATACCTCAGCGGTACAGAAGTTGCTCTGAAGATCGCGTCCGGAGGGGCGCCATGATGAGTCTCGTTCGTCTTCTCAGCTTCACGACACTCGCCTGCGGGTGCGTGACCGGCGAAGCGCCCGGGAGATCGCCACCCATCGCGAAGTGGTTTACGTCGAGGAAAAGGGCAGCGCGTGCCAGCACCACGGGCATCGCCGCAACCATACCCTCGCCGCCGCGAAGTTCGGCGCCGAGCGCGCCGCAGCAGATCGCCCAGAGCGAGTTAGCGGCTCTTCAGCCGGACAAAAACTGTCGGCTGCGCGCTTCGAGTTGGCACAAGCCCACCGCCAACTGTCAGCCAACCGAAGGCCGTTACTGTAAACTCCTTCGATGCCCCTCGCGTGGAAGCCGGCGCGCGCTTCGAAGCCCCACACCCAGATTCAAACCAGACGCGGCACCCTGCGGTTCTACCTCGGGGACTGCCTCGGAAGTGCTCCGTTCTCTTGACGCCGGGCACGATTTCCGTGATCGTGACGTCGCCTCCCTACAACCTCGGGGTGCGTTACCGGAGCTACGACGACACGCTTCCCCGCGACCGATATCTGGACTGGACGGGAGCGTGGATCAAGGCGGCGGCGAAGGCCCTGGACCCCGCGGGATCGCTCTTCCTGAACGTCGGAGCCGAAGCCCACGGACCCGTGGACGGCCGCTCGACGTCGCGCAGGCGGCGCGGCGCACCTCCAGCTCCAGAACACGATTCACTGGGTCAAGTCGATTGCGATCGACCGGGACGCGGCCGGCGCCGGCGCCGGACTCACGCGCGACCTGAACGTCGGCCACTACAAGCCGATCAACAGCGCCCGGTTCGTCAACGACTGCCAGGAGTTCATCTTCCACTTCACGCCCGGCGGCCGGACGCCGCTCGATCGCCGCGCCATCGGCGTGAACTGCCAGGACGCGTCGAACGTGGCGCGCTGGGCGCGGCGGCGCGAACGATCGCCGCTGCCGCGGCAACACCTGGTTCATTCCCTACGAAACGATCCAGAGCCGCGACAAGGACCGCCCCCACCCGGCCACGTTCCCGCCGCGCATCCCGAGTACTGCGTCCGCCTGCACGGGCTGACCCGCGCGAAGGTCCTGATGGATCCCTTCCTCGGCCTCGGCAGCTCGCCCTTGCCGCCGCCGAACTGGGAATCGATTTCGTGGGAGTCGAGATCGATCGCCACTACCTGGCGGAAGCGATCTCGCGAGTCAGAGCTTCGCTGTAGCTACCGGCTACCGGCTACCAGCTCCGGCTTGCAGCTTTCGGCTGATGAAAAAAGCCCGGTGCTGCGGAGGCAACACCGGGCCTCGAACAACGTTGCCAAGGGGCAAAACCCGAGCGGCGCGAGCGAGCGCGGCGAGCGAGCCGCACGATCAGCGCGCGCCGGCGAAGCGGCGCGCGAGAGCGCGTGTCGGGGAGTCCAGGAGCGAAGCCCCTCGGATAAAACTAGAATCTCACGCGAGCGCCGAGCTGAATCTGCCAGCAGCGCGAGCGCAGGTCGTCGCGCAGGAAGCGCGTGAACGTCGGCGACGTCAACGACGCGATGTTGTAGCCGGTCAGCGGCGCCGCCACGGTGACGCTGGTCGGCACCGATGCCGATACGCGTGTCCCTGTCCGAAGTTCTCGAACTGGAAGAGGCCGCTCTTCGCATCGAGCAGGTTGATCAGGTTGAGGACGTCCAGCGTGATCTCCGTCCGGTAGCGCTCTTGCTAGGGCAGCTGCACTGCGAAGCGGCCGTCGAGCGTGTTCTGCCACGGGGCGCGGCACGCGTTGCGCGGGATGATCTGCCCGATGAACGTCGCCAGGCACGGATCGCCCTGGAGATAGAGAGAGCGAGGTCGTTGTGCGTGCCACCCGTATAGGTGAGCGGGTCCGTCGCCGTGGGAAGGTAGACCAGGTCGTTCGTGAACCGGTTGTCGCCGTTGGCGTCGTTGTTGTGACGTCAGGGTATACGGCCGGCCGGACTGCCCGGAATAGAAGATCGAGCACCTTCGGTTCCACGATCTTGCCGAACGGAATGTCGTAGGTCGCGGTCAGCGTGTAGCGGTGGCCCGGATCGAAGTTCGAGCGCGCGAGCGGCACGTTGTTCGGATCCCCGGGCGTATAGACGTTGCCCCAGTTCGAAGCCGCCTGATCCGAGGTGCCGTCCATGACCGACCTGGCCTGGCCATACGAGTAGGAACCGTTGATATAGAAGCCGTTCGAGAACGGACGCCGGAACTCGGCGGCGATGTTCCAGGTCGACCCCTCGCTCGTATTCTTCAAGCAGGACGGCGTCGCTGATCGTCGAGACCTTCCTGGCAAAGAACGGCCGGCCGCCGACGCCGGTCACGCCGGCGACCGGGATGAAGTTCAGGTTCTCGTAGGCGATGTCCTTGACGGTCTTCGAGAGACACGAAGTCGAAAGTTGCCGGTGAACCCGCCCCAGAGCTGCCGGTCATACCCGACGTTGCCGCGCAGGACTGAGGGTACATGAAGTCGGATCGATCATGTCGATCTCGGTCTGGAACGCGCTCGACGTCGCCCCGGTAATCGTCGTGGGCTGATTGATTCGGATCCGCGACAAACGGAATGCAGTTCGCGGTGTTGTTGCGCCGTCCCGATGCGATTGAAGTCCACGCCGGTGTTTCCGAACTGGTTCCCAGATCCAGACGTAGGCCGGCCGACCGGTAAACAAGCCGAAGTCCGCCGCGGACCTGCTGCGTGCCGTTTCCGCTGAGATCCCAGTTGAAGCCCGCGCGGGGCGAACTG
>ERZ1370068.3108-contig-223_pt1 | contig 26837 bp, 35 predicted proteins | sample MGYA00561227_ERZ1370068 | MGnify/ENA primary metagenome ERZ1370068 (study PRJEB38410, sample SAMEA6850437) | metagenome | study: Metagenomic assessment of the ecological functions of the soil: analysis of the soil microbiota associated with the...
CCGCCACGTATTGCTGGCCAGCGTGACGGTCGCTCACCCGCCGGTCCGTTCCGCTCCCCGCGCGCGCCTTGATCTGCAGCGGCGCCTGGGGCCCTGCTCGAGCTGGATGGTCGTGTGATCCACGCCGAATCGCGCGTGGAGCACGCGGTAGTTCCTCGAGGAGACGATCACTATCCCCCATGTCGCCCACCACCACGTGCGCGCCTATGGCCTCGCGGTGCCGGAAGTGAGCGTCCACACGTGCAGATCGTGGATCGCGGCGCACGCCGACCACCCGCGCATGGCGGTCTCGATCTCGGCGATGCTCAAATGGGGCGGGGTCCCCTCGAGAAGGACGTTCACCACCTGGATGAGCAGTCGCCAGGTCCGCACCACGATGAACAGGCCGATGGCCACGCCTGCGAGCGAGTCGATGGGGGTCCACCCGGTGGCCATGATGACCACGGCCGCCACGAGCACACCCACCGACCCCAGCGCATCCCCGAGAACCTCCAGATACGCCGCCCGCACGTTGAGGTTGCCATGGGCCTCCTGGCGCAGGGAGCCACATGCTCGCGGCGTTGGCGCCGAGGCCCAGCGCGCCGATGGCGAGCAGCGGCCCCCCGGCACCGGGCGCGGCCTGGCGAGCCGCTGGTACGCCTCGTAGAGAATGAAGGCCGCCAACGCCAGCAGCGCGAGCGAGTTCAGGAGGGCAGCCAGATTCCGCGCGTTGATAGCCATAGGTCTTGGCCGGGGTCGCGGCCGCGCGGCGATCCAGGACGCGAAGAGGGCCAGCCCGAGTCCCCTGACGTCGGCGAACATGTGCCCGGCGTCGGCGGCGAGCGAGGCTGCCCGTCCACAGCGCCCCGGCGATCTCCACCACGAGAACGGCGCTGCTGAGCGCGAGGGCTCCCCATGAGCGCCTGTCGCGAGCGCGCCGCGCCGGCGTGATGGTCAGCGGCCCATGGCGGGGATCGTAGGCAGGTTCGCCGTTCACCCTGCGCCCAGACCTGCACGCGGGTGTCCCGGTCGTTTCGGGCGGAGCGCCTCGAAGCCACTCCCGGTCGAGCGGCCGCTTGGCCGGCGCCGCGATGGTGCACGTCGCGTGAATGAGAAGGTCAGGAGACCGCCGTCGCTCCCCTCGCGTCGCGGGCCGTCGAGGCGCAGCGATGACCTACTGCCCCGAAGCGCCCGGGCCGCTTCGGCCCGCATCTGCTGCATGGCGTGCGTCTCCTGGTCGGAGTAGCGCTCCTCCGGCCAGGGGTCGGCGTGCATGTGGTAGCCGTTCTGCTCCCAGAAGCCGGGCGGGTTGACGTCGAGGAACTCGAAGCCGCGCAGCCACTTGCTCGACTTCCAGAAGTAGAGCTTGGGCAGGACCAGGCGCATCGGGCCGCCGTGGTCGGGCTCGAGGTCACGGCCGTTGTGCTTGAGCGCCAGCACGACGTCGTCGTCCACCAGGTCCTCGATGGCCGTGTTCGTCGTGTAGTCGGGATCGGCGTGCTGCAGGACGAACTTCGCCTGCGGGCAGCGGGCGGCAGGCCTCGATGATCGTCGCGGACGTGGACGCCCTCCCACGTGTTGTCGAGGCGCGACCACCGCGTGACGCAGTGGATGTCGGAGGCCACGGTGACGCGCGGCAGGCGCTGGAACTCCTCCCAGGTCCACGACACCGGACGCTCGACGAGGCCGAAGCAGCGGAAGGTCCAGCGCTTGCGGATCGAAGCGCGGCGTCAGCCCATAGGTCAGCACCGGCCACTTCAGCGTCAGCGTCTGGCCGGGCGGCACGCGGGCCGCCAGGGCGGGATCGATCGGCTGCTTCATCGCGTCCTCCTCCACGCCGCTCGCGCGATCGCGGCCGTGTTCGCCACACTATAAACCTGCGCGGCGGCGGCGAACCACGGTCATATAATAGACACGTGCACGCTCCGGGGATGCGCGAGAGAAGAGGAGGCGGATTGAACGGAGAACGGAAGCTGGCCATGTTCATGGACTTCGAGAACATCGCCCGGGGCGTCAAGGAAGCGCAGTACAAGCAGTTCGAGACTCAAGCTGGTGCTGGAGCGACTGCTCGAGAAGGGCAAGATCATCGTCCGCCGCGCCTACGCCGACTGGAACCGCTTCACGGAGTACAAGCGTCCCTTCCACGAGTGGGCCATCGAGCTGATCGACGTCCCCAGTCCCGCTACAGCGGCAAGAACTCGGCGGACATCCGCATGGTGGTGGACGCGCTCGACCTGGCCTACGGCAAGACCCACATCGACAGCTTCGCGCTGGTGTCGGGCGACTCTGACTTCTCGCCCCTGGTGTCCAAGCTGCGGGAGAACGATCGCTACGTGATCGGCCTCGGGGTGAAGTCCTCGTCGTCGGATCTGCTGGTGGCCAACTGCGACGAGTTCATCTTCTACGAGGACCTGATCCGCGACACCAAGAAGACGACCGCTGCTGCGCGGGCTGCCCGAGAAGAAGGCCGAGGCGATGGCCCAGCTCATCGACGCCATCCAGGCCCTGCAGCGCGAGAACAAGGAAACGCTGTGGGGCTCGATGGTCAAGCAGACGATGATCCGCAAGAACCCCGCCTTCAACGAGTCCTACTACGGCTACTCGACCTTCTCGAAGCTCCTGGAGGAGGCGGCCAAGCAGCAGATCGTCACGCTCGAGCGCGACGAGAAGAGCGGCACCTACATCATGACCGCTCAAGGTCTCGAGGAAGGCGGGCGCGGGTTAGGACATTGGGTTGGGCCATGGGGGCTATCGGGGCTTTACCCCCCCATGCTCAATCAGGGATGGGAGTCGCGTGAGGAGCGAGCTCTACCGCGGAGGATGATCGATGCAGTCGCGCGGAACGCCGATCTGAAGTTTTGCACTCCCACTTCGGCACGGATCACCGAAAGTGTCACCAGCCAGAGGCACACCGCGTTGAGGACCAGCGAAGAGAAGCTCAGCCTGAGAGGGTGATGACGGTCAAGGGCAGGGTGAGGACGATCATGATGGGCCGTACCGCGGCGTTGATGACGGCCAGCACCAGAGCGGCCAGGAGCAGGGTCCCCCGTCGGCGACCACGCGGATGCCTTCGACACCAGCGCGGTGGCCACGTAGATGGCCACGCGCGTTGATGAGCACGCGGGATGAGAAACCCCAGTGGGTGCGCACTCTGGTAACCATTGCACCGGGCACCCGCGCATCGTATTCTCACCCGTGAAGCGGGAGCCGATGCCGCGCCGCTCATCCGAGCCTACTATAGTGTCCTGAGCGCTGCTCGTCACAGCTGCCGGCGGCGTGCGGATGGTCAGGTCGAGCCTCACCATCACGCCCGCAATGAGCAAGGGACGGACCGAGCGCCGCGTGACCATCGTGGAGTTCTCCGACTATCAATGACCGCACTGTCGGCGCGTCCAGCGGTCGCTGGCCTCGGCTATTGCTGGACTATGACGGCCGCGCGTCCGGCTCGTGGTGAAGGACTTCCCGCTTCCCTCCCACCCCTCGCCCGCGCCGCCCACGAGGCGGCTCGATGCGCTGCCGAGGCGGGGCGCTTCTGGCTCCTACCACGACCGACTCTTCGAGGCCCAGCTGCGCTTCGCGCGCGAGGATCTGATCCGCTACGCGAGCGAGGTCGGCGTGCGGTCGATCCATTCACCCGCTGCCTGGATTCGCATGCCTTCGCCGCCGCGGTGGAGGCCGACGTGTCCCAGGGCCGCGCCCTCGGCGTCCGCGGCACCCCGACGTTCTTCGTCAACGGACCAGATCCTGGTCGGGGATCAGCCGCTCGGACGCGTTCCGGCGTGCCATCGATGACGCCCTCGCCCGGAGGAACTAGTGCCGTTCCAGCGCGTAGCCTCCCTGAAGGACATCGCCGAGGGCCAGGGCATCTTCGTGGAGATCCACGGCACGGGTCGTGGCCGTCTTCAACGCGGGCGGCGGTCAGGTCTACGCGTGCGGCGGCAGTCTGCCTCACGAGGACGGTCACTTGAGCGAGGGATGGCTGAGGGCGACGCCGCCGTGTGCCCCTGGCACGGCTTCGACTTCGCCTGGACACGGGCCGCTGCCGAGTCGACCCCGCGCTGAGCGTCCCGTGTACGCGGCGCGGGTGCGCGACGAGGCCGGGGTGGAGGTCGGACGTGCCGTGACGGCCGCGACCACCTCTCGCGTCGATGCCAACAACCGGCCGTGGACCGAACCGTGGCCGGGCGTGCACTGGAAGATCTGTGTGGAAGAGGGAGACCGGAGGGCGATGCTGGTTCGCTACGATCCGGGCGCCACGATTCCACGTCACCGCCACCTCGGCGACGAGCAGATCTTCGTCCTGGAAGGCAGCGTGTCCGATGACGCCGGCACGTGCACGGCGGAACTAGCGCGCGCCCTCCCGGCTGCGTCCACAGCGTCATGAGCCGGGATGGCGCCCTCGTGCTGGCCGTGATCTCGGGCGGCGGGACCGAGCCGCTCGCTTAACCCGTACTACGCTGGCCGACCGCCTTCGTGTGTCGTGGCACTAGTAAGGTGGTCCGACCATCAGAGGAGATACGCCGTGACAGAACGAGCCGTGAAGCACGTCAGAAAATTCCTCGGCGAGCGGCTGCGCGGCCCTGCGCAAGGAGCGGGGACCTGAGCCAGGAGCGCTCTGGGCCAGCGCTCGCGACTGAGCGGGAAGTTCATCGGCGAGGTGCGAGCGCGGAGAGAAGTCGATTTCCATCGATAGCCTTTATCATGTCTCGGTGGCTCTGAGATCCCCCTTCGCGAACCGACGATGTTCGATCCGAGCGCCAGAAGCAGGTGCCGAGCGCGGAGGCCCAGAAGGTCTTCGCCCCTCATCGCCGGCCGTCGGCGCCCGAGCGACGTCGCCGGGCCTATGGGGTCCTGCGCGCCATGTTCGCGGAGAAGCCCTAACCGCGAGAGGGCGCGATGACCGTCGACCAGATGTGGCTCGCCATCGGACTGCTCGGACAGGCGTTCTTCTCGGCGCGCTTCATCGTGCAATGGGTCGCCTCCGAGCGCGTGAAGCAGAGCGTGATCCCCGTGCAGTTCTGGTACTGGTCGATGGGCGGGGAGTCACCCCTGCTCGCCTACGCCATCTACCGCCTGCGATCCCATCTTCATCCTGGGCCAGGCCGCCGGGCCTCTTCGTGTACGCGCGGAACCTCTATTTCATCCATCATGTGCCGGGCCCCCACGCGCGCTCGGTGCGCTGACCGTTCCCGATGACCGCGCACCCCCACACCGGGGAAGGAGGCCGCCGTGCCGCCTGCGATCAACTGGGCGATGCCCCAGACCCGCCCCATCCTCAGCGATCCCCGGGCCGACCGAGTTGCCCTATTCGGTCATCCAAGCCCTGAACCAGCCGCCCACCATCCAGTACGACCGGAGCTTTGACGAAGGCGTGCTGGAGCCGACCACCTTGGCCCTGCGCGACGTGTTCCAGACGCGGCACGAGGTGATCCTGCTGCCCGGCTCGGGCCGGACGGCGCTGGAGGCCGGCGCGGCGCGTCGGTCATCGAGCCCGGCGATCCCGTGCTCGTCGTGGTGGCCGGGCAGTTCGGCCTGCTCATGCGCGAGATCATGACCCGGCTCGGCGCCGCCGTGACGGAGTTCCCCGTCGAGCTGGGGGCGCGGCTCGACCTCGACCGCCTGGCCCGGGAGGCGCGTGCGCATTCGCCCGAAGGCCATCACCCTGGTGCACAACGAGACGTCGACGGGGACCACGTATCCCGCTGCGGAGGTCGGGCTGATCGCGCGGCGCGTGGGCGCCCTTCTTCCTGGACACCGTGTCGTCCATCGCCGGTCTCGACGTCCGCACCGACGAGTGGGGCGTGGACCTCAACATGACGGGCTCCCAGAAATGCGTCTGGCCGCCCCCTGGGCCTCGCCCTCGCCTCGGTCAGCGACCGCGCCTGGGCAGGCCATGGAGCAGCGCAAGACGAAGCCCGCCACGCGCGCCTACGACCTGCTCCTCTGGAAGGAGCGGGTGATCCCGCAGTCGCGCGGCGGCAGGTGCCGGACGGCGCGCCGCGCCGGCAGCCCGTGTCGATCCCCACCCACCTCACCGCCGCCATGCGCGAGGCCGTCCGCCTCATCCTTCGCCGAGGGGCTGCCCCATCGCTTCCGGCGTCACGAGGTGGCCGCGGCGGCGCTGCGCGCGGGCTCACCGCCATGGGGCTCGAGATGTTCCCTGATCCCATGGTGCTGTCGAACACCGTGTGCCGCGTGCGCACCCCGCGGGGCATCGATCTCCTGAAGCCGTGGTGGCGCGGATGCGGGATCACTACGGGATCCTCATCGGCACGGGCCTCGCCGAGATGCGCACCTTCACCCTGCGGATCGGCACCATGGGCCTCACCGCCAGTCCCACTACGTGCTCCCCACCCTGTCGGCCCTCGAGCTGGCCCTGCGCGACTCTCGGCGCGCCGGTGCGAGCTCGGCGCTGGCGTGGCTGGCCGCCCAGGCCGCCTTCGCCGGCAGCGGCCTGAGATCCGCCATGGCCGATCCGCTCATCGTCGTCCCCGACGACTTTCCCTCGGTCTTCGAGGGGTCGGCCGCCCAGCAGCGCGCGGCCGCCCTCGGTGCGACTTAGGTGTACAGCCGTGCGCGGCGCCGACGACCAGGACGAGCTGGAGTCTGCCGCCTGGGCCGCGCGCGCATCGCCATCAACATCCGAGCCCACGCGCGCTTCACCGACGCCGTTCTCGCCGCCTGCCCCAAGCTCCAGATGATCTCCATCTGGGGCGACGGGCACCGACAACGTCGACCTGGGCGCCGCGGGACGGCGGGGTCTCACCGTGTGCAATACGCCGGGGTCAATGCCCTCGCCGTGGCCGAACACGCCATCGCCCTCATGCTGGCCGCCGGGCGGAAGCGATCCCGCGCATCGACGGGGAGATGCGCGGGGGGCCTGGCCGCGCGAGATGCTCGCGCAGTGCCTGGGCAAGACGCTCGGCGTCTTCGGCACGGGCACCATCGGCGCACGCGTCATTGCCCTCGGTCGCGCCCTGGGGATGGACGTCCGGGCCTGGAGCGCGCGCGCCGACGCCGAGCGCATCGCGACCCTCGGCGCCACCCCGGCGTCCAAGGACGACATTCTCCGGACCGCGGACTTCATCAGCCTGCACCTGCGGCTGGTGCCGGAGACCCGGGGCTTCCTCGGCCGCAAGGAGTTCGCCCTCATGAAGCGCTCGGCCATCCTGATCAACACCGCGCGGGGTGCGATGGTGGAGCGGGAGGCGCTGCTCGAGGCGCTGACCACGGGGCGGATCGCTGGGCCGGCCTCGACGTGTTTCACGACGAACCGACCAAGGCCGGCGATCCCTCTGCTGAGCTCTGCCCACCGTCGTCCTGTCCCCGCACAACGCGGGCCAGACGCCCGAGGTCATCCGCGATGGCCTGCTCCGCGCCGTGGAGAACGTCGAGCACTTCCTGAAGGGCGAGCCCCGCGACGTCGTGGTGGCCCCGGTGAAGTAGCCGGCGGAACGGCCTGTGCGCGCTGGGGCAGGATCTGCGCAGCTTCGTCGACGCGTATGCGCGCGCGCGCATCCGGCCGAGGTCGTCGCGTGGCGGTGAGCCCGTCACCCTCGAGCACGACGTGATGGCCGTGGTGCTGGAATACGAGCGCCGGCGCCGCTACCCGATCCTGCTCTTCGAGCGGTCGGCGGGCTCGACATCCCCATCGTGTGCAACGTCGTGGCGAGCCGCCGCGCGCTCGCCTTCGCCCTCGGCGTCCCCGAGGCGACCCTGGCCGCCGAGTACGCGCGCCGACTCAAGGACCCCATCAAGCCGGTGGTGCTGACCGATGCGCCCTTCCGGCGCCGCGTGTCACGCGGCGGCGAGCTGGACCTCGGGCGCCTGCCCATTCCCGACCTACTTTCCCGGGCGACGCCGGCGCGCTATCTCACGGCCGGCATGCTCGTGGCGCGCGATCCCGACACCGGCGTGGAGACCGAGGGCTACCACCGGTTCCAGCTCAAAGGCCCCGAATCGGCTGGGCGTCGAGTCTGCACTCGCGGCGCCGGATGTTCGAGTACCAGCGCCGCGCCGAGGCACGAGGCGCAGCCGCTGCCCTGCGCCATCGTGCTCGGCCTGCATCCGCTCGTGTCCGATGGGCTCGCTCGCCTATCCGCCCGCGCGACGTCGGCAAGTTCGAGGTGGTCGGCGGCCTCTTCGGCGAGCCGCTGGAGGTCGCGCCGTGCACGGCCATCGACCTGCACGTCCCCGCCGCCGCCGAGATCGTCATCGAGGGCGAGATCCTGCCCGGCGTGCGCGAGCCGGAGGGCCCGTTCGGCGAGTTCACCGGCTACTTCTCGCGCCGGAGCACCGAGCACGTCTTCGTGGCCACGGCCATCGCCATGCGCGAGCGCCCGTGGTTCCAGTCCATCGGCTCCGGACGCGCCGGCGATCACATCACCACGCTCGGCCTCATCCGCGAGGCCGAGATCATCAACGCCCTGGCGCGCGCGATCCCCAACGTCACCGCCGTGCACGTGCCGCTCTCGGGCACGTCCTCCTTCACCGCCTACGTGCGCCATCAGGCAGAGCCGGCCGGGCGAGGCCAAGCACGTCATCCCCATCGTGCTGGGCGTCGATCACTACCTGAAGCTGGTGGTCGTGGTGGACGACGACATCGACGTCTTCGACGAGTCCGACGTGCTGTGGGCGGTGGCCACGCGGATGCAGGCCGACCGCGACCTGCGTCGTGATCGTCGGCAGCCTCGGCGCGATGCTCGATCCGAGCGCCGACGAGCGCGGCGTCACCGCCAAGCTCGGGATCGACGCCACGCGTCCGTTCGGCGAGCCCTTCGCGGAGAAGCTGGTGATGCCGCCCGCGAAAATGGAGTGGGCCGCGGGCGCTCGTCGAGCGCCTCGGGGGTTGATGAGAGGGGAAACCCAGCTCGGGCGCCCCAAGCCCCCCGGCTCCGTCGCGCCCCGGTCTCCGGGGCGCTCCTCGATGAGCGCGGAATTCTTCTCGGCGGCTGCGACTCAGCCCTTCAGATACTGATTGAACCAGTCGATGCAGCGCTTCCAGGCGTCGGCCGCGGCCACGGGGTTATAGCTCGGCCGGTAGTCGGCGTGGAAGCCGTGGCCCGGCGCCGTCGTAGATGACGATTTCCACGTTGCGGTTCCCCTGCTTGACCATTTCGGCGAACTTGCGCCCGTCGGCCACCTGGGGTTGGTATCGGTGCTGCCCAGGAGGAAGAGGAACGGGATCTTGATGTCCTTGGCCACGTCGAAGCCGGTCACCGCGCCCGAGGGGCCCTGGTAGGGTCGAGCGGGCGGGCCGTACCATGCGACCGCCGCCTTCATGTCGGGATTGGTCGCCGCCACCTGGATCGTCGTCGATCCGCCCCAGCACCAGCCGGTGACGCCCACCGAGTCCGCCCGCACGCCGGGGCGGGTCTTGGCCCAGTCGACGGCGGCCTTCAGATCGCCGAGCGTCTGGGGACGCGGCTGAGCGAGAACGATCTTGAGAATGTCCTGGATGTTCGTCAGCTGCGCTACGCCGCCCTCCCGCTTGAACAGCTCGGGGGCGATGGCATAGTAGCCCGCCTTGGCGAAGCGGCGCGTGGAGTCGCGGATGTACTCGTGGACGCCGAAGACCTCCGAGATGACGAGGACGATCGGGTATTCCCGCTGCCCGAGGCAGGGCGCGCCTCGTAGACCGGCATGCCGTAGTCGCCGATCTTCACCTCGGCCTCCCGGCCACGATGCCCGTCGTGTCCGTCTTGATCGGCCTGGGCCAGGACCGGGTCGGCGGCCAGGCAATAGCCCGCGAAGGTGCCACCGCCGACCTGCAACATCGCCCGTCGAGTCATGGTCATCAGCGCTCTCCTTTTCCGCTGCCGGCTGCATCGAAGAAACGGGGCTCAGCGCGCGAGTGTTTCCCAGAGCACCTCGGCGGGGTGCTTGGCCCGCCGCCCCGCGAGGTGATCGATCTGCTGGCGGCAGAGATCCCGGGCGCCACGATCTCCGTGCGTGGCCGGCTCGGCCTTGACGGCGGGAACCAGCCGGCGACTCCCGAGCGGCCACCGAGATGTCGTAGTGCTCGCGTCTCGAAGCCGAACGAACCCGCCATCCCGCAGCAGCCCGAGTCGACCTCCGCCACCGTGAATCCGGCCCACTCGGAGCGCGGCCACCGTGGGCGCCGTTCCCGCGATCGCCTTCTGGTGGCAGTGGCCGTGCAGCAGCGCGCGCGCGGCCGTGATCGCTGAAGCGACAGCGTCGAGCCTCGCGCGCGCTCGCGGACCAGGAACTGCTCGAGGAGATACGCTGGCCTGCGCCACCGCCCGGCGCCTCGTCGGTGCGCAGGAGATCCACCGTACTCGTCGCGCAGCGTGAGCAGGCACGACGGCTCCAGGCCCACGATGGGCACGCCGCGCGCGGCGAACGGGTGCAGGCGCTCGACGTTCCAGCGCGGCGTGCTCGCGCGCCTCGGCCAGCAGCCCCTTGAGATCATCGGGCGCCCGCAGCACTTATGATCGGCGAGCACGACGCTGATAGCCGGCCGCCTCGAGCAGGGCTCACCGCGGCGCTGGCCGATGGCCGGGGTGTTGTAGGTCACGAAGGTGTCGTGGAAGAGCACGACCTCACCGCGCGGGGCGGCGGCGCGGGCGGGCGGCGGCGCGCGAACCAGTCGGTGAACGTCTCCGGAGCCAGCGGTGGGAAGCGGCCGCCGCCGATCGATGCCCGCAACCCGCTCCAGCATCGCGCGGGTCGAACGGGACGTCGCGTCCATCCAGTTGCGCGAGTCCGCGGCAGTCCGCGGCCTGCATCCGGCTGAGCTGCCGCGATGCGCCCGAACAGCCGGTTGCGCAGCGGAAGCGCCGTTGGCCTGGTAGTAGTGATGCAGGAACTCGTACTTCATCTTGGCCATGTCCACGTTGGACGGGCACTCGGCCTTGCAGCCCTTGCACTCGAGGCACAGGTCCATCACCTCGTAGAGCCGCCGGCCGGTGAACTCGGCTGGCGGCACCCGTCCCGAGAGCACCGCGCGCAGCGCGTTGGCCCGGCCGCGCGTGGAGTGCTCCTCGTCGCGCGTGGCCATGTACGAGGGGCACATGGTGCCCTCGAGCGTCTTGCGGCACGCGCCCACGCCGTTGCACATCTCGATCGCCGCGGCGAACCCGCCCCTGCTCGGAGAAGTCGAGCAGGGTCGATGGGCTCCCAGGTGCTTGATAGCCGACGTCCCGTAGCGCAGGTGTTCCAGGATGCCCGGCGGAGCTCGCACGATGTTGCCGGGATTCATCCGGTTCTCCGGGTCGAAGGCCTCCTTGAGCTCGCCGGAACGCCCGCATGAGCGTGGGGCCCGTACATCTGCTCCGAGATACGGGCTGCGCGCGCGCCCGTCGCCGTGCTCGCTGGAGATCGTGCCGCCGAACTCCAGCACCAGGATCGGTGATCTCGTCGGCGATCGCCCGCACCTGCTCCATCCCGCGCGGGATCTTGAGGTCGATCACCGGGCGGATGTGCAGGCAGCCGACCGAGCAGTGGCCGTAGTAGGCGCCGACGGTGTCGTGCTTGGCGAAGATCTCCTTGAAGCGCGGCACGAACGCCGCCAGGTGCCGCGGCTCCACGCAGGTGTCTTCCACGAAGGCGATCGGCTTCTTGTCGCCCTTCATGCCGAGCAGCAGGCCGAGCCCGGCCTTGCGCAGGTTCCAGATGGTGCGCTGCTGGCCGGCGTCCGTGGGCAATGTGGCGAGGTGTAGCCGAACCGCTCGCGCTGGCGGCGCGCCTCCAGCGCCTCGACCTTGGCGCGCACCTCGGCCTCGGTGTCGCCCGCGTACTCGACCATCATGATGGCCGCCGGGTCGCCCTGCATCCAGCCCATCTTCTGCGACTGCTCGATGTTGTCGCGGGCCAGATCGAGGATGAGCTTGTCGGTCACCTCGACCGCGTAGGGGCCGGTCTCGAGGATCGACTGCGAGGACTCGAGCGCCTCCTGCATGTCGTGGTAGTGGATGACGTCGAGCGCGGTGGCCTTGGGCCGGCGTCATCAGCCGCACCTTGGCCTCGAGGATGGTCAGCAGCGTGCCCTCGGAGCCGACGACCAGGCCGCGCCATCGAGAAGCGGCCGCGGCTGGCCGTTGCGCGCCGCCCGCGGTAGGAGTGGGGGCGCACGCGCAATGCCCGACGCAGCTCGTTGAGGTTGTAGCCGGCCACGCGCCGCCAGTGGCGCGGATAGCGCCGCGGATCTCGTCGGCGTACTGCTCGCGGATGCGCGGCCACCTCGCGGTAGATCGCGCCCTCGAGCCCGGTCACGCGGCACTTGGCCTCGAACTCGGCGGGCGTCACGCTCGCCGAAGACCACTTCGCGTACCGTCGACCAGCAGGGCGCGGATCTCGATCACGTGGTCGACGGTGAGCCCGTAGGCGATCGAGTGCGAGCCGCCGGAGTTGTTGCCCATCATGCCGCCCAGCGTGGCGCGGTTCGAGGTCGAGGTGTCCGGCCCGAACAGAAACCCCATCGGGCGCACGTGATGGTTCAGCTCGTCCTGCACCAGCCCCGGCTGCACGCGCGCCCACTGCTCCTCGACGTTGACCTCGATCACCTCGGTTCATGTAGCGCGGTGAAGTCCATGCACGAGGGCGCGGTTCACCGTCTGGCCGGTGAGCGAGGTGCCGCCGCCGCGCGGCAGCAGCGCGACTTCTGCTCGCGGGCCACGCGCGACGGCGGCCCGGACGTCGTCGGCATCGCGCGGGATGACGACCCCGGATCGGCTCCACCTGGTACATGGAGGCGTCGGTCGAGAGTAGAGCAGCTTGGAGAAGGTGTCGAACCGGACGCCGCCGACGATGACCTTTCGTAGTTCGCGCTCGAGGTCGTTCACGGCGACGGATTATACGCGCTTGCTCGCGCGCGGGCCGGCACGGGCTCCGCTCCGTCCCGGGGCCCGACCGCCGGTCAGCGCAGCAGGACGGAGGACGGTGAGGGTGACCAGCAGGTTGGCGACGGCGTGGGCCGCCATGCCCGGCAGGATGCTGTCTTCTCGAAGGCCCACGCCCACAGCATGCCGCTGGACGCGACGTCCAGAACGCCCACCACACCGCAGCCTGGGCCACTCCGAAGATCGCCCCGCTGAGCACGATGGCCGGGGCCGGCCGCAGGGCGCTCGAAGCGTCGCGAAGAGATCCACGAAAGACGACTTCCTCGAAGAGGGCGCGAGACACCACGGACCCCACCGCGTTGACCAGAATCGCGCTGGCGTCGCCGAGGCCAGCTCCTCGTCGAACCACTCGCTCCAGTGGCTGGTGACGCCAAGCCAGGTTCCCGCGAGGGTGAGGAGCGTGGTGAGGAGCGCCCCGGCGGCGATGGTGGCCACAGCCACGAGCACGAGGGAGCGCGCGCCCCCGCGGACCACGCGGGCCGAAGCGCATCGCGAAACCCGAGTGCCGCGGGGCGCAGGAGGTGGCGGCGCGCCAGCCAGCAGCACTGGGCACGTACATGAGCGGCCACGTGAGCATGTCGAGCACCGGATGATCGAGGTCGAACCACGGGCCGCACCGCGCTCGACAGAAACAGGAGGGCCACGATCACCAGGGCGCCTCCCGCCCCACCGCGAATCACCACGGCCACGCCGAGCCCCATCGGCCACGGCGGCGGCAGCGGCGCGCGCCCGACGGCCAGGGCGCCCGCGCCTGCCGGCGACGCCACCCGCGATCAGGGCGGCGGCCCCGACTCCCACCAGAGCCAGGTTCGCCAGGCGCGAGGATCGAGCGCGCACGAGGAGCCGGCGTCCCCGCGCCTCGAGTGCGCGGCGAGCCCCTCCCGCAGCGCGGCGTCGCCGACCCGCAGCTGGCCCAGGCCAGGGCCAGTCGATCGGCAAACCAGCCCTCCGGGCAGCACATCCGCGAGCCCGCCCCGCTCGGCGTCCTCGTCCGTCTCCCGCCGTCCCCAGATAGGCGGTGTTCACGATGGGCGCGAGCGCGGCGAGCATGCCGCCCCGCGTCTCCCACCCCGCGGTCATCTTCGCGACGCAGGCGCGCTCGCCGGCCTCGCCGTACAGGATGGCGAGATGTGCGTCGACGCTGGGGTCGAGGGAGCGATCGGCCAGCTCCTCGTACCAGGCGATGGCCTTGGCGGAGATCGTCGCTGCCATCGGTGGTCACGAGTCTGATGGAGGCGCCGCTCCCACGCGGCGGCCTGGGCGAAGCCCCTCGTTGAGATCCATGCCCGCGACACGACGAGGGCCAGCGCCTCTTCCGGCGCGGCGACCGTGTCCACGCGCGACTGGGTGATGTGCGTCCAGGTCGTCCAAGCCCGCGAAGACGGCGAGGAGAACGGCCCCGCGAGCGAGTGCCCGCGCGACAACCGCCGCTCGCGCGGGACATCAGGGTGGGCTCGGCGGCGTGACCTCGATCGCGGCTACCGACATCGGGCCGCAATGGCCCCCATGCCCCATTCTCGGCGCCCCAGCGAAGCCGGGCCTCCTCGGTTCCTCCCTCCGGACGCGATCACAATGGCGGGCAGTGACGAAGCGCCCGCCCTTCATGGCGGAGGCGCCGGAAGTCACAGAGGCGACGCCCAGGGCCGCGGCGGCAGCGCGCGCCTGCGGCCCGAGGCCCTATCAGCTCCGATCTCGCGCTGGCGCCCGTAGCGGCTGTGCGACAGCGCGGCGTCGCAGTAGCCGGGATGGGTCATGAATTCGGACACACCCGGCGGAAGACGCCGGAGGTGGGCGATGGTGCGCTCCGGTGTCCAGTAGGGGCCGAAAGGGCCGGACTCGCCGAAGAAGTGATCGGGCGTGGCCAAGCCTCGCCGAGCGCCCGGTGCCGCGCGCCGCCGCGTTCTGGCTGCGCACCGGGACGTTCCCAGGCCGACGCGGCCCACTCGGAGGACGACATCGCGCACGGGCGGAAGTAGAGCCCCACGCACGGTGCGGTGTCGAGGTGCGTGGGGGACCGGTCGGAAGAGCGACGCGAAGCGCTCGGATCTGGGCGGCGACCTCCGCGTCCACGTCCCCGGCCCCCGGCCCGGGCGGCCGCGTGGCGGGCATCGCGGATGAAGCCGGCGCCGGCGCCGTCCACTGAAGCGAGGGCGCGCGGGTGATGGGAGCCCCGAGGGTGACGCGTTCACGTGAAGCCTGATGCCGATGCCGGAGTCGAGCGCCGCCTTCGGCACGTGGTCGGGCGGGATCTCGCCGTTCACGAGGGCCGTCGTGCTCGTCACGATACCCCCGGGCATGCGCCGCGAGAATGCCCGCGCTGACCCCACGGCAAATGTCAGCCCGAGGGGTCCGTCAGGCGTTGACGATCAGATGCCTCACCGCCCCTGACACCCAGCAGTAGAGGCTGGGGCCCCTCCTTGAGCCGGCGCGCGCCCCCGCCGGGGCCTTCAGGCGTCTTTCCAGCTGATCGAGGTCGAGCGGAAGGGGGACGCCCTCCTTCTTGACGCCGTCCAGCTCGGCGGTCAGACCGCACGCGCTCGTCGGACTCCGTGAACACGAGCTTGGCCCGGGCGAACGTCCGTCGTCGCGGGCGATCTGCTCGACCAGTGTCCACGACCAGCACCGCTTGATCTCCTCGGCGTCGGCGGCCGGCACCGTCGAGAACGCCGCGGTGAGACTCACTGTCGGCCATCGGTGTCCACCATGAACAACGCCACCGCCTCAGTCGGCGGGCCCTTCTCATCAGGTGACCGCACTGACCCGCTCTCGCTGGCTGTCGCATCGTTTCCACATCCTATCCGCTTCCGGCTCGTCAGTGTCCGGCGGCCGCGGCACGGACGGCAGGTGATCAGAGCCCGCGCCTCCGACTCCGCGGCGGGTGACGCGGATGGCGGCCGGCTTCGCGAAGAACAGAGCCACGGCGTAAGGTCTCCCTCGCGCTCGACGATCGGCGTGCCCGCGCCGCGCCAGCTCGCGCACCGGCCATCCCACGACACGCGGGTTGTCGACGTCCAGCGACCTCTTCGTTGTGTACGCGCAGGGCGCTCTGATGGCCGCCTCGCGCGGAGCGCGCGCACGTCGGCGAGATTGGCGATATGCGACTTGCGGGACCGCCGAGATGATCCTCCGCCCGCCCGGCGCTCCCGTCCGCCGGAGGTAGGGCCCGGCCGCGCTCGAAGCGCGAGCACGGGCACCATGTTGACCAGCCTGCGCTTGCCCGAGCCGACGGAGTTCGCCTTGCCCGGCTCCGGATCGAACCAGATCATTCCGTTGTTGAGCAGGATGCCGGTGCCGGGCACCACCACGCGCGAGCCCCACAGCGACACCGCGGTGTTGGTCAGCGCCACCATGTTGCGCTGCTTGTCGATGACCGACAGGTGCGTCGTGCACTCGTCGGTGCGCCGGGCGTCTTCGCCGGCGCCGGCTTGCCGCGCCGGATCTCGGCCGCGACCTCACGGGGCGTAGGCCTTCGACAGCAGGCGCTCGAAGGGCACCTTGACCATCGTGGGATCGCCCAGGTGCTCGAAGCGGTCGCGGAAGCCGCGGGCGATCGCGCGGGCGCGCAGGTGCAGGCCTTCCACCGTCTGCCAGCCGACCTTCGCCGAGGGGAACTCGCCCAGGATGTTCAGGATCTCGAGCGCCGTGGCGCCGCCGGTGGGGCCGGGCGAGAAGGCCAGGTCCACGTCGCGATAGCGGCCGGTCAGCACGGCCTCGACCAGCACCTGGTAGCGCGCGAGAGTCCTCGCGCGTGATGAGGCCGCCGTTGGCCGCCATGTCGCTGGCGATCGCCTGGGCGATGGCGCTCCGCGGTAGAACGCGTCCGGCCCGTCCTGTGGCGATCAACTGCAGGCTGCGGCGCCAGGTCGGGGTACGCCGAGCGATCGCCCGGCAGCATGCCGGCCGGCCGGTAGATGTGAGCGACCGTCGCGGAGTGTAGGTCTGCGCGGTCCCGGGAAGGCCATCAGCTCCTCGACGGACTTGGCGTGGTTGAGGGCCAGGTACCAGTCCGTCTCGAAGCCGTCGCGCGCCAGCGCGATGGCCGGCGCTATGACGTCGCGCAGCTCCATCGTGCCGTAGGCGCTGCAGGGCCAGGCAGAGTCCGGCCACCGAGCCGGGAACCGCCACCGCGCGGTGCCCGTACTCGTTGGCCGAGTTCTCCGGTGCGCGGCCACGCGAAGAGGCCGTCCGAGAAGCCGCTGACGACCTTGTACAGGGTCTCGTGGCCGGCCAGCGGCGCGACCGCCGTTGAAGTTGAGCGCCACCGTCTCGTCCTTGCGGGCCAGGTGCACGAGCATCGTGCCCGAGCCGGCGATGGTGGACATGAACGGCTCGACGACGGTCATGGCGAAGGCCGTGGCCACGGCGGCGTCGACGGCGTTGCCGCCGCGGGCCAGGATGCCCGCGCCGACCTCGGCGCCGCGCCAGTGCTCGGCGGCGACCACCGTTCCGGGCAAGGCGGCGTCTGCTTGGTGACAACGAGCTGCGATCGGATCATGGGACCTCCGGGGAAATTAAACGCCGGGCGGCAGGTACTGCGTGATGTCGACGACGTTCTGGCCGGCGAAATAGATCGCCCAGCCCTCCAGGTACACCCAGACCGCGGTGGCGTTGCCCTGATCTGCGGCCAGTAGCGGCGCGCCACCTGCTCGATGCGCATCTGGTCTTCGCCTGACCTCGACGGGGGCGCCGAGCAGGATCATCACCTGCTCCTGGTCCATGCCCACGGTCACCTGGCGCAGGAAGCGGAAAGCGGAGACGTTGAGCGCGTTGGCTCTGTCGGGATGCGCACGGAGGTAGGCCGAGATCGCCTCCTCCATGCGCGAGTCCCACTGTTGCCGCTCGTCGAAGCTTGGGCTCGCGGCCGTTCGTGTAGACGCCGCGGAGCTTGAACATGTTCTCCGCGGTCGGCCCCTGCTGCGTCCTCTCGTCCACGCCCGGACGCGCGAGGGCACAACCTGCGGCCGCGAAGGCGACGATCGCGATCATCCCGACGCTCAACGTGAACCCACGACGAGTCAGCATGGCCGTCAGCATAGCAGACGCGCCCCTCGCGGCGGTGCTCCTGGGTTCCGATCAGGACCCCCACGGTCAGATGAGGGCGCTCTCCAGGACGATACCGCGGTCGATGGTACGGGCGGCCTGCGCCAGGAGCCGAGCGGTGACCACGGCAAGCTCCGGGCTATCGGCCAGCTGGCGCAGCAGGTCGATCAGCCGGCGCATGGCCCGGATCAGATCGCCCTCGTGGCCCCGAACGAGCGCGTCCACGATCCTCGACCAGTCATCGTCGCCGGAGGCCCAGCGATAGACCGCCGGCATGAACCCCGGCTGGACGCTGATGGGCATGCCGAGGTGCCGCGGCCCGCTGGGCCTGGAAGACGGCGTCCGCGATGCCGATCAGGGTGTCGACCTTGCGCTCTTGAGCTTCGCCCTGTCGCTTCAGGAACGTCCGGGCAATCATCAGGCTCACCGGAGCGCGACTCCTCCAGGAGCGCGGAGCACAGGGCCGCGGCCTCGGCGAGGGTGGTGTCCTCGAAGAGTCGCGCGCCACACGGCCTCGGCCACCATCAGCTCGTTGTCGTGGCGCAGGCTGGCGATCAGTCGGCCCTTGGGCTCGAGCTGGTGCTCGTGCACGGCCCCGAACTGCTCGAGGACCTCGGCCACCCGGAGGAACTCCTGCCAGTAGGCCCCACGGAACGACTCGAGCGCCTGGCGCCGCTGGCTCAAGCCGCTCGTTCAGCCGCTCGATCTCACGCCAGGCGTGGTCGCAGTTCGGCGTCGCGCTCCACGGACAGCGGTGACACTCGATCGCGGTCAGCGTGGCCTCCGGGCCCATGGGAGCGCTCGCGCTCCATGAGCTCCGGCAGCGGCAGGCGCTCGAGCTGGTCGGTCCAGTACCTTGAGGCCCCGGTGGTCGGGCCGGCCGCCACGCTGCAGATCGCGCGGCACGTTGAGCGGCGGCGTCGCCCAGAAGATCCGCTTGATCAGGCCGCTCTTCAGCCGCACCACCGCCCCGTGCGGCAACAGCGCGTCGAGGAGCACGCGATGCCCGCGAATGGCGTGCACCCGGAGGACGACGGCCAGGCTCGGCGCGCCCTTGCGGCGGACCAGCGCGAGCCGCCCGGGCTCGGCCTCGACCGGCGAGCGCTCGCCCCGGCGACCGCCGCGGCCGGTCGCCTGGCGGCGTGCGTCGACCTCCTGCCGCGCCCGCCGATAGCGGCCGATGCGCGAGAAATCGCCGCAGGGGGCGCTGTAGCCACGCGCCGACTCGAGCCCCGTCTCGAGGCTTCGGATCTCGGCCTCCATGTCGCGGATGCGCTTGAGGTTCTGGTACTGGCCGAACGACGACTCGATCCGCCGGCGGATCACGTCCGTCGCCGCGCCGCTGCCGATGAGCGCCGCGACCGAGCCGTAGCCCAGCTTGAAGCGGCTCTCGATCGGCTCCGGCGAGCCGTCCACCACCTGAGCAGGTCGGGCAGGCCGTCGCGGGCGTCCAGCGCGATCACGCACTGCCCCTCGGGATCGATGCCGCGGCCGGCCCGCGCCGGCCGGCCATCTGCGTGAGCTCGTTGTGCGTGAGCGAGCGGAAGCCGCGGTCGGTCCGCTTGGTGAGGCTCTGCAGCGCGACGGCTGCGCGCGGGCATGTGGATGCCGAGCGACATGGTCTCGGTGGCGAAGACCACGCGGCAGAGACCGCGCTCGAACAGCGTCTCGATCAGCCGCTTGAGGCTCGGCAGGATGCCGGCGTGGTGCAGCCGACGCCGATCCGCAGCGCCGCGGAACACGCGACTGGCTGAGCGTGGATTCGCCGATGGCCGGCGAGTCGGCCAGGGCCTGGGCGATCGACTGCGTCGACCTCGCGCCGCTGCTCGCGCGTGAGCAGCGGCCGGCCGCTCGCCCAGCACGTCCTCCATCGCCCGCTCGCACCCGGCGCGGCTGAAGATGAAGTAGATGGCCGGCAGCCAGCGCCGCTGCTCCAGCGCCTCGATCAGCACGGTCGGGTCCGACCACACGCCGCGTGTACCAGCGCCGCGGGATCGTCCGGCCCGCGCGGCTCGTCGCCGCACCACGCGGGCGCGCGCCCGCGCCGCACGTCGTCCATCTCGTGGATCTCGGCCGGCGAGGTCGGCCACCGAGTAGTGCAACGGGACCGGGCGCTGGGGATGCGTCGATGGCCACGATGGGCCGGTGCACCAGTCGAGATCCAGTCGGCGATCTCGCTCGACGTTGGCCACCGTGGCCGACAGCGCCGACCAGCGTCGACGTCCTTCGGCGCGTTGACGATGATCTCCTCCCACACGGTGCCGCGGCCCTCGTCGCCCATGTAGTGGCACTCGTCGAGGACGACGTAGCCGAGGTCGTCGAGGCCGCTGCCGTAGAACGTGTTGCGGAGGATCTCGGTGGTCATCACCAGCGACGCGGCGCGCGGGGGTTCACCTTGACGTCGCCGGTCAGGATGCCGACCCGATCCGTCGCCGTACGCCCGGCTGAAGTCGCCGAACTTCTGGTTGGACAGCGCCTTGAGCGGCGTGGTGTAGGCGATGCGGACGCCGCGCTCCAGCGCGGCCACGCTGATCGCGAACTCGGCGACCAGCGTCTTGCCCGCTCCGGTGGGCGCCGAGACGATCACCGACTGATCCGCGTGGATGGCGCGGATCGCCTCCAGCTGGAAGTCGTCAAGGCGAATGGTACTTCGAGCGGAACTCGAGGAGATCCACAGGGATCACAGTGAGCACGCGATGGTATCCTGCCCCCAGACTCTGGCTCCAGGAGGCGCCCCCGCGTGGATCGTCTACCACATCGTCACCACCTCCGAGGACTACTTTCGCGCGCCGGGGAGCCTCCGTCGCGCCCACATGCCAGAGTTACGCAGGTTCAGCAAATAGCCGCATCCCGGATCGGCGGGGGCCGGCACCCGATGGCCGAGGCGCGGATCTTCATCGGCTCCAGCAGCCGTGGCAAATCAAGAACGCCATGGAGGAGGACCCCCTACTGACGGGCAAGATGGACGGCCTACGCGCCGCGTAGTTTCGCCCAGTTCGTCGAGCCGTGGAGATGGCGCCGGTGGCCCTCGACGGCTCGCGCCGGGTGACGATCGTGGAGGGGCCGACGAGCGACTCCGTCCATGGCCCAGTTCGCCTCATCGAGATGCGCGGGGCCGGCTGCGTAGCCTTCGGCGGGTTCTTCGAGGACGGGGCCCGCCGGCTCCCCGCCCGACCGCGAGCTGACGAGTAAAGGCGCGGTGGTTCTTGACACGGGCTGACGCCGGAGGCCCTCACCACCAGGCCGTTCCTCCACGTGCTTCGGGATGCGCGCCCTGCTCATAAGCAACTCGGGGCGGCCGTTCCTCGAGCACTGCCGGGAGACGATGGCGGAGATCGTCAAGCCGCGACGGCGCCCTGGTTCATCAGCGCCGCGAGCCTCGGCGATGAGCGGCTGTACTGCGACCGCGTGCGCGCGAAGCCTGTTGCCCGTGGGGATCGTGAAGTCGAGCACGTGTACTGGAGGGCGGAGCCCTCAAGGCGCTGGAGTCGGTGGAGGGGCCATCTTCGTGGGCGGTGGCAACACCTACGCCCTCCTCAAACGCCTGCGCGAGTCTCGCCTGCTCGACGCCGCCAATCCAGAGCGCGTGCACCACGGCGTGCCCTACATCGGCAGCAGCGCGGGCTCCAACGTCGCCGGGCCGACGATCCCGACCACCAACGACTGGAACGTCGTGGCCCTGGACCGCTTCGAGGCGCTGGGCCTGGTGCCAACATCAACCCGCACTACCTGAGGCCGACCCCGTCATGGCCGCGCGGGGAGCGAGACGCGCGACGACCGCATCCGCGAGTACCACGCGGTCAACGCCAATCCCGTCTTCGCATCGAGGAGCACACGATGATCCGCGTCGAGGACGGTACGCCACCGTGGTGGGCCGCGGGCGCGTCAAGGTCTTCTGCTGGCGGCGTCGAGCCTCGTCTGGCTCAGCGCCGGCTCACGCCTGCCTCCCGGTAAACGTCCGCGGCCGGCGCGGGACCCTACCCTTTCAGGCGGTGGCGCTCGATCTCGTCGATCCGCGCCGTGAGTACGGCGACGTTCTCGCGCAGTCGTGGCCAGGTCGCGCTCCAGGATCTCCCGCCAGCCGCTGCTCGTCGGCGAGCGGGGCCTCGATGCGGCGAGAGAGCCCCTGGACGATGGCCTGGTACTCCTGCTCGAGGCGCTCCAGGCGGCGGTAGAGCTCGATCGAAGTGGCGCGAGCATGTCGTCCCTGAGCTGCAGGAATTGCTTCACGCACGCGCCTCGAGGCGGTGCTCCATGGCCTCGAAGCCGGCGATCGACGATGCTCCGAAGCGGCGGTCGATGGCCTCGAAGCGCTCACCCAGGAAGGCGACGAGGCCCCGGTATCACTCGGACGGCGACATGCCGCTACGAGTACATCAACACGATGCGGCACTTCAAGAGTATCGATTCGTGACATCCTCAGCGGCGAGTCGCGGTCGCCGCGATCGCCGACGACGCGCAGCGCGTTGCCCGGCCGGTACGCGATCGGCAGACTTCCACGACGCCGAGCGGGGGCGCATCGGCGCCCGCGCGGACCGCCTCGCCGGCGAGCCGCTTTCGCCCGGCGATGGCCTCGTCGCGCGGCAGGGCCTGGAAGATCCGGTCGACCTCGCCAGAGACTCCATGCGATGGCCGCGCCAGGGACCGCGTTGGCCACCGCCTGGTGTGGTACCTGCGCGATCCCGACACGCCCGGATAGACTCCGGGATGATGAAGAAGGCGCTCTCCCCACGGACACGAGCGTGGGACGTCGCGAGCACGCTCTTCATGCGGTCAACGCCCTCCCTGGAGACGCCGGGCTTCATCTTGACGAGAACGTAGCGAACGGTGGCCATGCCTTCCTCCTCGGTGAGTGATGGTGCCAGGGTGCGCCAGCGCGCCAGATGACGCCACGGTGTGTGATGGCGATGGCCACGCCGAGCTTGGTCACGGCGTTGTCGAGCGTCCGAAAGCGCCCGCGACCCCGCGCGCCCCGGCCCTCGACTCACAGCCCCGCTGCCCGGACGATCGGCATCACCTCGCGCTGAAGCGCTCCATGGTCGTCTCGACTCCCCCGTCGACGGCCAGCGGGTAGAGCATGAACTGGGTGATGCCGCTCCGCCAGCCGCATGACGCCGCCTGCCGCCACCTCGTCGGGGAGGGCCGGCCAGGGTCACCGCGTCCACGAACTCCTCGGGCATCGTCGGCCGCCGCCTCGCGGAGGCCGATGGGTCGTGGGTGTAGTATCCCAGCCCCTCCAGCCGCTTGGCCAGAGCGGGCGGCAAGGCCGCCCCGCCGTCGTGAATGTGAAGAAGTCGGGGCGCTGGGCGCGCTGTGGCTGCGCACGATGGTCGGTTTCATGAGCTGGCGCGCTGCCGCGCGGTCGTCGCCGGACGCACACGCGTTGATGCGCGCCACGATATCGATGCGGCCGTGGATCCTGCCCGGTCTCGTGAGCGCCGGCCGCCACCGTGTCCTGAAGAAGGTGAGCGCGCAACGGGCCACGCACCCTGTGCATGATGGCGCCGTCGGCCACGCCCGCCGCCCGGGCAACCGACCGGAAGGCTGCGAGGTAATGTACACGGAATGTCGGCTCGTGTGTAAAGTCAAGGCGGCCGCCGTCCAAGCGCACCGTCGAACTCCGCGTACGTCACTTGTCTGCCGGTGAGGGAGCCGTCGGACAAGCTCCAACACCGCCTCACGGAGAAAGGTCCCCCGAGCGCGCCCCAGATCCCCAGCCGCGGAATCCGCTCACCCGTGGCCCCTGCTGCCGGCTGGTACGGCGCGCTGACCTCGAGATCCCGCCCAGCGGCGGCGCTGGCGGTCAGCGATGGCGCGAGTACGGATCGGTGACGCAGCTGGCTTGATGCGCCTGCGCAGCGTGAGCGAGCGAAGCGTAGACCCTCCCGAAAGAAGCGCGCTCGTCGGCGAGCCAGAGGTCGGCGGCTTAGTGAGGTCCTCCGCCGCCTGGGCGTGCCGGCCAGCTGCCGGCGGATGGGCAGGACGAGCAGGCCGGTGGTCAGCGCCATCAGCGCGGGATCTGGCCGAGCCCGAGCACGATCTTCCGGGCTGTCATGGGCAAGCTCGTGACCTGAGGCCCGCCGCCGCGGCCAGGGCGTTGGCGACCGCGGCTGGCGGCTCGATGTTAAGGCGGCTCCTTACCCTCCCTCTTCGCGCCGTGCGGCCCCCACCAGGCTCGATGCTGCACGAGGGATCGACTCCACGCGCGGCACATCGAGGGCCGTCGGCATCTTGTAGTCCGTGAGGTTGGGATTCAGCACCCGTCCGTTCAACACCCCGAGGATGATCGCTCCGCCGCGCCATCATCAGGGCCCTTCAGGCGGCTCGCGCGCGCTCGGCGCCAGCTCGAGTGCGCGCCTGGACGAGCACACTCCTGACCAGATGCCTGACCGTGCGGACGCCCGCACGTCGTCGATCTGCTGCGCACGCCTCCCGGGAGGCCTCAGCCGCGCGCCGGAACGCTCAGCGGTGACGGCGTGGCTCCTCCAGAACGCGCCTTCCGCCGCGCGCGCCCGCATGCTGGTCGGCGCCACCGCGTCCAGGGTGATCCGCGCCTCCAGGCAGCGCTCCCGATTGGCGTCGAGGGTGAGGCGCAACCGCCACGCAGGCGACGGAGATCTCCATCGCCTTGCGCCGGCCTGCCTTGAGGAAGGCGGTGGCCGAATGGGGCGGGGGCCGGGGAACACGCACGCGCGTCAACAGTTCGTCGGGGCGGCACACGCCGTCGCGTTCGGCCCCACGAGGAAGCGCGCTCCACCGGCAGCTCCCGCTCGCCGTCCCGATGCGTGACACAAACCCAGCGCAATTCGGTCCTCGGCTTCCTCGACTTTCGGTCAGACCTGGCACCCGGTGCAGGGGCGACAAGGTGCCGGGACTCAGCCGCCCGCGCTGGACCCGCACGAGGAGATCGGTGCCCCTGTTATAGCCCGTCGGCTCCGGAAGCGAGCGGTTAGGGCCACCGCCTCCCTGAGGCTCGTCGGCTCGTGATACTCGAACCCGCTTAGACACGAACTCCATGTCACTCGACCCCGGCCACGGCGAGGACGGGACCGCATGCGCTCGGTGGCCTGGTCAGGTCGCGCAGGATGCCGCCTGGTCGGCGAGCCGGAAGAGTCTCGCGAGGGTGGACGACGGACCGGGCGCTCTCGGGCCACCGACCATCCGGAAGTGCGACTGGTGGCCGTTCAGGTACTGCCACGAAGCACAACCCCGTCTTGTAGAAGCGCGTCGGGCGAGCCGAACAGATGGCGGAGAGCGAAGCGCGGGCGTCAGAGATGCGCCTCGAACTCGGCGAGGTCGCCCCGTCGAGGGCGTGCGAGCGCCGCCGAGGCCGCGCAGGGGCGATCACGTCGAAGATGCCGAGGAGGGCGTCGCTATAGCCGCGATGTCGCCGCGGATGGTGGTCGGATAGTCGAAGTCGTCGCCGCTGTACATGTGCACGCCCGGCGGGAACTGGCGCCGCAGGGCGATCTCGCGCTTCTGGATCGAGGAGCGAGAGCTTGACGCCGTCCACCTTGGCGGCATGATCGCGCACGATGGCGAGCAGGACGTCCATGGCGACGTCCAGGCTGGGCGAGCTCCCAGTAGCCCTCGAGCGCGGGATCGAACATGTCGCCGAGCCAGTGAATGATCACGGGGTGCGCGACCTGGCGCAGGACCCGCCCGTAGACGCACGGACGTAGTCGTCGGGGCTTTCCGCGCTCGCGGCCAGGGCGCGGCTGGCCATCAAGGATGGCGTGCCCGCCGTGGCGCTCGCACCCATGCGACCTGCATTCCTCGCACGCGCTCCACCCTCGGTCATAATGAGCAGCGTCACCTGGGCGCGGGGACGTAGGGCCTGATCGGTCCCCACCCCACGGCCTGATGCGGGCGCCAGGGCATCGTGCGCGCGTCGCGGCGAGCGAGCGCCGCGATCAGCTCCCCTTCGTGGCCTCCCAGCTCACGCCCATGCCGCGCTGGGCGGTGTCCGTGGCTCTCCGCCACGGCCAAGCCCAAGCCGTACACGTGTCGCCGGAAGGCCAGGGTCTCCAGTCCACGGCGCAGTCCAGCGTCGGGTTGCCGGTCGGCGAAGGGGATCGGCCACCGCGTGGGACGTGAACCGCGAATGCGCGATCCGGCTCCTGATGGGGCCTGCCGTCGCGGGCAGCGCCTGAGGCGTGCTCGCTGGTGTAGAGGGCGGGGGTGCCGTCGGGTCGGGGCAGGCGCACAGCGGTCGAGGACGTGGCCGGCTCCTTCTCAGGGTAGCGTGCTCGATGATTCTACCGAACCTCTCCCAGGCCCGCCGGGCGCGCCGGATACGGGGATGAGCACGGGCGCGGCGGCGGCGGGCGACGGCGTCCGCCTCCAGCGATCCCGGCCCCAGGCGCGCGGCGTCCACATCCGGGCGACCGCGGCCGGGGCCGGCAGGTTGCAGCCCTGTGACACGGCCGGCCGACCCGGGGTAGCGTCCACTCCGGTGCCGCGTGCCCGGCGGCTGCGCAGGCGCGCCTCACGCAGCACCAGCCAATCGACACGGGAGGACGAGCGATGAAGAAGACGCACCTGTTCGTGGCCTCGGCGGTGGCCGCAAAGCCCTCACCCTGCCCGTCGCGGTGACGGCCCAGATGGCCCCGCCCCGAAGCCCGGCTTCGAGGCCGGGGAGTGCTACGGCATCTCGAAGGGGCCGGCAAGAACGACTGCCAGACGGCCAACTCCTCGTGCGCCGGGACGTCGAAGCGCGACGCCCAGGGTCGACGCCTGATCTACATGCCCAAGGGCGCCTGCGAGAAGGCTCGTCGGCGGCAGCCTCCAGCCCAAGCGAGTTTAGCGATGGGGGCCTCGAACGGGCCCCCAAGCCCTTCAGGGCGCGACGAGCCCGGGGGACCCGGGGCACCCTGATACCCACGACCTGATCGCGGCGCGAGACTCCGGCACCTCGGCACCGGAATCGGCCCAGCAATACGTAACTGAACGAAGCAA
>ERZ1370068.3652-contig-2756_pt1 | contig 26837 bp, 32 predicted proteins | sample MGYA00561227_ERZ1370068 | MGnify/ENA primary metagenome ERZ1370068 (study PRJEB38410, sample SAMEA6850437) | metagenome | study: Metagenomic assessment of the ecological functions of the soil: analysis of the soil microbiota associated with the...
GAAGCGCCGCTTCCGTTCAGTTACGTATTGCTAATCGGCGGTGACGAAGAAGCCGAGGTTGCGCTTGACGATGCGCCGCTCGTCTTCGGTGAGGCCGTTCGGATCCTTCCAGGTCGCGATGTCGCGCGACATGTTCACCTCCTGCGGCATCCAGTGGTTGGCGCAGGTGGCGAGGTACTTCTCCCACGCCCACTTGTACTTGAACGGCACCAGCTGATTGACGTCGGTGCTGGCCGTTGATGATGCGCTTGTCGGCCGCCTTGACGCGGCGGCGCGACCGCTGCGGCAGGCGACCGCGAGCGGCCGCGCGCGGCGACGCTGCGATGTCGAGAGGGTGGCGGCTTCGACGGCAGACGGCTGGAGCCAAACGCAAGGCGGGGCTCGCGCGTTGCGCGGAGCTTGCGGCGTGAACGTTCGTCGGTGGTTCTGTCTTCTTCCCAAACCAGCATTGCGAGTATTTCCTCTGCCTCTCGATTATCCGAGTGATTGCGTGCGAAAGCCCAAGCACTTATCGACTGCATCGCTGCATGAATGTTGCTATGTCGCATCGCGCTGCGCGCATCACTGGCACGCTTCGCACGTCGGGGTTGTCGAGTGCGCAGAACTTCACGTCGGACTCGAGCGTCGCGTCGCTCGCGAGCTCGCCATCGACGCCGATCGCTCGACGCGCGCCGCGGCGACCGACGCCGTCGACGCGCGCCGTTCGACACCGCGTTGAGCGTGCCCGACTTCACCGTCGACTTCTCGGCGTTGCGTCGCGCTCATGCGTGCGCAGGTAGTAGGTCGTCTTCAGGCCGCGCAGCCAGGCGAGCTTGTAGGTCTCGTCGAGCTTCTTGCCCGAGGCGCCGGCCATGTAGATGTTGAGCGACTGCGCCTGGTCGATCCACTTCTGGCGCCGCGCCGCGGCCTCGACCAGCCACTGCGTCTCGACCTCGAACGCGGTCGCGTAGAGCGCCTTCAGGTCTTCGCGGCACGCGGTCGATGCGGCGCAGCGAGCCGTCGAAGTGCTTCAGGTCCATGACCATCACGTCGTCCCACAGGCCGAGCTTCTTCAGGTCGCGCACCAGGTACTCGTTGACGATCGGTGAACTCGCCCGACAGGTTCGACTTGACCGACAGGTTGCCGAAGCGACGGCTCGATCGAGGCGCTCGACGCCGATGATGTTGGAGATGGTCGCGGTCGGCGCGATCGCGACGCAGTTCGAGTTGCGCATGCCGTGCTGCGCTGATGCGCGCGCGCAGCGCGTCCCAGTCCAGCGTGCGCGCGATGCGGTCGACGCTCGACGTCAGCCGCCGCGCTGCTCGGCCAGCAGGTCGAGCGAGTCGATCGGCAGGATGCCGCGGTCCCACAGCGAGCCGCGGTAGCTCGAGTAGCGGCCGCGCTCGGCGGCCAGCTCGGTCGAGGCCCAGTAGGCGTGGTAGCAGACGGCTTCCATCGAGCGGTCGGCGAACTCGACCGCTGCCTCGCGAGGCGTACGGCACGCCGCAGCTCGTACAGCGCGTCCTGGAAGCCCATGATGCCCGAGGCCGACCGGGCGGTGGCGCAGGTTCGAGTCGCGCGCCTTCTTGACCGCGTAGTAGTTGATGTCGATGACGTTGTCGAGCATGCGCATCGCGGTCGCGACGGTCTTCTTCAGCTTGGCCTGGTCGAGCTGCGCCGTCCGCTCACGTGCTGCGCCAGGTTGACCGAGCCGAGGTTGCAGACCGCGATCTCGGTGTCGCTGGTGTTCAGCGTGATCTCGGTGCACAGGTTGCTCGAGTGCACGACGCCGACGTGCTGCTGCGGCGAGCGCACGTTGCAGGCGTCCTTGAAGGTGATCCAGGGATGCCCGGTCTCGAACAGCATCGACAGCATCTTGCGCCACAGGTCGCTGCGCCGGCATGCTTCTTGAAGAGCTTGATCTCGCCGCGCGCGGCCTTGTCCTCGTAGGCGGTGTAGGCCTCCTCGAAGCGCCTTGCCGAACTTGTCGTGCAGGTCGGGGCAGGTGCGAGGGCGAGAACAGCGTCCAGTCGCCGCCTTCCATCACGCCGCTTCATGAACAGGTCGGGAATCCAGTTGGCGGTGTTCATGTCGTGGGTGCGGCGGCGGTCGTCGCCGGTGTTCTTGCGCAGCTCGAGGAACTCCTCGATGTCGAGGTGCCAGGTCTCGAGGTAGGCGCAGACCGCGCCCTTGCGCTTGCCGCCCTGGTTGACCGCGACCGCGGTGTCGTTGACCACCTTCAGGAACGGCACCACGCCCTGGCTCTTGCCGTTGGTGCCCTTGATGTGGCGAGCCGAGCGCGCGCACGTTGGTCCAGTCGTTGCCCAGGCCGCCGGCGAACTTGGACAGCAGCGCGTTTTCCTTCAGCGCCTCGTAGATGCCGTCGAGGTCGTCGGCGACGGTCGTCAGGTAGCAGCTCGACAGCTGCGAGCGGCGCGTGCCGGCGTTGAACAGCGTCGGCGTCGAGCTCATGAAGTCGAAGGTCGACAGCACGTCGTAGAACTCGATGGCGCGCGCCTCGCGGTCGATCTCGTTCGAGCGCCAGGCCCATCGCCACGCGCATGAAGAAGGCCTGCGGCAGCTCGATGCGCGCCTCGTCGACGTGCAGGAAGTAGCGGTCGTACAGCGTCTGCAGGCCGAGGTAGTCGAACTGCAGGTCGCGCGTCGGCGTCGAGCGCCGCGCCGAGCTGGCGAGGTCGAACTGCGAGCAGCTTCTCGTCGAGCAGCTCGGCCTGCGACGCCCTTCTTGATGAACGTGCGGGAAGTACTCGGCGTAGCGCGTCGTGCATGTCGGCATGCAGCACCTCCTCGCCGAGGATCTCGCGGCGGATCGTGTGCAGCAGCAGCCGCGCGGTGGCGCGGGTGTAGCCGGGGTCCTTCTCGATCAGCGTGCGCGCGGCGAGGATCGCGGCCTTGTGCACCTCGTCGATCGGCACGCCGTCGTAGAGGTTGCGCTTGGTCTCGGCCAGGATCGGCTCCGGCCTGCACGTCGGCGCCCAGGCCGGCGCAGGCCGATCTCGATCAGCGTCTGCAGGCGCGCCGCAGGTCGAGCGGCACGCGCTGGCCGCGGTCGGTGACCATCAGCACCGGCTCGGCGCTGGCGACGACCGGTGCGCCTGCTTGGCGCGCTCCTGCGCGCGCCGCTCGCGGTACAGCACGTAGGCGCGCGCGACCTCGTGGTGGCCGCCGCGCATCAGGCCGAGCTCGACCTGGTCCTGCACGTCCTCGATGTGGAAGGTGCCGCCGCCCGGACGCGAGCGCAGCAGCGCGCGCACCACCGATCTCGGTCAGGCCGTCGACCGTCTCGCGCACGCTCGCCGAAGCCGCGCCCTGGGTGCCGTGCACCGCGAGGAACGCCTTCATCAGCGCGACCGCGATCTTGTTCGGCTCGAACGACACGACGGCGCCGTTGCGGCGAATGATCTGGTAGCCCTGGTAGGCCGACGCGGCCGGCGCGGGCCGGCGCGGCGGCCGGGCGCAGCGCGAGCAGACGGTCGCGGGCGTCGCCGGGGCGGTGGATAGCTTGCATGGAATCTCCTCTGGGATGGCCCTCGGCCGGCCTGCAGCCGCCGGGGCTATGTTGTGTGCATCGCTGCGCGGAGGCGCTCCGTCAGCGTCGCCTGTCGCGTCCGGGCGAAAAGCGTCGGTGTTCGTGCGGTCGTGGATCGAGTGAAGTCTCAGGCATAGCATCGCCGAGACACTATATCTGGGGTCTGATGCGGCTCAACAAGCACTACCTATAGCGTATGACCACCCGTCACATCATTGTCGCCAGCGCGCACCGACAAGCTCGGCAGCGCTCAGGCCGGAAGCGCGCGGCCAGCCGCAGCGCCGGCGCAGGCCGGCCCAGTCGAAGCCCGCGCCGGGGTCGTGCTTGCGCCCCGGCGCGACGTGCTCGTGGCCGGCCACGGCCGCGATCGGATAGCGCCGCGGCCAGGCTGACCAGCAGTCGCGCCGAGCGCTCGTACTGCGCCGCCTCGAAGGTATCGCCTTCCAGGCCTTCGAGCTCGATGCCGATCGAGAAGTCGTTGCAGCCGGCGCGTCCATTCCAGCTCGATGCGCCCGGCGTGCCAGGCGCGCTCGTCGCACGACACGAACTGCAGCAGCTCGCCGTCGCGGCGGATCAGGAAGTGCGCCGACACCTCGCAGGCCGCGGATGCCGCTGGTAGTACGGGATGCGCGTCCCAGATCGAGCCGGTTGGTGAACAGCCGCTCGATCGCGTCGCCGCCGTACTCGCCCGGCGGCAGGCTGATCGAATGGATCGACGACGAGCTCGATCGCCGGTGCCGTCGGGCCGCGGGCCGAAGTTCGGCGAGTCGACAGCGCGCGCGCCTGCCGCAGCCAGCCGCCGCCGCCAGCGCCGCGCGTGCAGCGCTCAGCCTCGCCGCGTTCGCTCGCGATCGGCGCCGGTCAGGTCGCCGCCGACGTTGACGTTCAGCCGCGCCATGCGGTAGCGCATCTGCCGCAGCGACAGGCCGAGGCTGACGCCGGCCGCGGTGCGGTTGTAGCGATGGCGCTCGAGCGCGCGGATCGAGGATGTCGCGCTCGACCTCGTCGAGGTAGCGCGGCCAGGTCGCTCGGGCAGCGGCTCCTCGGCCGGCAGGCTGCGGCGCGAGGCGCGCGCGGCTTCGGCGACGCGTCGCCTCGGTGGGCAGGCGGTCGAGCTCCTGCGCCGCGCTGTCGGTGAACACCGACTCCGGCAGGCCGAGGTCGTAGACGTCGAGCTCCTCGCCGCCGGACAGCGCCACCGCGCGGTGCAGCAGGTTCTCGAGCTCGCGCACGTTGCCGGGAAACGGATAGCGCAGCAGGTGGACCAGCGCGTCGCGCGTCAGCCGCGGCGCCGGCCAGACGCCGGCGTCGCGCGCGATGCCGCTCGAGCACGCGCTCGCTGATGCCCAGCAGGTCCTCGAGCCGCTCGCGCAGCGGCGGCACGCGGATCTGGATCACGTTGAGGCGGTAGTAGAGGTCCTGGCGGAACTGGCCGGCCTGCACCTCGGCGCCGAGGTCCTTGTGCGTGGCGCTCAGCAGGCGCACGTCGACCGGCTGCTCGCTGACCGCGCCGACCGGCCGCACCGAGCGCTCCTGGATCGACGCGCAGCAGCTTGCGACTGCATCGACAGCGGCAGGTCGCCGATCTCGTCGAGAAACGAGCGTGCCGCCGTTGGCGGCCTGGAAGAAGCCCTCGCGGTCGTCGTTGGCGCCGGTGAACGCGCCCTTGCGGTAGCCGAAGAACTCGGCCTCGAGCAGCTGCTCGGGGATCGCGCTGCAGTTGACCGGCGACGAACGGCATCGCGCCGCGCGCGCTGACCTCGTGGATGGCGCGCGCGACCAGCTCCTTGCCGGTGCCCGACTCGCCGCGCGACCAGCACCGGCGCCATGCTGCGCGCCACCTTCTCGACCAGCGAGCGCACCTGCTGCATCGCCGTCGAGTTGCCGGCCATGCGGCCGAGCGCCTGGCTCACCGGCAGCGCCGGCGGCGCGGCGGCGCCGGCGCCGCGGCGGCCGCGGCGTGCGCCGCGGCGGCGCCGCCGATGCTTCCGACGGCAGGCTGGCCGGCATCGATCGTCGGCACCGCCGCCGCCGCGGCCGAGCGCCGAGGCGACGACGCGCGCGGAACTGCTTCAGGTCGACCGGCTTGGTGAGGTAGTCGTAGGCGCCGGCCTTCGAGCGCCTCGACCGCGTTCTCGGCCGAGCCGTAGGCGGTGATGACGATCGCCTTCTCGCGCCGGCCGTTCTCCTCGAGCCAGCGCAGCAGGTCGAGGCCGGTGCCGTCGGGCAGGCGCATGTCGGTGATGACGGCGCTGTAGGTGCGGTCCTTGCAGATGCGAGCAGCGCTTCCTGCGACCGTGCCGGCGGTGTCGATGTCGTAGCCCTCGCGCAGCAGCGTCAGCTCGTACAGCGTGCGCAGGTCGGGCTCGTCGTCGACGACGAGCAGGCTGAAATGCGGAGGCGGTGGTCATCGTGGCGTGTCAGGTGCAGAGCGGGCTCGTGACGGTGCAGGGCGGCGCGACGGACATCGACGTAGAACTCGTTGCGCCGCGGCGTCGTCGGGCGGCAGCAGCCGGTAGTCGATGCGCGCGCCGTAGCGCTCGCAGAGCTCGCGGCAAATGTAAAGGCCCAGTCCGGCGCCGCGGCTGCGGGTCGAGAAGAAGGGCTCGAACAAATAGGCGCTCGACGTCGGCCGGGATCGGCGCGCCGTCGGCTGAGCACGCTGAACACGGCGCACGCGTCGCTCGTCGGGCGCGCAGCGCCAGCAGGATCGCGCCGGGCCGCTGGCTGGCGTGGCGGCGGCGCGTTGTCGAGCAGGTTGACGAGCACGCGCCGCAGGTGCTCGGGATCGAACACCACGCCGACCGGCTCGCTCGGCAGCTCGACCCTGCAGCATGCTCTGCTCGCCGAGCTGGATCACCGGCGGCCTGCGCCCACTCGCCGCAGACCTCGGCGACCTGCGCGCGTGGCGTCGATCGGCGCCGACGTCCTGCACCGCGCCGGGCGCCACTTCCATCACGTCGTCGACGATGCGCTTCAGCCGCTCGACGTTCTCGGTGACCATCTGCGTCAGCTGGCGCTGCGCCGGGATCGGTCGCGTCCTCGGCGAGCAGCGCGTTGGCCTGGCGCGATCGCCGCGAGCGGATTGCGGATCTCGTGGGCGATGCCGGCCGAGACCCGGCCCATCGCAGCGAGCTTTTCCTGCCGGCTGCGGCGCCTGCACGTTGCGCACGTCCTCGAGGAACAGCACGCAGACCTCCTCGCTCGCGCTGCGGCTCGCGCCTGCGGGTGAAGCGCACGCGCACGCGCAGCGTGCGGTGCGAGTCGGGAGCGAACTGCAGCGGCACGTCGCGGCCCGGCCTCCGGCCACGGCGCATCGGCGAACGCGCGCTCGACCGCGTCGACCAGCGCACCCCAGGCCGGCACGCCGCGCAGCTGGAACGGCGCCGCCCGGCTCATGCCTTCCGGGCGCGAGCAGCGCGGCGCGCCGCCGGGTTGGCGGCGCGGACGCGTGCCGCGGCGGTCGACCACCAGCACGCCGTCCTCCATCTCCTCGATCACGAGGCGATTCAGCTGCGCCTGCTGGCGCGCCAGCTCGAGGCTGCCGCGCGCGCTCAGCTCCTCGCGGGCGAGCCGGCCGGCGAGCTCGCCGGCCAGCACGGTGATGACGAAGAAGCCGCTGCCGGCGAGCCCGGCCTGCGTCATCAGCAGCGGTCGCGTCGCCGCCCGAGAGCAGGCCGCAGCCAGGCGGTGCCGAGCAGCGCCAGCGTCGCCAGCGCGGCGGTCGCGAGCGCGAGCACGCGCGGCGTCAGCACGCCGGCCATCAGCACCGGCAGCACCAGCAGCGCGACGTAGTTGAAGCTCGACCCGGCGACGGCGAGGTGCAGGCCGGTGAAGAACGACGAGGTCGGCGCCGATCGTCGCGAGCCATTGCGGACTGCGCAGCGCGCGCCATCGTGTGCGGCGCCGCGCCGCGGCGGAAGCGCGGCAGCAGCCACATGCTGATCGCCAGCGCCGCGTAGGCGAGGCTCAGGGCGACGATCGTCGGCGTCGGCCGCAGGCCGAACACGCTGGCGACGGCGAGCGTCACGACCAGGGCGACGCCGAGCGCGGCGCGCGCGGCGATGAAGGCGCGGTAGATGCCGCTCGAAGGCGGTCGAGTGCCGCCCGCGCCGGCGATCGCACCGCGCGCTGGCGACGTAGGCGCGGTCGGCTCGCTGTGCCACGACGCGGTGAACTGCGACTCGCGTCGTCGGCCATGGCCGAGCGCGTCGTCGGTGGTCGGGTCCGAAGGCGCCGAACCAGGACTCGTCGCCCATGGCGCGCCGGCGCGCGGTCGCGCACGGTCGACGCGCGGCGCTCGCCGCGCAGGCGTGCGGCTTCGCGACGCGGTCACGGATCCGGATGCGCTCGCTCGTACGCGGCGCGATGCGCCTCGCCGCAGAACACGCCGCCGCGTCCCGGCAGCGCTTCGTCGCGCGGCAGGTGAACGCCGCACTGCGCGCACGCCAGCATCGGCTGCAGCGCGCTGGCCGGCGGCGCGCGCGGCGGCGGCGGCGGCGGCGCGCCGGCGTGCGGCGTGCCTGCGCAGCAGACCAGAGCAGCACGACGACGGCGATCAGAAAGATCAGGAACTTCATCAGGTCAGCGACGGCGGCGCGGTGCAGCAGGACCTCGAGCACGAAGCGCGAGCCGACGTAGGCGAGCAGCAGCAGCGCCGCGCCGGCGTAGAGCCAGCCGCGTCGCCTTGCGGCCCGCGCCAGCCGAAGCGCGACGGCCGGCGAGCAGGCCGGCGAAGACCAGCCAGCTGAGGATCGAGAACACCGTCTTGTGCTCCCAGCGCCAGCCGGCTGGCGAACACCGCGCCGAGGACGATCACGGCCGAGAGGACGACGAAGCCGGCGGCGACGAAGCGGAAGGTCAGCCGCTCCAGGCGCAGCAGCGGCAGTCCCTCGGCCGGCGCCGCACCGGCCAGCGGCGGCGCGGCGCATCTGCCGCTCGGCGCGGCTCGAGCAGCAGCCGCGTGCAGCACCGCGACGCCGAACAGGCCGTACGAGGCGATGCCGAGCAGCCAGTGCAGCGGCGCCCACAGCGACGCCGCCTGCGGATGCACGCTGACCCGGGTAGATCCAGGCGAGCGACGACGACGACGCGCACCGCAGGCCGCGAGCGCGCGGCGCGCGCCCGGCAGCGGCAGCAAGCGGCTTTCCAGTCGATAGACCGCGAGCACCAGCCAGAGCGTCAGCGACAGCGCCGGGGCGAAGCCGAAACGCGCCCCGGAACGCGCGAGCCGATGCCGGCGATGTCGATGACGAGCGCCACGCCGTGCGCGAGCCAGGCCGACCAGCAAGGCGGTGCGCAGCGCCGGCAACGCGCTCGCTTCGCAGCGCCGCGGCGAGCGTAGCGACGAGGCGCGACGACGCTCGGCCAGTCAGTGCCAGCGGCACCCGGCGCGAGCGCCGGCCGAGTCGGCACCGAACGATAGAATCATCGTCACAGTGTACTTTCGCACCTGCGGCTCGGCCGCGCTGCGCCGCCCGATGGCTTCTGACCCTCACCGACCGCCTGCAGCCGCCTCGTCAAGACGATGCGCGGCCAGGCCCGCATCACCGAAGACAACGTGCAGGACATGCTGCGCGAAGTGCGCATGGCCCTGCTCGAAGCCGACGTCGCGCTGCCGGTGGTGCGCGACTTCATCGCCCGCGTCAAGGACAAGGCGCTCGGCGCCGGAGGTCGTCGGCTCGCTGACGCCGGGCCAGGCGCTGGTCGGCATCGTCAACCGCGAGCTCGCGCGCGACGATGGGCGAGGGCGTCGCCGACATCGACCTGGCGACGCAGCCGCCGGCGGTGATCCTGATGGCCGGCCTGCAGGGCGCCGGCAAGACCACGACCACCGCCAAGCTGGCCAAGCACCTGATCGAGAAGCGCAAGAAGAAGGTGCTGACGGTCTCGGCCGACGTCTACCGCCCGGCGGCGATCGAGCAGCTGAAGACGGTGACGCAGCAGGCCGGCGCCGAGTGGTTCCCGTCGACCGCGACCGACACGCCGCTGCGACATCGCGCAGCGCCGCGCTCGACCACGCGCAGCAGGCACTACTTCGACGTGCTGCTCGTCGACACCGCCGGCCGCCTGGCGCATCGACGAAGCGCTGATGGCCGAGATCCGCGAGCTGCATGCCGCGCTGAAGCCGGTCGAGACGCTGTTCGTGGTCGACGCGATGCAGGGCCAGGACGCGATCAACACCGCCAAGGCCTTCAAGGAGGCGCTGCCGCTCACCGGCATCGTGCTGACCAAGACTGGACGGCGACTCGCGCGGCGGCGCGGCGCTGTCGGTGCGCGCAGATCACCGGCGCGCCGATCAAGTTCGCCGGCGTCAGCGAGAAGATCGACGGCCTCGAGGTCTTCGACGCCGAGCCGCCACGCCGGCCGCGTGCTGGGCATGGGCGACATCGTCGGCGCTGGTCGAGGAAGTGCAGAAGGGCGTCGACGTCGCGGCGGCGCAGAAGCTCGCCGACAAGGTCAAGAGCCGGCGACGGCTTCGACCTCAACGACTTCCTGTCGCAGATCTCAGCAGATGAAGAAGATGGGCGGCCTCGTCGGGCCTGATGGACAAGCTGCCCGCAGTCACCGGCATGGCGCGCCAAGGCTCGGCCGGCCGACATGGACCGCGCCGAGCGCGACGTGCGCCGCATGGAAGGCATCATCTGCTCGATGACGCCGCTGGAGCGCCGCAAGCCCGAACTGCTCAAGGCCACGCGCAAGCGCCGCATCGCCGCCGGCGCCGGCGTGCAGGTGCAGGAGGTCAACCGCCTGCTCAACCAGTTCGAGCAGATGCAGCGACATGATGAAGAAGATGAAGGGCGGCGGCCTGATGAAGATGATGAAGCGAATGGGCGGCATGAAGAATTTCGGCGGCCCGCGCTGAACGCGCCGACGCCCCTGCCCCGCCTCGATGCCGCAACGCTGACGACGACTCGATGGAACCGTATCTCATCTCCGGTGATCGCCCTCGCATGCGCCCTGCCGCTGGTCTGGTGGCTGGCGGCGGCGCGCACCGGCCGCCGGTGCGCCAGGAGCAGCCGGCCGAGCGCATGGACACCCTCGCCGCCTGGCCGCCGGAGGCGACGCGGGTGCTGCGCTCGTCGGAGCGGGTCGCCTTCAGCACCCTCAAGCTCGCCCTGCCCGGCTACATGATCCTGGCGCAGGTGCCGATCGCCCGGTTCCTGAACGTCCCCAAGCGCAATTCGTACGCGGAGTGGATGCGCCGCCTCGGCAGCCAGTGCGTCGACCTTCGTCATCTGCGACGTCACCTCGCAGGTGATCGCCGTGGTCGAGATCCGGCCGCCGATCGAGCAGATCAGCGAGAAGCTGCGTGCCCGCGCTCGACCGGGTGGAGCGTGTCCTGGAGGCAGCCAACATTCCGGTGCACGTCTGGAACGAGGAGCGGCTGCCGACGATCGAGGCCGCCCGCGACAAGCTGCTGCCGCGCATGCCGGCCGTGCCAGCCAGCATGACCAAGAAGCCCTGGTCAACCTGCGGCCGCTGACCACCGGCGCCGCGGTCGCGATGGCCGGCGCGGTGGTGGTGGACGATGCCCCGACGGTCGCTGCTTCGCCGGCAGAGCGACCCGTTCGCCGACACCGACCGCGACTGGACCCAGGACGAAGTCGATCGAGGTCCGAGAGCCCAGCAGCGCGACCTGGTCCGACGAGCTCGAGGAGGTCCTCGCCCGCGCTGCCGCCGCCGGAGCAGGCGCTAGAGCGGCTGACGCTCAGCTGAGCAGGGCCTGCGCGAACTCGCGCGCGCGAAAGGTCTGCAGGTCGGCGAGCTTCTCGCCGACGCCGATAGAAATACACCGGCAGAGCGGCGCCGGCCCGCGAGCGCGACCAGAGCGCGATCGCCGCCAGCACGCCGCCCTTGGCGGTGCCGTCGAGCTTGGTGACGATCAGGCCCGTCAGCTGCGAGCGCGGCATCGAAGGCCTGCACCTGGCGCCAGCGCGTTCTGCCCGGTGTTGCCGTCGATCACCAGCAGCACTCGTGCGGCGCGCCCGGCTCGGCCTTGGCGATCGTGCGTCGGATCTTCTTCAGCTCTTCCATCAGGTGCAGCTGCGTCGGCAGGCGGCCGGCGGTGTCGGCGATGACGACGTCGCAGCCGCGGCGCGCTTGACCGGCGACTCACGCGCATCGAAGGTCACGGCCGGCGGGGTCGCCGCCTTCCTGGCTGACGATCTCGACCCGTTGCCGCCGGCTCTGGCCTAGGCGACCGGCCGCTCGGCCCAGGCGGCAGTTGCTCGCGCGCGGCGGCGCGGAAGGTGTCGGCCGCAGCGAGCAGCACCTTCTCGCTTCGCGTCGGCCAGGATGCCGGGTCAGCTTGCCGATCGCTGGTGGTCTTGCCGGCGCCGTTGACGCCGACCACCATCGATCACGGTCGGCACGTGCTCGCCGATCGCCAGCGGCCGCTCGAGCGGCGCCAGCAGATCGGCGATGCAATCGGCCAGCAGCCCGCGCACGGCGGCCGGATTCTCCAGATGGGCCTGCTTGATGCGCCGCTGCAGGTCGTCGAGCAGGTGACTGGTCGCGGCGACGCCGGCATCGGCCTGAGCAGCGCCGCCTCCAGGTCCTCGTACATCGCGTCGTCGATGCTGCGCAGCCGGCGAAGACCTGGGCGATGTTCGAGCCGGTCTTGCGCAGGCCGGTTCGCAGCTTGGCCAGCCAGTCGCTGCGCGTCTTCGCGCTCGGGCTCGACGGGTGCCACGAGGAGCGGTGCGAGTTCCGCCGCTGTCGTGCGCCGGCGCCGCGGCTTCCGGCGAGATCGCGGGCGACGCTTGTCGCAGCTCCTGCGGCGGCGACACCCGCGGCGGCGGCTCCCGCGCTCGCGGCTCGCTGCGCTGGCGGCTCCTGCGCTGGCGGCTCCTGCGCTGGCGCTTCGGCGGCTTCTTTGCCGAAGAACAGCTCGCCGACGTCGGCATTGAGCCATTCCATGGCGGTTCGCGGCCGCGCCGTACTCGGTCGAGGCCGGCGTCTCGCCGCGGGCGGCTTCTTGCTGGAAAAAGCTGAACATGGGAAAGCGACGGGCCTGAAAAGGTCGAGGTGCCGCAGCGGCGACACGGAGCGGGCGGGTGGGGGCGACTGCCGGGCCCGAAACCGGTCGTTATACTCGCGGGCTCAGGCGCTTTAGCTCAGTCGGTTAGAGCGACGGAATCATAATCCGCAGGTCCGGGGTTCGAGTCCCTGAAGCGCCACCAGCACCCGGCTATCGGCTCTCGGCACAGCTGGAGCCGTTTTGTCTGTGCTCCTCTGCTTTGCAACGACTGGATTCGCTCCGCGCTGTCCTGTGCCTCGCGCCGCCACAGCCGTCAGCTGTAGCAACGCAGCTTCCCGCAGAACCGCGCTCGCGCAGGCCCATCGGACTCTTCGGCACGCGCGCCGCAGATCGCCGCTGAACGGCCAGGCTCGCGCGCACTTGCGCCTGGCTGCGCATCCGCGGCCGGAACAACATGACCGTCAGATGCCGCGTACGCGCATCTGATCGGCGCGCAAGCTCCTCGTGCACTACACGATCGACACCTCCGGCCTGGTCAAGCGACGTCTGGATCCTCACGCCCGAGGAAGCGCGCGAGAAGCCCATGGCCGACCACGGCTGCAGGAAGCCGCGGCCTGGCGGATTCGATCCGATCGCGCAGGTCTGGGTCAAGCCGTGAGCAAGGTCGCGATGAGCGCCGAAGCCGAAGGTCTTCATCAAGACCTTCGGCTGCCAGATGAACGAGTACGACTCGGACAAGATGGCCGACGTGCTGCACGCCGCCGAGGGCTACGAGCCGACCGACGGACGTCGAGCGAGGCCGACCTGATCCTGTTCAACACCTGCTCGGTGCGCGAGAAGGCGCAGGAGAAGGTGTTCAGCGACCTCGGCCGCGTCAAGCACCTGAAGGCCAAGGGCGTGCTGATCGGCGTCGGCGGCTGCGTCGCCAGCCAGGAAGGCGCGGCCATCATCGAGCGCGCGCCGTACGTCGACGTCGTGTTCGGCCCGCAGACCCTGCACCGCCTGCCCGAGCTGCTGGACGCAGCGCGACGCGAGCAGCCGCCCGCAGGTCGACATCAGCTTCCCGAGATCGAGAAGTTCGACCACCTGCCGCCGGCGCGGGTCGAAGGCGCGACCGCCTTCGTCTCGATCATGGAAGGCTGCTCCAAGTACTGCAGCTACTGCGTCGTGCCCTACACGCGCGGCGAGGAAGTCGTCGCGCCCGTTCGACGACGTGCTGGTCGAGGTGGCCGGCCTGGCCGACCAGGGCGTGCAAGGAAGTGACGCTGCTGGGCCAGAACGTCAACGCCTACCGCGGCGCGATGGGCGACACGGCCGAGATCGCCGACTTCGCGCTGCTGATCGAATACGTCGCCGAGATCCCCGGCATCGAGCGCATCCGCTACACGACCAGCCACCCGAACGAGTTCACGCAGCGCCTGATCGACGTCTACGCCAGCGTGCCGCAAGCTGGTGAGCCACCTGCACCTGCCGGTGCAGCACGGCAGCGACCGCATCCTGATGGCGATGAAGCGCGGCTACACCGCGATGGAATACAAGAGCACGGTCCGCAAGCTGCGCGCGGTGCGGCCCGACATCGCGCTGTCGCAGCGACTTCATCGTCGGCTTCCCCGGCGAGACCGACGACGACTTCGCGCAAGATGATGAAGCTGATCGACGACGTCGGCTTCGACGCCAGCTTCAGCTTCATCTTCAGCCCGCGCCCCGGCACGCCGGCCGCCGCGCTGCACGACGACACGCCGCACGCGGTCAAGCTCGCAGCGCCTGCAGCAGCTGCAGGCGCGTGATCGAGGCACAGCGCGCAGCGCATCAGCGCAAGCGCGCGTCGGCACGCGTGCAGCGCATCCTGGTCGAAGGCCCGTCGCGCAAGGACGCGAGCGAGCTGATGGGCCGCACCGAGTGCAACCGCATCGTCAACTTCAAGGCGCCGGCGCGGCCTCGTCGGCCAGATGGTCGACGTGACGGATCACCGCAGGCGCTGCGCGCATTCGCTGCGCGGCGAGGTGGTCGCCGCCTGAGCGGCGCGCTGCTCGGCTGGCCTCAGCCGCGCATGGCCCGAAGCCGGCCCACCACAGCGCCGACGGCGCAGGCGAGCGACCATCGCGCCGTAGGTCGCCATCTTGCCGTCGCGGCTCGAAGACGACCAGGCCGGCGATCAGGCACGAGCGGCCAGACGCGCGGCCCGCCCAGGCCGACAAGCCGGCCACCAGGCGACAGCCTTGCAGCGCGCGGCGCCACAGCAGCTTGGCCAGCGACGGCGGCGATCAAGCCGATGCCGACGGCGGGCGGCGAAGAAGTTCAGCAGGTGCCAGAAGGCGGCGTCGAGCCGGGGTTCATGTCGGGCTCAGACGCCAGCGCCAAGTGCGTTGAAAAGGCGACAAATTTTATAATCCGGCCATGAGCGTCTTCGCCCTCGGCCTGAACCACACGACCGCGCCGCTGGACCTGCGCGGCCGCTTCGCGTTCACGCTCGAGCAACTGGCGCCGACGCTGCAAGCGTTCCGCGAGCGCGCATGGACCGCGCGCCAGCGAGGTCGCGCATCGTCTCGACCTGCAACCGCACCGAGCTCTACTGTCGCGCGCCGAGCCGGACGCTGGTGGCGCCCGCGCGGTCGACTGGCTGGCCGGCGTCGGCGGCGTCGCCAGCCAGCACTGCTGCGCACCACGCCTACGTGCTGCGAAGACGGCGCCGGCCGCGCGCCACGCCTTCCGCGTCGCCAGCGGCCTCGATTCGATGGTGCTGGGCGAGCCGCAGATCCTCGGCCAGATGAAGCAGGCGGTGCGCGAGGCCGACACGCGCCGGCACGCTCGGGCACGCACGCTGCACCAGATGTTCCAGCGCTCGTTCGCGGTCGCCAAGGAAGTGCGCAGCTCGACCGAGATCGGCGCGCACTCGATCAGCATGGCGGCGGCGGCGGTGCGCCTGGCCGTCGCAGCTGTTCGAGGACCTGCGCGAGACGCAAGGTGCTGTTCGTCGGCGCCGGCGAGATGATCGAGCTGGCCGCCACGCACTTCGCCGCCACGCACGCCGCGCGCGCATGGCCGTCGCCAACCGCACGCTGCGAGCGCGGCGAGAAGCTGGCCGGCCGCTTCGGCGCCGAAGCGATGCGCCTGGCCGACCTGCCCGGCCGCCTGGCCGAGTTCGACATCGTCGATCTCGCTGCACCGCCAGCTCGCTGCCCATCATCGGCCTGGGCGCGGTCGAGCGCGCGCTGAAGGCGCGCAAGCACCGCCCGATGTTCATGGTCGACCTGGCGGTGCCGCGCGACATCGAGCCCGAGGTCGCGCGCCTCGTCCGACGTCTACCTCTACACCGTCGACGACCTGTCGGCGCTGGTGCAGACCGCGCGGCGAGAAGCGCCAGGCCGCGGTCGCAGCAGGCCGAGGCCATCATCGAGACCGGCGTGCAGAGCTTCGTGCACTGGCTGGACCAGCGCGGCACGGTGCCGCTGATCCAGGCGCTGCAACGCCCAGGCCGACGACTGGCGCGCCGCCGAGATCGCCCGCGCGCGCAAGCTGCTCGCCAAGCGGCGAGGACGTCGACGCGGTGCTGGAAGCGCTGTCGCGCGGCCTGACGCAGAAGATGCTGCACGGCACGCTGGCCGAGCTGCACGCCGCCGACGGCGAGCAGCGCGCGCAGCTGGCGCAGACGGTGTCGCGCGCTGTTCCTGCGCGGCACCGGCGCGCGGCCCGACCGACGACCAGCGTTAGCGACGCTCGCCGCCGCCGGCGCGCGCCGCTGCGCCGGCCGCTCGTCCGCGCCGGTCGTCCCGCTCCTCGCCGCCTTCCCGCATGAAAGCCTCCCTCCGTCAGCAGTTCGAGCGCCTCGCGCTGCGCCTCGCCGAGCTCGACGCCACGCTCGCCGACCCGACGATCGCCGGCGACATGAAGCGCTTCCGCGAGCTGACGCCGCGAGCATGCCGAGGTCGACCGCGCTGGTCGAGCAGCTTCCGCCGCTATCGAGCAGCGCGAGCGCGATCTCGCTCGGCGCGCGCGCGAGCATGCTCGGCGACCCGGACGATGGCTGAGATGGCGCAGGAGGAGATCGCCGACGCGCCGAGGCCGACATCGAGCGCCTGCACTGGCGAGCTGCAGGCCGCGCTGCTGCCGCGCGACCCCGACGACGCGCGCAACGCCTTCCTCGAGATCCGCGCCGGCACCGGCGGCGACGAATCGGCGCTGTTCGCCGGCCGACCTGGCGCGCATGTACCTGCGCTATCGCCGAGCGCCAGCGGCTGGCAAGACCGAGGTGATGTCGCGAAAGCGCGAGCGACCTCGGCGGCTACAAGGAAGTGGTGGTCCGCATCGAGGGCGACGGGCGTCTACGCGCAGCTCAAGTTCGAATCCGGCGGCCACCGCGTGCAGCGCGTGCCGGCGACCGAGACCCAGGGCCGCATCCACACCAGCGCCTGCACGGTCGCGGTGCTGCCCGAGCCCGACGAGGCCGAGGAGATCACGCTCAACCCGGCCGAGCTGCGCATCGACACCTTCCGCGCCAGCGGCGCCGGCGGCCAGCACGTCAACAAGACCGACATCGGCGATCCGCATCACGCACCTGCCGACCGGCATCGTCGCCGAGTGCCAGGACGACCGCTCGCAGCACCGCAACAAGGCCAAGGCGATGGCGGTGCTGGCCGCGCGGCTGCGCGAGAAGGAACGCGCAGCGAGCGCGCAGCCAAGGAGGCGGCCACGCGCAAGAGCCTGATCGGCAGCGGCGACCGCAGCGACCGCATCCGCACCTACAACTTCCCGCAGGGCCGGCGTGACCGACCACCGCATCAACCTCACGCTCTACAAGCTGCAGGCGATCATGGATGGCGACCGCGAGCGACGTCGTTCCGCGGCGCTGCGGGCCGCACGCGCGGCCGAGCAGCTGGCCGGCCCTGGAAGGGCGGCGGCGCGTGACGGTATCTCCGGTTGCGCGAGCGCGGTGGCCGAGGCGCTGCTGTGCGCAGGCGCGCGCTCGACCGGCTGGACGCGCAGACCCGCTGTGCCCGGGCGCGCTGGGCCAGGCCGCGCAGCCTGGTTGATCGCCCACGACGACCACCGGCTCGAGCCCGCTCAAATTGAACGTCTGGCCGAACTCGTGGGCCGTCATGCCGCTGGCGAGCCTGTCGCTCATCTGGTCGGCCACAAGGAGTTTCACGGCTTGAGGCTGCGCGTTTCGCCGGCCAGGCCAGCCTCGGCCCGACACCGAAACGCTGGTGGATTCTGGGCCTCGAGGTCCTGGCTTAAGACTGCGCCAAAGCGGGCGCACCTGAGCGTGGTCGACTTGGAACCGCAGCGGCGCTACGTTCTGGCGATCCGGCATCGCCATCCCGCGCAGAGGTGGTGGCGACCGACCAGAGCGCTGACGCTCTTGGCGGGTAGGGGCGCGACAACGCGCAGCAGCTTGACCTGGAGCATTTCGCTCCCGCTCGGCGACTGGTGGGGTGCGTCCCGGCGTCGCTTCGATCTGGCGCTGTCCAATCCCCGTACATCGCGGGAAGGATCCCCATTTGCCGGCCCTGCACCACGAACCTTTGTCAGCCCTCACCCCGGCGGCGACGGCCTCGATGCAAGGCGGCGCATTGTTGAAGGCGCCGCGGCGCACCTGGCCCCCGGAGGCCCGCTAAGCGTTGCCCTCGAGCACGGCCACGATCAAGCCGACGCGGTGTTCTGGGCGTTGATGCGCAGGAACTTCGACGCCAAAAGCACCTTTCGGCAAGACCTCGCCGGCAAGCCGCGCTGCACGGGTGGTCGCTTGCGTTGAGGGTCCCAGTCCCTCAACTGCGGGATAGAGACACGCCGTTACGCCGCTCCTGTCGCTAAAAGACACCCCAGCCCCCACAGCCGAGATCAAGCGGCGTAGCATGTATTCCGCCGGCTTTCCGCCCTCGCCCTCCCCAAACCCAGGAGAGTTCCAAAGCGTGCAGACCGCGCTGATACAGGTTGCATTGGCTCTTTGTCGGTCTTGCTGGTTGTCCGGCCACGCCCGGGGAGAGGGCCTGCAACGCTCTTGGACTGGGACTGGCGTCCAGAGCCGGGTCGCCCCGTCACTACGTCTCCTCGGTCGCTGATCTGGGCTTTGGCGACAGCGGTCCCAAGGTCAGCAGCCTGCGGCTGATGGGCGATTACTACGTCAACTGCCCTTGCGCGACGGTAAGCGGGGCCAGCGGCCTGCGGGCCACCAGCGGCGTCTGGCTGGGTTCGCGCTCGGTCTCCGCGCCCAGCTTGTCCTCCGGCGGCATCTCCATCGCCAGTCAACAAGGACTGACTTCCTCCGGACCGACAACGGGCAGGAAAGCAAGACCACCCCCCTACCTGGGCGTGGGCTGCACGGGCCTGTCCAGCAAGGGCGGCTGGGGCGTCGTCGGCGGACCTCGGGCCTGATGGCGCTCAACCCCGGGCTCGGCGGCGCGCCTCGGCGGCGTACTCAACGGGTCGTAGTCGCTGGACGACGCCGTGCGGGACATGCGCTGGGCGCCCGCTGCTGCAACTCGGCGTCTCCTATTCGTTCTGACGGAGCCTGAGGGGCTTGCCCGCGACGCGGGACCGGCCGCGCCTGGGTTTGCCTGTATAACCTCGCCGATCTCCATGACCATTCCGACGGCTGTGCGACCATGAGCGACGTTCAACAACGCATCGACGACCTCGTCAAGAACAACCGCGTGGTGCTGTTCATGAAGGGCACGGCGCAGTTCCCGATGTGCGGCTTCTCGGGCCGCGCGGTGCAGATCCTCGAAGGCCTGCGGCGTGAACGACCTGACCACCGTCAACGTGCTCGAAGACGAGGCGATCCGCCAGGGCATCAAGGACTACGCCAACTGGCCGACGATCCCGCAGCTCTACGTCAACGGCGAGTTCGTCGGCGGCTCGGACATCATGATGGAGATGTACCAGGCCGGCGAGCTGCAGCAGCTGCTCGGCACGACGGCCTGAGTGTCGGCCAGCAGCCGAGCCTCGCGCCGTGCGTCGTCGGCATCACCGGCGCCACCGGCGCGATGCTACGCGCGTGCGCCTGCTGCAGCGCGCTGCAGGCGCCGGGCTGCGAGACCCACTCTGGTCGCCACGCCCGGCCGGCGTGTGCTCGAACGTGCACCACGAGCTCGGCCTCGATCGCAAGCGCGCTCGAGGCGCTGGCCGACGCACGCCTACAGCCCGGCCGACGTCGGCGCCGCGCATCGCCAGCGGCTCGCTTCGACGACCGACGCGATGGTCGTCGCGCCGTGCTCGATGAAGACGCTGGCCGCGATGGCGCACGGCCTGTCCGGACAACCTGCTCACGCGCGCCGCCGACGTGACGCTGAAGGAGCGCCGCCGGCTGCGTGCTGATGGTGCGCGAGACGCCGTTCAACCTCGCCCACCTGCGCAACATGACCGCGGTCACCGAGATGGGCGGCGATCGTGTTCCCGCCGCTGCCGGCCTTCTATCACCGGCCGCAGACGATCGACGAGCTGGTCGACGACACGGTCGAGCGCGTGCTCGCGCTGCTCGGCGTCGACGGCGCGCAGCCCAAGGCCTGGAACGGCCTGTGACGCCAGCTGCGCTCAGGCTGCGGCCGAGTGGGCTTGCCGACGACCCAGCGCTGCGCGCGCGAACACCGCGTTCGGGTACTCGGGCCGGCCGCGGCTGCCGTTGTAGCGGCCGAGCGCCAGGAACAGGTCGCCGCGCTCCAGGTCGAGGTAGTGGCGCAGGATCACGCAGCCGAAGCGCAGGTTGGTCTGCATGTGGAACAGCGCGCCGGCGTCGCCGTCGCCGATCAGGCGCGCCCAGAACGGCATCACCTGCATGTAGCCGCGCGCGCCGGCGCTGCTGACCGCGTACTTGCGAAAGCCGCTCTCGACCTGGACCAGCCCGAGCACCAGCGTCGGGCTCCAGGCCGGCGCGCGTGCTCTCGTACCAGAGCGTCTCGAGGAACTCGACGCGCGTCGCGTGCTCGGCCTTGCGCTGCTTGCAGCCGCTCGCTCATCTCGCCGAGCCAGCGCAGGTAGGCCAGGCGCGTCCTCGATCGTCGTCGAACGCCGGCTCGGGCGGCGCGCTGTTGGCGATCGCCGCCGACAGCGCCGAGCGCACCGAATCGGCCAGCGGCTCCTCGACCTGCGCCGCCGGCGCTGCGGCGCGACGCAGGCCAGCGCCAGCACAGCGGCGCAGCCGCAGGCCGCCGCGCGAGTCACGGCGCGCGCGCTCGCACGCGCGCGGGCCGCGGTTCATGACCGCGCAGCTGCGCCTTCAGCGAAGCGCAGCGACATCGGCCGCGGCGACGTTGGTGGCCTGCGGCATCGCGCCGGCCCTGGTACTCGACCTTGCCTTCCTTGAGGCCGCGGTCGGAGATCACCACGCGATGCGGCACGCCGATCAGTTCCCAGTCGGCGAACATCGCGCCCGGGCGCTCGCCGCGGTCGTCGAGCATGCACGTCGACGCCCAGCGGCCAGCAGCTCGTCGTGCAGCTGGTCGGCGGCGGCCTTGCACGTCGGCGCTGCGGTCATAGCCGATCGGGCAGATCGACCACGGCGAACGGCGCCATCGCGTCGGGCCAGACGATGCCGCGCTCGTCGTGGTTCTGCTCGATGGCAGCGCCGAGGATGCGCGTGACGCCGATGCCGTAGCAGCCCATCTCCAGCAGCTGCGGCTTGCCGCTCTCGTCGAGGTAGGTGGCGTTCATCGCCTCGCTGTACTTGGTGCCCAGGTAGAACACGTGGCCGACCTCGATGCCGCGCTGGATGGCCAGCGCGCCCTTGCCGTCGGGCGACGGATCGCCCGTCGACGACGTTGCGGATGTCGGCCACCACGTCGGGCTCGGGCAGGTCGCGGCCCCAGTTGACGCCGGTGATAGTGGAAGTCCGCCTCGTTGGCGCCGCAGATGAAGTCGGCTCATGCGCGCGACGGTGCGATCGGCCACCACCTTGACCGGCTTGCTTCAGTGCCGATCGGGCCGAGATAGCCCGGCTTGCAGCCGAAGTGCGTCTTCGATCTCGGCGACGGTGGCGAAGCGGAAACCGTCCTTCAGGCCCGCGCACCTTGCCGGCCTTGATCTCGTTGAGCGTCGTGATCGCCGCGCACCAGCAGCAGCCAGACCGGTGGTCCTGACGACGTCGCCCGTCGTCGTCGCGTTCGTCGGTGGCCAGCACCAGCGACTTGACGGTGGTCGCAGCGGCACGCCGCAGCAGCGCGGCCACGTCTGCGCAGGTGCTCTTGCCGGGCGTCGGCGTCTTCGTCAGCGGCTGCGCGCGGCGCGGCGCGCTGCGGCGAGCAGCGGCAGCGCTTCGGCCAGTTCGATGTTGGCCGCGTAGTCGGCTGTCGGGCAGTAGACGATCGCGTCCTCGCCGGTGTCGGCGATCACCTGGAACTCGTGCGACGCGGTCGCCGCCGATCGCGCCGGTGTCGGCCGCGACGGCGCGGTAGCGTCAGGCCCAAGCGCTCGAAGATGCGCGCAGTAGGCCGCGTACATCGCGCTCGTAGCTCTTGCGCGCCGGCCTCGACGTCGCGGTCGAACGAGTACGCGTCCTTCATCGTGAACTCGCGCCCGCGCATCACGCCGAAGCGCGGGCGGCGCTCGTCGCGGAACTTGGTCTGGATGTGATAGAAGTTCTTCGGCAGCTGCGCGGTAGCTGCGCAGCTCCTGGCGCGCGATGTCGGTGATGACCTCTTCGCTGGTCGGCTGGATGATGAAGTCGCGATCGTGCCGGTCCTTGACGCGCAGCAGCTCGGGGCCCATGCTTGTCGAAGCGGCCCGGTCTCCTGCCACAGCTCGGCCGGCTGCACGACCGGCATCAGCAGCTCGACGGCGCCGGCGCGGTTCATCTCCTCGCGGATGATGGCCTCGACCTTGCGGATCACGCGCAGGCCCATCGGCATGTAGCTGTAGATGCCGGCGCCGAGCCGCTTGATCATGCCGGCGCGCATCATCGAGCTTGTGGCTCGTCGACCTCGGCATCGGCGGGCGCTTCCTTGAGGGTGGAGATGAAGAACTGGGAGGCTTTCATGCGGCGGAGTGGGCGCGGCGTGGAAGCGCAGCGGCGAGCGCGCGGAAACCCGAGGGTCTGCTGTCCAGGCACGCCGGTGCAATAATCGATTTCAGTTCAAGAATTTGGGGTTCGATTATGCTCGACCGGGAAGGCTTCAGGCCCAACGTCGGCATCATCCTGCTCAACCAGAGAAACCAGGTTTTCTGGGGCAAGCGCATCCGCACCCATTCCTGGCAGTTCCCGCAAGGCGGCATCAAGTACGGCGAGACGCCCGAGCAGGCGATGTTCCGCGAGCTCCACGAAGAAGTGGGGCTGCATGCCGGAGCATGTGCGCATCGTCGCGCGCACCCGCGACTGGCTGCGCTACGAGGTGCCCGACCACTTCATCCGCCGCGACGCGCGCGGCCACTACACGCGGACAGAAGCAGATCTGGTTCCTGCTGCAGCTGATCGGCCGCGACAGCGACATGAACCTGCGCGCCACCGACCACCCGGAGTTCGACGCCTGGCGCTGGAACGAGTACTGGGTGCCGCTGGACGTGGTGATCGAGTTCAAGCGCGACGTCTACCAGATGGCGCTGACCGAACTCGGCGCGCTTCCTGCCGCGCAGCAACCACCACAACCGCTATCTGCGCTCGGGCATGCGCCCGCATCATCGCGACGACGACCGCAGACGCGACGATGCACGGCCGGTCGGCGATGCCGAAGCATCGCCAGCACGGAGCAAGCGCGAGCCGGCAGCGACCGACTGCGCTGCCGCTCAGGCTGAGCACCAGGTTGTCGCGGTGGATCATCTCGGGCTCGGCCGCGTAACCCGAGCAGCCGCTCGAACTCGCTCGAGGGCTTGCGCGCGATCAGGCGCGCCTCGGCGCTCGGCGTAGTTCGCCAGGCCGCGCGCGATCTCGACGCCCGTCGCGGCTGCGCACCGCGATCACGTCGCCGCGCACGAACTCGCCCTCGCACCTCGACCATGCCGATCGGCAGCAGGCTCTTGCCTTCGTCGCGCAGCTTCGCGCACCGCGCCATCGTCGATCGACGACCGCGCCGCGCAGCTGCAGGTGGTCGGCCATCCACTGCTTGCGCGCGGCCAGCTTCGGCGTGGCGGCGCAGTCAGCAGCGTGCCGATCGCTTCGCCCGCCGCCAGGCGCAGCAGCACGTCGGGCTCGCGGCCCCAGGCGATGACGGTGCGCGCGCCGCTGCCCGCTGCGCGCTTGGCCGCCAGCACCTTGGTGATCATGCCGCCGCGGCCGATGCTGGAGCCGGCACCGCCGGCCATCTGCTTCGAGCTCGGGCGTCGCCGGCGTCGGCCTCGTCGATGAAGCGCGCAGTCGGGTCGCTTGCGCGGGTCGGCCGAGTACAGGCCCTTCTGGTCGGTGAGGATGACCAGCGCATCGGCTTCGACCAGGTTGGCGACCAGCGCGCCCGAGCGTGTCGTTGTCGCCGAACTTGATCTCGTCGTTGACGACGGTGTCGTTCTCGTTGATGACCGGCACCACGCTTCAGGCGCAGCAGCGTCAGCAGCGTCGAGCGCGCGTTCAGGTAGCGCTCGCGGTCGGCCAGGTCGGCATGCGTCAGCAGCACCTGCGCGCTGCCCATGCCGTGCTCGCGCAGCTTGGTCTCGTAGATCTGCGCCAGGCCCATCTGGCCCGACCGCGGCGGCGGCCTGCAGCTCGTGGATCTCCTTCGGGCGCGTCGGCCAGCCCAGGCGCTTCATGCCTTCGGCGATCGCGCCGCTGGACACCATCACCACTTCGCGCCCCTGCGCAGCCAGCGCGGCGAGCTGCCGGCACCAGTTGCCGATCGCGGCGCGCATCGAGGCCGCGGCCTTCGTTGGTGACCAGGCTGGAGCCGACCTTGACGACGATGCGTCGCGCGTCGCTGCAGCGCGTCGTGCTCATGGTGCAGCTGTCAGCGTCGCATCGTGCCGCGTCGTCGAAGCGCGGATCCGGATCGTCTCGGCGGCGGCGCTGACGTGCTGCTCGGCGTCGAGCGTGCTCGGTAGATCGCATGCACCAGCGGCTCGCAGCCTTCGCGCGTCAGCGCGGAGATCTCGAACACCGGGCCCTTCCACTTGCAGCCGCTTGACGAAGTCCTTGACGCGCTTCGTCGCGCTCCTCGGCGGGCACCATGTCGAGCTTGTTGAGCACCAGCCAGCGCGGCTTGTCGTACAGCGCCGCGTCGTACTTCTTGCAGCTCGGCCGACGATGGCCTTGGCCTGCGCGACCGGGTCGACGCCGTCGTCGAAGGGCGCCATGTCGACGACGTGCAGCAGCAGGCGCGTGCGCTGCAGGTGGCGCAGGAACAGGTGGCCCAGGCCCGCGCCTTCGGCGGCGCCTTCGATCAGGCCCGGGATGTCGGCCACCACGAAGCTCTGCTCCGGGCCGACGCGCACCACGCCCAGGTTGGGGTGCAGCGTGCGTGAACGGGTAGTCGGCGATCTTCGGCCGCGCGTTGGAGATGGCCGCGATCAGCGTCGACTTGCCGGCGTTGGGCATGCCCAGCAGGCCGACGTCGGCCAGCACGCGCAGTTCGAGCTTGCAGCTTGCGCTGTCTCGCCCGGCCAGCCGGGCGTCTTCTGGCGCGGCGCGCGGTTGGTGCTGCTCTTGAAGTGCAGGTTGCCGAAGCCGCCGTCGCCGCCCTTGGCGAGCAGCACCGCTCTCGTCCGGCACCAGCAGCTCGGCACAGCACCTCGCCGGTCTCGGCGTCGGTGATGATGGTGCCCACCGGCATGCGCAGCGTGATGTCGTCGCGCGGCGGCGCCGATACTGGTCGGAGCCGCGGCCGTGCTCGCCGTTGCGCGCCTCGTGGCGGCGCGCGTAGCGGAAGTCGACCAGCGTGTTGAGGTTGCGGTCGGCCGACCGCGAAGACGCTGCCGCCGCGTGCCGCCGTCGCCGCCGTTGGGGCCGCCGAACGGAATGAACTTCTCGCGGCGGAAGCTACACGCAGCCGTTGCCGCCGTTGCCGGCGGCGACGTCGATGATGGCTTCGTCAACGAACTTCATGTTGGGTAGCAGTGGTAAGCACAACGCAAAGCAAAGCCCCGGCAGAGCCGGGGCTTCGCGCTATCGGTGCTGCGCAGCGATTTCAGGCCGGCGTCGACGCTGACCGGTCTGGCGGTTCAGCGCGCCCTTGATGCCGAAGCGACACGTCGCCGTCGACCAGGGCGAACAGCGTGTGGTCGCTGCCCGATGCCGACGTTGGTGCCGGCGTGGAACTTGGTGCCGCGCTGGCGCACGATGATCGAGCCGGCGCGGGATCGGTCTGGCCGCCGAACGCCTTCACGCCGAGCATCTTGGGCTGGGAATCGCGGCCGTTCCGCGTGGAACCGCCGCCTTTTTCTGTGCCATGGTTCAGACTCCTTGCTTCGCGATCAGGCGTTGACCGCGCCGATTTGCAGTTCGGTGAACTGCTGGCGATGACCTTGCCGCTTCTGGTAGTGCTTGCGACGGCGCATCTTGAAGATGCGAACCTTGTCGTGCTTGCCATGCGCCACGCACGGTGGCCTTCACGCTGGCGCCTGATCACCAAGGGAGTCCCGACCTTCAGGTCGCGCGCCGTTGCCGACGGCCAGCACCTGGTCGATCGTGATCTCCTGGCCAACGTCCGCAGCAATCTGTTCTACCTTGATCTTTTCGCCGGCAGCAACCTTGTATTGCTTGCCACCGGTTTTTATGACCGCGTACATATCAGCCCTTTCATGAATCTCCAGGCACTCTGCCGCGACAGAGCTTCCGCGCAAGCCCGCGATTCTAGCAGCAGGCCTGCGGAAACTCCGCACATGCCAGGGCTCTGGCAGGAGCCGGCGCGCAACACGGGCGGCGTCGCCGGCCGCCTTCTACATCGGCCCGTACTTTCTATCAGCCACGCGCCGCCACCGAGCTCGCCATGCATCCACCGACCACGCCTCCTCCCGCCGCGTCCGACGCCCGCTGCCATTGATGGCCGACGACATGGCCGAGGTCGACGCGCGTGATCCGGCGCCGCCTGGCGTCCGATGTGGCGCTGATCGAGCCAGATCTGCCCACTACATCATCAGCGCCGGCGGCAAGCGCATCCGGCCCGATGCTGGTGCTGCTGTTTGCCAGCGCGCTGCGGCTACCAGGGCGCGGAGCGCTATCGAGCTTGGCGCGACAGTCGGAATTCATCCACACCGCCACGCTGCTGCACGACGACGTGGTCGACGAGTCGGCGCTGCGCCGCGGCCGGCGACACCGCCAACGCGCTGTTCGGCAACGCCGCCAGCGTGCTGGTCGGGCGACTTCCTCTACTCGCGCGCCTTCCAGATGATGGTGTCGGTCAACCGGCATGCGCGTGCTGGAGGTGCTGGCCGACGCCACCAACGTGAGCAATACGTAACTGAACGTGAAGTAATAT
>ERZ1370068.5817-contig-4824_pt1 | contig 26829 bp, 41 predicted proteins | sample MGYA00561227_ERZ1370068 | MGnify/ENA primary metagenome ERZ1370068 (study PRJEB38410, sample SAMEA6850437) | metagenome | study: Metagenomic assessment of the ecological functions of the soil: analysis of the soil microbiota associated with the...
GTTGTACTTCGTTCAGTTACGTATTGCTTGCCTCGGCAGCATGTACGGGCTGCTGGCGCTCGGCTTCCACGTCACCTACGCCGTGTCCAAGCACGGTCAACTTCGCGCAGGGCAGCTCGATGATGCTGGGCGCGGTGCTCGCCTGCACCTTCGCTGTCGCGGCTGGGCTGGCCGTTGCCGCTCGCCGTCGCTGCTGGCGCTGCTGCTGTGCGCGCCTACGGCCTGCGTGGTCGGAGCGTCGTCGCGGTGCGGCCCTTCGTGCGGCGCGGCTCAGACGCCTGGCTGATGGCCACCGTCGCGCTCGGCATCGTGCTCGACAACGTCGGTGCTGTTCACCTTCGGCAAGGAGCCGCGCGGCTTCCCGTCGGCTTGCTGCGCGACGCACGCCGGTCGAGTCGCCGGCGCTCGGCGTCTATCCGCTGCAGCTCGCTGATCCCGGTCGTCGGGCTCGCGCTCGCCGTCGGCGCTGCATCGCTTCTTCTCGCGCGCACGCGCCGCGGCAAGGCGCTGCTGGCCGTGGTGCAGAACGCGGACGCCGCGCGCCTGATGGGCATCAACGTCGAGCGCGTCAGTCGCTGCTCGTTCGCGCTCTCGACGCCTGCTCGCCGGCGTCGCCGGGCATCATGATCGCGCCGCTGTTCAACGTGCACTCCGACATGGGCACGCTGTTCGGCCTCAAGGCCTTCGCGGTGGCCATCCTCGGCGGCATCGGCAGCGCCTGGGGGCGTGATGCTGCGCCGGCCTGCATCTACGGCGTGCGCGAAGCGCTGATCACCGCGCTGCTCGGCTCGCGTCTACACGCAGATCGCTCAGCTTTCGGCCTGCGTCATCGTCGCGCTGGCGCTGATGCCGAACGGCCTGCTCGGCCGCGCCGCGCGTGCAAGAAGGTATGAGCCGCATGGCTGCTGCCGCGCCGCTCGCCTGCCTCTGGCCTGCTGGCCGACGCTCGGTGCGCTCGCCGTCGTCTGCGCGGCGATAGCTACCACGTCTGCGTGTTGGCGCTCGTCGGCGCTCGCCGCCATCGTCGGCGTCGGCCTCAACGTGCTGCTGGGGCTGACCGGGCCAGGTCTCGCTCGGGCACGTCGGCTTCTACGCCATCGGCGCCTATGCGGTCGGCGATCCTCACCACCAAGGCCGGCATGGGCTTCTGGCTGGCGCTGCCGCCGCCGGCGGCCGTCGCCGGCGTCGCGGGCGCGCTGCTCGCCGTGCCGGCGCATGCGCGTGCGCGGGCCCTACCTCGCCATGATGACCATCGCCTTCGGCTTCATCGTCGGAGCACGGCTGTCGTCGAGCTGCGTGGCTCACCGGCGGCCAGAACGGCCTCATCGAGCATCGCCGCAGCCAGCCTTCGGCCGCTGGTTGGACGCGCGAGCGCGGCGTCGCTGCTGGCTCGGCGCTGACGCCGCTGGCGCTTCTGGCTTCATACTGGCTCGCCCGCGGCACCCTCCGGGGCAAGGCGCATGCGCGCGGTGCGCGATCAGCGAGACCGCGGCCGAGCGGTCGGCCTCGATCCGCGTCACGCGTCAAGAGCGTGGCGTTCGCGCTGTCGGCCGCCTGTACCGGGCTCGCCGGCGGCATGTTCGCCTGCTCATGACGCTTCGTGAGCTCCGCAGTCCTTCCGTTCTTCGCAGTCGATCCTGTTCTTGCTCGTGGTCGATGATCGGCGGCGCCGGCTCCGTGCTGGGCCCGTGATCGGCGCGGTCGTCGTGGTCGTCCTGCCCGGAGCTGATCGCGCTCTGTTGCCGAGTACCGCCTGCTGTTCGTTCGGCGCGCTGCTGCTCGTCGTGCTGTGGCTCGCGCCCGACGGCATTCGTCGGCGCCATGGCGCGCTATGCCGCCGCCGCGGCGCGTGCCGCACGGCCTCGCAATGCTGCATTCCAGCATTGCAGGCTTCCTGCGACGGCACGGCGAGCGCCATTCGCTCACGCGTCAGGGCCTGACCATCGCAGCTTCGGCGGCGTAAAAGCTGCCGCCGATGTGGCGCTGGCGCGCCGAGCCCGCCGCAGTCACCGGCGCTGATCGGACCCAACGGCGCCGGCAAGACCACGGTGCTCAACATGCTCGGCGGCTTCTACCGCCCTGACGCCGGCAGCATCCGGCTCTGGCGGCCGCAGACCTGGCCGGCGCTGCCGCGCGTGGCAAGTCGCGCGTGCCGGCATCGCCCGCACCTACCAGACCACGCAGCTGTTCGGCTCCCATGAGCGTGCTCGACAACGTGCTGAGCGGACTGCGCGCGCGGCCGGCTCGGCCATCCCCTGGCAACCCCGCATCGACCGACGAGCGCGCCGCTCGCCGAGGGACTGCTCGCCTTCGTCGGCTACGCCGGTCGCCGATCGAAGCTGCTGCCGCCGATCTGCCGCACGTCGACCAGCCGCCTGGTGGAGATCGCACGCGCGCTGGCGACGCGGCCAGCGTGTTCTGCTGCTCGACGAGCCGGCCGCGGGCCTTATGCGCGCCGACAAGGCTGCGCTCGGCGAGCTGCTGCGCAAGCTGGCCGATGCCGGGCCTCGCCGTGCTGCTGGTCGAGCACGACATGGCGCTGGTCGATGGGCGTCTCGGACCATGTCGTCGTGCTCGACGCCGGCCAGCCGATTGCCGCCGGCGCGCCGGACACGGTGCGTCGCGATCCCAACCGGCTCATGCCAAGCCTACCTCGGCGAGCGGCTGCGATGCAGGGTCGCGCCGCGCAGCCGGCCGCTCACCGGCATCCTGCCGTTGCCACTCGATGCCGCCAGCCTGTCGGCCGGCTACGGTGCGGTGCCGGTGCTGCAGAGCATCGACCTGCGAGGTGCGCGAGGGCGAGCTGGTGGCTCTGCTGGGCGCCAACGGCGCCGGCAAATCCACGCTCATGCGCGCGCTGTCAGCGGCCTGCATGCGCCCGGTGTCGGGCGACATCCGATTGGCTCGGCAGGCGCATCGAGCGCTCTGCGACAGCACACCGCGTCGCTCGGCGCGGCGCTGGTGCTGGTTCCGGAGGGCCGGCAGGTGTTTCCCGAGCTCACGCGTGCATCGACAATCTTCCGCTCGGCGCCCATGCGCGCCGTGACGACGACGTCGGCAAGGACCTCGAAGCGCATGCTCGACGCGCTTCCCGCGGCTGCGGGAGCGGCCTATCCATGCGCGCCGGGCCTGCTGTCGGGAGGCGAGCAGCAGATGCTGGCCATCGCCCGCGGCCTCATGGCACGCCCGAGCATCCTGCTGCTCGACGAGCCCTCGCTCGGGCTGGCACCGGCCGTCATCAACGATCTGTTCAGATCATCGCCGAGTTGCGCGATACGAGGCATCGACCATCCTGCTGGTCGACCAGATGGCGGCGCAGGCGCTGGGCGCCGCCGATCGCGGCTATGTGCTGGAGACGCGGCCGCATCGTGCGCTCCGAAACCGCCTCCAAGCTGCTCCAGGATCCGGCGCTGGAAGCCGCCTATCTCGGCGGCCAGCAGGCCAGCGGAATAGGCGCCGCCCGCTCACGTCCGCGGTTGGATGCCCTTCAAGGTTGCGAATGCCACGGTCCCTGCAGCCAACGCCAAACCAGCGCCGATCAAGGCCGCGGCGTGGAAAGCTGCAACGAGGGCCGGCCCGCTCTGTGCAATCACGCCGCCTGCCAGCGCGGTGGCGATCAGATCCGCCGGTGCGGGCGATGGCGCTGTTGAAACCCCGACGCGGTGCCGGCGTGGCGATCGTCCGACGGAGAAAGCACGGCGGTGGTCAACGGAGCGACGGCGCCGAGCTATGCCGCACGCAATCCACCAATATCGCCGGCAGAGCGCCGGTCCAATAGCTGGCCTGAGGCACGACGCGCGGACCAGAAGCGCGAAACCAAGACCGGTCACCAGCGATCCGACGGTGAGCGGCCTAGCGCGGCCGGTGGCCCCGGCGATCCAGCCCATCAGCCGTGACGCCGATCCAATCACCGGCGGGAAGGGAAGCGGGGCCATACCAGCGGCGAACGGCGAATAACCACCTGCCTCAATCAACACGTAGGGCAGCAGAACCAACCAGACCGCCCAGTGCCGCATAGAGCAGAAATGTGAGGACGGTCAGCCCGATGAAGGCGCGCGAGCCGAACAAACCAAGGGGCATCATGGCCTGGTCACCCCGCCGATATTCGACCGACAGGAACAGTCCCGATCATCAGCAAGCCCAGGATCAGGCCAAACCGGACTGCGGGCGTCATGGCGTAGCTGCTCGACCAGAGGGTTAGCGCCCAAGTCAACATGCCCAGCGCTAGCGTCGCCAGAGTGGCACCCGTCCAGTCAAGCGACTGCTGGCCCGGCATACTCTCGTCAACGAAGCGCCAGGCAATTGCAATGACTGCTGCTGCGACAGGCACGTTGATCAGGAAGATCGCGGGCCAACCCGCCACGTCGACCAGCCAGCCGCCAACGGGGACCTATGGTCACTGGCTATCGCACCGGCCGCCGCCCAGGTTCCGATCGCGCGCCCTTTGCTTCGCCGCTGTAGGCGCTGCCGAGAATGGCAAGGCTGTTCGGCATCAGCATCGCGGACGCCAACGCCTTGCAGCGCTCGAGCTGACAGCAGCCAGCCAAGGCTCGGTGCAATCGCGCAGGCAATGGACGCCACCGTGAAGATTGCGGTTCCTGCAATCAGCAGCCGGCGACGCCCGTAATGATCACCGGCCGCGCCTCCCAGCAGGAGCAGTGCACTAAGGGGGTAGCAGTGGTAGGCATTGATGGTCCATTGCAGATCGGCGGCGCCGGCCGCGAAGCTGTGGCCGATCGCAGGCAGCGCGACCGTCACCACCGACCCGGTCGATGAACGCCAAGCTCGAAGCCAGAGATCGTCGCGACCAGCGTCCATTGCGGATGCCAGCGTCTCGACGCCAGGCATCACCGTGGCGCCTGCGCGGTCACAGGGGGCAGGAAACGTCGCAGCCAATGGCAGCGCCTTACGCGTTTCTGATCTCACCGAACAGAGCCGCGCCGTCGCGCAAAGGTTTGGGCACATGCCCTCGTGCTAGTCTCGGCCTCTACAGCGCCTTGCCTGCGACACTGCCTGCTCCTTCGTCGGAAACGCGAGAGGCGGAAGGGCGAAAGGTCGAGCGAGGATCGGCCCGCAACGATCCATTCCGCAAGCTGTTTGCCTACCGACGGCCCGAGCGCGAAGCCATGACCGCTGAAACCCGCCGCGACGAACAGGCCGGGTACGGCAGCGCGGCCGATCGATGATCGGGATCACATCGGGCGTCAGATCGATGCGTCCGGCCTACGTGCGGGCCAGATCGAGCCCTGCGATATGGGAAACAGCGCGCGGAACGCGGCAGCATTCTGCGCGATTCTTCTTGCCGTTCACCCTGCGGTTCCGGCAGCGGTTCTGCCTCCAAAGCGCGCGCATAGACGATGAAACTCTCGGATCCGAGGCGCGAGTCGCAGCAGCCGCCAGTTGCGTCGATAGGCCGGCAGGAAGTGGCGCAGATGGCTGAGTGAATCGACGGTCAGATCATAATCGGGCCCGGCACCGCGGTAGCCGTTGCCGATAACGAAGCTGCCGTCGGTCGCGCGGCCGGAAGGCGACCTTTGGTCCCCACATGGCGACCCTTGTGAAAGGTGCTGCCGCGACGGTCTGCGCGACCGAAGAACGGATTACCTGGATCGGCACATCAATTCCCAGGGCCTGGCCAATGCCGGGGTGCCGATGCCGCCGGCGAGCACGACCACGGGGGCCGCGCAGGAACCGTTGGCGGTCACGATGCCCGCGATCCGCCCGGCCTGGGTCTCGACTGCGACCACGGGCATTTCTCATGGATCGCGGCTCCGGCTTCGCGGGCGGCGCGGGCGATGGTGCGCGTCGAGGTGCCGGCTCGCCATGCGCATCGCCGGAGGTGTAAAGGCCGGAACGCCAATCGCCGGCCAGCTGCGGGATCGAGGTCGCGGATCTCGGCTCATTCAGCAGGCGCGTAGCCAGACCCAGGCGGCGAGCGACTGCCAATGCATCCGCGATGCGTGCTTCATCGTCGGCGGTTTCCGCGGGAACCAGGATGCCCCCCGGCGTGAAACCTGTGCTGGCCTCGCCGTAACGCGACGTGATCTCGACCCAGAGGCGGTTCGCTTCGGAAGCGAGCGGCACCTCCGCTTCGTGGCGGCCCTGCTGGCGGATGAAACCCCAAGCGCGGCTGGACTGCTCGGCGGCGATCTCGGAGCGCTCGAACACCGCGACCTTGATGCCGCGGGTGGCCAGATGCCAAGCGGTGGCGCAGCCCATGATGCCGGCGCCGACGATGGCGACGTCCACCGGTTCAAAAGACGCCTTGTGCATTGACGGCCCCGCCACAGACATCGACTACAACGCCACGCACAGCCGCAAGGAGTCGAGGATAGCCGAATGCACGTTGCGGCTCGCCACCGCGTCGCCGACCCGATGCAATTCGAAGGCCGCCTCCGATCTGATGCTTCGCGGCTGCGGTTGGCGCGCGAGCAGGGCCGGGAGATCGGTCACGCCGTCATTCGCGGAAGCTCCGCGCAGAGCCCGATAGAGCTCGTCGGCCGGCCGCGTGCCATGCTCCACGATGATCTGGTCGGCGGCACGCTCCACCAGCGCCTGGGTAGTGAGGTTCCTGAATGTCGCGACGAGCCGGTTGCCATTGCGCCCGACCTTGACGATCTCGTGATCGAATGTCGTCGGTACCGCGAGTTCATACATGCGCTTCTTCCAGACCACCCGATCTACGTAGGTGAGCTCCTGGGCGAGCTGACCGTCGATGGAGACGAGCGAAACCTGTCGTCCGTCGCGCGCCGCCAGTTCGGCGACCTGCGGGGCCGGGTGGCGTCCGGTGCCGTCATAGATGATCAGCTCGGATCCGAGCGCCACCGTACCACCGATCGCGTCCCACACGCTCGTGCAATGCGCCGCCCCTTCGATCCAATCGAGGTCGGGAACACCGCCTGTGGCGACAATCACGATTTCGGGCGCCTCGGCTGTCACATCGGCGGCTTCGGCATAGGCATTGAGACGCACCTCGACGCCGAGACGCTCGATTTCGGCTTGCCGCCAGTCGATGATGCCGAGCACGTCCTTGCGCCAGCTCGCGCGTGCGCCGAGCAGAACTTGTCCTCCGAGCCGGTTCGCCGCCTCGAACAGCACGACGTGGTGCCGCCGCTCCGCGCATACCCGAGCGGCCTCGAGACCGGCTGGCCCGCCGCCCACCACCACGACTCTGCGGCCGGGTCGATCGGCGCGCTCGATCGCATGCGGCAGCGTCGTTTCTCTCCCGTAGAGGGATTATGCAGGCAGTGCGGACGGTATTGCGTTTGGCAGTGGGTCGCGCCGACACGACGGCCGGATCCGCTCCTCCTGACCGGTTTCGATCTTGCGCACGATATGCGGGTCGGCGATGTGAGCCCGGGTCATCGCCACCATGTCGAGCAATCCCTCGCGTATGGCGTGGCGAGCGGTGGCGATGTCTGAAATGCGGGCCGCGTGGAATACCGGCAACCGCACGGCACGTCTGAATTCGCCGACGGGGATGAGCCAGGGCGCGATAGGGAAGCCATACCCGGCATGTTGTCGGTCGCGAGTGCGCGCTCTGTATCCATACGGCCATAGATGGCGTTGAAGAAGTCGAGCATGCCGGTGCGCTCGAACAGCCGCGCCATCTCGACGCCCTCCTCGAGGGTGAGTCCGGCTTCATCACCTTCATCGATCACATAGCGTATGCCGACGATGAACTCGTCGCCGGCCTGGCGGCGGATCTCCTCCAGCACCATCAGACCGAAACGGCAGCGGTTCTCCCGCGAGCCGCCAAAGCCATCGGTGCGCCTGGTTGGTCTTGGGAGAGGAACTGGCCGATGAGATGCCCGCCGGCGAGCACTTCGATCCCGTCAAGGCCGCCGTCGCGGCAACGGCGGGCCGCCGCCCCATATGCCTTCACCACGCGGCGGATATCGTGCTCGTCCATTTCCTTTGGGAAGCTGCGGTGTAGCGTCTCGCGGATCGCGGACGGACCGATGGTCGGCAGCCAATGCGTGGCATAGGGTTCGCCGCGACGACCGAGATGCGTGATCTGCACCATCAAGGCTGCGCCGTGCGCGTGGACACGCTCCGAGAAGCGTTGGAAATGCGGGAATGATGGCGTCGGTGCCGACGTTCAACTGCCGGAAGATGTTGGGTGAATCCACATCCACATTGGACGAGCCCCGAACATCGTCAGCGCGATGCCGCCTTTGGCTTTCTCTTCATGATAAAGCTGATAGGCCTCGGTTGGCAGCCCACCCACTTCGAGGCCGCTGGCGTGGCTCGTGCTCATGATCCGGTTCTTGAGCACAAGCGACTTGATCTTCAGTGGCTGCAGCAGCGGGTCACGCGCCGTTGGCGTAGATGACGTTGTCGGCACTGCAGGGATGCGCATGTCCCGGATCTCCTATCCTGATGATCAAAGTGCCTTGTGAGGCCGGCAAGGCAAATTCGAATTGGCGGTCTCGTATGCGAAACCGGCAAGCCGGCCGGCGTGCAGCGGGAGCTCAGGCTCACGGTGCGACCTGCTTGCGGTTTTGAAGCTCCGCCTGCCGGGCGAACGTCGCCGCGACCATGTCGTTGGCGATCTGAGGGAAGTGACTCGTCAGCACATCCAGCGCCGCATGTGTCATGCCGCCAGGGGTCGCGGTCGCAAGCACGATGTCACCCCAGCCATAGCCTGCTTTTTGCGAGTGCGGCGACCGCTCCCGCGGTTTCGGCCATCATGGCGTCGAGCGTTGACGGTCCAAAGCCTCGCTTCGGGCCGCATTGGCTGAGACGAAGGCGTCGCAAAGCGCGGCGAACAGAGCGATCGCCGATCCGGCCACGTTGGATGCTACGCGGTCGTCGCGTTGATCGATCAGCATCGGCACGCTGGAAGCGGGCGAACACGTTGCGCACTGCATCCACGTGCTTGGGCTCCGCGCCCGGCCCAGCGACAAGCAGCGAAACGCCGCGACCGACCACGTGGGCAAGCGTTGGGATCGCCTTCACCACCGGCACGCCTACGCGCTCTGCGATGGTGGCGAGGGGCACCGCGTTGGCGACGCTGATCACGATCGTATGCGATCGAAGAATGCCGGGCGATCTGGTCGCAGATCGGGAGATACGCATCGCGAGGGACACAGAGCAACCACGAGATCGGCGCTTCGTGCCAAGTCTTCGGGCGATGCTGCGACAAGACCGGGTATTTCGCGCCGCAATTCTTCGATACGCGCTGGATCGCGGCTCGCCGCAAACAATCCCAGCTCCGGTGCGTGGGTTGCAGACGCGCGCAACAACGCCGTTCCGAGCCTGCCTATCCCAATTACGCCAAAGCTTGTCATTGGCCGATCGCGTCCAGGCGTTGATACCAGCCGGTGACGGCACTGGCCGCCGGCGTCACGAAAGCCTGCAAAGGAATCGGCTTGAGCGGCCGACCAATCAGGCCGAGGCCCGGGCGACAGCTGGGCATCGAGCGGCGGTTGCTTCCCAGTAGCGACGGCACAGCCATGCGGACCCTCTCATGCCGTGAGGTCGAGGTGATACTGGCGCACGAGATCCTCGAGACTGACCGCGAGGAAATCCGGCGGCGTATAGCGCGCAGGCACCTGGGTGCCGCCATATCCTGGCCGCCCGTGGCGGCGATAGATCCAGGCGGTGGTGAGGCCGGCTGCACGGGCCGCGCCGATGTCGTGATACTGGCTTTGTGCCACATGCAGGATGCGCTCACGTTTCACCCCGAGCCGTTCCAGATGCGTGATGAAGTACTGGAAGGCACGCGGGTCCGGCTTGGCCATGCCCATGTCCTCTTCGGTGATGATCTCGAGAACGGCGAGCCCAGCGTGTTCGCCATCACTCGAGCGGGACACGCGGTCGCCGTTGGTCACCACCACTCAGGAAGCGAAAGTGCCGCTTCAGCTCGGCGAGTGCGGCCGCGGAATCGGAGAATGCCGGCCAATGTCGCGCCGAGCGGACGAAAGCCGCGCCATCTGCTGGTTCGACCGCCACGCCGTAGCTGGCGGCGACGCCCCTCCCAGATCTTCGGCAGTCGGGCGCTGAACAAGAGCCCGGGCGCGCGTGTCCGCACCTCGCTCTGAACGTTCGCATAGGTCTCCAGGATCTCGGTATCGGAAACTTCCGGCTTGGCGCGCAGGAGCCGTGGCCTTGCGAAATCGAGCACGCCCTGCTCGAAGTCGATCAGGGTGCCGATCATGTCGAAGGTGAGCACGTCGAAATCGGTCGTAGCGCATAGTCGCTCCTTATGGTGTCCGGGCGTCGTCATTGCGTGGGCATTCAGGAAGGAATGGCTTCCTCTTGTTCTGCTGTGCGGGTCTCGATCGGGACCAGACATGCGGTCGCGTGGCTTTGATCCTGGGCGATGAAGGGCGGTCGCTGCTGCGTGCAGGGTGCGATGCGCCGCCCGCAGCGCGGTGCATAGTTGCAGGCCTGCGCCGGATCGGCGATCTCAAGTCGGATTTCGTCGGCATCGGTGACCACCGCCCCGGGCGCGGCGCTGCGGGCGCGCAGCAGGCTCAATGTGTAGGGTGTCGAGGATCACCGAAGACCTGCTCGGTCGCGCCGATCTCCACGATGCGCCCGAAATACATCACCGCGATCCGGTCGCACAGGAAGCGCGCCACGCCGAGGTCGTGGTGATGAAAACGAGACCCACGCCGGTCTCGCGGTTCATCCGCTTGAGAAGGTTCAGAACCTGCGCCCGCACCGAGACGTCGAGCTTGGAGACCGGTTCGTCGGCGACGATGATGCGCGGCTTCACGCTGATGGCGCGCGCGATAGCCACCCGCTGGAGCTGGCCACCCGACAGCTCGTGCGGATAGCGCCGTGCGTGCTCCGGGCCGAGACCGACGCGCCTGAGCAACGCGCCGACTTCGTCCGGTATGCGCTCCTTCGGGCAGATGCCGTGCAGTCGCAGCGGAAGCGAAAGCGAGCTCTGATCGTGAACCGTGGATTGAACGAGGACAGCGGGTCCTGGAAGATCATCTGCAGGTCGCGGCGTAGCGCACCCCAGCGCCGTGGCGGCAGCGTCGCAAGGTCGTGACCCAGGATAGAGGATCTGTCCGCTGGTCGGCTTGAAGGCGCCGAGGATCGTCTTGCCAAGCGTGGTCTTGCCGCTGCCGGACTCGCCCACCAGCCCGACAATCTCGCCCGCCGCGAATATCGAGATCGACGGAGTCGAGCGCGCGCAAGGGGCGCGCGCGCCTCCCGAAGCGCTGCGCTGCGCCGAAATCGAGCGTGAGGTCGCGCACCCGCATGGTCGCGTCGGACGTCATGTCGGCGCTCTGATCACTGGTCATGCAGCAGGCACCGCGATGTGTGGCCGGGGCCGACATCGACCAGGCGGGGCTGCGTCGAGCGGCATTTCGGCGATCGCCGCCGGGCAGCGCGCCACGAAGCCGCATCCTTCCGCGGCGCCGCGTCCGCCCGGCTCGCCCTGCAATTCGTAGAGATACTCGTCGCGCCGGTCGAGCGAGGCGGACGTCTGCAACAGTCCCTGGGCATAGGGATGCCGCGGCCGCTCGAGGACATCGCGGGCGGGTCCGATCTCGACGATCTCGCCCGCATACATGACCGCAATACGGTCGCAGATCTCTGCCGCCACCGCGAGGTCATGGGTCACGAACAGCACCGAAGCGCCGAGCTTCTTCTGCTGCACCCGGATCAGGTCGAGGATCTGCCGCTCGACCAGGTTGTCGAGATTGGTGGTCGGCTCGTCGGCGATGATGAAGGCCGGGCGCAGCGCGATCACCATGGCGATCAGGGCACGCTGCAGCATGCCGCCGCTGAGCTGATGCGGATAGGAGGCGAGCACGCGTGCGGGCACGCGGATGCCGACGTCCTGCAGGATGCGGCCAGCCTCGTCGAGCCAGTCGCTGTTCCTGTCGCCGGTCGAGCCGCTGCCGGCGTGCGATCGCCTGCTTGAGATGCCAGGCAACGGTCTTGGCCGGATTGAACGAGCCGACCGGGTCCTGGAAGATCATGGCGAGCTGGACGCCTTGCAGGTTGCGGAATTCGTCGTCCGACAGCCCGGCCAATTCCTTTCCGCGGAAGCGCATGGCGTCGGCCGCAACCGACGGCGTGCGGCGGCAGCAGGCGTAGCAGCGACAGCCCGGTCACGGTCTTGCCGGAACCGGACTCGCCGATCAGCCCGAGGACCTCGCCGGGTGCGATCGAGAAGCTCACGCCGCGCACGGCTTCCACGCGTTCGCCACCGACCGCGAATGCTGTGCGCAGATTCTTCACCTCAATGAGGGCTGCAGACGCGGTCACAGCCGCGCCCTCAGCTTGGGATCCATGACGTCGCGGATGCCGTCGCTCAGAAGATTGAGGCCGAGCAACGCGATCGAGATGGCGACGCCCGATAGCGTTAGCACCCAAGGGGCCCGCTGAAAATATTCGCGCCCGTCCGCCATGATGGTGCCGAGCGATGGGTCGGGCGGTTGCACGCCGAGGCCGAGAAAGCTCAATCCGGCCTCGATCGACGATGCCGAACGCTATGCCGAGCGCAATCTGGACGAACAAGCGGTGCCGCGATATTCGGCAGGATCTCGCGGCTGAGGATGCTGAAGGTCGATTGGCCCATCAGCTGCGCGGCCTGCACCCACGGCTCCTCCTTGACCACCAGCGCCATGTTGCGGGCGAGGCGGGCAAACAGCGGGAAATAGATCAGCGCAATGGAAGCCGCGATATTGGTGACGCCGAAGCCGAGCACCACCATCAGGAACAGCGCGAGCACGAAGCTCGGAAAGGAGAACAGCAGGTCCGGTGATGCGCATCAGCACGGCGGCGCTCCATCCGCCCGCATAGGCCGATACGAGCCCCGCCGAGCCGCCGAGCAGTGCCGCCGCCAGCACGCCGGCGACGCTCACCGCAAGCGAGACGCGCGCCCCATAGAGGATGCGGGTGAGCACGTCGCGTCCGAACGAGTCCGTGCCGAAGGGATGCGCGAGACTGGGTGGCGCGAGCAGCGCGAGGAAATCGGCTTCGGTTGGCGAGAAGGGCGAAAGCCAAGGACCCGCAACGACCGCAAGCAGCACGAAAGCCGTGATGGCGGCGCCGATCAGGGCGAGCTTGTTGGCGAAAAAGATGCGCATCTGGCTCTCCTAGGCCGCGCGCGGGTTGAGAGCGTTGCAGATCGTATCCACCAGGAAATTTACGATCAGCACGATGACCAGGAACGTCAGCGCGCAGGCCTGCACCACGGCGTAGTCGCGGCCGAAGGCTGCATCCACCATCAGGGCGCCGATGCCCGGCACGCCGAAGATGCGCTCGACGACGACGGTTCCGCCAAGCAGGTAGCGCACCTGCAGCCCGATCACGGTCGACGTAAGGGATCAGCGCATTGCGAAACACGTAATGCACGAAGATGAAGGCCCCGCTGTAGCCGAACGAGCGGGCGACGCGGCACATGGTCCCGGTAGAGGATCTCGATCAGCGCGGTGCGCAGGATGCGCGGTGAATGCGGCTGCCATCGGCGCCGCAACCGCCAGCGCCGGCAGGAAGCCGCTGTAGAATGCCCCGGCAATCGAGACACCGGGAGAGACAAATCCATAGGACGGGAATATTCCGGCGCCCAAGGCCAGCGCGTAGACCAGCACGTAGGACAGCCAGAAATCCGGCATCGAGATGCCGAGCACCGCCATCGAGGTGGCGGCGCTGTCGATCATCCGGCCGTGGCGCAGCGCCGACACCGTGCCGGCCAAGAGCGACGTCGCGACTGCGATCGCCACGGCGTAGAGCCCGATGAACATCGTATTGGGCAAACGGAGGCGATCAGGTCGGCGATCGGCACGCCGCCTGCAACCGTCATCGAGACGCCGAAATCACCGACCAGCGCGCCCGACAGCCAACGCCAGAACTGCACGATCAGCGGCGCGTCGAGTCCCCAGCGCTTGTGGAAGGCGGCGATCGCCTCGGGGTCGCCAGATCGCCGAGCGCGCTCAGCGCCGGGTCGACCATGTCCCGCGCGCATCACGAAGAACACCGCGCGTCGCGCCGAGGAAGGCGATCAGAAGCACGCCTCCGAGTTGGCGCGACGCGCGGGCAAGATTGGCCGCAAACGACATCAGGTCAGCCGAGTTCGACCGCCCCGAACTGATCGGCGAAGTTGGAATAGGGCAGTTGCACGAAACCCTTCACGTTCGGCCGCAACAGGTTGTGAACGTTCGAGCAGAAGCATGGCAGCACCGGAAGCTCGTCCGCCACCAACCGCTCGGCTTCCGCATAGACCAGCTTGCGCTTTGCCGGATCGATCTCGGCGCGGCCGCGCTCGAGCAGCTCATCCATCTTCGGATCTCGAATAGCCGTGGATGTTGCGGAAGCCTTTGGAGCCGACAGCTCGCCGATGTACTCGTCGGGATCCACGAAGCCGAGCCACCCCATCACCATCGCGTCGGCTTCGCCGGCCTTCATGCGGGAGTAGGCGGCGCTGAAGTCGCTCGCCTCGAGGTTGATCTTGGTGCCGAGAACCTGGTTGGCCTGCCCGGCGATGATCTCACCCATGCGCCGCCACCAGTTGGAACCCCAAACCAGCAGCGTCGCCTCGGTCCCCGGCTTGAAGGACGACTTGGCGAACTCGGCGCGGGCGCGTTCCGGATTGAAGGTGACGTATTGGCCGAATACCGGTTTCGGATCGGCCCACAGCGCCGGCGGCAGCACGCCCGGGATGGCGACGCCTTCGCCGAACAGCACCGCCTTGACCAGCACCTCGCGGTCGAGACGCCATCGAGACGGCGCGCCGGAAGTTGGATGTCGGAGAACGGGCCCTTTCGGTTGTTGAGCGCGAGGTAGCGGGTGTTGAGGCCCGCCTGCTTCAGCACCTTCACCTCAGGGCGCTTCTCGAGCGCGGGAACATCGGCGAAGGGCGCAGTGCTGGTCAGGTCGATCTGACTGCCCGAGGATCGCGGTCATGCCGCTCGATTCCTCCGGCAATCAAGGGACACGTGACGCGAGCCACCTTCGGGCGCGCCCGAGAAGGCGCCGGGAAATGCTTCGAGCTCCAGGCTCTCGCCCGACTTCCAGTCCTTGACGATGTACGGACCAGTGCCGACCGGCGGCGTCCGAAGGCCTCGTCGCCGATCGCCTTGATGGCGGTGCGGGAGACGATCTGCGTCGCCGTGCGCGTATTGGTGAGATAGTTGAGAAGCGGCGCGAACGGAGCCTTGGTGACGATGCGGATCGTATGGGATCGGCGATCTGGATGTCCTGGATCGCCGTCACCTTGCTGCGATTGGGTGCGGCGTTCTTTCGTCGGCCACGCGGTCGAGCGTGAATTTCACGTCGTCGGCGGTGAAGTCGCTGCCGTCCTGAAACTTCACACCCTTGCGCAGCTTGAATTCGAGCGTCGTCGGCATCGGCCACGCTGAAGCTTTCGGCGAGATCAGGAACCACTTCCATCTTGGCGTTGAACTGTCGGAAGCGCGTTAGAATGCGCCATAGATCACGTAGAATTCCGGGATCAGCGTCGCCTTCATCGGGTCGAGCGTGTTGATCACGTTGAAGCCTGCGATCCCCGGCCCGCAGTGTCGCGGCGTGCTGCGCAGGGCCCTGCCGGCCAGCTGCGGCATGGTGAATCCAGCCGCCATGGCGCCGCCGGTGAGCTTGAGCGCATGGCGCCTGGTGCAAATGATTCGGCCTTGGTCGACATAATCTGCTCCTCTCGTGATCTATACGCGTCTGCTGAATCCCAGTCGTCCTGATGTTCAGCCGGTGAAGGCCGCGCTCCTGCCGCGCATACGGCGGCGCATACAAGTCGTTCCATTCCGCTTCGAAGCGGCGCTTCTCATCCGCCATGCGGGTCTCATCCCAGCAAGCATCGCGCCGAGTTCGGTTGCGGCGACTGCTTATATCTTCGGCATCCAGTGGACCGGACCATGCGGTGCCGCGGCGGCGGAACAGCTCATCCGACAAGGTAGCGGCATGCTCAGACGCCGCAGCGTTCGGCCGGCGGCGCGTAGCTCGGCGGATGTGGCGCGTCGCGACGGCGCCAGTCGCTGCGCCACCAGCCGCGTCAATTCGCGTGCGGCCGAGCGGTGGGTCATGACCGGTCCGCGCGGTCAGCGCAAACGCAGACGGCAATCCGTCGGGCGCTAGATCGTGGATCACCCGCGAGCGGTTGCCGAACGGCACTGCCGCATCATAGGTGAGCGGGCGCACGCCGGCCCAGCTCATGCGGATGTCGGCCGGAGTGAGATGCAGGCCGGGCAGCAGCACGATTGGCGTTGGCGATGATCCCGTCGGCCTCTTCGGCGGTCACGAAGACCCGATCCGGATCGCCCTCGTAGGGGGTCTCGGTCGGGCCGAAATAGTGATACTGCTTCCACGGAATGCAATAGAGCGGCTCATTGCGGCCATCGAGGGTGGCGATGCCGGCACCCGCGCAGACGTCGGGCAGCTTGACCACCAGGTGGCAGCCCTTCGTGCCGAAGATTTTGCGGGCCGCATTGGGCTTCACGCCGCGAACCACCTCGTCGATCCACACGCCGGACGTCATCAGCACCACCGCGCCTCGCACCCGCACCGGCGGCGGTCTGCGTCAACATATCGGTCAGTTCCACCGTCCAGCCGCTCTCCGGCGCGAAGCCGGACAGCCGCGCGGCGGTATGATTTCTTGCCGTGGCGCCCAACCGCTCAGCACGTCGAGAACAGCGTCGAGCACGATCCGCTCCGGCCAGTTGAACTGAAATTCACGGAAGGCCGCGACACCGACCAGCCGATCCTGATCGCGCAATCTGCCGATCAGCGCGATGAGCGCGCGCTTGCTGCGGGTTCATCCGCCGATAGTCGAGCGGAACCTCCTTGCCCCGAGTCGCTTCAGAAGCGCGAAGGCGGCGCCGATCTGCCAAGCCGCATACGGTCCGCCGCGATAGATCCGGAAAGTGCAGCGTCATCGCGGTGGTGCGGCTGGGGCTGGTGCGGACGAACTCGCCGCGCGCCTGCATGGCCAGCCGGGCCATGCGCAATGCGACTGCCAGCCTCGTTCGGATGGCGGACGAAGTCGAAAATGGATCGGCCGGGCGCCGAGTATCGCAGGCCGCAATGCAGCAGGCGGCTGGAACGCGAGGAGGCTCCGAGCCGAAATCGCCTTTGTCGACGATCAGCGTGCGGTATCCGGCCGCCGCGAGGTGCTGGGCCGTGCTGGCGCCGTTGATGCCGCCACCGACGACGATCACGTCGAACCGACTATCGTCCAGTTCCGCAAGTCTTGGCCGCATCGAACTCCCTTCGACCCTACCGGAATGCGGCACCGAGGGTCCCCACGACACGGTCGAGTGTGATCCGTCATCGTATGCAGTCAAATGCCCAAACATGGATCGCCTATGCAAACTGTTATGCTGACTTCGGCGGCGGCTGGGAAATTGCGCAGGCGACCTTGCGCTTGCAGGCTACGCAACAGCCCTGCGAATTCGCTGCCGGCGATGCGTGTGAGCGGCCGATGCGTGGGATGGAGCATGCCGATCCGCATCTCTACGACCGGTTCGAAACGCAGCGGCATCGATGTTGCGGTCGGAGTAGTCGGCGGCCGTAAAGGATCCAGGAACCCGACCCCTACCCTTGCGATATCAGATTGGCGACCACCGCCATGACCTGACAATCGACGACCATGTCGCGCGCCACACCCTCCCGCTCGAACAACTGGTCGATCAGCAGCCGGCCGACCGCGTGTTGGTCGTGAGCGAGATGAAGCGCTCACCGGCGAGATCGGCGGGACGGACGCGATCTTGCGTGTCGCCAGCCGATGACCGCGCGGCACCGCCAGCCAGATAGGGCACGCGGCAGAACTCCTCGGCCTCGAAGCCCGATCGATCGAAGGCCCTGGCTGGTAGGGAAATTCGGCAAAGCCAAAATCGATTTGCTGCGCCGCCGCCCATTCCTCGACTTTTGCCGACATTTGCACGTGGAGGGTGATGCGGATGCGCGGGTGGATCACGTTGAATTGCCGGATCACGCCGGGCAGAAGCCGAGCGCCAGCAGAGGGGGAAGAGCCGATGTTGAGGCTGCCGGCATCCGCTGAGCGGATGTCGCGGGCCATCTCGCGGATTTGTCGACCGAGATGAAGGTGCGCTCTACTTCGGCGTAGAGCAGCAGTGCCTCCGGCGTCGGAACCAAGGCGCCCCGAGCTGCGATCGAACAGGGTCAGCTTGAGGGAAGCCTCGAGCTGGCTCAGCAGCCGGCTTACCGCGGGTTGCAGATAGATTAGAAGCTCTGCCGCCCCAATGGTGGAACGAGCGACCATGATCGCTCTGAAGGCCTCGAGCTGACGAATGTTCATGCGCAACGCTCCGGCAAGTCCGGGATCCAGCTTTGATCGACGTGGGATTGGGCGCTAGGACTATCCAGAACCTGACTTGGAAAGCGATCTGCGCTGGTTTCCCGCAGGAGCGCTGCGTTTGCTCGGCCGTGCCGCGGCTCGCGTTGCGCAGCCTCGGGTTATCGCGTTGCTCGACTTGGCCCTAAATCTTGTCGCGGGATCGAACCAATGATGACTTGGCCGTCTTGCACTTTGACATTTATCCCCTGCATCGGCGCGCACGCGCAGTGCGTGATCCTCCGCGAGGGCATGGGCGCGTCCATCGATGTCGACTTGCGCAGCGCCGACAGGCGCATACACGACGTGCCGGCCATGCGTGCAAAGCATCTCCGCACCTTTTTGCCCACGCGCAGGTCAATATCGAAACGTGCGCGGTCGGCGATCAGGTTCACGACACTCCACTGGGCCCCTCTCGAGCAAGGTGCGGATAGGAGTGCCGCCGTCGTAACGCCGAGGCTGCATGGGAAGGCGCAGGTCGATCTCGCGGTCGGGTGCAATGAGCACGAGACCCGCGCCCTTGGTCACAACCTGCAGCCGCTCATAGCCTGTATAGTCGGAGAACGGGCCTTCCTCGATGATCGCCGTGCGCCCGAAATGCCAGGCGACGCCCATGCTCCTGCCAGCTTTCCCCGCCCTCGCCATCGATGACGGCAAGCTCGCCGCGACCGTTCTTCCAGGGAATGCGCCGATAGCCTTCAGGACAAGGGGCTCAACGAGAGAGCATGCGGTCCTGTCGCGAAAAGGCGGGTACGCCAGCATCTGAGGGTGGCCGCCGCAGATTGGCATTGCCGATGAGCCGCCCGCAACCTGCACACCGGCACGCGTAGCCAACACTGCCGCTTGTGGCCGCGCTCGCGTTATCCATTTGCAGGAAAGCCGAGTCCGGGCGGGTCGCCGCTTCGCTGGTAAAGTCTGGGCAAAGGCGGCCGGTGCCGGGCGGCATGAGCACCGCCGCGTGACTCGGCGGCACGCAGCGGCCGCCTTGTTCATGGCCTCGGGGCGCGGATCTTGCCTTGACGGCCGGCTATCTCCGGGATGAAAGGTTGCGGACGTGTTGCAGGAGCCATTGCGCGGCCGCTACCATGCTGATCGTCCCGGAGACCGGCGCCCGACCTTTACGCCCAGGAATGGACGAGTTTGACGCGCTGACGGAGGGGATCGAGGACATCGCTGGAAATCGTTGATTTGTCACAGGGGTGGCCATGAGTGCAAGGCTTTGTCTCGACAAACAAAGGTTTGCCGGGTTCTATTGGCATAAGATCATCGCCTTAGCCGGGCGCCGGGTGATTTTTGCCTGTCGCGGCCTGTGCCTTCTTGCTACGGAGTCTAGGCGCTCGGGGAGAGCGTGGGAGAGCGAGAGCGTGGCTTACAAAGGTATGGACCTCAATTTGCGCTCGGCCGCTCATGGCCCGGGCGCGAGCCCGAGCATCGACGACAGCCGGCGCCAACGGCGGCGGCTGGTCGCACTCCGACGCGCGGCGGCGCAGGAGCCGATCCAGGTCGACGATCGGGTCGAGGCCTGCTGCAGCAGCGCCTACGACGCCGCCCAGTTCCACCGGCGCGGCCGAGGTGCAGCTCGAGCACCTGCTACGCGCATGACCCGCGTCAAGGCTGCAGCCGAGCTGATGGAGCAGCTCGGCATCCGCGCCGGCGTCACGTGCGGCAGGAGACGGCGGTCGCCATCGCCTCCCGTATGCGCCGAGCTCACGCGAGCAGCGCGCATCGCACCTCAAAGAGATGGAGGAAATCCTGCGCGCGCGCCGCCGTTCGCCGGCGAGCGCAAGACGTCGGCAACGGTTGCCGATCTGCTGCGCGCCGTGCTGAGCCTGGGGCGCAAGGCACCCGACCACGACTGCTGCTGATGCGGGCGGCCATCCGACCCGGCAGCGCTGGAGCGCTGGCGCGACGAGCCCGTCGCGAGGGCTCGCAGAGGCCTGTCGGCAGACGCTTCGCCATCCGCGCCGTCGGCGCGCCCAATCTCGCCGATGCCCTGTTCAAGCGCCTCGACAGCATGGAAGCGCGCTGCACGCTGCTGCAGGCGGAGATCGCCTCCGACCGCAAGGCGCTCTCACCGAGGCGCTGGCCCAGCGTGACGAGCCGCTGCCGCAGCCGCCGGCATCGAGCAGAGTTGCAGGCCGTGGCGACCGAGCTGGAGGCCGCATCAGCGAGAGCGATGGGATCCTCTCGAGCGAGCGCCTGACCGGCGGTCGACAAGCTGCCAGCCGGCGAGAACCTGCAGCCTACATGCGGCGCGCGCCTGGGCCTGATCGGCAGCAGCTCGCCCGGCAGAGCGAGGCCGTCGCCGGGTCGGTCTCCAACGCCTTGCTCGAGCACCTCATCAAGGCCCGACGAGGACGGACGGCGAGGCCCCAGACGGCCACACCGACCGGCGCTGGAACGCTGGCGAGGCCCCAGCATCGGGAGCCATCTCGCAGCGCTTCCGGCGAAAGGCGTCAGGACGCACGAGCGCACAAGCCTCGCCGAGATCTACGAGGGCGCTCGATCAAGCTCGGCACCAGCCAGCGGGACGCTGGCCAGCAACCTCAACACCTGGCGCGTCGAGAGCAGCGGCGACATCAGCATCATCAGCAATCGCCTGCAGGACATGGAGCCAACGCCCAGGACACTGGACCGCCTCGACGGCCAGATGCAGTCGCGGCGCCACGAGACCCGCGGCGAAAGCGCCCCTTCAGCAGCTTAAGCGCTGGCTGTACGGCACCACCGCGTCCTGTCCGGCGCCTGGCGCAAGCGGCCCCGGTACCGTGCGCAGGAAGCTGGCGACGGCGAGCAGAGCCAATGGACGAACCGGCCGGTGACATCACGGTGGTCACCCTGAAGCCGATGCCAGCCGGGGATGTGCGGGTCGAGGAGAGGAAAGTCTAGGCCGTCAGCCGCCGCCGCGCTGGCGGGATCAAGCCGCTGCCGATCTGTACGCTGCTGCTACTCAGCGCTGAGCTCCTCGTAGAAAGCGGCTTCAGCCTCGTGCTGCTGCGCACGAGCAGGTTTGCCTTCCACGCCGCGCTCGCGTCAGCTTTCGGCGCGGCGATGATCTGTCGCCCGCTAACCACGCAGCCGCGATGGGTCGACGCTGACATCAGCTATCGCGCCGCGGTGCCCATCGTAACCGGAAACCATGGCGCTGGCAACGTGCGCCCCTCGTGCAGGCCGACCAGCACATCGAACCGGGCTTGCCGCGCAGGCCGATCCTGCGCCGGATCGTTCCACGGCCGCGTCAAACCGCACGCCTCCCACAGGGCGTGCGGCGGTTTCCTCGCCATCGGCAATGGGACGGACGCTGATGTCGTTACTGGACATCGACACAAGCACCTTGCCGGGATTGAGGATGCCGCGCGGATCGAGGCGGCCTTGATCTTGCGCATCAGCGTCGATCTCAACCTCGCTCTTGAAGTGCACCAGCTCGCCGCGCTTCACTGCACCGATGCCGTGCTCGGCCGAGATCGAGCCGCCGAGCGTCGACCACGATGTCGTGCACGGCTGCATGACGTCGTCTCACAGCGCCAGGAAGCCGCGCGTCGGCCATGCCGGCGGGCTGCGCGATGTTGTAGTGCACGTTGCCGTCGCCGAAGTGGCCGAACGGCACGGGCGCGCGCCCGGGCACATGGCTGCTCGACCGCGGCGTCGGCGCGCGTCGATGAACTCGGGGATGCGCTGCGACCGGCACCGACACGTCGTGCTTGATGCTGCCGCCCTCGGGCGTCTGCGCTCTCGATGCGGCTTCGCGCAGGCGCCAGAAGTCGCGCTGCCTGCGCCAGCGAGCCGGCGATCGCCGCGTCGACGATCAGCCCGCGCTCGGCAGCGCCTCGGCAGCGATCGCTCGAGCATCGCCGCTCAGCCGACGCCGTCGGCCTTGAGCCCGCGAGATCTCGATGCAGCACGTACCAGGGCGTGCGCTGGCGAACGGGATCGCGCGCGCCGGGCAGCGTGCTTCAGCACGAACGTCGACGCACGATGCGCGGCATGAACTCGAAGGCGGTGAGGCCTGGTGCCCGCGCTGCCTCGCGCCAGATGCGCGAACAGCGCCAGCGCCGACGGCGATCGTCGGCAGCGCGACGAACGCGGTCGCCGTCTCGCCGGGCCGCGGAAACAGCTTCAGCACCGCCGCCGTGATGATGCCGAGCGTGCCTTCGGCGCCGATGAACAGGTCGCTTCAGGTCGTAGCCGGTGTTGTCCTTCTTCAGCGCCGCTGAGGCCGTCCCAGACGCGCCCGTCGGCCAGCACCACCTCGAGCCCGAGCACCAGCTGGCGCGCGTTGCCGTAGGCGCAGCACGCCGACGCCGCCGGCGTTGGTGCCGAGGTTGCCGCCGATCTGGCAGCTGCCCTCCGACGGCAGGCTGAGCGGGAACAGCCGGTTCGCCGTCGTCGGCCGCGGCCTGCGCCTCGGCCAAGCGTCAGGCCGGCCTCGACCGTCATGGTGAAGCCCGCCGCGTCGACCGCGCGCACGCGCTTCAGCCGGCCGACCGACAGCAGGATCTCGCCGTGCATCGGCATCTGGCCGCCGACCAGCCCGGTATTGCCGGCCTGCGGCACCACGGGCGATGCGCATGCTCGTGCGCGAGCGTCAGGATCTGCGACACTCTCGTCCGGTCGAGCCCGGACCGCAGCACGAGCGGCCGCGCGGCCCTCGTACATGTCGCGCCACTCGCGCAGGTACAGGCAGCTGCTGGTCGGGATCGGTCAGCGCGTGGCTCGGGCCCGACGATGGCGCTGCGAGGCGATCGACAAGCTCCGGCGCTGAGCGCCGGTCGGCTGGCGTGCCTGGTTCATGGCGCCTCTCGCCGCTCGCCGCAGGCGGTCGTTGATGGCCTCGCCCAGATCCTCGTCTGGGGATCGGCATGACGGCGATGGCCGTGGCGCCGGCAGCGCATCGAGCGTGCGCAGCGCGGCGGGAACAGATTGGCGGCCGCCTCACGTGAGATCGCCTGAGGTGCTGAGGTTGATCATAGGACCCGCGTGCTCCGGGTACGACGTGCCCGAACGCCAGCAGCGCCTCGCCGTCGCGCACCTCGCGCGCCTCGAGCCGCAGGCTGCGTCGGCCGGCGCGTAGTGCCGCGGCCAGCATGCCGGGCGAAGCGGGGCTGATCGGCATGCGCCGGTCGCCACGGCGCATCGGCCGCCCCAGACGCGCGGCAATGATCCTCACGCGCGACGCCGCCGAGCCGCAGGATGACGGGCGCCTCCCCGGTGACATCGACCACCGGTCGACTCCAGGCCGACAGCCGTCGCGTCCGCCGATCCAGGATCATCGCCACCCGGTCGCCCAGGTCGGCCGCCACGTGCGCCGCGGTGGTCGGGCTGACGTGTCCCGAAGCGGTTGGCGCTCGGCGCGGCTCAGCCGGCACCGCCAGCCTTCAGATCGAGCAGCGCGCTGCGCGGTGGCGGTCGGATGGGCGGGATTTACGCGCACCGCCACGGTGGCGAGGCCGGCGGTGGCTGAGGTCGGCGATCCGGACAATCCGGCTGCCGCTCGCAGCACCAGCGTCGACGGTCCCGGCCACGGCGCCGCCGCCAGCGGCGCCGCGTGCCCGAGTGCGATGACCGGCCAGGGGCGGGCTGCGGCCAGCCGGCGTCCGGCACGTGCGCGATCAGCGGATTGAAGCGCACGGCCGCCGCCTTGGCCTCGAAGATGGCCGCCACCGCCCGCGCGCGCTGGTGGCATCGCCGCACCGAGGCCGTAGACCGTGTCGGTCGGAGGCGCGACCACGGTCTGCCGCGCAACGCTGCCGCCACGCGGCGTCCCCGCAGTCGCCTCAGGTGTTGCGCTTTGCCAGGGTCATGGTGCCATGTCATTCGCCATATTGGCCGGGACGATATAAGCCGCTTCCGGCTGGATTCACGTGAGGCAATACAGCATGACCCCATTCAAGGCCATTCGCGCGGTGCCGCCAGACGCAGGAGCGGGGCGGCGGTGGCACGCCTGCTGCCGGGGTGCACTGTCCGAAGGCGCTGGCGCGGGTGAGCGGACGACCGAACGATTGCTCTGGCGGAGATGGCCCGCAGCGCATCTTCTCGGCCAGGCTTCGTGTGGAGCGTCATCGAGAAGAAGTGGCCGGGCTTCGAGGCGGCCTTCCTCGGCTTCGAGCCGAAGCGGCTGCTGTTCCAGCCCGACGAGTTCTGGGAGGGCCTGGCCGGCGACACGCGCATCGTGCGCAACCCGCAGAAGATCACGGCCGTGCGCGACAACGCCCGGTTCGTCGCCGACATCGCCCGCGAGCACGGCAGCTTCGGCAAGTTCCTCGAGCGAGTGGCCCGCCGGCGATCAGATCGGCCTGCTCGAGCTGCTCGGCAAGCGCGGCGCGCGGCTCGGCGGCGCGCACCGGCCAGTATTTCCTGCGCTTCATCGGCAAGGACATGCTTCGTCACCTCGCCCGACGTCGTCGCCTGCCTGCGCGACGCCGGCCTCGACATCGCCGAGAGCCCGACCTCGAAGAAGGACCTGCAGGAAGATCCAGGACCAGTTCAACGCCTGGGCCGAGGAGACCGGCCTGCCGCTACACCCACCTCTCGCGCATCTGCGCCATGTCGATCGGCGAGAACTACGACGCCGAGACCCTGCGCAGCCGCGGCGGCGGCGAGGAGCAGCGGCCGCACTCGAAGCCGGCCACTGCGTGGGTGCCCACACACTCGACCCTGGCGCGCCGACGTCATGCTGGCTCTGTAACGCCCGGAACAGCCAGAGCCGCACTCAGCGCCTCTACAAGCCGCCCCCCCCGGCTTCCAGCAGAGGTTCGGAAAGTCAACGGCAATGCAGCTGCTCCTCGATCGGCGCCCCCGCGCCTCATCAACCGTCTATGTCGACTTCGACGGGACCATTGCGCCCGACAGAGCCGACCGACCAGCTGCTCGAGGCGGTTCGCCGATCCGGGCTGGCGCGCGCAATCGATGAGGCGTGGCTCGCTGGACGCACGACCTCGTGGGACGCGACCACGCAAAGGTGGCGCTTTGCTGCGCGCCAGCCCGGAGGAGGTCCGCGACTTCCTGCGCACGATGGCGATCGATCCCGACTCTTCCGGCGTTCGTCGATCTGTGCCGGCGCGCCACGGCGTCCGGGCGTCTGACGGTTCTGTCCGGACGGGCTGGACCTGGTCCTGCGCACGGTGCTCGGCGCAGCGGGACTGATCCCTGCCCTGCAAGGCCAGCCAAGCTCGTGTGGCATGGCGGCGTGATCGGTGGGCGGCAGCCTTTCCCCATCGCAGCAGCAGCTGCAGCTTCCGCCTCGGCAACTGTAAATGCGCGCATCGCCAGGCCGGCACGGCGCTCGACGTGATGGTCGGGGACGGGCGTTCGGATTTCCTGCATCGCCGAGCGGTGCCCGGCTGGCGATCGCCAAGGGCTTCTCGCTGCTGCGACGCTGCCAGGAGCAGCGGCTGCCGCATCGCCATGCGCGGGTCTTGCCCGATGCCAACGCTCAGTTCGCGGCGTGGCTGTGCGACCGAGACCGCCGGATCCACTCAGATGCCCGCAGGCCCACAAACAACCGCAGCAAGCCTGCGCGCCTGACCACCGCCAGCACACACCAGAAAAGCACAAGCAAATGACAGTCGAGCCGACCAACGCCGAGGATCGAAGCTACGCAGCTCGATCGCGGCACGACCGGGGCATTGTTGCTGCACGGCCTCGGCGGCACGCCGGTCGAAAATGCGCACCGTCGCCCTGGCATTGGCGCGCGCGGGCGTCGGCGTGTCGTGCCCGCAGCTCGCGGCCCACAACCTGGCTCTTCGCCAGAGACCTGCAGGCATCAACCCGGCAAGGACTGGTACGCCAGCGCGGAGGTGGCCCTCGACCGGTTGCGCCAGCGCTGCGACCACCGCTCCTCGTCGGCAGGGCTGTCGATGGGTGCGGTGCTGGCCCTGATGCTTTGGCGTGACGTCGGAGCGTCGGATGTGCACGGCGCCGCCCTTTACGCTCCGACCCTGCGGCTGGATGGCCGGGCGTGCCAGGTGGTACGCGCGGCTGTTCTCGCCCTTGTGCAGGACAAATGGTCCGCCAACTGGTTCGACTTCGACGAGCGCGATCCCTACGGATCAGGACCCCGCGCGTGCGGGCGCTGGTCAGCGTCGCCATCACAAGCGGCGACAGCGCCAAGGCCGGCATGTTCAAGGTGCCGGGCGGCTCCCACGCTGGAGCTGCGCTGGCTGGTACGGGGAGGCGCGGCGGCGGGCGCCTCAGGTCACGCAGCCGGTCCTGCTCGTGCACCCGCGCGAGGACGACCGCGCCGACCTTGCCAACTCGCTCTGGCTGCAGCGCCATCTTGGCGGCCGCGTCGACACGGTGGTGCTCGACGACAGCTATCACGTCGTCACCATGGACCGGCAACGGCATATCGTGGCCGAGCGCACCGTCGCCCTGGCACAGGCGCTGGTGCGCCTGGCCGAGCGCGAGCGATGCCCGCTATCCTCGCGATGGGCTGCGGCTGAGCGCGACGCAAGACTCGCAGCCCTGAGCTTGTCGAAGAGCGAATGGGTCCCGCAATGCCGTGCTTCGACGAGCTCAGCACTGGGTTGTGGCTGCGTCGCGTTAGCCGTACGTAACTG
>ERZ1370068.11323-contig-9947_pt1 | contig 26828 bp, 39 predicted proteins | sample MGYA00561227_ERZ1370068 | MGnify/ENA primary metagenome ERZ1370068 (study PRJEB38410, sample SAMEA6850437) | metagenome | study: Metagenomic assessment of the ecological functions of the soil: analysis of the soil microbiota associated with the...
TACATGTATTGCTGGCTGGCGGGCTAGGAATCATCATCGTGCGCGGGCCGCCGTGACGACCGCTGTTTGCCTTCAGCGATACCTGGCAACTGGTCATCAACACCGCAACGACTGTCGTCACATTTCTCATGGTCTTCCTGATTCGTGAACACGCAGAACCGCGACAGTGAAGCCATGCAGTTGAAGCTGGACGAACTGATCCGCGCCACGGCCACAGCGCACAGTGCCCTGTTGGATCTGAGGAGCTGTCCGACGAGGAGTTGACCTGCTTCGCTCGCGCTTCGAGCACTGAGGCAGAAGGCCCGAGCGCGATTTGCGGGCCGGCAAGTCGGACCCGGGCACCCGGAAGCGGGCAAGAAGCCAACAGGCTAGCTTTTTTGAAACAGGTTTCTCACAGAGTGTAATGATCAAACCAACGCCACCATGAAACTCAGGATGACAAGAATTCACCGAAAGGTCTGCGCGCTGGGATTGAGCATGTTTGCCTTGAGCCAGGCGGCGGCGAAGGATGTGATCGCACGCTCGAACTCGCCAGGAAGGCAATCGCTACCTCGGCGAGCAGTCCAGCGACAAAGTCGCAGATCCACTCTGATAAACCATCGCCGGTTTGACGCCCGACGTCTGCGCACGTGGTTTATTACGATCCTGACACAACGTTGAAAGCGATCGAGGTCAAGTTCGTCTCTGGAAAAAGCGGATGTGAGTCGTCCGCTGCGCTCTGCTCGAACCCATCAGGGGAGGAGATGCGCCGCCGTCCCGAGAGAAGCTCTCAAGACGGATTCCGACGCCGCGCTGGAAATCGCCCGCAGAGAGCCGCTGACTGGAAAACCCGCCGCTTAAAGCCAGCCGCCTCACACTCACCCGCGGGTACGGCCACGATGACAGCAAGCCGGTATGGAAAGTCCGCTTCTGGGCCGCCAAGCTGAAGCATCCGAAGACGATGCTGACATCGGAGAAGTCATTATTTCTGCCGAGGACGGAAAAGTATTGAAGGCCGATTTGGAAACCGGAACACGTGCGTTGACACGACGCGTCGTAGGAAAATCACCTAGCCGGTGGTCATCCCTTCCCCTTATTGCGTGAAAGCGCGTCTCTGCCAATTGTTGCCCCACTCATTTGGTTTATGCTCTTCCCAACCTATCAATATCATGAACATGAACACGTGAAGACAATCTACTCCAGGCGTCCATGGAAAACCCCCGAGATCAATCCTGCATTCAAGGTCGTCATTAGCATATGAGACCGGCGATGCCGGCGTGAACGCCAGGGATAGGTGGGAGCGCTCGCTGCGGAACTCCGTGGCGGAGTTCGTGACGCCTGGAACACGTGACTTGCTGGCTCACCCGACAACTCTGCCAGCAGCAGGCCGCCCGCCTCGGAGGCGGACACGATCATTATTGAAACCTCGCGCGAGAGAGTCCTTGCCGGTCCACGTCTAAGGATTGATCGAGAGCTGGCTGCCTCAACAGCGACGCGGGCCGACCGCCCTCGTGGCGCTGCTTCAGGACGAAGACGAAAACCCCGCTCATCCGCCGCCTGCTTTACTGCAACAATACCTTTCAAGTCTGCGTCCAGGGAGTAGGTTTGGATTTTTCTGCAACGCTTCGGCGAATGGCGCGTGCCAGATTTTCAAAACGCCAGGGAGCACCGAGGCCCTACGGGGCGGAAGACTGAATTGGTGCAATCCCTCAGCGATTCCGTTGGACGGAACTGGGTGGATCAATGACTGCTGGGGGGAACTCGGCAATGGAGTGACCAGGATTTAGGGCACGAACCCCCGAACGGCGCCTTCATTCCTGATCATTCTCCAGTTGCGGAATCAGTTTCAAACGACAAAGCCGAAAAAATCCGGATTGATCGCGTCTCAAGGCGGGTGGAAGTCCTTCAACCATGAGCGAGCGAACATAAAAGGGAGACGGCATTTCTGCGGCATTGCATCTCGTTACGATGACGGCGCTGAACGCCACCGATTGGACGAAGCGATCACGCGGATACAACGCGACGAATGCTGCCTGCGCCGCGCGATGTGGCTGATGGCCTTGCTGGCGGCACTGGCGGTGGCCGGCCTCGGCTACGGAGTCGTTTTAGTGGAAGATGTTCTCTACAATACATCGGAGCTCATTGTTGCGATCATTGGCGCCGTGGGCGTGGGATCGCTGTTCTGCTTGATGGCTTTTGTGAGTCCTCGGCATCGCCTATCGCAACAATCTGGATCAGCGGCGTGAGGAATGCCGCCAGTTGGTCACGCGGCTGTTGGAGTCCCGCTTGGGGAAACCGGTCACGCCACCCTTGCGGGACCGCCGTGTTGGCGACAGAAATGGATGAGACGGTCCAGGTTGCTGCCGAGCCAATCGGTGCCTCGACCAGGCTGCAACAATGATCCGGATCTAAAAAGCATATGCAAACATCAACACAGCACAAAACCGCCAATCCTGAGCAAATTGCCAGCGCCGCGTACTCAACCGTGGGGAACAAGCAGGCAAACCCACCGGACGAGACATGGAATTCTGGCTCAGGCAGAACGGCAGATTAGCGTCACGTCCAGGACGTCCGCCAATCCGGCCAACACCAGCGACTCATCCTCCAAACAACGTTCGCAGCCATCCGCGGCCGCGAACTGAAATCACTGCCGTCGACTTGAAATCTCGACAGCCGATACCCGATGCCGGGAAACAGGCAACGACACCTCGCCACTTGATCTCGTTCCCGCCCCGCGAAAACGGCCTTCGCCGAACGCCGCTGCGCGCGCCCGATGATATGATTGCCACGGAATTCGACGTGAAGAAGATCGCTGCCGACACTCCGAAGCCGGAACCCGGGAGGGATCGGACGAGGATTCCTCCTGGCGTTCCCGGCGGCGGGCGGACGCTGCGCCACCGGCGCTCAAGCTCACCTCGCCGCTCGGTCGGGGAGAAACCATCCTGTTGCTGGGCTGCGTGAAGAATGATGCGCGGAACTTTGGCTCTGACGCTTCGTCGCCTGGGTTACCGGGTCGAGGAGGCTTCCACTGCTTTGAAAGCGCAGCAACTGGCGGAGGAGAACCGGGGAATTCATTTGCTCTTCCTGGATTTTTGCGCCCGACGAAAACGATCTCGAACTGGCCCCTGGCTCCGCAGCATGTATCCGGGCACGAAGGTCATCCGCAGCGACAGCGTCGTTATGGAATCTGAGTGCTCATGTCGGACACTCCGCCGAGCTTGTCTTTGGCAAAGCCATTTACGGCGCAGGAACTCGCCCGGACTATTCGCACCGTCCTGGGAAGGTTGCGCGCGAACCGGGACGCGAGCCGGGGAGCACTAACTGACCCTTTGAGATGGAACCACATTTTTCCGAAACGGAACCGCGCTCGACCCGCTCGGAAACTGGCGGGACTCGCCCGAGCACCCTGAATTTCGCTGAGCCGTGTTGCTCGGCGTCGGAACCTGAACTCCTGGCGCGGGGACTGGACTGGTCGTCGCGGAACCGCGGTCTCTCCGTTGCGAACCTGCAGAAGCGCCCGAACCTGCAAAATCAGCTTCGGAACCCGTAGCTTTGCTGCGTGACCGGCAACTCTCCCCCTTAACAAAGTGTGTAGCTCCATTCTGGCTAAGTCGCGCAAGCGAATGCTTAGCTTGCGACTGACAGTCCGTGGAACTCAATGAAAGATCGGACAATCGCGTATCTTCCGGATGGAGATCGCCCTCGATCCGGCTATGCGCCACTTACAGCGGAGGCTTGGGTGTGCTCGCCGGGGATACGGTCCGCTCCGCCGCCGATCTGAAGAGTACCGATGGTGGCGATCACACCTGCTCCATCGCAAAGGCGTACCTCCGGCAAACTCGACGACGAGCGGCTCGGCAACGTCGAGGAGCCAGCCGAGTGGAAAGTGGAGGACCATTTGCAGGAGGCTCAGCGTGTGTGCGTGACCATCGAAGGGCGTGAGGTCCATTTACGAGCTTGGAAATATGAAGCGAAGGGTGTGTCCGGATGTATTGTGCCCGTGTTTTTCCTGGATACGCAGTTGCCTCGAAACTCCGAATGGGACCGCACATTGACCGACACTACGCTCTATGGCGGCGACGAGCACTATCGCCCTGTGCCAGGAAATCGTTCTTGGGATTGGCGGCGTGCGCATGCTGCGCGCTGCTGGGCTGCGAACAACCTCAAGCGCTTCCACATGAATGAAGGTCATGCCGGCCTTCTCACGCTGGAACTGCTGGATGATTCCATGCGCGCAGCCAAGCGCGACGCTTGACGCCGCAAGATGTTGAAACGGTTTCCGAGCAATGCGTTTTCACCACGCACCATACCCGTCGCGCCAGCTGGCACGGCCGGTTTCCGCTGGATTTGGTGAGCCGGGTGTTGGGGCCGTCCTGAATTGAGGTGATCTCCAATCTCTGCTGTGAGGACGGCATGTTGAACATGACGCAACTGGCCCTGAACCCAGCCGTTACGTCAACGGCGTCGCGAAAAACACGCGGAAGTTCTCGCGCATGATGTTTGCGCCCTACGAGATTGACGCCATCACCAATGGTGTGCATGCCGCCACCTGGGCCGCGAGATCCGATGCAACAGTTGTTCGACCGCCACATTCCTGGCTGGCGCGAGGACAACTTCAGTTTGCGCGTGGCCATGAACATTCCGGGCCACGAAATCTGGGATGCGCACGCCGCGGCCAGAATGCTCTGCTCGAACACGTGAAGGGCCTGACCGGAACTCAACTCGACCCGGGCACGCTAACGACTTGGTTTTTGCGAGGCGTGCGCCCGCATAAGCGAGCCGATCTGCTCCTCAAGGACGTGCCACGGCTTAAAGGGCATCGCGGCCAAGGCGGGCCACTTGCGGGTTCTTTACGCGGGCAAGGCCCATCCGCGCGACCAGGCGGGCAAAGAGTTGATCCAAAGAATCGTGCACGCGCGCTATGCATTGGGAGCCGGAGGTGAAATTGATTTACCTGGAGAATTACGACATGCGCCTGGGTCACTCCTCACTTCCGGCGTGGACATCTGGCTGAACACGCCGCAGCCGCCGTTGGAAGCCTCGGGCACGAGCGGCATGAAGGCCGCCATCAACGGCGTGCTCCAACCTCAGCATCCTCTGACGGCTGGTGGCTCGAAGGTTGGATCGAAGGACGCACGGGCTGGGCCATAGGCGAACCCGACCATGACAACGGACAAGGCGGTGACCGTACTGCGGCTGATGTTGAGTCGCTCTACCAGAAACTGGAACTGGTGGTGATTCCCATGTTTTATCGGCACCGGGAGGAATTTCTCCGTCTCATGCGCCATTCGATCGCGCTAAATGGTTCGTATTTTAACACCGCAGCGCATGGTGTTGCAGTGATGTCCTCGAAGGCTTACTTCTAGGGAGACTTTGGAGGTAGCGCCAACCCTCTTTGGGCGCCTCATTCCGTTTGACATGGAGGGGCTTGTCCGCGAAGTATTTCGCCCCGGTCGCCAGCGTAGCTCAGTTGGTTAGAGCGTGGGACTCATAAGCCCCGAGGTCACTGGTTCGATTCCAGTCGCTGCCACCATCTCCTCGTTTTCGTCCTCGATTTTCATTGCCGGAGCTCTAGACGAGGGACGAGAGAGCTGGAATAGAAACCCATTTGTCCCGCAATAGACGGACCTCCAGAAACTCCGGCGATTAACTGTGCCCTGCTAGGCACAATTCATGTTTGCGCAAGTTAAAAGCCTGTTTTCCAACGACATTGGGATAGACCTCGGGACGGCCAATTCCCTCGTTTACGTACGTGATCGAGGCATTGTTCTGCGAGAACCATCGGTCGTGGCAATTCAGGCAGGCACCACCAACGTCCTGGCAGTAGGCGAAGAAGCCAAGCGGATGTTGGGCACGCACGCCCGGAAACATCGTGGCCATTCGGCCCGATGAAGGACGGCGTGATTGCCGACTTCGAGATTACCGAAGCCATGCTCCGCCACTTCATCCAGAAGGTGCATCACCGGAAACTGATTGCGCCCACGAGTCGTGGTCGCAGTGCCCTCGGGAATTACCGAAGTGGAAAAACGGGCGGTGAAAGATTCCGCCACTCATGCCGGTGCGCGCGAAGTGTATTTGATCGAGCAACCGATGGCCTCGGCCATCGGCGTCGAGTCTGCCGGTGCATGAGCCGGCGGGCAACATGATCGTGGATATCGGCGGCGGGACTTGCGAAATCGCAATCATCTCGCTGGCCGGGATCGTCTTCAGCCGCAGCCTGCGGGTGGGCGGAGACGAATTTGACGAAACGATCGTTGCGCACATGAAACGGGCCTACAACCTGATGATAGGTGAACGCACAGCGGAAGAAATCAAGATACGTATCGGCTCTGCCTTTCCGCTGGAGCAGGAATTAACCATGGAAGTCAAGGGCCGCGATCTGAGCGCAGGGTCTGCCGAAAACGCTGACCATTCGCTCGGAAGAAATTCGCGAGGCCTTGCAGGAGCCGCTTTCCAGCATTTTGGAATCCATCCGCACTGACCCTCGAACGTTGTCCTCCGGAACTGTCCGCCGATCTGGTGGATCGGGGCATTGTCATGGCCGGCGGCGGCGCGTTGTTGCGCGGCATTGACCGGCTGGTGGCCGAAGAAACCGGCCTGCCGGTCCATATCGCCGACGATCCGATGAGCGCCGTGGCCGAAGGCACTGGCCGGGTCGTTGCAGGAACTCCAGTTTCTTAAAGCGTCTCCACCAACTCCAAATAAATTCCCGCCTGCGTTGGCCTTTGCGGACGGAACTCCGACAAACGATGTCGGAGTTCAAAGACGCGCAATAGATGTTAAGACGGCCGCATTATATCGCCGTGGGTCTGGTGGTTTTGCTGGCCCTGCTGGTTCTGAACCTGCCGGGTCGCGCGACTGCTCGCCTCAAGCTGGCCATCGGCAGCTTGTTCCTGCCGTTGTTCGGTCCGCGCCACCGGCGCGCAGCAGGCCACCACCAAAGCCGGTGATTCCATCGTGTCCCGCGCCGAGCTGGCGCGCCAAAACGGATTGCTCCATCGGGAGAACGAGCAACTCCGCCTGGAGGCAATGCAGAAGCCGATGAGATTGCCCGCGAAAACGACCGATTGCGACAAACTCTTCCAATGGCAGCAACAACACCGGTGGAAATCCGCGACTCAAGCTTGCCCGCGTCATTTTGCGTGACCCGGCCAACTGGTGGCACGCTGTACAGATTGACCTCGGCAGCCGCGACGGCTTGCGCACCGACCTGACCGTGCTGACGATTGATGGCCTCGTCGGCCGCAGTCAACTCAGTCGGCTCTGACGCGCTCGCAGGTTGTCGCTCGTCGGCGACCCGAACTGCAAAGTCTCCGCGCTCGTGGAAAATGAAGCGCACGACACCGGGGTCATCAGCGCGGGCGGACCGTCTTTACACTTCGCTCGTTGATCTGAGTTACCTCTCACGCGGAACGCGAGTCTGAAGCCGGGTCAACAGGTCGTCACCAGCGGACTGTGGCGAAATTTTTCCCGCCGGGCATTCGCATCGGAAAGGTCGTGGACTCGCGTCCCGTCGTCGAATACGGTCTTTACACTGAAGCGCGCGTCAAACTTGAGGTCAATCTCGGCGGCTGGAGGAAGTGTGGGTGCTGCTGCAGCCATGGAACATCCTTTACAAATCTATCTTTGATTTTGCTCGCCGCCTTCCTCGCGGTGTTCTGGGAAGCCGCGTTCCCGGCCACGTCGCGCTGGCTGAATGCGCAGGTTGATTTGCTTCCGGCATTGATGGTCTATGCAAGTTTGCGCCCGAGCTTGCCGGCCATCGGCGCTGCTCGCCGGTGTGCGGCGGATTGTTCTTCGATTCGCTTTCGGCCGAATCCGCTCGGTATCAGCATCGTGCCACTGTTCGCCGTGGGTCTGGCGATTTTTGGCGGCGCGAATTGATTCTGCGCGATCAACCCTATGCCCAGGTCGGTGCTCAGCTCGGGCTCGGGCGCCAGCGCTATCGACCCGGTGCTGACGGCGTTGCTGCTGTGCTGACCGCCGGCCATTGGCCGTTGCTGGGCTGGGGTCTCGCTCTGGCAATGGCTGGTGATGAGTCGTCGGCGGGCGCCACGCTGCGCACGCCGCCCTCTTTCTGTTGTTCGGCTGGTTCGAGCGCTAAGCGCTCGGTGGCGAGCCACGTCAGGGAAGCCAGTTTCCGCCCCGACCGCGAAATCCGGAGGGGACGGTCATGAAAACGCGATATACCCCCGATGCTGGATACTTGGATGCTGAATGCCTGTGGTTGCCTGTCCATGTCCGCCAATTACGAGCCAGAATCCAGAATCCAGAGTCCAGAATCCAGTATCCGGTATCCAGCATCCAACTTCCGCTGCCATGCTGATTTTCGACCGGTTGAAAAAGAACGACCCGCAGCTCCGGCTGCTGGCGTTGGTCGTATTCGTCGGCATGTTCCTGCTCTTCGCCGGCCTGTGGTGGGTGCAGGTCGCTCTGCGCATGACTATCAGGCGCACCTCGAAACGGCAAATCTTGCCGGCACCGTCCGCACTCCGGCCGTGCGCGGACGAGATTCTCGACCTGCAGCGAACAGGTGCATTTCGGCGGAGAATCACCGTCCCACCTACAACGTCAGCCTCTATCTCGAAGATTTGCGCAAGCAGTTCGACTGACGCGCATAACAACAGCGCGGGCCAAGCAGGTCCGCCGGCAGCGCGAGAGCGTCGTGATGGCCGAACAGGAGAAAAACCCGGGCCGCAAGCTCACCAAACGGGAACGGCGCGCATACGGCTTGAGCAACGTGGACCGATAAAAGCCGCGCTCCAGGCAGAAGAAGACTGCGTTGCGGCGGTACGCGAAAGAGCAACGTCGTCTCGGAAATCAGTTCGGCGCCTCCGCAGTCATCGCAGCGCGACGCCCGATCCCCATAAAGTTTCTACAAGCCCGCACACTATGCGCCACCGCGTCGCCCTGCTCGCCTACACCCGTCGTGGAAGTAATCTAAAGCCCGTCCAGACAGCGCGCTTCAGGGAACGGTTCGGCGGCAGCTTGGGGGCGGATCTGGAAATCCAATCCACGCGCACCTATCCCTTTGGAAGGAGCTGCTTCCCACGTGCTCGGCTATCTGCGTCGCGACGACAGCTCAGCGGGAAGGCGAGGAAGCGTTTTCTCCTATCGCTTGCCGGACTTTCGCGGCGTCGGTCGGCATCGAGAGGTCACCGACCAGCAACCGCGCGGGCGCGCGGGCGCGAAAGCCTGTGCTGGTGAATAATCTCGGCTATCCGCCAGACCGAAAACGTTTGGGTGACCGCCGCGGCGGGCCAGACGGTGGCGCTGACGCTGGACGTGCGGATTCAACAGGAAGCCGAACGGGCGTCGCGCACGCGCCGGCGCGCAGGTGCGGGGCGCGGTTGTCGTGATGGACGTGCGCAGCGGCGACGTTGTTGGTCTACGGTCTCGCCAGCTACCGTGATCCGAACAATTTCATCCACGGTTTTCCGACGAACGAGATCGCGCGGCTGGCATGACGAGAAACGGTCAGGCATGCAAAAGAACTCGCGCCACGCGTGAGTTACGCCAGCCCGACCTTCAACAGCCAAGCCGATCGTCGCCCTGGCGGCGCTGGAGATGGGGGCGGTGAAAGCGAATGATGTCGATTCCGGTCAAAGCCGACCCGCAGAATTCCGCCGGGGCGCGCTTTCGTCGGGCGCCCGAAAGATCAGGGACACGGCGCCGCCTGGTGACTACGACCTTGCGGCGGGCACTCGTTCGCTCGTGCAACCTGCTATTTCGTCGAAGATCGGACTGCAGGCGCGCGCGTCATCGAGCGAGGTCGTGGAACTTGGCCGTCGCCTGCACACCTTGGCGGATCGCCTCGCGGCCTGCCTCTGATGCGAGAATCTCGCCGGTCATTTTCCCGAGGCTGAGCCAGGTTCGCGCCTGGCCCGCGGCAACACGGCGAACATCTGCATTAGGTCAGGGCGAAATGGACGTGACGCCGATGCAAATGGCAGATACTCGACCAGTGCGCTTGGCCAATGGCGGCACGCAATCCTGTAGAGCACGCGGCTGGTGGGCCGGGCTGGAGTCGCAGGGCCAGCCGGCGTTAACGAAACCGCAACAGCCTGCGCACGCCGCCAGGTCGTGGGTGCCCCTCGGCGTGAGCGAACGCAGTCTGAGACACTGTGCGCAGACGACATGCTCGCGGGACCGAAGGCAGCTCTGGCGGAGGCACGCCACGGGCCGAAGCGCTCGCGTCGAGGGGGACTGCGGATTTACGCGGCAAGACCACGGCATCGGCGGAGCGAGAAGAACGCGGGGCCCAAAATGAACACAACCTGGGCGTTCCATATCCCTACGCGCCGCATGAAAACCCTCGATACGCAGAAGTGAAGTGAGTCACGTGGGGTCGAGAGAACGGCCGGTCCGGTGGAGCGACCTGCGCACCGGTCGCAGCCGATATCCACAGGAAGATTATGAGATCGAGGCCGCTGCGGCGGCAAGGACCAATCGCCCAATCACGCTAAATGTTCGACGCCACACTCAACGAACACCACGGACGGCTGGATCGATCGGCTTGCAGATTGCGGCCCTCGGTGGGCTGATGGTGCTGGGGCGTGTCTAGCCTTCGTTTACAGCGCGCGCGACGATGGTAACCGAGTCGGCGCGCGCGTTGCCGTGGTGGTATGACCAGGGTTGGACGCGCCAGATTGTGTGGTGCGCGCTCGGCACCGGCTGTGGCGGTCATGCTGTGTCTTCGCGGAGTGCCACACGCTGGCGCGCTGGGCGTTCATCGCGGCGCGCTGGGCTTCGATCCTGACACGCTGGTCGCGGCTCTCGTGCCGGGCATCGGAAGAGCTCACGGCTGGAATGCGGCGATGCGGTGGATTCGATCGTCGGCCCGTTCCACTCCAGCCGTTGGAATTCGCCAGCACCCGTTCATGTCCTGGCCGCACAGCCGCATTTTCTGAGTCGGCCAGTGGACGAATTTTCGCGGTGATCAACCAGAGTCAGTGAATTTCCTGAAGGGCCTCGCGCGTGCCGCTGCTTCGCCGTTCGCGCCCATTTCAAAGCGCTGGAACCGCGACCTCGGCTCTGCGTTGGTCTTGCTGATGCCCACGGGGCCGTGGCGATGATGCTGGTCGCCGCGCACGCCGGAGGATGATTTGACCCGCCTGGTCGGGGGCGCTGTCGAATTCTGGCGGCGCTGTTCCCTTTCGTGGACGTGGACGTTGTTTGCGCCGCCGGGCTAGTGGCAGGGTTCCGCTGCAACCTTACCTACAGCGCAACCGGCTGCGGGCTTGTATCTTCGGTCGGGACTACACCCATTTCGCTTCTCGCCGGGCGCCACCACCGGCGGAGTTGCAACGCCATGCGCGAGCGACAGCTGCTCAACAGATTCGCACAATGTCCGGCAGGCGTTGATCTCCGTCAGGCTCAGGCGGCTCGACGGGTAAAGGCTGGCGGCAAGGCACTGCAGAATGCCCTGGGTTACCTGCCGCGTGCCGTGGCGCAACAACGACTTCATTTTCTCCGTCATTGCTGAGGAGAAGTGGATCGTCGGCAGCGTGACTGTGCTCACGCTTTACGGGGTGGTCCTCTTCACAGGGCTGAGGATCGCCGGCCAGGCGCGCGACCGCCTGGGCAAAGTGCTGGCGGTGGGAGTGCGTCACGCTCCTGTTCAGCCACGTCTTCATTAACATCGGCATGAACATCCGCATTGATGCCTGTGACGGGCGTCCCACTGCCGCTGTTATCTTACGGCGGGTCTTCAGTGCTCGGCTCGTTGATCGCCATGGGCATTCTTGCAAAACGTGTAACATCTATCGAAAAGGTTATTAACATGAGTGAAAGAAATTTTGGCCAGCGACGACGGCGCGGCAATGCGCTTCCGCCCGAGCGGCGGGCTTAGCCAGGACCGCAGAAACCTGACCGCGAGGCGACGCAAGCCCCGCGCCGAGGCCACCAGCCAGCCCCGCCGCGTACCGCGATCGTTTGTTCGAGCGACGCCACGTCGGCGAAATCGAGCGCGCCGAAAACATCGCCGCCGGTCTGCCGCCGGAGGTGCGCCTGCCGACAGCGCCCGCCCGGCTCGCGACGACGGAAAGCGGGAGTTCCGCGAACCCACCTCCAGAACGCCCGGCTCAGGTCGAGGAAGAAAAGGCCTACCAACCGGTTGCATGTCAGGGAGCAAGCCCGAGGCTTGCGTTGAATCCATCAAGGTCGCCGCGACCAACCTCGTGAAGAGAGTCCAGCGGCTGATCCGCCCGGTGAAGAAATCCCACAAGGAAGTCATCATCAATGCCGAGACGCTCGAAACCCGCGTCGGCGGTGGATCGAAGACGGCAAGCTCGAGGAGTTCAACATCGAGCGCACCACCGAGGAGCGCGCTGGTCGGCAGCATCTTCAAGGGCAAGGTGCGCAATCTCGAGGACGGACTTAAAGCGGCGTTCGTGGACATCGGCTTCGAGAAGAATGCCTTCCTGCACTACTGGGACATCGTGCCCAGCAACTTCGACAGCGGCGTGGAAATCGTCGAGCGCCCGAACCGCCGCCGCGACCGGCCGACGCATCACGCAGAAGGACATCCCGCGCGTCTATCCGCCGCGGCAGCGGAAATCATCGTGCAAGTCACCAAAGGGCCCATCGGCACCAAAGGGCCGCGCATCACGACCAACCTCGTGCTGCCCGGCCGCTACCTCGTGCTGCTGCCCGAACTCCGACCAGAGCGGCATCTCGCGCAAGATCGAAAACCCAGCAGGAACGCCAGCGCTTGAAAAAATCCTGCGCGAACTCGTCCATTCCCGACGGCATGGGCGTCATCATGCGCACCGCCGGCGAAGGCCAGCAAACCGCGTTACTTCGTGCGCGACCTCGCGTTGTTGCTCGAAGAATGGCGACGGCATTCAGGACACGCATCAAATCGCAGCCGCCGGCGACGCTGCGTGTTCCAGGAGCCCGACCTGATTGATCGCACGGTGCGCGACTTCCTCACCGAGGACGTGGACCGCATCGTCGTGGACAGCCAGAAGGCCTACGACCGGATGCGCGACATGATGCTCAAAATCTAGGCCCGCCGCGCCGCCGACAAGGTCAAGTTCTACGCCGACCCCAGCCGATCTTCGACCGTTTCAACATCACGAAGCAATTGGAGAACGCCTTCGCGCGCCAGGTGCATCTCAAGAGCGGCGGCTACATCGTCATTGATGAAACCGAGGCGCTCGTGGCCATTGACGTGAACACCGGCCGCCACAAAGGCGGCACGCGACCAGGAATCCACCGATCCTCAAGGTCAACCTGGAAGCCGCCGATGAAATCTGCCGCCAACTGCGCCTGCGCAACATGGGCGGTTTGATCGTGCTCGACTTCATTGACATGAAATCGCGGCGCGACCAGCAGAAGGTTTATCAGCGCATGAAGGAGGGCCTGCGCCGCGACAAAGCCAAGACGCACATCCTGCCGATCTCCCAACTGGGCCTGATGGAAATGACCCGCCAGCGCCACACCGAAAGCGTGCGCGCCGCGGTTTATGACGATTGCCCATACTGCAAAGGCCGCGCCAAGGTGAAGAGCGTCCTGACCATGAGCGTGGAAATCCAGCGCAAGCTCCAGGAAATCCTCAAGAAACGTTCGCGCGACGAATCGGACTTCCAACTGCGCATCGTCGTGCACCCGACCGTGCTCGGAGCGCCTGCGCACCGAGGACGAGAAACATCTCATCGAAATGGAGAAACGCTATTTCGGCAAGCTCTCCTTCCGCGCCGATCCCGGCATGCACGCCGAGCAGTTCAAGATCTCAGAATGTGACGACGAACGAAGAACTGGCGAGCGTGGGGTCGTAGAGAAGTTCGGCAAAACAAAAACGCCCCGCGTTTCGCCGCGGGGCGTTTTTGCTTTTGCCAAATCCAACTCAGTCCATCCGCTTCAGCGTAATCAACCACGCGGTTTTGTCCGGCGCGTTGCCACTTAGAATCAGAATCTCCCCTTGGGCAACGGCTGCTTGCGCGTCCAGACCATTTCGCCTTTGCTGATAAGCGAAACCTCGACGTTCTTGCCGTCACTGCTATCTTTCACCTCAATTCCACATTTCTCGCTCATGGAAACCTTGGTAGCCACTCCTTAGAAACGCTGAATTGCTTCCGGTTGACCTCAAAGTAGTTTTTCCATTTCAACGGAAGCTCACCCAGTTTCTTGCGGATCTCCGGCTCAACGTCCTTGTGTTTCGGGTTGGGAGATTTTTCGTCGTTGGTCGCCTCAGATGAGTTGCGTCTCGAACTTCAATTCCGTTGGCCTGGGCACACCGGCCTGTCAGTGTGGCAAAAGAAGCAAAAGCGCCACCGGCCACACCGGAAACGCACCTGAAAACTCTGTGTTTCATTCTTGGTTTAATCTATTGCCGGATTCGGTTTCTACAAAGTCGTTTTCGGCCGGATAAGGCAACCAAACCAGCGTCATGCCAGACGCATGAGTCCCGGTAAGTGAACGCACCCGAATCGGCGAAAGTCGTTTCCATCTCCGGACCGCGGAAAGCACCCTCGCGCCCAACTTGACGCCCGACAATCAACACGCCAATGACAAACGCAGCGACTCGCGGTTGTAGGAATCAGAAGCGACGCCACGCTGCGAAATGGAGACAGGTGCGGCGGCTGTCGCCGGCGTGTCCAAACGCTGAATTTCTCGTTTGATTTTCGACCAGTAGAAGTCCCGCCCCTCTGGCAGTTTGATTTCCGACTGTACCCCGGCCAGCGCGGCGCGCGTGTTCTTCCAGTTCGGCAAGCAAAGCACGGCCTTCCGCGTCCTGGAGTCAGCAACGCCGATACTTTGCGCGCTTCACCGTCCGGCAGCTCGCCAGTCCACGTAAGCTTGCAACTTCAGTTGTAGTTCCTGATTCATCTCAAAATTCTATTCCGGCTTTTTCAAATCCGACAACAGCACCGCCATCTTTGCGGCGCGCATAAAACAACCGCGACATCACTGTGCCAATCGAGCACTCCATCGCTTTGGCAATCTCTTTGTATTCCATTCCCTCGAACTCGTGCAGCACGATTGCGGTGCGGTGCGCTTCGGAGAGCTGGCTCAACGCCTGGTCAATCCGCTGCCGCAACTCCGACTCGCTCCAGCCGCTCGGTCGGGTTGACGGTCACCACCGGCATCTGCCGCTCGACGCCGCCGGATTCCTCGTCCATCGCTTCGATGGATTCAGCGCGCTGCCGCTTGTGCGCGCCGCAACTGGTCGAGGCAGAGGTTGATGACGATTCGCGTCATCCACGTGCCGAAGCTCGATTCACCCTGGAACTGCTTCAGCCGTTGCCACGCCTTTGACCCAGGCTTCCTGTGAAAGATCAATCGCCTCTTCCTCATTCCGCATCATGCTGTAGGCCCGCGCGTAAATCTTGTCCCGATGCCGGGCGACCAGTTCCTCGAAGGCAACCATGTCGCCATTCTGCGCGGCCCGCACCAGCGACTTGTCGTCGGCTGAGGAATTATCGTTATCAGGCATCGATTCGACGGGACGAAAGCACGTCCTATTCAACGCGTTCTACAGTTTGCCTTTCGTGGACGGAAGCCGCCCGGCAATGCGCGGATCCCGCTGACAAGCAATGTCAACCGCCTTGGCAAATGCCTTGAACAGCGCTTCCACGATATGGTGCGGCTCGTCGCCGTAGAAGCAGTTCCAAATGCAGATTGCAACGCGCTTCGTTGACGAAACCTTGAAAAACTCGCGCGCCAGTCCAAACCGAAACGCGGAGGACGCATCCTGCCGCTTCTCAGATTTGCCAAGTTTGCGGTAGGCAAAGCCATCCAAACCCCGCCAGACCAGATACGGTCGGCCGCTGAAGTCAATCACGCATCGCGCCAGACATTCATCCATGGGCACGAACGCCTCGGCGGTGAGTGGATTGCGCGGATGAAATCCCGTGCCGTAACGACGAATCCCGCGCTTGTCCCCTAGCGCCTGAACAAACGCCTGTCCCAAAGCGATGCCGCAATCCTCGACCGTGTGATGTGCGTCAACCTCCAGGTCGCCCGAGCATCGCAGAGTGCAGGTCCATGACCGCGTGCTTGGCGAACAACGCGAGCATGTGATCGAAAAAGGGTATGCCCGTCTTGATTGACGACCTGCCCTCGCCATCAGATTCAGTTTGACGGCGATGCTCGTCTCGTTGGTTTTCCGCTTAACCTGTGCCTGCCGGAGTTTCACGGCCTTCATTAAACCAGACCTTCAAAACGAAGATAAAGCGCAATCGCGCGGAAGCTCAGCCAAGGTTTGACCCCATTCACTTTCTTCCGCAGTCTATGGGAATGGCGAACACCTTTGGCCATCTCTTTCGCATCACGACGTGGGGTGAATCCCACGGCGGGGCGTGGGTGTGGTTGTGGACGGTTGCCCGCCGCGCCTCAAACTTTCCGAGGCCGACATCCAGCCTGATCTCGACCGCCGTCGGCCCGGCCAATCGCAGCATCGTTCGCCGCGCAAGGAGACCAGACACGGTGCAAATCCTTTCCGGCACGTTCGGCGGCGAAACCCTTGGCACACCCATCTGCATGTGGGTGAAGAACGAGGACGCCCGGCCCGAAGCTTACACGGAAATGGAAACTAAGTTCCGTCCCTCGCACGCAGACTACACTTTACTTCGCCAAGTACGGCATCCGCGCCTGGCCGGGCGGTGGCCGCACGCAGCGCGCGCGAAACCATCGGATCGCGTCGCCGCCGGGCGCGATTGCCAAAAGATTTTACGCGAGCGATTCGGCGTGGAAGTGCTGGCCTACGTCAAACAAGTGCAGCACCTCATTGCCAACGTTGACCCGGAAAGGTCCAAGCTCAAGGACATCGAAGCGAACATCGTCCGCTGCCCGGACAAGACCGCTGGCGGAGAAAATGATTCGGCTTATCGAGAAGATGCGGCGCGCCGGTGACAGCGTCGGCGGAATCGTCGAAGGCGTTGCGCGCGGTGTGCCGCCGCGGCTGGGGCGAACCGGTGTTCGACCGGCTCGAAGCCGATCTCGCCAAAGCGATGCTGAGCTCTGCCCGCGACGAAAGGCGTTTGAAATCGGCTCCGGCTTCGGCGGCATTCTGCTCACCGGCCGACAGCACAACGATCCGTTTCCGCGTGCGCGGCGGCAAGGTTCGCACCACGACGCAACCGCTCCGGCGGCATTCAGGGCGGCATCTAGCAACGGCGAGACCGATTTACTTCCGCGTTGCATTCAAGCCCACGTCGCCACCGTCATGCACGAGCAGGACACCGTGACCGAGATTTCAAGAACACGACGCTCGAAGGCCGAGGGTCGCCACGATCCATGCGTGCTCCCGCGCGCCGTGCCGATTGTCGAAGCGATGACGGCGCTGGTCCTGGTGGATCACGCCCTGCGTCACAAGGCGCAGTGCGGATAGCGGTAGGAACTCCGCAAATCCGACGCCACCTGATCAGCGGCGAATCTCGACCATTGAACACGCCACGTTACTTGAGCGGCAACGGCTGTGGAATGGCAGCGCCGTCCTTGCGCGGGTCGGACGCGCCGTAGTTGATGCGCGTCGCAAAATCCCGCATCACCGCCTGCCCGCCCCCGACATCCTCGGCAAAATGCCCGCGCAGCTTTGATTTGGTGGCCGCGCGCGTCCAATTCGGTCCGCACCGTTTCCGGTATGCGTGATTCCATATCCACGTCGCAGCCCTCGAATGTCTGCTTCGTAAACCGCGCCGCTTCGAGCGCCGCTTGAATGTTCATCCGATGATCCACGAGGTCCGATACGAACTGCGCGTGCGCTTGCGATTGGTTCCACCCACCCATGATGCCGAACGCGATGCGCACATCGCCCTTCGACATGAACGCGGGATGATCGTGTGCAACGGCCGCTTGCGCCCGGCCAGCGCATTGGGGTGATTCGGGATCAAGGCTGAACAACCCGCCGCGATTTTGCAGCGCGAAGCCCGTGCCCTCGGCCACGACGCCGGAGCCGAACGAATTGTAGTTGCTTTGAATGTAGGAGACCATGTTGCCCTCGGCATCCACGACGCAGAGGTAAGTCGTGTCCGTGCCCATCGGCGGCGGCTGGCCCGCCGCGACGTTGCAATTTGCTTTTGCCATGTCAATGAGCTTCGCCCGCCCGACGCGCGTAATCCTTCGACAGAATCCCCGCCACCGGCACTTTGGCGAAATGCGGGTCGGCGACGAAGCGCAGCATGTCGGCATAAGCGAGCTTCTTGCCTCGATCATCACGTGCAGCGCATCGGTCGAGTTGGGCCCAAACTTTTCGAGCGGGAAATTCTCCATCAGGTTGAGCATAGCGAGCGCGGCGATCCCCTGCCCGTTCGGCGGCAATTCATAAACCGTCCAGCCGCGATACGTCGTGGAGATCGGCTCGACCCACTCGGCCGAAAACTTCGCCAGGTCCGCCGCGCTCAGCGTGCCGCCCAAGTCGGTCGAACATCTTCAATACGCGCCGGGCAAGCGCGCCTTCGTAAAACCCTTTGCGCCCGCGCTTCGCGATCTGCTGCATAAGACCACGCGAGGTCGGGATTGCGAAAGATTTCGCCCGCCGCCGGCGCGTGGCCATTTGGCAAATAGGTTCGCGCGGCGCTGCTGTTCCTGCGCAGCTTCTTTCGCTGGCGACCCAGTAGCTGGAAAAGATTTCCGTGACCGGAAATCCTTCGTCCGCCAGCCGGATGGCCGGCGCGAGCACGTCCTTCATTTTCTTTCGCCCAAAGCGGTCGAGCAGCTTTTGCCAGCCATCCACGCAGCCTGGCACAGTCACGGACTGAATCCCGTTCGTCGCCATTTCGGTGAAGCCCTTGCTCTTGAGGAACTCGATGCTTAAGCCCGCCGGGCGCCCAACCGCTCGCGTTCAAGCCGTAAAGCTTGCCGCTCTTCGCCTCATAAACGATGGCGAACAGGTCGCCGCCGATGCCGTTGGCCATCGGCCCACCACACCCATCGCGGCGTTGGCCGCGACCGCTGCGTCCACGGCGTTGCCGCCTTGGGCTAGAATCGTCGCGCCGATTTGCGAGGCGAGTGGATGTTCCGTCGCCACGATGCCGTAACGCGAGATGACCATCGAACGCGCCTGCGTGCGGTCGGCGGCATCCGCGATGCACAGGAAGTGTTGGTGGTAGCCATGAGCAGGAGAATTCTGAAGGCAAGGTTGGAATTCATAGCAAATGCAGGCCGTGCCTGCTGGATCGTTGGAACGGACGCTATCAAATCGCCCAGCCTTGGTCCAACGAATCCAATAACGCGCCTACGGTGGGCACATCCGTGAACTGTCGCGGTTCTTACCCTATCGTTATTTCCACCTCGGCCGACGATCGCCCTCGGAAGTCGGTGCACTTCACTCCGCCGCAGCCTGCCAGTTCTAATCCGCGCCCGCGTCATTGGACTTGCCGAACAGCCCGTCTCCACCACGACGCGCGCCGTTGGTAACGCTGCGTGGCGATGATGCGGAATTCCGCGAGCAGTTTCTGCCGTGCCCAAATCCGGCTGAAGCCAATGTCCGCCACCAGGCCCAGCGCGAACCACACGCCGAGGGAAATGTTGCCAGCCCAGTTTCATCTGCACATCCGACGGGGCCAGCGCGACGAACATCAAGAAAACAGCGAAGCCGATCCACGGCAGCATCAGGATGCGGGTGACCGCGCCGCTGAAAGCCTGCTTCGGGTTGCGTGCCGCCAGGCCCATCCACATCCCCACCCAGTAGAGCGCCGCCAGGTCGCGATCAGAATCACCATCGCCGGCGAGCCACATCAACGCCCAGGCGTTCCGATCATTGCCCATGAGCGTGTTGTTGGCGCCCGCCGTCAGCATCAGGAACTCCGCGCAGAGCACCACCGCCACCGGCCCGAGGAACTGCCGTTGCAGCGCGAGACGCTGGCCGCGCAGAATCTCCGGCACTGTCAGCGGCGTGCAGAACGCAATTCCAACGCGCCGATGCGCCGGTCTTCGGTCACCTGCCGGCCCGCTTCCGACGCGAGCCAGCCTTTCAGCACCGAGTTCACCAGAAGTGCCGTGGCGATATAGATGCCTTCGTTGAACCAGTCGTCGTGATACTTGAGAATTCCCCAGACCCACACACAAGCCGTCAGCCCGAGTACGCCCCAGACCCACTACCGGTTTCAGCCGTGGCCGTGCCGCCAGCCAGTAGAAGGAATTGAGGTCCAGCAAGTGATCGCGAAATGCTTTTCGCTCGGCTGCGTCGCCGTTACACCAGTATTCCCAGCGTTCACGCCAGCGCATGCCGCACCCCCGCCGGCCGGTCCTGCCACGAAACGCGGCGCAATCAGGCTCGCCAGCGCGAGGAAGGTCACGTAGAGATCGGGATCGATCAGCTCGACGTCTTCGACGGTCGAGATCAGCGACTGGCCTTCGACCCAGGCGTCGTCTTCGGCGACCGTGTGGGTGACGCCGCCCTCCGGCGCATCGCCGGGATGCAGATCGGCCTGCCGCGCCCGCTCCGGCGCCTTGGGGAGAAATTGCAGCAGCATGCCGCCGGCGCGCCAGCGATGCTTTGGGCCCGTCGCCGCCGCGCCATTCCTCACCGACCGCGAGCCGCACCCGGGTCGGGATCTGTTCCGAGCGCAGGAAATATTCATGCGCGGCGTCTTCCAGACTGCCGCCTTCGAGCGCCACCAGTCCCTGATAGCGGCTCATGTCGGGCCCCTGATCGATGGTCATGGCGAGATGCCCGCGTCCCAGCAATGCACCGGAATCCTGGCCGTCCTTGAGCCGCTTCGCATCGAAGCGCGCATAGGCGCGCAAGCGGTCCGGCGCCTGGAAGTCCACGATCAGGAACGACACCGGGCCATCGGTCTGGGTCTGCAGAATGAAGCGGCCATCGAATTTCAGCGACGAGCCGAGCAGCGTCGTCAGCACGATCGCTTCGCCGAGCAGCTTGCCGACCGGCGCCGGATAATCGTGCTTGGTCGAGGACATCGTCGAGCGCGGGGCCGAGCCGGGTCAAGCGGCCGCGCAGATCGAGCGCGCTCGACCTCGAACGGCAGCACCGCGTCATCGACCGGAACAGCCGACGGCGCGCGGATCGGGGTTTCAACCGAGGTTTTGGTGTCGGGGATTGTGAGATCATGGCGCTTTATCTGGGGTCGGAAGGTGCAGAATCGAAAGGGCGGCATACATTCATCGTCGTCCCCGCGAAAGCGGGGACCCATAACCACTGACGGCTGTTGTTGCACGGACGGCGGCTCCAGCTCTGCAGATTACGTACGCTGGTCGCATCGGGTCCGGTCGCGCGGAGTCGCATCGCGCGGCGCTTGCGCCGACCCGTTGCCGTCGGCCGGGACGACGATGATATTTTTACCGGTGACTACGCCACCGCCTCAAAGCACCACGCCAGAATGCCCTTTTGCGCGTGCAGGCGATTTTCGGCTTCGTCGAACACCACCGACTGCGGGCCGTCGATCACCTCGTCGGTGACTTCCGTCGCCGCGATGGGCGGGAAGGCAATGCATGAACAGCGCGTCGGGCTTCGCCAGCGACATCAGCTTGGCGTTGACCTGATACGGCTTCAAGAGATTGTGACGGTACTCGCCGTCCTTGTCGCCCATCGAGAACCGGGTATCGGTGACCACGCAATCGGCGCCGCGCACCGCGGCCTCCGGATCGTTGCCGAGCACGATCGGCGCCTGCGTCGCCTTGATCCAGTCCTTCATCGATTTGTTCGGCGCGAGCTGCGGCGGCGTCGCGACGCGCAGATTGAACCGGAAGCGCTCCGCCGCATGCGCCCACGACGCCAGCACGTTGTTGTCATCGCCGGTCCAGGCGACGGTGCGGCCTCGATCGGACCGCGATGCTCCTCGAACGTCATCAGGTCCGCCATCACCTGGCACGGATGCGAGCGCCGCGGTCAGCCCGTTGATGACGGGCACGGTGGCGTGCGCGGCGAGCTCCAGCAGCGCATCATGGTTGAGAATGCGGATCATGATGGCATCGACGTAGCGCGACAGCACCCGCGCGGTGTCGGCGATGGTCTCGCCGCGGCCGAGCTGCATTTCCGCACCCGTCAGCATGATCGATTCACCGCCGAGCTGGCGCATGCCGACGTCGAACGACACCCGGGTGCGGGTCGAGGGCTTTTCGAAAATCATCGCCAGCGTCTTGCCCTCGAGCGGCTTTTCGGCTTCCGCGTGCGCCTTCAGCTCCGCCTTCATGGCGACGCTCGACGGCGAGCATGTTGCGCAGCTCCTTGGTCGGGATCTCGTTGAGATCGAGAAATGACGCAGCGCCTTGCTCATTGCCCCGCCGCCCGTTTCAACTGACCGCTGGAAAGCGCCACGCAGGCGCGCTCGAGGCCGTGCCACGGATTCCTCGATCTCGGCCTCGGTCACGATCAACGGCGGCAGGAAGCGCACCACGTTTTCGCCGGCGCCCACCGTGAGCAGCTTCTGCTCGCGCAACGCCGTCACCAGATCGCCCGACGGCACCACCGCCTTCAGGCCGATCAGCAGTCCCTCGCCGCGCACTTCCGCGAGTATCTTGGGATGGCGATCGACCGCCGAGGCCAGCTTCTGCTTGAGCAGCAGCGACATCTTCTGCGCGTGCTCGAAGAAGCCGGGCTTCAGCATGACGTCCAGCACCGCGTTCGCGGCCGCAACCGCCAGCGGGTTGCCGCCGAAGGTCGAGCCGTGCGAGCCCGGCGTCATGCCGGAGGCAGCTTCTGACGGTCGCCAGGCAGGCGCCGATCGGAAAGCCGCCGCCGAGGGCTTTCGCCAGCGACATCACGTCCGGCGTGACGCCGATGCGCTTGTAGGCAAACAGCTCGCCGGTGCGGCCCATGCCGGTCTGCACCTCGTCGAAGATCAGCAGCAGGCCGTTATCGTCGCAGAGCTGGCGCAACGCCTTGAAGAACGCATGCGGCGCGGCGCGCACGCCGCCTTCGCCCTGCAGCGGCTCGATCAGGATGCCCGCGGTGTGCGGGCCGATCGCCTTCTTGACGGCTTCGAGGTCGCCGAGCAGCACCTGGTCGAAGCCATCCACCGGCGGCCCAAAACCTTCGAGATATTTTGGCGAGCCGGTCGCGGCCAGCGTTGCCAGCGTCCGCCCGTGAAACGCGCCGTCGAAGGTGATGATCCGATAGCGCTCGGCGTGGCCTTTGGCGGCGTGATACTTGCGCGTCATCTTGATCGCGCATTCCATCGCCTCGGCGCCGGAATTTGCGAAAAACACCAAGTCGGCAAAGCTCTGTTCGCACAGCCGCGCCGCGAGCCGCTCGCCGTCCGGGCTCCTGAACAGGTTCGACATGTGCCACAGCCTTGTCGCCTGCTCCTGCAAGCGCCGCGACCAGATGCGGATGGGCATGGCCCAGCGCATTCACCGCGACGCCGGAGGTGAAATCGAGATAGCGCTCGCCGTCGGTCGCGATCAGCCAGGCGCCTTCGCCGCGCTCGAAACCGAGATCAACCCGGGCGAATACGGGAAGCAGATGCGACGTCGCGCTGTTGGTCATGGCGATCACTGAGGGTTAGGCCCGGCCACGATGCGCGCATTGGCGCGATCGCATCAACAGCCAAGCCCCGGAAAACAAAACGTGCCGCCTTTTCGGGGCGGCACGTGGCAACATTCTATGCGCACGGCGATAGGTGTCAACCGGCACGGGCCGGGCAGGCCGCCCGTTAACCCTTCGATGCCGTGGAAAAATCCAATTGCAATGCTTAAATGACGGAACATGTGGACGCACGCACGCGGACTCTTGCGCCGGAGTTCACGCCATATTGTAGCCTCTGGCCTGTTGGGTACGACATCTCGTGCGGCAGTTCTGATCTTCTAAGTCCAGCTGTTCGGCGTACACGTTCGGGCGCGCTTGCTGCGCCCGGCGAGGGCTAGGGGATTCTGCCCGCAGGGATTTTGACAGATTTGGCATCACAGCATTGTCCCGCCTTTGGCCAGTGCGACGCGAAGGGAAGAGTGCCATGACGGTATTGACCTGGACCGACGATCGCGTCGAGCAACTGAAGAAACTCTGGGACTCTGGGCTTTCGGCCAGCCAGATCGCCGCCGAACTTGGAAATGTGACGCGAAATGCCGTGATCGGCAAAGTCCACCGGCTCGGCCTTTCCGGCCGCGCCAAGAGCCCTCCTCGGCGGCGCCGCGCCCGCGCAAGGCGCGTCCGGCCCAGCCAATGATGCGGGTCTCGCGTACGCGTCTCGCGCGGCAATACCGCGCTGGCCCACGCGTTCGAAGCCGAGTTTGAGCCGGATCCCATCGCCTTCGACAACGTGGTGCCGATCAGCCAGCGGCTGTCGCTGCTGGAATTGAACGAGGCCACCTGCCATTGGCCGGTGGGCGATCCCTCAAGCCCTGAATTCTTCTTCTGCGGCGGCAAGGCGCTGACCAGCCTGCCCTATTGCGCGTATCACTCGCGGGTCGCCTATCAGCCGGCCGGCGACCGCCGCCGCCAACCGCCGAAGCAGACAAGGTAACCGCTGCGACATCTTGATGCTGGTCGTCCCTGCTGAAAGCAGGGACCCATAACCACTGAAGTTCGTGGTTACGCCGGCCGGTTCTCCAGACTGCATCGTTCAAAATCAACATCCGAGGTATGAGGTCCTGCGCTTTCGCGGGACGACGGCTATATATTGATCGCTACTCCGCCGCTTTCGCAAACCGGTCATCGAGCGCGTAGCCGGCGCCGCGCACGGTGCGGATCGGATCCTGCTCGCGGCCGGGGTTGAGCAATTTGCGCAGCCGGCCGATATGCACATCGACCGTGCGCTCGTCGATATAGATGTCGCGGCCCCAGACGCTGTCGAGCAGTTGCTCGCGGCTGAACACCCGGCCCGGATGTTCCAGAAAAAACTCCAGCAAGCCGGTATTCGGTCGGGCCGAGATCGATCGGACGGCCCGAACGGGCAACGCGGCGCTTCTCGCGATCGAGCTCGATGTCGCCATAGCTGAGCACGGTGGCGAGCCGCTCGGGGCTCGCGCGCCGCAACAGGCCTTTCACCCGCGCCAGCAGTTCCGGCACCGAGAACGGCTTGACGATGTAGTCGTCGGCGCCGGTCGCCAGACCCCTGACCCGTTCGCTTTCCTCGCCGCGCGCGGTCAGCATGATGATCGGCAGCTGCCTGGTTTCGGGACGCGCCCGCAGGCGGCGGCACAGCTCGATCCCGGACAGGCCCGGCAGCATCCAGTCGAGCACGATCAGGTCGGGAACGCGCTCCTTCAGCCTTGTGTCGGCATCGTCGCCGCGTCCCACCGTTTCAACGTCGTAGCCTTCGGCATCGAGGTTGTAGCGTAACAGCGTGGTCAGCGCTTCCTCGTCTTCCACCACCAGAATGCGCGCGCTCATATGCTTCAGCCTTCTCTGTTGTCTTGACGCGCTTTTCTTCACGCGTACCGGTCTCCACTTCACCGGAAAACAATTCAGTTGCCAGGCACCGTCGTGGCGAAGTTGGTCATGTCGCCTTTCGGACGCTTGTCGAGAATCTGCTGTCCTTCGATCATATAGAACACGGTCTCCGCGATATTGGTGGCGTGGTCACCGATCCGTTCGATGTTCTTGGCGCAGAACATCAGATGGATGCAGAAAGAGATGTTGCGCGGATCTTCCATCATGTAGGTCAGAAGTTCGCGGAACAGCGAGGTGCAGATGGCGTCGACTTCCTCGTCGCCCTTCCAGACCGTCATCGCCGCCGGCAGATCATGCGCCGCGTAGGCATCGAGCACGGATTTCACCTGCGACGTCACAAGGTCGGTCATGTGCTCGAGGCCGCGGATCAGCTTCAGCGGCTGGAAATCGCTCTCCAGCGCCGCGACCCGCTTGCCCATGTTCTTGGCAAGGTCTCCGATCCGCTCGAGATCGATGGCGACCCGCATGGCGCCGACGATCTCCGCGCAGGTCCACCGCCATCGGCTGACGCCGGGCGATGGTGAGCACCGCGCGCTCTTCGATCACGCGCTGCAGGTTGTCGATTTCGGCGTCGGCGGCCACGACACGCTGGCCGAGCACGACATCGCGCCGGATCAGCGCATCGACGGATTCCACGATCATGCGCTCGGCAAGGCCGCCCATTTCCGCGACCAGCCGGGTCAATTCCTGCAGATCGCTGTCGAATGCCTTGGCGGTATGTTCAGAAGCCATGTTTTTCTCCTCAGCCGAACCGGCCGGTGATGTAGTCCTGGGTACGTCGATCGCTCGGCGAGGTGAAAATCTTGCTGGTCTCGTCGAATTCGATCAGCTCCCCAAGATACATGAAGGCGGTCTTGTCCGAGACGCGCGCCGCCTGTTGCATGTTGTGGGTGACGATGGCGATCGTGTAGTCCTCCGCCAGTTCCTGGATCAGTTCCTCGATCTTCGCGGTCGAGATCGGATCGAGCGCCGAGCATGGCTCGTCGAACAGGATCACCTCGGGCCGCACCGCAACGGTGCGGGCGATGCAAAGCCGCTGCTGCTGCCCGCCGGACAGGCTGAGGCCGCTGGCGTTCAGCTTGTCCTTGACCTCGTTCCACAGCGCGCCGCCGCGCAGCGCCATCTCCACACGGCCGTCCATCTCGGATTTCGAAATCTTCTCGTAGAGCCGGATGCCGAACGCGATGTTCTCATAGATCGTCATCGGAAACGGCGTCGGCTTCTGGAACACCATCCCGACTCGCGCGCGCAGCAGATTGAGGTCGAGCTTGGGATCGAGGATGTTGGTTTGATCAGAGCATCAGCTGACCGGTGGCGCGCTGCCCCGGATAGAGGTCGTACATCCGGTTGAACGTCCGCAGCAAGGTCGATTTGCCGCATCCCGACGGTCCAATGAAGGCCGTGACGCGATGAGTACCGAGCGTGAGGTTGATGTTCCTGAGCGCGGGGTTCTCGCCGTAATAGAAGTTCAGGCCGCGCGCAGTGGACCTTGCGCAGGCGCGTCTGGGCAGCGCCACCGGGGAACAGCAATACGTAACTGAACGAAGTACAA
>ERZ1370068.2270-contig-1426_pt1 | contig 26827 bp, 38 predicted proteins | sample MGYA00561227_ERZ1370068 | MGnify/ENA primary metagenome ERZ1370068 (study PRJEB38410, sample SAMEA6850437) | metagenome | study: Metagenomic assessment of the ecological functions of the soil: analysis of the soil microbiota associated with the...
CCTCAGCACTTTGTTCAGTTACATTATTGCTGGAAGAGTCGCACCAAGCAAGCAACACACGGCATTCCTTGTTCGCCAGTTCTCGTGAAGGATCGTCGCGACCAACGGCGTGGCATAAACATCACGTAACGTTATCACTTGACTCATTTTGTTCGCTGGTAGATAGCGTTCTTGCACCGATACCAGGCGCGAGGCACGTCCACAGGGCCCAATGTCATTCAGCACCGCTCCACATGACCCAGCGCCTGGGGAAGCGCTCGAACACATGCCGCCTCGGCTGGAGACGTGTCCGACATGGTGCCACCGGTAGGGCCGGACACGCCCTGCAGAAGTGGTCGCCGAGCTTTTTCGCCCGCCATCGAGTCTCTTCGCGCAGCCTGTCGTCGACGACGAGGAGAGACCATCGAGGCTGCTGAATCGCTTCCGCCTGCTCGATCGCCTGTCGCAGCGCTTCGGCCGTGAGGCTCTTTTTCCCGACGACCCATCATCGACTGCCTTGACAGTCACTCCTGCTCGACGAGCACACCCCAATCCGAGGACATCGGGGCGCAGCTCTTTGCGGGCGGGCGGAATCACATCCTCGACGGGCTCATTGTGACGCGTGAAGGTCGCTACCTCGGCATCGTAACGGGCTTGACGCTCACACGTGCGCTGACGGACCTCACACGCTCATGAGGGCGCGCGGCGCCAGCGAGGAAACGGCGCGCGAGTGCCGCCAGAGCACCTTCATCTCGAATGTCGGTCGAGATCCGCACGCCTCTCAACGGGGTGCTCGGCATCGCCACGCTGCTGCACGATACGCCGCTCGACCGAGCGGCGGGAGATGGTCGACCTGCTTCGGGTCAGCGGAGGCGCTGATGGCGCTCGTCGACGACGTGCTGGACTTCTCGAAGATCAGAGCGTCGAGGTTTGAAATCGATTGTGTGGAGTTCAACGTGCGGACGGTCATCGCAGACAGCATGAAAATTCTGGGCGTCAGGGCCAACCGCAAGGGACTGCCTGTCCTTGGCGAGATCGACCCGCGCGTGCCACGTGATGATCGGAGACCCGGTGCGGCTGCGCCGGAACGCGGATCTCGGCGGCAACGCAGTCAAGTTCACCGAACAGGGCGCCGTGACGGTTCAGGTCAGGCTCCTCGACACCAACCTCGAGCGCGTGCGACTCGAGATCTGCGTGAAAGATAGCGGGATCGGCATTCCGCGCGACCGGCTCGATCTGCTGTTTAGACCGTTCTATCAGATTGATGCCTCGAACTCACGGCAGTTCGGCGGGACGGGCCTGGGACTTGCGATCTCGCGGGAGATCGTCAGCGGTGGGCGGCGACATCACGGTGCAGAGCGACGTCGGATGCGGATCGGTTTTACCTTCACCGCGACCCTTGCTAGTGTCCCGAGTCAGAACGCGGGCCCGGCCGGCCTCTGGCTCTCGATGGATGCGAGTTCGGCTGATGCCTCTGCCGGCGCCGGCCTCTGTGATGGGAACGACAGCGCGCCCATGCGGGTGCTGCTCGCGGAGGACAATTGCAGTCAATCGGGTGGTTGCTGTCGGACTCCTCCAAAGAAGCTCGGGTGCTCGGTGCGCGTTGTGCCCGACGGCGGCGAGCGATCGCGGCGCTGACCAGGCAGCCGTTCGATCTCGTGCTGATGGACTGCAACATGCCGGGAATCGACGGTTATGGGGCGGCCCGGCGCATCAGGAGCGGCGCAGCCGGAGCCAGAGGCTCAGGCGATACCGACCGTCGCGTGCTGACCGCCAGCGCGACGATCGAGAATCACGTGGCCTGCACGGACGCCGGCGGATGAACGGGTTTCTCACCAAACCATTCACCCTATTGTCGCTTCAGCGTGGGATCAGCTCCCTGGCGCCGAGCCGCGGAGCAAGAGCGAGAACGTAACGTCGCGGTTCCCAATCGGCACTGAAATAGCCGCGTCACAAGCGGGATGGTCAGGCGGGTGGACGATCAGAGACGCTAAAGTCCGTCAGAGCTCGGCGTCGACTACTGGGCGGCCAGGGTCTGCGCGTGGGATGTGCTCTTTGGCCACTCGAACGGCTTCGACGAGCCGCACGTCTCAGCGCTCGCACCCGGCCGGGACGACGGACTCCGCCACGGCTGAACCTTCTTCGGGCCGAGCGGCTGGTTGGCCACGAGGAGGCTCCTCGACGGCGCCGCGTCGACAGCGGACGCGAGAAGAGGTAACCCTGGGCGTGCGTGCACCCGAGGCGCTCCAGCTCGCGCGCCTGCACCGTCGTCCTCGATTCCTTCGGCGACCACGCTGGTGTTGAGCGTTCGGGCCAGCGCCAGGATGCTCTCGACGATGGCTGGACGGTCGGGCAGCAACAGGTTCTTCACGAACGAGCGGTCGATCTTGAGCGCGTCGACTGGAAGCTTGTGCCAGGTGACTCAGCGACGAGTAGCCGCGCCCGAAATCGTCCAGATAGATTTTCACGCCGAACTCACGCAGCTCGCGGAGCAGCTTCGCGGCCTCGGTGGGGCTGTCCATCAGCGCGGTCTCCGTGATTTCGAGGCGGAGGTCGCACGGCTTCAATCCGGCGTTATGAACGGCCTGCTCGACGATCCAGAGGAAATTCTGCTGCATGAGCTGCCGGCTGGATACGTTGACGGTGATGTAGTCGAGGCCGCCGGCAGGAAACCGCCGCTGCCAGTCGGCGAACGTGGAGCACGCCTGCTGGAGCACCCACGTGCCGAGCGGCTCGATGAGCCCCAGTTCCTCGGCGAGCGGGATGAACGTGACCGGCGAGACCGCCTTACCGTTGCGCGTCCACCGGATCAGCGGATTCGAACCCGACGCACATCCCCGAGGCCAGGGACACGATCGGCTGATAGTGCACCTCGAAGTCGTTGTTGCTGACGGCGTGGCGCAGGTCGTTCTCGAGGCCGAGCCGGTCGAGGCTCGCGCGCGTGCATGTCGGCATCGAACAGCTCGTGGCGCGCCTTGCCGCGCGACTTCGCGTGATACATGGCGGTGTCCGCGTCGCGCATGATCTCGTCAGGGTTGCGTGTACTGGGCCCGGCCGAAGGCGATGCCGATGCTCGCGGAAGTGAAGACTTCCCGCCCGCCGATTGAGAAGGGCGCGCTCAGCGCGTCCTGAATGCGGAACGCGATGGCGTTGGCCTGATTCTCGTCGCCGAGCTCGTTCAGGAGAATCGCGAACTCGTCGCCGCCCAGCCTGGCGAGCGCATCGCCCTGCCGCAGGCACGACTCGAGGCGACGCGACACCGCCGTGAGCAGCTCGTCGCCAACCGGGTGGCCGAGACTGTCGTTGACGACCTTGAAGCGGTCGAGGTCGAGATAGAGCGCCGCGAACCGGCTGCCGACGCGGCCGTTCTTTGAACTCCTCGAGGCGGCGCCCGAGCCCCTCCACGAAGACCGCGCGGTTGCAAAGTCCGGTCAGCGGATCGAGGAACGCCGGCGCTCTGGGGCCGCTCCTGTGCGATCGCGTCGCTCGCGTCGTATCGGTCAGCGATCCGGCGATGCGGGCCGAGCGCCGGGTCGCGCCTCGCACCGCGACACCGCGGCACAGGAACCGCCGGTAGGTGCCGTCCTCGTGGCGGATCCGGTGCTCGTGCTGAAAGTGATCCGTCTTGCCGGAGAGATGCGCCTCGAGCGCCTCCTTGAGCGGACCGATGTCGTCAGCATGGACGCGGTCCATCCATTCTTCGGCGACGACCGATGCCGGCGGGCGCGGACAGCGCCAATCATCGCCTTCCATCGGCCGGAGAAGTAGAACTCCTGGCTCCGAAGATCCCACTCCCACAATCCGTCATTCGCGCCTCCGCCGCGAGCGCGAGACGCTCTTCGCTGCGCTTGAGTGCGTGTTCCGCGCGCGTTCGCTCCGGTGACGTCCTGCCAGACGCAGCGTCACGCCACCGACAACGGGAAGAATTTTGACCTGCAGAATCCGCGCGCCCGCGTCGCGAAGGCAGCCCGAGATGCGCCAGCGTCCGGGGGTCCCGGTTCGTCAAGGCCTCGCTGATCGCTCGCGGAAGATCGGTCTTGCCAGGGCCGGCACCGCAGCGACCGAGTGAACGCCCGAGCGCTCGCTGGCGAGGACAGTCCATGATGCGTTCGAGGGCATCGTTCCACAGCGTGATCCGGCCATTGGTGTCGAGCGACGGACATGCCCTTGGTCCAGTGATTCGATGACCTCCCGACGGCGATGCTCTTCGTCGAGCCGGGTCACGTGGGCGCGGTATGCGCGATAGGCGAAATACAGGGGCACTGCTGCGACCGGCAAGACTTCCCACATCCGGTGGTCGATCACTTCGACGAGTGCCCACCGCGAGACTGGCTCCGATGAAGTAGTTCGGGCAGCCCTGGAGAAGGCTTTTCAGCCACGATCGGTTGATCGGCTGTCTCGTGACGAGCGGCACGAGGATCTCCGCCGAAGCGCTCCTGACGACGCAGTACGCGATAACAGCGGCCGCGATGGGCACTCCCTGCCACGGCCACACGAAATGGCCGGCCGTGCCACCGAGCGTCTGATGGAATGCACCCGCGGCCTGTATCGCAGCCATGAGGGCGGCCGTGTTCACGAGCATCCGGTGGAGTGGATAGTGCTCTGACTCCGTAAGTCTTTGCGTGAGCGCCCCGGCCATCGCGACAAGCATCGCCGCGTTTGGCCCCAGCATCAGCAGCGAGGCCAACTCGATCACGAAAGAGGGCGCCATGGTGGCCCAGTTCTTCGTGGCTGGTTGCTGCGCGAGCGCCGAGGTCAGCACTGCAGCGAGGATCAGGCCGGAGAATTCAAGAATCCCGTCTGGCTGCGGCCAGACCGCGAACCACGCCATGAGTCCCGCACCGATCGCTATCGCGGCCACCGCAACGACCCCAGGACGAAGGGTGGGGCGCGATTCAGGCGACTTCAAGGCCGAGTTCTGAGACGCGGGGTCATGCGCTGTGACGGAGCAACGACCGGACCACTTCGGGCATACGGCGCAACTTGCACCTGGGGAACGGATTAGCGATATGTGGCGGGATCAGGCCTCGGAGGCGTTTGTCCCGTTACGGCACACGGTTCGGAACAAACTCGTCCGGCAAATCATCCTCCGGAGTGAATTCAGCTAGCAAAAGCTCAGTGGCCGGACAGAATTCGAGCGAAGAAGGCGCGTGGTCTGTTGAGACACACCTTTGGTCTATTAAGAGACATTGAGCGCGCTCTCTCGCACCACGAATGCACACATCAACGCGTCTCACTCGGCGCCGCACCCAAGGAGAGTGATGCAGCCCACTTGAGCGACAACCAGCACGCAGGCCAATCTGCGTTACGCGACTGAAAACCTCGGTTCTGCGCTGCGCGCGCGCCGCCATGCCGGGCGGACGATCCCCGCACGAAGATGTCCACGAGCCGCAGAGTAGAGATATTCGGGACGAGGAGATTGGGGATTTCGGTCCCGCAGCCCTGTTCTTGCTCAATCAGGTGAGGTCATCGTGATCGCGGCTGAACTCCAGGCTGCATGTGCGTCCTGGCGCATCCCGACGATGAGTCGTTGGGAACGGGCGGTGCGCTGGCGAAATGTGCGGCCGAGGAGTGGCGAACCTATCTGGTGACAGCGACCAGAGGCGAGCGCGGCCGGTTCGGAGACGGCAACGAGTCGCCGGGACCGGACATCGTCGGCAAGAGCGCGTGAGGCCGAGTTGCTGGCAGCCGCCAACAGAACTGGGCCTCAGGGAAGTCAGGTTCCTCGATTATCCGGATGGCGCGCTCGATCAGGTCGACGCGCGCCGAAGCGATCGAGAACAATCGCCGGCCACCTTCGCCGTGGTCAAACCCCAGGTGGTCATTACATTCGGTCCGGACGGCGCGTATGGCCATCCCGACCACATTGCCATCAGCCAGCTGACCACGGCCGCGATCGTGTGCGCCGCGGATCCGTCGTTCGGCCTCGCAGCCGCGCGGTCGGTGAGCCTCACCGCGTGTCCAAGCTCTATTTCATCGCGTGGAGCCCGAAAAATGGGCCGCGTATCGAGACGGCGCTGCGCAAGCTCGTGTTCAACGTGGACGGCGAGGAGCGGCAGGCGGTGCCGTGGCCTGACTGGGCGATTACCACCGTCATCGATACGAGCCGGGTCTGGCCGGCCGTGTGGCGGGCCGTGTCGTGTCACAAGACCCAGATGACGATTTACAGAAAGCTCGAGGAGCTGTCGGAGGAGCACCAGCGCTCGCTGTGGGGCACGCAGGAGTTCTACCGCGTCTTCAGCAGCGTCAACGGCGGTCGCGCGCAGGAATCGGATTTGTTCGAGGGGCTGCGATGAACATTGCGCCGGAGCTCGAAGCGCTCAGACAGCGGAAGGCGCCGCTTGAAATGCCGCCTGGCGAGTTCCGGCGAGATCGGACATCGCCTCGTCGATCAGATCGCCGATCGACTGGCGACGCTGCCGGACAGGACCGGTGACGCCCGACGAATCGCCGGCGGACGTCCGCGAAGGCGCTCGGGGCAGAGCGGACGCTGCCGCCGGCCGGCACCGACGCCGGCCGGCTGGTGAGCGAGGCGACGGAGCTGCTGTTCGACCACTCGCTGTTCAACGCGCATCCGCGCTTTTTCGGCTACATCACCTCGAGCCCCGCGCCGATCGGGATGTTCGGCGATTTCCTGGCGGCCGCTCTCAATCAGAACGTGGGGGCGTGGCGGCTGGCGCCGCTCGCGACCGAGATCGAAGGGCAGGCCGTGCGGTGGATTGCCGAGCTGATCGGGTTTCCCACCAGCTGCGGCGGGCTGCTGGTCAGCGGCGGCAACATGGCGAACTTCGTCTGCTTCGTCGCGCGCTCGCGCGGCCAAGGCCGCCGTGGGACGTGCGAAAGGAGGGGCTGTCGCGCGAGGGACGGCCATTGCTGGTTTACGCGTCGATGGAGACCCACACGTGGATTCAGAAAGCCGCCGATCTGTTCGGACTCGGCACCGACGCCGATCCGCTGGATTGCCACCGACGATGAGCAGCGGATGGACCCGTCTGCTCTGCGCCGCCAGATCGAGCAGGATCTCCGGCTCGGCCATCAACCGTTTCTCGTCGTCGGCACCGCGGGCTCGGTGAGCACCGGCGCCATCGATTCGCTCCCGGACATCGCCGCCATCTGCCGTGAACATGAGTTGTGGTTTCACGTGGACGGCGCCTACGGTGCGCTGGCGGCGCAGGCGCCGGATCGCCAGCGAGCCTGCGCGCGTTGAGCGAGGCCGATTCGGTCGCGGTGGATCCCCATAAGTGGCTCTACGCGCCGCTCGAAGCCGGCTGCGTGCTCGTGCGCGATGCCGAGCAGGCTGCGCAATGCCTTCTCGTATCACCCGGCCTATTACCACTTCGACGATCAAGTCGTGAACTACTTCGACTACGGCCCGCAGAATTCGCGGGGCTTCCGGGCGCTGAAAGTGTGGCTGGCGCTCCGGCAGGTGGGGCGCGCCGGTTATCTGAAGATGATCGGGGACGACATATTGCTCGCGAGGCATCTCCATCAGCTCCTGGCACGCCATCCGGAGTTCGAGGCGATGACCCAGAGCCTCAGCATCACGACGTTTCGATATGTGCCGCCGGACCTGAGGCCACAGCTCGGATCTGAGAAGGTCGAGAACTATCTCAACCTAGTTGAATCAGCAGCCTGCTGACGGCGGTGGAGAAGAGCGGCGAAGCGTTTCTGTCCAACGCGCTCATCGGCGGCAAATTCGTGTTGAGGGCCTGCATCGTGAACTTCCACACATCTCTGGGAGATATCCAGGCCCTCCCCCGCTGGAATGTCGCGGCTGGGGAAGACGGTCGATTTTTTGCCGGTCTCCGGCGAGAGCCTGCAGAGTCCAGCCTGAGGAGCGGGCCGTCTGTCACTGGCAGACACGCGGTCAGGGATGACGACCGCGTCGATGTGGCTACGTGTTTCTGGCCATGATGGCCTCCGGTCGCCTGCATGCTCGGGGCTTCTACCGGGGGACAACGCTGACACATCTGCCGAAGATCGCGCTTCTCACGGCCCCGATCGCGCTCTCAACGGCGATAGTCGCAGCGCAGGTCGCGCCAGGAGGAAATGGAACCCGGCTCCACCGCCGGCGCCTCTGTGAGGACGCGTGTTCCCAGTGTCGGCTGAATTTCCCCGCAGAAGAAGCGCCGCAGAGCGGGCCAGGGCGGCGAAGTCAGTCCCCGCGACGTGATGGTGACTCGAGCGATGGGCCGTCGGTGTTGCTGCGGCGATCGTCGTCGCGCGCGGCTGCGGCGATCGAGCTTCGCGATGGGCCGGGTGCCGATCTGCACGTGCGGCTACGTCAAGCTCTGGCACGGCGTCGTCAACAGCTCGGAGAACTCCCAGCACATCACCGACTGAGTACACGTTCTCACACGTCATTCACGGTATCGGCTTCTACGCGCTCCTGTGGCTGGTGGCCCGGCGCCTGCCATCCGGCACGCGGTTCGTGCTGGCGGTGCTGCTGGAAGCGACGTGGGAGGTCTTCGAGAACACGCCGTTCGTGATCAATCAGCTATCGCGCCGCGACGATCTCGCTCGACTACTACGGCGACAGCATCATCAACTCGATGTCCGACATCGCGTCGATGATGGTCGGATTCTGGATCGCGCGGCGAGCGCCGCTGTGGCTCAGCGTTGGCCTCGTCGATCGTCGCTCGAGGTGATGGTCGCCCTGATCATTCGGGACAACCTGACGCTGAACATCCTGATGCTGATTCACCCGTTCGAGGCGATCAAGCGCTGGCAGCTCGGAGGCTGAGCGGTCAACATCAACCGCTGCGGACACGGACGAGCATCGGGGCGTGGATGGTCGCCAACCGAGACACTGATCCTGAGATTCGTGGGACTCCTTGCAGGCGGCGGCGTCGTGCCGCTTGCTTTCACTGCGCGGCGAAACGGCCGCTGCTCCGGAACTGCTGGTCGTAGTGCTTGTGAGATCCCGTGTATCCGAGGACGACCGCCGTGTTGAAGAGGCTCGTTCCGAGTGTTCGATATGTCGCGTCATTGGTCAGGCTGTAGGCGTAGCCGAAGGCGTGCGTGCGAAATGGGTTGTCCAGATCCGGCATGCCGTCAACGTACCGAGAACAGCCCAGGTAGACGAACGAGACCCCGGCGTAATTGCCTGTGGCCAGATAGCGTGCACGCAGGTCATCGACCGCCATCAGGATCGAGTCTCTGGCAACCGGGTCGCCGGTCAAGCTTGTGAGTACGTGATGATCGGCTTCCAGAAGAAGCTCCCGACATCCATGGGGAGCTGCCATAGTCCGATTGGGCGCACCCTTCGGATGGATCGTGATCATAGAGGTTGTGCACCCACGCGCGCCGGCGCCGTTGTCCACCTGCATTCGGTGCAGGGAGGCGACTCGGTCGCGGACGCGGTTCAAAGTACGCCAGTATTTCCGGTCCCTTCGTAGTGGGCCAGGGTGCCGATCAACGAGAAGGCGGCTTCCCGCTCCGTCCAGAACCCACGGGTGTTCGGAGCCTTGTAATACCCAGCCGTCCGCGTGGGGCATGTAGAAATTGTCCACGACGATTGCCGACACGTTTCGGGATTCCTCGTCGCCGAACATGAAAGAAATCCTGAATCAAGCCTTGCGGAACGCGTGTAGCGGGTGTTGTTCAAGCATGCGCCTGCGCAGCGCGGATGCCCGATGTTCGTACACCAGAGAGGTATATCTGATCCCGACGGTGGTGGAGCGCCCAACGCCTCGCGTTCACCAGGTGCGCCAGGGTGCCTGTTCTCGCGTAGAGCTGATAGGTCGTCGTAATCGCGTCGTGGCAATGCTGATCGTCGCGAACGCAGGCGGCGGTGCCAACTGTCGTCAATGCGGCTGGTAGTTGATCAGCTGCTTCTGGTCCCAGTGAAGGAAACCCCGTCTGTCCGAGCGGTACTCTGCTCCCAGACAATGAGCGAGCCGCTCAAGTAGGGGGCCGGCAGCGTGAAAATCCTGGTGGGCAGATCCCAGGTAACCGGGATGAACGCGCCGATCGGTGGTCGTCCTCGGCGTGCCGACCTGAATCGTGTAGCTCTTGGCGACAGGCGCGACGAATTGCACAAGGAGTGCCCGAATCAGATCCGTCGCCGGGCCATGTCGCCAACGTCCTGACCGACACCGGCACTTCGGTGCTGCCGTCGAGGATCCGGACGCTGCCAGGCGTTGAAAGCGCACCTGGCTTGAAGGGCACCGCGTTGCTGACGAGATTGGCGGGGCCGTTGGCGCCCGCGCCAGCGTAGACCTGAACGGAGGCTGGGATGTTCAGCGTCTGCGCGACCGCGCCGGATGAGGACGCTGCCAACAAAGAGAGAAGAAGCGTAATCCGCATGCGGAACGAAAGACTCATCGGACCTCGAGGAAATGTCCTACAAAAAATGGGAGACGGTAAACCCGATGCAAACATCGAGCCGGAAGAGGCAGGGCCTAAAACCGTTGATTGAATAGGCGAGCGATAGCGCGAGCGCTTCTTGTTCGACGTTCACCAGTCCAGACGTGACGATCCGAGCGCAAAACTGTCGCCTAACGATCCGGTGACGCTTGCTCGTGCCGGTCGCGCTGTGTCCGGACTTGCTCCTACTTGGCGTGCGCTGACCGGGGCGCTCGGTGCAGCCATCTCGCGAGGTTGCGGCGCACCCAGCCGGAACACCTCCGGCGTGCGACCGCCGGTGGCATTGCGCGTGTCGACGACCAGGTTGGCGTGAGCGACGATCTCGTCCGCATCGAATTCCACGTGATCGGTGAGGATCGTCACGCAGTCCGCCTGCCGCATCGCGAACGGCGTCAACGCCACCGACTCTGAGCGCAACGCCCCACCCCACGCCGACGCCGGACAGTGTCGGGACGTGTGGATCCGAGCACGTCACGTTCGCGCCTTTCGCGGCGAGCAGCGTCATCACATCAAGGGCCGGGGATTCTCGAATGTCGTCGACGTCCCGCTTGTAAGCGACGCCCGCGACAAGCACCGAAGATCCGCGCACGGCCTTCCCGCGGCATTCAAGGCGTCGGCGATGAGCTCCACGATCAAATGAGGCATCGCGGCGTTGACGTCTCCTGCCGAGCTCGATGAATCGGGGCTCGAATCCGGTCTGCTTGGCCTTCCACGAGAGGTAGAACGTGTCGACCGGAATCGAGTGCCCGCCCACGCCCGGTCCGGGATAGAACGGGCATGAAGCCGAACGGCTTCGTTCGCGCGGCGTTGATCACTTCCCACACGTCGATGTCCATGCGATTGACACATCAGGGCCAGCTCGTTCACGAGCCCGATATTGACGGCTCGAAACGCGTTCTCGAGGAGCTTGACCATCTCGGCGACACGCGGCGAGCTGACCGACACAACCGATTCGATGGCTAGCCCCGTAGAGTGCCGACGCGAGCCGGGTGCAATCGCGGGTGACGCCGCCGACCACTTTCGGAATGTTGCGCGTCGTAGCAGGGGTTGCCAGCCTCGATGCGCTCGGGCGCAGAAGGCCAGAAAGAAGTCGCGCCCGATCCGTAGGCCCGTTGCCTTCCAGCATCGCCAGCACGATTTCCTCGGTGGTGCCGGGATACGTCGTCGATTCCAGGACAATCAGCATGCCGGGGTGCAGATGCTTCGCGATCTGCTCGGCCGCCCCGATCACGGTCGATAAATCGGGTTCCTTCGTCTTGCGGAAAGGCGTTGGAACACAGACGCTGAATCGTGTCGAGGTCCGCGATGACGCCGAAGTCGGTCGTCGCCTGCAGTGCGCCATTGCGCTGGAGCCGCGCGACGTCGCTCGCAAGGACGTCGGCGATGTAAGACGAGCCCGCGTTCACCGACGCGACCCTGCCGGCGTCGATGTCGATGCCTGTCGTCTTGAAGCCCGGCGCGGGCCAGCTCGATGGCCAGCGGCAGGCCAGCATATCCCAGACCGAGGATGCCGACGCGCGCCGTTCGCTCGAGAATCTGTTGAGCAGGCGCGCCGCCACCGCCGAATCCATCATCGTGAGGAGCAACTCCTCTCAGCGAGTGCCGGTGGCCACAGAGCGGCGCAGCAGACCATCGCCCGGATGCGAACCGGGTCAGGCGAGGGCAAAAAGGCCGGCCAACGACATCGCTCAATGGCGACCGAGTGCTCGCGATTACGACAGTGGACTCAAATCTTATGTTTCGCTGGATGTTTCGCGGACGCGTGACGTCTGATCTGTCGTGCGCCGCCGGTTCAGCTCAGACGCATGAGGTAGACTCTCGGTCCGCTCCACGGCGACCACTCGTGCCCTGAGCGACACGGCAGCCGGCTCGCCGGGAACTCACGCGCCATGCCAGCCTTGGTCTGAAGAGTCAATCAGTTAACTTGTCCGGCGTCGGCACGTCCTGGGTCCTGGCAGCGGGTTTGCTGAGCGTTGCTCGTCGAGTCATGACGGAGATACGACTTCGTGGCGGATTCATCTTGGCCTCATGAGCAAACCGGCGTGGCGGTCGTTCCGTCTTTCCGAGCGTTGTGCGCGGAACAGGACTGCCAGACGATTGCTACGTGGCCACGATCGTCTGCTTGCTGTTCGCCACCCATGCGCAGGCACTCCGTTCGGTCTCGACTGTACGTCTCACGGCTCGCAGACGCTCTCGGTCGAGTGCGCGCGGCACACCCCTGTCGCTTTCCATGCGCCTTGGTGAATCGCCCTTACGCCTGAGAGCCTAGACGGAGCGCTCCGGCATCGTCGATGCTCTCGCGACGCACAGTGGACGAGCTCGACGCTCTTTGGCTCCATCGCCCGGCTCCCGGCCCGCGTTCGAGATCAACGCCGGGAGCCTGAGCAGATCCTCTTCTCGCTGAGCAACTCAGACGTCACAGACTCGAGGTCGTCGCCTCGATGCGACACGAGACGCTTCGCGCCGGAATGCGCGAGATGGACCGTCGACAATGGCGGGAATACGCGCCCTCGCGGGGCACGACCCCGTTGCGCCGCTCGGCGGCAGTTCTTCGGTGATCGGCTCGGGGATCGCGGGCGATCGGCGCCGCGGGCTGCCGGCGCCGCGGGCTGCGGCGGCTGGCCCGGATTCACGAGCCGTCGGCTTCAAGGAAGGAGGCGGACCGAGCAGAACCGCCTGTCGCGCCGTCACTCCTCGCCCAACCGGTCGAGCCACTCGACCCCACTGAGAATCTGATTCGGAGGACCACTCTTATGAACGCACCCTTCACGCGGTTCGGTCGCGCGGCTCTCATGCGTCGACGGTCCTCGCTGCTCGCCCCGTCGGCGGCGCAGGCCGCCTGCTTCTGCCCGGCACCTAGTGTTGTCGGCCCCGCCGACATCCTCACTGAGGCTCCCGTCGCCGTCGAAGCTTCCAGTCCTGCAAGGGCTTGCTGAGCGACGGAACTCACGGGGACCCTGACGGCCGCCGTCGTGCGCAACGCCGGAGGCACCCTCGATTTCTACTACCAGATCACGAACGATGCGAGCTCCAGCTCGAGGACGTGTAGCGAACCGTCAATTCGTCGTTCGCCACGACTAGCCGCCAACGGTGTTCATCACTCGAGGTGTTCTACCGGACCGACAATGCCGGAAGCTCGGGCCGACTGCTTTACCGCCGGGTCAGCAGTGCAGCGCCGCTGATAGCTGATCGCAATGCGAATGCCCGGCGAGTTGGCATTCAACTTCTCGGGAATCGCTCCAGGTGAAACGTCGCCCATTCTCGTCATTCGGACCAACGCGACTCAGCTTCACTGAATGGGGTTTCATTGGTCAGTGAACGACTGACTCACTCAGCGATGGCACATTCGACGTCGGCCGGCACCTTCCAGCCTGCCGCGGCTGGCTATCCCCGAGCCTGCCTCGTTGCGTTCTGGCTGCAGCAGCGCTGTCGCTGCTGGCCGGTTACATGGCGCGTCACCGCGCCGAGGAGTGAGAAACCAGTGGAGCGCGTAGCGATTCGCGCGCCTACGACTGATCTAGCGCCTGAGGTCTGGTGCGCCCGCGCATGTCGAGCGCGCCCGACCGGCTGCTGGCGATTCCTTTCGAGCGGTGCGAGCCAGTCAGAGCGCACCAATTGTGGCCCCGGCGGGCAGACTTTCGGCGCGGGCCTGATGCCGTCTCAGCCATGCAAACGGCCGTCGATAAGGGATGACGGCTGTTTGAGCAAAACACCTGACACGCTGGCGTCCCGCTTGCCATGAGTGACGCCAGTTAACATGAAGTCACGGACGGTGCACGGCCCTCGCGCCTGACGACGCTCGGTCTGGCATTCTCTATTCGGGCCTTGTCGTCGGTCTCGTCCGCGCCTGGCGCACGAACGACGATTACTCCCACGGTTTTCTGGTTGCGCCACGCGTAAAGGTTCGAATCGCGAAATGAGGACGTCAAACCCCAGCGCTCCCAGGATGTCCGCTCGGGCCAGGAAGTCCGTGTGGCCGACATTGGCCGTTGCCCCCAGGCTCCGCAGTGTCATCTCCGCCAGCACCACGGGCTTCTGCTCGCGAACACTCGGCTCTTGCAAGAATTGATCGAGCGCCCGGTTGAGCAAGTCGAGCGTGAGCTTCGTCGCAGGCCTGAAGCCGCCTCGCTCCACGAGGATTGGCTTCTTGTACAGAACCTCAGATGGCTGCACGACCTCGCCGTTGGCGATGAACATCGCCGCGTCGGTCAGCCCCCGCTCCACGAGTTGCAAGCTCAACAGGCGGTTGTCCACGCCCGCGAACGCCGGGCCGGCGAGCTTCATCATGTCGACCTCGATCCGTTCGCGTGACAGATCTTCCATCAGCGAGTCGATCAAATCCACCGTGCTGCCATGGTGCATGAGCGCGCCATGGATCAAGTTGACTCCAGAGCACGCCCAGCGCCTCCTGCTGCCGCGCGGCCTGTGGATTCGGAGCAGGTGCGCGTGAATGATGATGTTCGACGGCGCTTCCTGCGGCCGGGATTGGAATTGGACGCCGAGCCAGCCGCGTCCGTTGCCGGATGCCCACAGCTGCGCGTGGCGACGGTGTTGGCGCAAAAGCGAAGAAGCGCTTCGAGTCTCCGCGCGCGGGCCCGAGCCCATCGAGCAACAAGGGAGAACTCGTGTTCAAGCATCGCTTCCAAACGTTGCCGGCTCACGTAGCGCTTCGCGGGTCCGTAGAGCGAATCGCTGACCGCCATGTCGTACGCCGAAATCGTCTTGGCCACCGTCCTGGCGGCCCCACCGACCGAGAAAAACCATCGGGCGACCTCTTGACCTCCGCCGATCTCCGCGAAGGTGCCATAGGTCGTGGCGTCGAGGTTGATTGCCAGCGCCTTTTGGCGTGTGGTCGGAGTTGACTCATCCATGGCCAGGCACCTCCGCGATGGGGACGTTCACGCCCATCATGACGGCGCGCCACCGGTTCGCGAGAAATCGCTCCGCCGCCTGACCGACGACGCGTGACCTCCTTCAGGTCGAGCGACGATGCGACGGCCCGCCTCGTTCGCGACGAACTCCTGCAGCCGGGCCGCAGCTGTTCGGCGTCCTAAGTGCCTCGATGCCACGGGCGCCGGGGAGCGCCGCGCCGCCTCCCGTTCAACGGGTAGGGGCGACACCCACGGGGCTCCGGTGGGACCGTTCAGTCATTCATTCGTCAGCGCATGGGCTAGCCGTGCTGTGTCGGTGAAAGCGCGAAGCCGTTGAAGGTAACCCTCTCTGACTGTCCAGACATGGACGAAGGGCACGTCGACGGGTACGCCGGATTTTCGGGTCGTTCCTTTGATGCGGCCGATCGCGACGACCTGGTCACCGGCGGCGATGAATTCTTCGGGGACAAAGCGAACGTCAAGAGCTCCATAGAAATTGGCGAGAAAGCGTTCGGTGATGTCCTGGAAGCCTTCGAAATGGCCGGCGCCGACGGGCATCCCGTCCGGTAAATCGTACACGACGTTGGGCACCTGGAGACTTCGAAGGCGCTCGCGATGTCCTGGGGCCGTCGCGTCGTAGAAAGCGCGGACGCGCTTCTCGTTTTCCCCCTCATCGGTCATTGTCTTCTCCCTTGACGCCGGCGGGTCGGACCGCAGTCCTTGTGTCTGGGCACCCTACCCGTTCCTCATGAGGGCACTGGACAAGATGTGGGCGCCCTGGGGACCTGCTCAATCCGAACGATCCGCCTAGGAAGCTTTCGTGTCAAGCCGACCACGCCCAGCATCGCCATCGCATGCGGCGCGCTGTCAGCGGCGGCTGATCCTTGACGCGACCAGCGCCCGGGCCCACGATGACCCTGAGCGTTCCATGGATCGAACCTTCGATCTCGCCGTGGTTGGAACCGGAGTGACGTCGGCGGTGGCCAACAGCGCTGCCGCGAGGCCGGCTGGACGGTGGCCGTCGGTCGACTCGCGACCGTCTCGGTGGCACTGCGCGCTCCGCGGCTGCGTGCCGAAGAAGATCCTGGTCGGCGCCGCGGAGGCAGTCAACGCGCGCGCGACATGACCGACAAGGGCGTGCCTGCGGCGGCGCTGGACGATCGACTGGCCCGCGCCCCGGGCGCTGAGCATCTGGCAACCAGCGACGCGTTCCTGAACCTCGACCAGATGCCACCGCGCATCGTGTTCGTGGGAGGCGGCTACATCTCCTTCCGAGTTCGCGCATCGTCGCGGCGCTCTGCGCCGGCGCCGACGTGACGATCCTCCACCGCGGCCCGCGCCCGCTCGACGGGTTCGATCCAGATCTGGTAGGCCTGTTGCTGCGGCGCACTCGGGAGCTCGGCGTTCACGTGGAGCTGGAAATCGACGTGCTCGGCATCGAGCAGAGCGCCGGAGGCGTCGCCGTCCGAGGCCGCCAGCGGGGCGGCGCGGCGCTTCGACGCGCAGCTGGCTGTTCACGGCGCCGGCCGCGCGTCCCCGAGATCGACGACCTCGACCTCGCGACTGCGCCGGCGTCGCCCGCGAGAAGCGCGGCGTGATGGTGAACGAGTTCCTCCAGAGCGTGCTCGAATCCGGCCGTGTACGCCGGAGGAGATGCCGCGGCCAGCGGCCCGGCCCTCACGCCGAAGGCGGACCACGACGTCGGCGTGCTCGTCACCAAACAAGGTGCTGGTCGAGGAGGGCACGGGCCGCATCCTGGGCGCTCATCTTCTGGGCCCGAATGCCACCGAGGTCATCAACCTGTTCGCGACGGCCATCCGGGTGGGCATCCCCGGGCACGAGCTGAAGCAGGTCATCTTCGCCTACCCCAGCAGTGGTTCGGACATCCGGTTCATGCTCTGAGGCCCGGCGGGACATGGCCGCTTGCGACTGGCCGCGGCCGCATCGTAGCCATCCCGGCCTTCGCCCTTGCCGGCGGCGCCTACCGCAGCGTGGGCATCGCCGACTGCGTCCGCTCCGGCGGAGACGCCGCGCGTGAGCTGCTCGCGCGCTGAGTCGCGTGCGCGCTCAGAGCGTGGCTACGCGCGCAACAGCTCGGCGTCGAACGGCAGGTGGATGGCGAGCACCGAGTCGAGGTACCGCAACGGGAATGGCTTGGTGAGGTAGTCCGCCGCGCCCTGCGCGAGCGCGCCCCGCGCCGTGTCGAGGTCGTCCAGGGCCGTCACCATGATCACGCAGGTCTGGGGCGCGATGGTCTTGATCTGACGGAGCGCCTCGAGGCCGCCCATGCCCGGCATCGTCAGGTCGAGCAGGACGATGTGCGGGTGCGAACTCCGCGACCTGCTCCACGGCGTCCTCGCCGGTGCTCGCCTCGCGCACCTCGAAGCCCTTGCCGCCGAGGTGCTCGACGAGCATCTCCCTGAAATTGCTCTGGTCGTCCACCACGAGGATGCGCGGGGTCGTGCGCGGGGGGCGCCTCCTCGAGCGGCACGACGCCGGCCCGCGCTAGGGCCCTCGCGATCGCCGTCGAGGTCGAGCGGCTTGGCGAAGGCGCCCGCCACGCTCAGTCCCGCGTCCGCCACCGTCGCGAGCGCCTCGCTCGTGTCGGCCGTCATGATCACGGGCAATGCGGGGTCGATGTCGTGGATCCGCCCCAGGACGCCGAGGCCGCCGAGGCGCGGGATGGCAGGTCGAGGATGACGGCGCGCGGCCCCCAGCCGCTTCACCTGCATGCAGGCCTCGACGCCATTGCTCGCCGTGAGGACGATGAAGCCCTTGTGGGTGAAGTACTCCTTCAACGCCTCCAGCACCTCGGCGTCATCGTCAACACACAAGATGCTGGGAAAGCTTTCCGCCATCGGGTTGGTCTCCTCGTCAAACGGCCAGCAAGAACGATGCCTCTCCGATGGAGTCGCGGGCGCGCCCCCAAAGCCGCCGTCGCGATTAGCTATTGGGTCGGGCTCCGACGCCGCGCGCCCGGCGTAGCGCTCTGGGATGGACGGAACCGTCAGGCGTGCACCAGGCGCTGACGGTCTATCGAATGCGGCGGGTGCCCCGGATGACGGGAATCTCCGGATCCATGAGGAAGCGGATCTGGGGCAGGTCGGTATCGACCGTGGTGAAGCTGGCCGCGATCGGATGCCGCGGGGCGAGGTGGTCGGCGTTCCAGGCCTGAGCCGTGAAGCGGGCGATGCTGGGCCGCCCGCGCTCGGCCCGGTGCAAGGTGTAGTGGGCATCCACCTGGATGAGGGCCGGGGCCTCACGCCCCGCTTCGGCGACACTCGCGAGCGTCACGCTGTGGATGTACTGGACGTCGCCGGGTGAGATGGGCTCGGGGTCGACGAGGGCCGCGTCGAGGATGGGCTCGCCGTCTCGCGTCACCACGGCCGTCACCCGGTCGTGATAGCGCCTGAGCGTCACGGTGCCGGGTGCTGCGGGCAGGCCCCAGCCATCGGCAAGCGCGCGAGCGGCCTCGGGCGTGCTCGCGACGGCCGCGAGGACGAAGCCCCGCGGGTGCGCCCCGGCCCGTCCCATCAGGCGGAGCTGGGCGAGGGCGAACGGGCCCACGGGGCTCTCGGGATAACGGGTCACCAGCCAGGTTGCGTACGGGGGGATGGCCGGATGCATCGCGCGGGGCAGCAGCGCGCGTGCCCTCGGCGACCTCGAACGCGAGCTGGAGGATCTCGGCTCCCGGCAGCGTCCACGCCGCAGCATCGAGGCTGGCCACGCGGGGCAGCCGCGCGGCGATCGTCTCGACGGCGAGTCCGCCGAAGACGGGCATCAGCGGTCTCCCGCGGCGGCCGGCTTCGACCCGGCGAAGGCCGGCATCACCTCGCGCGCGAAGAGGCGGAGGCTGTCGAGCACCTCCGCCTGGGGGATGACCTCCATCGCGTTCAGCAGGAAGTTCACGCGGTCGATGCCGACCGCCTCCCAGCGCTTGAGCGCGCGCATGACGCGCTCCGGCCCGCCCAGGCACAATCCCTCGCCGGCCTGTTCGCTCGCCTCGGGCCCGGTAGCCTGGCGACGGAGCTGGGGCAGCAGGCCGAGCGACGGATACGACCGGCCGGGAAAGACCTCGCGCACCGAGGTGAGCTGGGTCGCCGAGATAGTTGAACGTGTCCGCCATCTTCCTCCCGCGTTCCCGCCCCACCTGGTCGTCCTCGTGGCAGTAGAGGAAGTTCACCGACGAGACCTGGTCATTGACGAAGTCGCCCACGGGGTTGCAGAGCTGGATGCGGCGCCGGTACTCGGCGATCTTCTTCTCCTGCTCGGCGAACTGGCCGAACGTGAGGCCGAGGCTGCCGAGCCCGCGGTCCGCGGCGTCCAGCTCCGTGCCCGGGCTCGTGACCGCCACCCACATCGGCGGGTGCGGCCGCTGGTAGACACTTGGGCAGGATGGTCCGCGACGGCATCGACCAGAACTCGCCCTCGATAGGCGTACTGCTCCGACGTCCACATCTTGGGCAGGCACCGCACGAACTCGTCCCAGCTCTTCTTGGTGTCGTCGGGGTTGGCGTTGAAGCCGGCGAGCTCCGTCCACGTCGCCGAGCGCCCGGTGCCGACCTCGAGCCGCCCGCCCGAGAGGATGTCGAGCACGGCCGTCTTCTCGGCGATCTTGATCGGGTGATTGAACTCGGGCACGCAGACGATGATGCCGTGGCCGACGCGGATCTCCTTCGTGAGCATCGCGCACGCGGTGAGGAAGAGCTCGGGCGCGGGGCAATGCGAGTACTCCTCGAGGAAGTGGTGCTCGACCGCCCAGACCTGATCGAAGCCCAGCTCGTCCGCCAGCTTCACCTGCTCGAGCGCGTTGTTGTAGACGGTGCGCTCCGACTCACGCGTCCAGGGGCGCGGGACCGACAGCTCGTAGAAGAGTCCGAATTTCATGGGCGGCTCCTTTGGCAACCGGCCAAGTGCATTGCCGCTCCAGCTTGCAACGGGGAGCCGGTGAAGTTCCACCGAAAAGTATGAGCGCGGCCCCGATTCTGGGCGGCGAAAAAGCACCTCTTGAGCTGTGCCGCGATCGAGCGGAAGCAGTGTCCCGCAAGCACAAGTGTTGACGCGCGCCTGCACTTTCGACTTGACAGCCCCGGCCGGGTGGCGCAGTCGCGCGTTGGCGGCCCTCACCGGTCGGGGGCCTAGCAGCCCGCACGGGCCCGGCGATGCGTGGCCGAGCCGCCCCCGACCCAAAATCATTCGCTCGCCTCTGGACGGCGCGTCCTGAGCGCTCCAGGGCGGCCCGAAACCGGGGTGTAGCCTCACCGAAAGGGGGGCTACCATGGCGATCGACTCGACACCCATCCGCATGACCCTCGGCCCCGTCGCGGAACTGGACCGCCTCGGCGACGAGATCGCCGAGCTGTCGGCGCATCTCGAGGCCGCCTCTGCGCGCCTCCTCGACCTCATCCGCGAGTTCGATGCCCGCGGCGGCTGGTGCAACGGGTTCCGCTCCTGCGCCGACTGGCTGGGCTGGCGGGTCGGACTCGACCTCGGCACGGCCCGGGAGAAAGTCCGCGTGGCGCGCGCGCTGGCGACGCTGCCGCTGCTGGCCCAGGCGCTCGCCCGCGGCGAGCTGTCGTACGCGAAGGTCCGCGCCCTGACGCGCGTCGCCACCCCGGAGACCGAGGCGCGGCTGCTCGGGGTGGGGCGCGGCGGCACGGCCGCGCACGTCGAGCGGATCGTGCGCGGCTGGCGGTACATGGATCGCAAGGCCGAGGCGCGGGAGACCAAGCGACAGCACGCGAGCCGGGCGCTGCACGTCCACCAGGACGAGGACGGCACGGTCGTGCTCCGCGGGCGGCTGGAGCCGGAGGTGGGCGCCCTGTTCATGAAGGCGCTGGCCGCGGCCCGCGAGACGCTGTACCAGCGGGGCCGGGGCGAACGAGCGGTCACGCGCTTCAATGATCCCTCGGCGGATCCCTCCGCGGAGCGCCCGACGATGGCCCAGCAACAGGCCGACGCGCTGGCCCTGGTCGCGGAGGCGGCCCTCGACCACGGGCTCGATCCCGGCGCCCCGGGCGAGCGATACCAGGTCGTGGTCCATGTCGACGCCGCGGCGCTCGCCGATCCGGATCAGCCCGGCCAGTCCGTCGCTCGAGGGCGGGGCGCGCGTTCCGCGCGTGAACCGCTCATGTGGCGATCGCCACTCCCCGTCGTCCTGAAACGCAGTACGATCGCGCGTGGAGGGTGGTCCAGAGGTCGATCACGTTACTGGTGCCGACTAGAGCCCGGCGCGGAACCTGACCCGGGGCGTTGCGAGGTACCCGCGTCGTGTCGCCGCAGCACACGCTGTGAGCGCGCATCAGGAAACTCTTCCCGAATCAACGCTCCCGGCCCTCCAGAAAGGCGGCCGCCATGGACATCGTGTATGCCCGGTGTGCAGGCCTCGACGTGCACAAGACGACGGTGGTGGCGTGTGTGCGGAAGCCGGGCCTCGCAACCGGACGCGCGGCCGCGCGGAGACGCAAACCTTTACGACCACGCTGCAGGGGCTGCGGGGCCTGGTCGCCTGGCTGGTCGCCCATGGGGTGACCCACTGGCGATGGAATCTACCGGGGTGTACTGGCGGCCGGTGTTATGCCGTCCTGGAGGGCACGGTGGAGGTGCGGCTGTGTGAATGCGCGGCACGTGAAGATGCCGCCGGGCCGCAAGACCGATGTGGGGGATGCCGAGTGGCTGGCGCAGCTGCTCGAATGTGGCCTGGTCGAGGGGAGGCTTCATCCCGCCCGCCGCCGTGCGGGATCTGCGCGACTTGACCCGCATGCGCAAGGCGCTCATCCGCGAGCGCGGCCACCACGTCAATCGGATTGCCAAGACGCTGGAGCTGGCCAACATCAAGCTCGGCAGCGTCGTCACCGACATCATGGGCAAGACCGGCCGCGCGATCCTGGAGGCCCTGAGTACCGGCCTGCGATGACCCGGCGCGGCTGGCGGCGCGCGCGCAGGTGTCGCTGCGGAAGAAGCAGGCCGCGCTACGCAGAAGCCGGTCGAGGCCGGCTGACCCGCACTACGCCTTCTTGCTCCGAGCAGCACCTGGCGCTGATCGACACCCTGGACGCCCACATCGGCGCCCTCGACACGCGCATCGAGGCGGCCATGGCCCCGTTCGCCGGGGCGGCGCCTTCGTGCAAACCATGCCCGGCGTGGCCGAGCGCGCGAGCGCAGGCGATCTCGCCGAGACGGGCGTGGACATGGAGCCGCTTCCCCACGGCCGCGCACTTTGCGTCCTGGGCGCGGCTGTGTCCCGGCACCCACGAGGTGCGGGCAAACGCCGGCCCACCCCCACCGGCAAGGGCGCCACCTGGTTGCGGGCGACGCTGCAAGAGGCGGCCTGGGCGGCGGCTCAGGACCAAGAAGAGCTACTACCGCGCGCTCTACCACCGCATGAAAGCCCGTGGCGGCCCCAAAAAGGCGATCGTCGCCGTGCAGCACGCGATGCTCGTGGCCCTGTGGCACATGCTCAAGCACCGCGTGCCTCATCAGGATCTCGGCGCCGACTACTTCGACCGGCGCAACACCGCGCGGATCGCCGCCATCACGTCCGCCGCCTCGAGCAGCTCGGCTATCAGGTCGCTCCTCGTGGAGCCGGCGGCCTGACGAGGCGAAACGTTTCATAGAAACGTCGCAGCGCCTGGCGTGCGACGCGAGCCGGGTGGTGATGCGGCACGACGAGGAGGGGCGCACCGTGGAGGTCGGGGCCCGGACGAGGACGATTCCGCCGGCACTGCGGCGCGCGCTCCACCATCGTGACCAGGTCTGCCGCTTCCCGGGCTGCCGAGTGCCGTTCGGGCAGGGCCATCACCTCCATCATTGGGCGCACGGCGGGCCCGACCACGCTGTCGAACCTCGCGTTGCTCTGTCGCCGGCATCACCGCGCGGTGCACGAGGAGGGCTATCAGGTCGAGCGACAGCCCGACGGCGCGCTGCAGTTCCGGCGACCGGACGGCAAGCTGCTCCCCGACGTCCCGGCCCCGGCCGCGGTGCCCGCCGATGCGGTCAGGCGCTCCGCGCGCAGCACGACGCGCAGGGGCTCCGCGTGCACGCGCGGACGGCGTGCCCGTCCTGGCTGGGCGAGCGCCTGGATCTGGGTTACGCGCTCGATGTCCTGCATCCGCTGGCCAACCGACTCCCGGGATCGACACGGCGCGAGTAAGCCGCGACGCGCAACCGTGCCCGATCCGAAGGGGTGGCCTGCGCTTGCCGTCAGGCCACCCACGGCACGGCTGTCGCGCGTGACGATGGGCATGCGGAACAGCCCGGGAGCGCTACCGCCGCGCCGGCTCGGCCGGGCGGCGGCGCGGGGTATCCAGGATCTCCCGCACCTTGGCGAGGGCGTCGGGCGTGAAGGGCTTGGGCAAGAAGGCCATGCCCGCTTCGAGCACGCCGTGCCGCACGATGGCGTCGTCGGTATAGCCCGAGATGTAGAGCACGTTCATCTCCGGGCGCAGCGGGACGAGGCGCTGCGCCAGCTCGCGCCCGCTCATCTCGGGCATCACCACGTCGGTGATCAGCAGGTGGATCGGACCCTCGTGACCGGCTTCGAGCGCGAGCGCCTCCGCTCCGTGGCGCGCCTCGATCACCGCGTAGCCCTGCATCTCGAGGATCTCCCGCACGACCGCGCGCACCCGCTCCGCGTCCTCGACGAGGAGGATGGTCTCGCCCCGCGACCGGTTCGGCGGCGCGCCGGTCGCGGTCACCGTCGTCTCGGCGGCGGCGCCACGGCCGCCGCGAGGCCACCTCGACGCGCGGCAGGAAGACGCGGAACGTCGTGCCCCTTGCCCAGCTCGCTGTCGACCCGGATATGCCCGCCGCTCTGGTTCACGATGCCGTACACCGTCGAGAGCCCGAGCCCCGTGCCGTGGTCCTTGGTGGTGAAGAAGGGCTCGAAGAGGTGCGCCATCACGTCCGCGTCCATGCCGACGCCCGTATCCTTCACCTCGAGCATCACGTACGGGCCCGGCGCGAGCCCGGTCCGCGCCGCCTCGTCCTCGCCGACCATGCGATCGGCCGTCTGGATGGTCAGGCGCCCGCCATCCGGCATGGCGTCGCGCGCATTGACGGCGAGGTTCAGGAGCATCTGCTCGATCTGCCCGGGATCGGCCCTCACGGATCCCAGGTTCGGCGCGGTCACGGTGACGAGCTGGATCGTCTCGCCGAGGAGCCGATCGAGCATCGTGTGCAGGCCGCCGACGATGCGGTTGACGTCGAGCACGGTGGGCGCCAGCACCTGCTTTCGGCTGAAGGCCAGAAGCTTGCGCGTGAGCGTCGCCGCCTGGTCGGCGGCGTCCCGGGTGCGCTCGGCGTGGGCGCAGAGCGGATCCTCGGGGGACAGCCGCCGCAGAATCAGCTCGCTGTCGCCGCGGATGACCATGAGCAGGTTGTTGAAGTCGTGCGCGATGCCCCCGGCGAGCTTGCCGACGGCATCCATCTTCTGGGCCTGGCGGAGCTGCTCCTCGGTCTGGCGGAGGGCCTCCTCGGCGCGCTGGTGCTCCGTGAGATCGACGGTGACGCCGCGGAGCTGGATGGCGCGGCCGCTGGGCCCGAGCCGGACGTGGACGATGTCGCGCAGCCTCACCTCGCGCCCGTCCGCGGTGAGCGCGCGGTACTCGAGCTCGTGGTCCAGGCCCCGCGCGACGGCCTCGCGGCACGTCGTCATGACGCGGATCGCGATCGTCGGGATGGATGCGCGTCACGAAGAAATCGGGCTCCCGGAGCCAGTGCTCGGTGCCGTAGCCGAGGATGACCTCGGCGCGCTGGCTCACGAACGAGAAGGCGAGCGTGCTGGCGTCGGCCTCCCACACGATGGCGTCGAGCCCCTGGACGAGGTCGCGGAAGCGCTGCTCGGAGGCCATGCGCGCGGCCTGCAGGCGCTCCTCCTCGCTCAGGTCCTGCACGATCAGCAGGAGGCGGGCGGAGTCCTGCCTCGGCCATGCGGATGGCGGTCAGGGTGATCAGGACGGGCCGGCTCTCCTGCCGCTGCCGCAGGTGCAGATCGAGGAGGAGGTCGCGCTGGGCGACGCCCGTGGCCAGCACCTCGTGGGCGCGGGAGGATCAGGCCGTCGGCGCGCACGACCAAGGCCAGCTCGCGGCCGAGCGACATCGGCCTCGGTGCAGGTGAAACGCGTCGAGGAAGGCGGGATTGACGGCGAGCACGCGCAGGTCGGCGCCGAGGAGCAAGAGGCCGGAGGGCATGCTCGCGACGATCGTCTCCGCGTACCCCTGGAGGTTGAAGATCGCGCGCTCCTGCTCCATCTGCGGCGCGCAGGAGGCGAGGCGCGCTGCTGCTGGCGCCAGAGGCTGATCAGCAGGCCGGCGAGTGCCAGGAGGAGAAGGCCGCCGCCGCGCCCGCGAGCTGCCCCGCGCGCCGGAACTCGGCGAGGGCCTCTTCGCGGTCGACCTTGAACACGAGGCCCCAGGAGGTCGGCGCGACCCGGCGGATGGCGGCAAAGCCGCGCACCCCGCGATAGTCGATGAGCTCCGCGAAGCTGTCGCGGGTCACGGCGGACGTCTTGACGTGGGCGGCAATCGCCGCCGAGCGAGCGGCCGACGGCGTCGCGCTCTCCCGCCGGGTGGCGGAATGGCGACAGGTAGACGGCGCCGCGCTCGTCCACGCGGAAGAGCAGCGTCTCACCCGTTCGCGTCGAGACGCCCTCCTCGGAGAGGAGCGGGAAGAGCCCGGCCTCGGGTGCCATGGTGAGGGTGATGACGCCGAGGAGGCGGCCCGCGTCCTCGGCGAAGACGGGCACCGAGATGCTGAGGATTCTTCGGTCGGGCGCTTCGTCGATCAGGTCGATGCGGTCCTTGCGATCCCGGGCGACGGCGGCGGCTTCGGCGATCGCCGTCCCGGGCTCGGGGGCGCCGCTCGAGCGCGCGACGAGCTGCCCCGGGCATCGAAGACCCAGATGCTCGCGTAGCCGTAGGCGCCCGTCACCTGGCTCAGGTGCTTGACGAGCGCGGCCTCGCCGGCGTCCTCGCCCTTGAGCCTCGCGCGCACGATCGGCGAGGTGGCGAGCACCTCGGCGTCGCCCTGCCGGGCCGCGAGCCAGCTCTCGACGAAGCGCACGCGGTCGTCGGCGACGGTCGCCACGCGGCTCCTCCACTGGGTCAGGATGCCGCGGCGCTCGTTCTCGATGGTGTACCAGATCGCGACCACGACGAGGGCGGTGCCGACCAGGAAGGCGAGGAAGTAGAGCCACGGCACGCGCTCGCCGGAGACGGCGCGCGCGGCCGGCGGGGCACCCAGCGGGTCTGAGGGATTGCGCCGGCTCGCCACGTCTGCCACGCGCCGGCCCGGTTGGCCGGCTGGCCTCACGGAGCGCTCGTCGAAGCCGATGGCGGGCGGATCCTCGAGGCGGACCCTCATGAAACGTCCCGATCGCGGCTGAAGGCGAGCCCAGCGGAAGCGCTGGCTCGTGGCGCGCGCCGCGACGAACGCGCCGACCGAACAAGCCGGTGGTGCTGTGATAGCGCAGGACCTGGCTGCTGCATCGATTCATGCTGCCCTCCGTCCGAGCGACCAGTTTCGCTGGATTTCACTACCGTACCATGACCGGCCGGAGGTGTCAACGGCCTCAGGCGGGGTGGCTGATCCAGCCGTGCGTCATGTATTG